>Ga0079224_100013413_pt1 | contig 11409 bp, 9 predicted proteins | sample Stecom2015_FD_80414 | JGI IMG/M metagenome (GOLD analysis project Ga0079224, IMG submission 80414) | Agricultural soil microbial communities from Utah to study Nitrogen management - Steer compost 2015 | ecosystem: Environmental > Terrestrial > Soil > Agricultural land | place: USA: Utah...
ACAGCGCGGAAGTGATCATAGTGCGAAACCCCTGCCACGTGTCCTTCCGGCAGGGGTTGGATATCGTGGAGCAAGCGAGGGGACTGCCTAGATTGACCGGCTGGCAGCGGCTGATACTGAGGGACAGCGACGGGTATCAGGTATTTTCCATGGAAGACCACCGTAAAATATCCGAGGAAGGTGTGATGTTTCGTTCTCATATTGATGGGTCAAGGCATCATTTTACGCCCGAATACGTCATGGATATACAGCGAGCCATCGGAGCGGACATAGTCATGGCCTTTGATGAATGCAATTCCTTCCCCTGTGAATACGGCTATGCCCGCCAGTCACTGGAAAGGACCCACAGGTGGTTGAAAAGGTGCGTCAACCGTTTTGATGAAACCGAAGGCAGGTATGGATTTCAACAGACCCTCTTTCCGATTGTCCAGGGCAGCATGTACAAGGACCTAAGGAAACAGTCTGCGGAATTTATCGCCTCCATGCAAAGAGAGGGAAATGCCATTGGAGGCTTGTCTGTCGGTGAACCTGCCGAAACCATGTATGAGATGACCGATATCGTTACCGACATACTTCCCGGCGACAAGCCACGGTATCTGATGGGGGTCGGCACCCCTGCCAATATCCTGGAAGCCATTGCCCTGGGCATCGACATGTTTGACTGCGTGATGCCCACGCGTAACGCCAGAAACGGCATGTTGTTTACCAGCGAAGGGATCATCAACATGAGGAATGAAAAATGGAAGGATGATTTCTCTCCCATCGATCCTAACCTAAACAACCGGGTGAGTAGTTTTTATACCAAAGCCTACCTGCGGCACCTGACGGTCAGCAAAGAAATATTGGCTGCCCAGATTGCCAGTATACACAACCTGTCTTTTTATCTTTGGCTGGTGGGACAGGCGAGGGAAAGAATTATGGCTGGGGATTTTGCCGCCTGGAAGGACAGTATGGTCAAGAAAGTCAGTACCAGGCTTTGATTTCCAATTAATGATCAAGTAAATGAAAATATTGGACAAACTTATTATCAAGGATTTCCTCAAGACCTACTTTTTCGTGGTTTTGATGTTGATATTGATTGTCCTTGTCCTGGATTTTACCGAGAAGAACGATGCCTTTATCAGGAACAATGTCCCGGCCAGTGAGATCCTGAAATACATGTTCAATTATGGACTTTACCTGAACAACCTGCTCACGCCCATCACGGTATTTATTTCTGTCATTTTTATTACCTCAAAAATGGCGGGCCGCACCGAAATAGTGGCCATTTTGAGCAGTGGCACGAGTTTTCTGCGAATGATGGTGCCTTTTCTTTCGGCTGCCGTGCTGATCGCCATAGTCAGTTTCCTGCTCAATGGCTGGGTGCTTCCTGTGGCCACTGCAGGCGTGTCCGAGTTCAAGCTGAGGTACCTGGAGGACGACACCAATTTAAGCCAGCAAAATATTCACGTGCAGGTAGCTCCGAATACTTATGCCTACCTCGCCCGGTATTATACCGCAGGCAACAGAGGTTACCGCTTTACCCTGGAGGAAATCGAAAATGGACAATTAATTTCTAAACTCTCCGCGGAGCGTATTGAATGGGATACCACCAAGAATGTTTGGACGGTGAAGGACTGGAATCTCCGGGAGCTTCAGGAAATGGGGGAAAAATACACGGTGGGTGAGTCGCTGGACACCGCACTTTCCATCACGCCAGATGATTTTGACCTTCCCCAAAATCATCATGAGACGCTGACCCTTCCCAAGCTGAGCCAACAAATCGAAATATTGGAAAACAGGGGAGCGGACAACATCAGCTTTTACCGCATAGAACGATACGTACGGTTTATGTCCCCGTTTGCCGCCATTATTCTCACTTTTATCGGTGTAGTGGTTTCTTCCAAAAAAACACGGGGCGGATCAGGATTTAAGATCGCCCTGGGCTTTTTGCTTGCGTTTATCTATATCATTCTTTTCTTGTTGTCAAGGACGTTTGCGGAAGCAGGTTCAGCCTACCCTATATTGTCGGTTTGGGTGCCCAATATCGTTTTTGCGTTGACAGGTTTGGTACTTTACAAGACAGTTCCAAGATAATATGCCCATTTCATCCCCGGTAAAAGATTATCTGATGCTCCATTTTATTGTCCTGATCTGGAGTTTTACGGCAATTCTCGGCATGCTGATCAGCCTTCCTTCCTTCGAGATGGTCTTTTACAGGACTTTGTTGGCCTCTCTATTTTTAGGATTGATATTTTGGTGGAGGAAAACCCGTGTAAGACTGGACCGCAGGCTCCTTTTCTGGATTTTGGCTACAGGTTTTGTCATTGCCCTGCATTGGATTCTCTTTTTCTGGTCAGCGCGGGTGTCCAACATTTCGGTTAGCCTGGCAGGCATGGCCACGGCCTCTTTCTGGACCGCCTTGATCGAACCTATGTTTAATAAGACCCGGGTGAAATGGTATGAGATTCTCCTGGGCCTCCTGGTAATTCTGGGGATCATAATAATTTTTAGGTTTGAGTTTGACTATTGGTTGGGATTGACGATGTCCCTGTTGTCTGCGCTGTTGGGTGCCTGTTTTATGGTCTTCAATGGAAACCTGACCAAAAAGAGCAGCCCTTTTGTCATCACCTTTTACGAAATGGTCGGCGCCTGCCTGTTTTGTGTACTATTTATGCCCTTCTATGCCTATTTTATTGCTGATGGGGAATTACAACTTGTACCGTTGCCTATGGACTGGCTTTGGCTGGCGCTGTTGGCGGGGGTTTGCACGGTTTACGCGTTTTCAGTGTCGGTGGAACTGATGAAAAGGCTAACGGCATTTTCCATCAACCTGACGGTCAACCTGGAGCCGGTTTATGGGATAATCCTGGCCGTGCTGATTTTTCGCGACAAGGAAAACATGAGTACTGAATTTTATCTGGGCACCCTGGTCATATTGTCTTCTGTCTGCCTGTATCCCCTTTTTAACTATGTCTATAAGCGGCGCAAAACGAAACAGCTGCTGCGGCTGCAGTGAGCAGTAAAAGCGGTTCTATTTTACTTTAAAATTCATGGGGTTTCGACGAAGAGTCCCCGATATCTTTGCGCCTCCGCGTCTCACGTGTCCTTTTTTCGCCAAGGCGCCAAGCCGCAGGCATAAGGCTCCCTGGGTTCTTGTGGTAATGAACAAACTACAGTCCTGCCTTAAACACAAAATACCCTTCAGGCCAGGTCCCCAGTTCAGGCTCCTGCTCGAACAGGCCGAAGACCGTTGATCCGGATCCCGACATGGCGGAGTAAAAGGCACCCTTGTCATAGAGTTTGTTTTTTAGGGCTGCCAGTTCAGGATATTTTTTGAAAATACCTTCCTCAAAATCGTTGATTAACTGTGTTTTCCACATCATCGGATCAGACAATATTTCCCTTAAATCGGCCTTTGCCGGTTTGGGTGTAATGCCTTGATAGGCTTCCTTGGTGCTGATTTGCAAGCCCGGGTTCACAAGGGCGACCCATTTGCCGGTGAGGTCAAGTTCAAGAGGTTCGAGCAATTCTCCTCTTCCGCTTGCAATTTTTGGGGTGTTTTCGACAAAGAAAGGGCAGTCACTTCCCAGCAAAGCCGCATATTCCTCCAGCAACCAGTCATCCAGGTGCAGATCAAAAAGATTGTTCATCAGTTTGAGGGCAAAAGCGGCGTCTGAGGATCCGCCGCCCAGTCCTGCACCCACCGGAATCGTCTTGTGCAGGTAAATGGAAACCGGTGGCAGGTCATTGAAGTCTTTCTTTAAGAGATGGTAGCCTTTGAGGATCAAGTTGTCCTTGTCGGTGCCCGGGACAGCCAGACCGGTAGCCGTAAAAGTCATTTTTTTGGAGATAATAATTTCCACAGCATCCAAAAGCGGCACGGGATATATACCGGTGCGGATTTCGTGAAAGCCGTCGCCCCGCTTGCCGGTGATCTGAAGCCCAAGATTTATTTTTGCATTCGGAAATAGTATCATAGCTGTATCTTTCCGTAAAACTAAAAAAATAGACAACGTATCCCTACCAATTGAAAAACGGTTTTAAGGATTTTTGATTTGTTGCGCTATAACATTTCCCGATTTTAGGCAGAACAGAGGCGATTTTCGTGACTATTTATAAATAGAATAAAATTTCAAAAATTATCTGTTTTCGTCTTATTTGAAGAAAATGAAATGATAAAACAAAAAACATTTTGTTTGCCGATTTTTTTCCTCCTATTTATGTCTAGTTTTGTTTGCGCGGAAAAGAAAAAAAAGAATTTAAATATTGTAAGTATGAAAATTGAGCTTTAATATTGTAAGATTAAAATTCAAGACGAACAACAATCATTATTAATAAATACATCAATATACAAAAAGATGTCCAGAATAGTCAGCATTATTAGCCTCATTGTCATTGTCATTTAGGATTAAATGGAGCGCTAGACTATTGTACAAATATTCGCCAAACAGTAAAGTGCTTCATTCTCTGAAGCACTTTTTTTTATTAAAAACCTTCACAATCAGTAACAGAAAAAAATGAACGAGCTAAAAAAACACAGTTGGGAAGTAAGTCAGAATCAAGAGAATCCTGCCGCAATGGCCATGTTGTATGCGACGGGTTTGTCAGAGGAAAAACTGAAGCAGCCATTTGTGGGGGTGGCGAGTTGTGGATATGAAAGCAATCCCTGCAACATGCACTTAAACGGCTTTGCGCAGGAAATAAAAGCGGCCACCCTGAAAGCTGACCTTACCGGACTTGTTTTTAATACCATAGGAATCAGTGACGGCATTTCAATGGGCACTGCAGGCATGCGCTATAGTTTGCCTTCCCGTGAAATCATTGCCGACTCCATTGAGTCCTTTGTCCTGGGCCATTCCTTCGACGGGGTGATTGCCATAGCGGGATGTGACAAAAACATGCCCGGAGCCGTTATGGGCATGATCAGGGTCAACAGGCCATCAATCATGGTGTATGGCGGGACGATCCGATCCGGAAAACATAAAGGAGAGAAATTAAATATTGTGTCGGCATTTGAGGCTTATGGAAAAAGAATCGCCTGTGAGATTGCCGATGAGGACTATGATGGCGTGATCAAGAATGCCTGTCCCGGAGCCGGGGCTTGTGGCGGGATGTACACGGCCAACACCATGGCCTCGGCCATAGAGGCGATGGGCCTGTCCCTTCCCTACAGCTCGACCAATCCGGCCACATCGGCGGAAAAGAAAAAGGAATGTCAGGATGCGGGAGAAATCATTAAACATCTCCTGGCGGAGGATATAAAACCCCTGGACATTGTGAACCGTAAAAGCCTGGAAAATGCGGTCAGGGTAGCCGTTGCGTTGGGCGGGAGCACCAATGCCGTGCTTCATATTTTGGCCATAGCCAATACCGCGGGAATCCCGTTTACGCTGGAGGATTTCAAAAGAATCAATGCAGCCACCCCGGTCCTGGGGGATTTCAAGCCCAGCGGAAAGTACCTGATGGAAGATCTGCATGTATTGGGAGGTCTTCCCGCGTTGATGCGTTATCTGTTGGACAATGGATTGCTGCACGGAGACTGCCTCACGGTAACAGGGAAAACAGTGGCCGAAAACCTGGCGGATGTAGCTCCGTTGGTTCCTTCCAAATCCAGTGTGATCCATCCTCTGGAGCAGCCCTTGAAGGAAACAGGTCACTTGTGCATACTCCATGGAAACCTTGCTCCCGGGGGAGCCGTGGCCAAGATCTCAGGAAAGGAAGGAAAGTCTTTTACCGGACCTGCCAGGGTGTTTGACAGTGAGGCTGAGGCCAACGAGGCCATGAAAAATAAGCAAGTCCAAAAGGGCGATGTAATTGTGATCCGGTACGTAGGTCCCAAAGGCGGGCCCGGAATGCCCGAAATGCTTAAGCCTACCTCCATTATAATTGGCGCCGGGCTGGGTTCCGATGTGGCCTTTATCACGGATGGAAGGTTTTCTGGGGGCACGCACGGGTTCGTGGTCGGGCATGTGACGCCCGAAGCTTACTCGGGCGGGCCTATAGGACTGGTCAGGGATGGAGACGTCATCACCATCAACGCGGATACTATGGAAATCAACTGTGACGTCTCCGCGAAGGAACTTGAGAATAGAAAAAAAGATTGGCGAAACAAAGATTTAAGTGCGCTTAAAGGAACGTTGAAAAAGTATATGCGGTTAGTATCTACAGCATCAGAAGGATGTATCACCGATAATGCCTAATAGTTATGAAAGATTCAAGAATGAGGGGTGCAGAAATTGTAATTAAAACCCTGGTAGCCGAAAATGCATCCTATATCTTTGGCTATCCCGGAGGGGCCATCATGCCTGTATATGATGCCCTTTATGATTACGTTGATCAGATAAAGCATATCCTGACGCGCCACGAGCAAGGCGCCATCCATGCGGCTCAGGGGTATGCCCGGGTATCCGGCAAAGTAGGTGTCTGTATGGTGACCTCAGGTCCGGGAGCTACCAACCTGATCACAGGATTGGCGGACGCTATGATCGACAGCACTCCATTAGTTTGCATAACAGGCCAGGTGGATTCCAAGTTGTTGGGATCGGATGCGTTTCAGGAAACGGATGTGGTGGGTTTTACCATGCCGGGAACGAAGTGGAATATCCAGGTGAGGGATGTGGCGGATATTGCACCGGCATTGGCCAAAGCTTTTCATATCGCACGGACAGGGCGCCCCGGCCCGGTATTGGTGGATATCACCAAAAACGCACAAAATGCTTTTGGGGAGTTTAATTATGTACCCTGCTTGAATATTCGGTCCTATAAGCCTTATCCTAAAGTAGAGCCTGATTCCATATCCAGGGCGGCGGAGCTGATCAACAAGGCTAAAGCACCCATGGTACTTTATGGCCAGGGCGTAATCATCGGCAAAGCGGAGGCAGAACTTGCAAAATTTTTGGAAAAAACAGGGATCCCGGCTGCAAGTACCCTGTTGGGCACCGGCGCGCTTCCGGAGGACCATCCGCAATTTACCGGTAAACTGGGGATGCACGGCAATTATGCGCCCAATTTGCTCACCAACCAGGCGGATGTGTTGATCGGTATTGGGATGCGTTTCGATGACCGGGTGACCGGAGACCTGAGCAGGTATGCCAAACAGGCGAAAGTAATCCATCTTGAACTGGATCCTGCAGAAATCAACAAGAACGTGAAATGTGAGGTGGCGGTATTGGGGAATTGTAAAGAGAGTCTTCAACTGTTGACAGAGGAAGTAAAAGAAAACTCACATCCCGAATGGATGGACAGGTTCAGGGAGCTTTATGCCGAGGAAAGAAGCGTGGTGGTGGCCAATGATATTTCTCCCACCAAGGTGGGGCTTACCATGGGTGAGGTGATCCGCTTTATCAATGAATACAAGCAAGACGATGCGGTGTTGGTCACCGACGTGGGACAGCACCAGATGGTGGCCTGGAGGTATTTCGACTATAAAGTTCCCCGTACCCAGATAACCTCCGGAGGACTGGGAACAATGGGTTTTGCGCTTCCCGCGGCGCTGGGTGCCCAGCTTCATGATTACAACAGACAGGTGATCTGCGTACTGGGTGATGGCGGGATTCAGATGACCGTACAGGAATTGGGTACCATCATGCAAACCAAAGCACCGGTTAAGATCGTTCTCCTGAACAACAACTTCCTGGGAATGGTTAGACAGTGGCAGCAGTTGTTTTATGACAAGCGGTATTCCTTCACTGAACTCCATAACCCGGACTTCCAGTTGATCGCCGAAGCTTATGGCATCAAAACAGCGAAAATTTCCGGACGTGAAAGTTTGGGAGAAGCCGTGGCTGAAATGTTTGTTCACGATGGCCCGTACTTTTTGGAAGTTGTGGTGGAAAAAGAGGATAACGTATTCCCTATGGTTGCGAGCGGCTGTGCTGTAGACGAAATCCGCCTTTCTTAAGCACAGAGACTTTATTTTAAAGACTATTTATCGGCAAGCAAAAAGCATAGTATGCTGTTTCCATGGAGACAGCAGCCTGGGGAGTTGTTTATTTATGATATTACAAAGCAAATGAAAAGATACACCATTTCAGTTTTCACAGAAAACTTTATCGGGATTCTTAGCAGGATCACGCTGATTTTTACCAGAAGGGGAATCAATATAGATGGTTTTACGGCTTCGGAGAGTAGGGAGGAAGGGATATACCGGATTACCATTGAGGTCACCACGACCGAAGAGCAGGTCATCCAGTTGGCCCGTCAGATCGAAAAAATCATTGATGTGATCAAGGCGTTTTACTACCTGGACGACGAGGTTGTATTTCAGGAACTCGCCTTGTACAAGATCCCGGTAAGTAACCTGGATCCGGGCCTGGAGAAAGTGATCCGTCAATACAACGCGCGCATCATTTCTGCCGAAAGGGAGTTTGTGGTCATCGAAATGACGGGTCACAAAGAGGATACCCAGGAACTGCTGGAAATCCTAAAAGAATTCAATATCCTGGAATTCGTACGCTCCGGACGGGTGGCCGTGGCAAAACCTATGGAAACATTAGATAAATATTTATAAAAAAACCAAGTATCAAACTTTAAGACTATGAAATTGAAATTCGGTTCCGTTGAAGAAAATGTAGTAACGAGAGAAGAATTTTCTCTTGAAAAAGCCAAGGAAACTTTAAAAGATGAGGTGATAGCCATACTCGGTTATGGTGTTCAGGGGCCTGGTCAGGCGCTTAACCTTAAAGACAACGGGTTTAATGTGATCGTTGGTCAACGGAAAGATTCCAAAACCTGGGATAAAGCCGTAGCGGATGGCTGGGTTCCGGGAGAAACGCTTTTTGAACTGGAGGAGGCATGCGAAAAAGGAACCATTCTTCAGTTTCTTCTTTCTGATGCGGGACAAATAGCCCTATGGCCTACCGTAAAGAAACACCTCACTCCGGGTAAGGCATTATATTTTTCCCACGGATTTGGAATTACCTATAAGGATCAAACAGGCATTGTTCCGCCTGAGAATGTGGATGTCATCCTGGTGGCGCCCAAGGGTTCCGGAACTTCCTTGCGAAGGATGTTTGTTGAAGGTAGAGGGCTGAATTCTTCGTTTGCAATCTTCCAGGACGCGACTGGAAAAGCCAGGGACAGGGTGGTTGCCCTGGGAATTGGCGTAGGTTCCGGGTATTTGTTCGAGACGGACTTTTACAAGGAAGTGACTTCGGATCTTACCGGCGAGAGAGGCACTCTTATGGGCGCTATTCAGGGGATATTTGCCGCACAGTATGATGTCTTAAGGGCAAACGGACACAGTCCCTCAGAAGCTTTTAACGAAACAGTCGAAGAACTGACACAAAGCTTGATGCCCCTGGTGGCGGAAAACGGCATGGACTGGATGTACGCCAATTGCTCAACCACGGCCCAAAGGGGTGCGCTGGACTGGTGGAAGCCTTTTAGGGACGCCACAAAACCGGTTTTTGAGCAATTGTACGAAAGCGTAAAGAGTGGCAAAGAGGCCGCCAAATCCATTGAGTCCAACAGCAAATCCGACTATAGGGTAAAATTGGAAGAGGAATTAAAGGAATTGAGGGAGTCAGAGATGTGGCAGGCAGGTGCCGTGGTCCGCAAGCTGAGGCCTGAAAACAACTAAGGATAAACAATAGGCATGTCAGAAAAGCTATGGATATTTGATACTACGCTCAGAGATGGTGAACAGGTCCCGGGATGCCAGTTAAACACCCGGGAAAAGATAGTAGTGGCCAAAGCTTTGGAGGAACTCGGAGTAGACATCATTGAAGCAGGATTTCCTATATCCAGCCCCGGTGATTTCAATTCCGTTAGGGAAATTTCCAAGTCGGTATCGGAACCCATCATCTGTGCCCTTTCCAGAGCCGTAGAAAAGGATATTGAAGTAGCTGCTGATTCCCTAAAATTTGCAAAAAGAAAAAGAATACATACCGGGATTGGGGTTTCAACTTATCATATACAGCATAAGTTGAGATCCACTCCCGATCTTATCTTGGAGCGTGCGGTAAAGGCCGTGAAGTATGCCAGGGGGTTTGTCGAAGACGTTGAGTTTTATGCGGAGGACGCTGGCCGGGCCGAAAAGGATTATCTGGCTAGGGTAGTGGAAGCAGTGATCCGGGCAGGTGCCACCGTCATCAACATTCCGGATACCACTGGGTACTGCCTGCCCCAGCAATATGGTGCCCTGGTACAATACATAAAGGAAAATGTGCCGAATATTGACGAGGCTACCATTGCCACCCATTGTCACAATGACCTGGGTATGGCCACGGCCAACACCATCGCGGGGGTTCAAAACGGAGCCCGGCAGGTGGAGGTCACCGTCAACGGCATCGGGGAGAGGGCAGGAAACACTTCCCTGGAAGAGGTAGTGATGGCCATTAAAAGCCATAAGGACATTCCGGTATATACCGGTGTAAACACGAAAAGGATATACGAGACGAGCAGGTTGGTATCCAAGCTGATGAATATGCCCATCCAGCCCAACAAAGCCATCGTCGGCCGAAATGCCTTTGCCCATTCGTCCGGGATACATCAGGATGGGGTGCTAAAGCACCGTGAAAACTACGAAATCATAGATCCCAAAGATGTGGGGGTGGAAGCTTCTACCATCGTGCTGACCGCAAGAAGCGGCAGGGCGGCCTTGAAGCATCACCTGGAGCTCCTGGGTCACAGTTTTGAAACAGAAAAGCTGGACAAGATCTATGAGGAATTTTTGGTTTTGGCCGATGCGAAAAGAGACATAGGAAAAAAAGACCTGCTGACGCTCATTGGCGAGTTTACCGAGGATAACAGCGTGATTGCGCTGGAAAAGGTAAACTATCGCCGTGGCGAAACCATCACGGGAGAGGTGACTTTGAGGATAGGAAAAAGCCTCCTTACGGGAACTTCTGAAGGCAATGGACCCGTTGATGCAGTTATAAAATCGATCAAACAAGTGGTTGACCAGCAGGTGTATCTGGACGAATTTCTTATTCAGTCCATGACCAAAGGCAGTGATGATACCTGTAAAACCCATATGCGTTTGATGCATGACGGAAAACCTTATCACGGTTTTGCCTCTGACACTGACATTGTAATGGCCTCTGCACAGGCGTTTGTGGATGCCTTAAATAAAATACCAGTAAAAGTAAAAGCGGACAATTAAATTAATGGAAAAGAAAACCCTATTCGATAAAATCTGGGATGCACACGTAGTGAAGTCCGTCCCGGAAGGCCCTGACGTTTTTTTCATTGATAAGCATTTTATTCATGAAGTTACCAGTCCTGTCGCCTTTCTGAATCTTGAAAAAAGAGGCGTTCCCGTGTTGTATCCTGAAAGAACCGTTGCCACACCGGACCACAACGTGCCTACGATTGATCAGGAAAAAACCATCAAGGACCAGCTTTCCAGAATGCAAGTGGAAAAGCTGCGTGAAAACTGCAGGAAGCACAACATTGAACTGCATGACCTGGGCACCAGCCACCACG
>Ga0079224_100013414_pt1 | contig 11409 bp, 10 predicted proteins | sample Stecom2015_FD_80414 | JGI IMG/M metagenome (GOLD analysis project Ga0079224, IMG submission 80414) | Agricultural soil microbial communities from Utah to study Nitrogen management - Steer compost 2015 | ecosystem: Environmental > Terrestrial > Soil > Agricultural land | place: USA: Utah...
GCTGTTCGGCATTCCCGGTCGCCTACCGAGCGCGGTTCGCCGGCTCGGAATGGGCATCGTTCAGCGCGCCCCTACGCTGAAGCATTGGTTCATGGACGAGGCCCGCGGAACTTCCGGGAAGCTGCCCGAACTGCTGCGGGGTTAGTCTCCCGCGACAGGACTGGGTTGCTCGATGCTCTGGCCGGCCCCGTCACGAAGCGTTCGCGGCTCCAGCAATGCCGTGGTCTCGAGCAGCTCCAGCGCCTGCTGAGCCGAGGCGTAGCGCTCGGCGTCGGCAATCCAGTCGGCCGCTCGGGCGGCATTGGGCATGTTGCGTACCTCGGACACCGCGGCTTCGGTTCGTCCGCTTTCCAGAAAGAGTCGTGCCCGCTGGAGCCGCCGCCTCGGTGCCGGAGAGGGTGAACTCTCGCGACGGACCACGAACAGCTCGCTCAACTCGCGCGACAACAGGCTCAACGCGCCTTCTTCGGGCGGAGCTTGCTCGAGCGAGGAGGAGAGACCATCGAGCCGGGCGATCAATCGGTCGAGAGTAATCGGGTCGCGCGACACTTCGATGACCGTTCGCACTGCATTGGGCTGGGCATCACCGAAGCGTAGCCGAAGCTGGTCGGCAAGGTAACCGAGCGGAACGCCCCGCTCGATCGAGCGTCTGGCCGCAAAAGTCACCAGCAATCCTTCGGCGCGTGCGGCGTTACCGGCAGCCGCCTGCGACTGCAGGTCGAGCCGAGTAATCCGCTGCTCCAAGGCTGCCACACGCTGGTCGATCCCGCCCTGCTGTTCGGCCACCGCCTCGACACGCTCGGCCGCCTGGCGAACGTCGGCCGGGCCAGCCTGCGACACCGTCTCCGATGGTTCGGGCGAGGGGGACGGCGCGGTCGCTTGGGTGTCTTCCTTGAAGCTGATGATGCCCAGGCTCGGAATCCCGGGCGTTCCCGCAAGCATCCAGGTGACCAGACTCCCCAGCAGGAAAGCTCCCACACCGAGGCCGATCAATGCCTTCGTCTGCGACTGGCGTCGGCTCGTTGCGGTCGAGGAGGCGGAGATTGGTTCGGCCATGGTTCCCTTTGCGCCCCCGCCGGTGCGCCAATCAGCGCCTTCTCAATGCCGAGTGCGCTCATGGCACATCTGGCTAGCCAAAGCCAAGAGCGCCTCTTCGCTCGGTTCCACCGCACAGCCCACTGCGGCCCAACCGTCACCAGCGGCGGCAGCGATACGCGGCCCCAGCGCCGCGAGCTGAACCGCCGCTCTCGGCACGCTCTGACGATCGCACTCATCGGCGAAATGACGTGCGGCCGCCGCCGAGTGAAGCAGGACCAGCGCTCCGCCGCCGAGCCGCTCGGCCAGCGACCTAGGAAGCGGCGATGGAACGCTTTCATAAGCGATCCGGGTGATCACATCGATCCCGGCGGGCTCCGTCAGAGGAACATGTTCGGCCCCCGTGACTCGCAGCATGCGGAGAGGCGGTGGAATATTGTCGACCAGGGTCTGCAACACTCCCGGACCGACAGCGGCGACGACGAACCCTGCAGCTTCGGCGGCGGAGCCCGTCGCCCCACCTACGGCGTAGACCGGCTTGGCGCGAAGACCATTGAGCTCGCGACCACCGTGACGAACCGCATTGGCGCTGCCGATCAGGAGCGCGTCGACGTCATCCGGTGGCGGCGCCTTCCAAGGCAAAGGACGAATGTCGAAGAGCGGCTGCCCTTCGATGGCCAGGTTCTCGCCCCGGCCCGCTTGCACGGTCGCGGAGCAACCGGGCTCCGGCCGGATCGTCAGGACGAAGCGTCTCATGGCGCGCCGGCAAAATGGGTCGCAATGCCGGGGCTGGCGCGGGCAAGCAGGTCCTGGGCCAGCCTCGTGGGCCCCGTCTCGTCATCGACCGGGAAAGTGGCCGAGCCCTCCACTCGCTCGATCCCATCCGGGCTGAACAGGGCCGCACGCATCGCTAGCATGGGCCCCTCAGCCTCGCACAGCACCGCCACGGGACTGTGGCAACTGCCGCCAAGCGCCGCGAGCAGAGCCCGTTCGGCTGTGACCTCGGCGCGGCTCGATGCATGATCGATCGCCGCCAGCCGTTCGCGGCTTTGCGCATCGTCGGCACGGCACTCGAGCGCGATTGCGCCTTGTCCGGGAGCCGGCAGCCAGTCTGAGACGGCCAGCGGATGTCCAGTACCCGCTTCCCCCAGTCGCAACAGGCCTGCAGCGGCAAGGAAAGTCGCATCCGCTTCGCCCGCAGCCAGCTTGGCCAACCTGGTCGCGACATTGCCACGGAACATCGTCACCCGGCAGTCCGGGCGCGCGTGCAGCGCTTGTGCTGCGCGCCGCGGCGCGCTGGTGCCGATCACGGCGCCCTCCGGCAGAGCAGACAGGCTGGCCGCGCCGATCAGCACGTCCCGCTTGTCGGCGCGCGGCAGAATTGCTGCGATCGTCAGCGTGTCGGGTCGCCAGGTCTCGACATCCTTCAGCGAGTGAACTGCAGCGTCGATCCGGCCTTCGGCCAGCCAGGCATCGAGTTCCTTGGTCCACAGCGCCTTGCCCCCGATCTCCGCAAGCGGGCGGTCCTGCACCTTATCCCCGCTGGCAAGTACCGGAACGAGCGCGACAGCGCCTTCGTCCCAGCCATGGGCCGCGCATAGCCTAGCCCTCGTCTCTTCGGCTTGCGCCATTGCGAGCGGGGAGCGGCGGGTGCCAAGCCTGAGGAGTGGTTCACTGGCCATCGGTCGGCTTGCCCTAAATACGAATTGCGTCCAGTGGAAGGGTCGGATGAGGATGGTACTCGGCATCGAGAGCAGCTGCGACGAGACCGCTGCAGCCCTGGTGACGGATGATCGCCGGATTCTGGCGCAGGCGATCGCCTCTCAGGACGATCGCCACGCGCCTTACGGCGGCGTGGTTCCCGAAATCGCCGCGCGCGCCCACGCCGAACGCCTCGCCCCTTTGATCGAGCGCGTTCTCGCCGAAGCCCGGATCTCGCTCGCGGACTGCGACGCCGTGGCCGCGACGGCCGGACCCGGGCTGATCGGCGGAGTCATGGTCGGCCTTGTCACCGCCAAGGCGCTGGCGATGGCGAGCGACAAGCCCCTACTAGCTATCAACCACCTCGAAGGCCACGCGCTCAGCCCGCGGCTGGCCGATCCCGAGCTCGAATTTCCCTACGCGCTGCTGTTGGTATCCGGCGGGCACTGCCAGCTACTCGAGGTGAGCGGCGTCGGCCACTATCGGCGGCTGGCGACCACGATCGACGATGCCCTGGGGGAGGCGTTCGACAAGACCGCGAAGATCTTGGGGCTCGGTTTTCCAGGCGGTCCGGCAGTAGAACGCATGGCGGCAGAGGGCGACGAACAGGCGGTCCCGCTGCCGCGGCCGCTATTCGGAAGTGAAGAGCCGCATTTTTCTTTCGCCGGGTTGAAAAGCGCGGTGCTTCGCGCACACGACAGCGGCCGTCACCGCCCTGCCGACATCGCCGCGAGCTTTCAGCGGGCAGCCGTCGAATGCCTGCTCGACCGGACTCAGCGCGCGCTCACGCGAATGAAACCGGTGACCGCTCTCGTTATGGCAGGCGGTGTCGCCGCTAACGCAACGGTGCGCCATTCGCTGGCAAGCTTGGCTGCCGAGCATGATCTGCGCTTCGTCGCGCCACCGCCCGCCTTGTGCACTGACAACGCAGCGATGATCGCCTGGGCTGGCCTCGAGCGGCTTCGGTCCGGGGCAACGGGGGACCCGCTCGACATATCCGCGCGGCCCCGCTGGCCGCTCGACATCGATGCGGAGCCCGCCCGCGGAGCCGGAGTCAAGGCGTGAGCACTCCTGCGATAGGCGTAGTCGGCGCAGGTGCGTGGGGTACAGCGCTCGCGCAGATGCTGGCCGGCGATGGCCGTGAAGTGGTCCTGTGGGCGCTCGAGCCGGAGTTGGTCGCCGAAATCAATGCCGGTCACACCAATTCGCTTTTCCTGCCCTCCGCTGCGCTCAGCCCGGCGATCCGCGCAACGGGCGATCTCGCCGAAATGGCTCGTTGCGAAGTTCTGCTCCTCGTCACGCCGGCGCAGCATCTCGCTGCAACCTTGGCAGGTATGCCGTCCTACCCTCGCGATCTGGTGCTTTGTGCCAAGGGCATCGAGGCCGGAACCCGGCGGACAATGCACGAGGTCGCCGCCGATGTCGCCAAGTATAGCGAAATCGCCGTTTTGTCCGGACCCACTTTTGCACACGAAGTAGCCGCTGGCCTTCCGACAGCGGTAACCTTGGCCTGCGGTGGCGGAGAGCTGCAGTGGAATCGGCTCGCACCGGCGATCGCCCGACCGACCTTTCGCCCCTATTACAGCAGCGATCTGATCGGCGCGGAGGTCGGAGGAGCCGTCAAGAATGTGCTCGCGATCGCTTGCGGCGTAGTGGAAGGCCTCCGACTGGGCCAGAATGCGCGCGCGGCGCTGATCGCTCGCGGTTACGCCGAGATGCGGCGGTTCGGCGTGGCCCTCGGAGCGGAGCCTGCAACCCTGGCCGGTTTGTGCGGACTAGGAGACCTCGTGTTGACCTGTTCTTCCGCATCCAGTCGCAATTTTTCGCTCGGCAAGGCATTGGGCGAGGGCCTTGATCCGCAGGCGCTCCTCAATGATCGACGCACAGTGGCTGAAGGCGCACACACAGCTCCGGTGCTGGTCGAGTTGGCCCGGCGCCACACGGTGGCGATGCCGATTGCCGAAGCAGTCGCCCGTCTGCTCGAAGGCGCGCCGGCCCGTCTGGTGGTCAACGACTTGCTCGCTCGCCCCCTCACCGCCGAGGAACCGGACGCTTGACCACCACGCCGGGCACAGAGGGCCCAGGTGGTGACCTCGCCACGCTCGCGCGTGGCGGACAGACCAACTTTCTCGGATTCCTCTTGCGGTTGGCCGCGCGGCTACCGTTCCTGTTCATCGCTGGACGCTATTACGGCGCAGACGCGATCGGTCGCTTCGCATCAGCTCTCGTCGTCGTCGAGCTGACCGCGATGCTGTGCACAATCGGCGAGAAGCGTGGCCTCGCCCAACGGCTCTCCGAATCCGATGGCGACCAGACCCATCTTGTCGCCGATGGGCTCACCGTCGCTCTGCTGCTTGGAAGCCTCGTGGCGCTTACACTGTGGCTGGTTCCGGCACCGATGTTTCCGAGCGGCGACTACACTCAGTACGACCGCCTCATCGTGCTCGCCATCCCGGCACTGGCGCTCACCGAAATCCTGCTGGCGGCGCAGGCCTATCGCTACGATATTGCTGCCACGGTGCGCGCGCGTGCCGTCGTCGAACCCTGGACGATCTCGATTATGGCCGGCGTCTTTGCGCTCGCCGGATCGCGTAGCGGTCTCTCACTGGCTTATCTGGCCTCGATCTACGCTGCACTTATCACGGCGGCGTGGCCCTTCCTCAGGGAATATGGTCTGCCGCGAGGTTGGCGGCCTTCGTTCGGCCGGATGACGCGAATGACGACGCGCGGGCTGCCTTTGGCTGCTGCCGATACGATCGAATGGGGCACCCGCCGGTTGGACGTCTACATCCTCGCCCTGTTCGCTGCGCCCGCCGCAGTCGGAATTTACTACATCGCCCAGCAAGTCGCGAGCCTGCCGCAGAAACTCAAGACGAGTTTCGAACCGATCCTCGGCCCGGTGCTGACCCGCAAGCTCAAGGAGAAGGATTACGGTGCGATTGCCAGGCAAGTCTGCCAGGTCGGGTTCTGGATCACTGCGGCGCAAGCGGGGGTGGGCCTCGCGCTCGGAATTCCCGGCGAGGCGATTATGGGGCTTGTCGGTGCGACATTCGTCGGCGGCACAGGCGCACTCGGAGTTCTGTTGCTCGCCGAAGTGGTGGCGGCGACGGCGGTCGTCTCGGAAGCGGCGCTCATCTACGTCGCGCGGCTGCGCAATCTGTGGGTCTCGGTGGCCACCATCGGCCTGCAGGGCGCGTTGACCGTCGCCGCGATGCTGATCGCCGATCACTTCGGCTGGAATGAAGGCTGGCGCGCCGCCGCGGCCGCCGCGGCCCTGATGATCGCTCTGGGCGTCTCGTCGCTGACCAAGGCGCTGATGCTTAGCCGGATCCTGGGCCAGACCATCAATAACTGGCGCTGGGCACTGGTCTGGGCCGCGGCGGCGGCGATCGTTGTCGGCCAGCTCGTGATCCTGATGCCGGAATGGGGCCAGCTGGTGTTCGGCATTCCGGCGATCCTCGGTGTTTACGGCTGGATCATCTGGACCAAGGGCTTTGGACCGGAAGATCGCATCCTGTTCACCCGCAAGGTGACTCAAGACGAGCCCGCAGCTCCATCACCGGGCGGCTGTCAGTGACCCGCGATGTTTCGAACCGGGCGCGGTCGCGCCGCCAGGGCGGACGCCGGGAACATTTCGTATCGACGACATCGCTCATGCGCTCGGCGCCGTTCTCGTCGCGGCTACGGCGATCGTTGCCCGAAGGCAAATCGGAAGCACCACCACCTATTCCACCGACGGGCCGGCGTTCCAGCGCGTTGAGTTCTCGGTCGACGCCCGCAAGACGGCGCCAACGCCGGTCGATGTGCTGGCTCCGCGCTAACGGTGGCGCGATTGCAAAACCCCGGGATCGGCCACTAAGAACCTGCAACAGGTCGCTGGGTGCTAACGTGATCGCCTATGCGGCCGGACTTGCCATCGGCGGGGCGATCTCGGGCCCCGGATATGGAAAAGGAAATGCGCATGGCTGAACTGGTTCAGCAAAACTGGATATACCTCGTCATCGCCCTTGTCGTGGGCTTGCTCGTCGCTTGGTGGATATTCGGCGCAAACCGCCGCACCAGGGTCGAAATTAGTCGCAGGGACGAGGAGGCCCCGGCCAAACGCAATCAGGCACTGATCGACGCCCCGCCGGCGAGCGCGGTGGTCGACACGCCTCCGCCCACACCGATGGGGCTCGCGGGTGTGGGCGAAGCGGTGCAGGCGTCAGCGGAAGGAATACCTGTCGAGCCGACGCCGCGCGAAGCGACCGAAGGCGACGACCTGACCCGTATCAAAGGCCTAGGTCCAAGGCTGGCACAGACGCTGCGTGAGCTCGGCGTTACCTCGTTCACGCAGATCAGCGCCTGGGACGATGCCGAGATCGACAGGATCGATTTGCAGCTTGGCCGCTTCCAGGGTCGAATCCGGCGCGACGACTGGCCTGGCCAGGCAAAGCTTCTCGCAGCCGGCGACACCGCGGGTTACGAAGCGAAGTTCGGCAGGCTTTAGGCGGCCGGGAACTTAACGGAGTGCATTGCTTTGATGTCGGGGGCCGTTCCGCAAGCCCTTGGAGACACTTACCATGGCAATTCCGCAGCCGCAGGAGAGGCCTCGAATCCTCGTTGTCGAGGACGAGTTCATCATCGCGCTCGACTTGTCGGAAACCGTACGCGATCTCGGTTACGAGCTGGAAGGGCCCTATCCCGACAAGGAGAACGCGTTCGTATCGATCGAGGGGGATCTACCCGACTGCGCGATCCTCGACGTGTTCAACAGCGATGGCGAAGTCTATCCTTTGGCCGACATACTCGCCGAGGCTGGCGTGCCGATCATCTTCCATTCGGGCCATGTACCGCCCGACGAGCTAAGGGACCGCTACCCCGAAGCGCAGGCCTGTGCGAAACCTTGCCCGCCAGACCGGCTGATCGATGCGCTGCAGGAAGCTTGCGGCAAAGTTCGCCAACCCGATCCCGTCTAAAGCCTCTGCACCTTGGAATTGGCGGAACCTCGCGCGAGCGCTAGGATCGGCTGCGGAGGAAAAGCGCATGGCCGAAATGGTGCCGTTCGATTGGGCCGACCCACTCGATCTCGATAGCCAGCTGACTGAAGAAGAGCGGATGGTCCGCGAAGCCGCGCGCGGCTTCGCGGAGGGAACGCTTCAGCCCCGCGTGATCGAGGCATTCCGCGATGAGCTGACGGCGCCAGAGTTGTTTCCGCTGATGGGCGAGGCAGGCCTGCTCGGTGTAACCATCCCCGAAGAATTCGGCGGCGCCGGCGCCGGTTACGTCGCCTATGGCCTCGTGGCGCGGGAACTCGAACGGATCGATTCCGGATATCGCTCGATGGCATCCGTGCAGTCGAGCCTCGTGATGTTTCCCATCCACACTTACGGCTCCGACGAGCAGAAGGCGAAGTACTTGTCGGGCCTCGCGCGCGGTGAACTGATCGGTTGCTTCGGGCTGACCGAGCCCGACGCCGGCTCCGACCCCGGCTCAATGCGAACCGTGGCGAAAGAGGACGGAAATGGCTTCGTTCTGTCGGGCGCCAAGACCTGGATCACCAATTCGCCGTTCGCCGACGTGTTCGTCGTGTGGGCGAAGAGCGAGGTGCATGGGGGCAAGATCCGGGGTTTCGTGCTCGACAAGGGCACCCCGGGCCTTTCCGCACCCAAAATCGATGGCAAGCTGTCCTTGCGCGCCTCGCCCACCGGCATGATCGTGATGGACGACGTGAAGGTCGGAGCAGATGCGCTGCTGCCCGGTGCCGAGGGAATGAAGGGGCCGTTCGGCTGTCTCAATCGTGCGCGCTACGGGATTTCATGGGGAACGATGGGCGCCGCCGAATACTGCCTGGCCGCCGCGCGCGGCTACGGCCTAGAACGCAAGCAGTTCGGCAAGCCGCTTGCCGCCACCCAGCTCTACCAGAAGAAGCTCGCCGACATGGAAACCGAGATCGCGCTCGGGCTCCAGGGAAGCCTCCGCGTCGGCCGTCTGATGGACGAAGGCCGGTTCGCGCCTGAGATGATCAGCCTGGTCAAACGCAACAACGCCGGCAAGGCGCTCGAGATCGCCCGCGCCGCGCGCGACATGCACGGGGGCAATGGCATCTCTGAGGAATATCAGGTCATGCGCCACATGCTGAACCTAGAGACGGTCAACACTTACGAGGGCACGCACGACGTGCACGCGCTGATTCTGGGGCGGGCGATTACGGGCATCCCCGCGTTCTGATCACTCGGAGGCATTGCCCCGGGACTCGAGCCCCCCTCAGTGTGTTACTCTGTTGAGGCAGGTATAAGCTCAACACCTGGGTCGACGCCTTTCACGCCGCACAGCGCGTCACTGCCTTTTCTGTCGACATTGCCGGCCAAGTCGGCACTATGGTCGGCGGTTCGGCATCGCCGATCTGGAGCACGAAATCCGTCCGAACTCGCGGACTTCTTTCCCTGACTGTCAGGCCGCGTGCAGCACGCCGCGGTAACCCATTTCCTCGAGCGCTCTGCCCGCGCCCATCGCCACGCAATTGAGCGGATCCTCGGCGAGCCGGACCGGCAGCCCGGTGACCCGTGAGATCACCTGGTCGATGCCGTGAAGCAGCGACCCTCCACCAGTCATGACGATGCCCTGATCGAGGATGTCCGCTGCGATCTCGGGTGCCGTGCTCTCAAGCGCCCGGCGCACCGTGTCGATGATCTGCGCCACCGGCCCGCCGAGCGCCTCGGCAAGGTCTGCTCGCGTGATCGTGACTTCGCGCGGCACGCCCCGCACGGCATCGCGTCCACGAACGGTGATCGAGACCTCCTCGCCATCGGAAAGGGCCGAGCCGGCGTCCTTCTTGACTCGCTCGGCCGTGGCTTCGCCGATATGCAGGTTATGGCGCCTGCGGACGTAGGACATGATGGCTTCGTCCATCTGGTCACCGCCTACCCTCTCGGACAGGCTCATACTCATTCCGCCAACGCTCATCACGCCGACTTCGGTCGATCCGCCGCCGATATCGACGACCATCGAACCCATCGGATCGGTCACTGGCAAGCCGGCACCGATCGCCGCAGCCATGGGTTCATCAATCAGCCAGACCTTGCGCGCGCCCGCATTCGAGGCTGCGTCGCGGATCGCGCGCCGTTCCACCGGCGTCGCCCCTGAAGGGACGCAAATCACAATCTCTGGCGACTGCTTGAGCCTCGACGAAACGTTCGCGCGCGCCTTCCGGACGAAGTGCTTGATCATGTGCTCTGCGACTTCGAGGTCGGCGATCACACCGTTACGAAGCGGTCGGATCGTGTTGAGGTTCGCCGGTGTCCTGCCGAGCATCAGTTTAGCATCGTCACCGACCGCGCGAACCTTGGATATTCCGTTGTTCGTCTCGATCGCAACGACTGAGGGCTCTGCCAGAACGACTCCGTGATCGCGCAGGTAAACGACCGTGTTGGCCGTCCCCAAGTCGATCGCCAGATCCGCCGAAGCGAACCGCATCACGTTCCAAATAGACATATTTTTTGCGTCCCGCCCAAACCCCCGGGCGGAGGTCTTGCCGGGGATCACTGTCGTTTGCTGTCTCCTATATTAACGGAGCGGCAACCGTAGCGATCGGGCGATTAGCGGTGGTTTTGCAAAGACGAACTGCACCGCGCCCGATCAACCGGCAACGAGCATCAGCGCGTCGAGAGCAACGATTCCTTCACCCTCGGGAAGGACGATCACCGGATTTAGGTCGATCTCGCGGATTCCGGGGTTGCCGGCCATGATCCGCCCAACCTGAACGATCAGCCCGGCAAGCGCCACCACGTCGAGCGCGGGCGAGCTCCGATAGCCTTTCAGCAGCGCCGCTTGTTTCAGGTCGAGCAGTACTTCGTGAACTGCCGCCTGGTCCATGTCGGGGGTGAACAGCTTTACGTCTTTGAGTATCTCTGCGGTCACCCCGCCGAAACCGGCCAACACTATTGGCCCCCATTCAGGATCGTTCTTCGCGCCGACGATCATTTCGGTGCCCATGCGTCCCATCTTCTCGATGAGCACGCCGTCGAGCTGGATTGACGAGTCATAGTGCGCGACGCTGTCGTACATCCGCGCGAATGCCTCGCGTACCTCATCAGCGGTCTTGAGATTTAGGATCACGCCTCCGGCGTCGCTCTTGTGACCGAGCGCAGCGGCCTGTGCCTTCATCACTACCGGGTAGCCGACGGCGCCGGCCGCCGAGACGGCTTCCTCCGCGCTCGCGGCGAATTGGCTCTCCGGGAAGGTGATTCCGAGCGGGCGGAGAAGCTCCTTGGCCTTGTACTCGGGCACGACTCCCGAAACCATATCCAGCCCTCGCAATGAGATCGGCTCGCCCGAGCGGTCGGTGAGATCGCGCTTGGCGAGGTGAGCAAGGCGGGCAATGGCGCGGTAGGCGCGCTCGGTCCTCGGAAACCATGGGATGCCGACCTTGCGCAGGCCTTCGATATATTCCTCCGGCACCGTGGCGCCTTCATCGACCCCTGCAAAGACCAGAGGCTTGGCGAAGGTCCCATCTTCCAGCACTTTAATGATGTGCGGAAACTTGATGCCGCTCGTGATCGGATCAGACTGGATGATCGACGCGACGACTGAGCCGATGCGGTCGTCCTCGAGCAGCGCGGTGAGCACCTTGGTGTAAATCTCGGGCTCGCTGAGGCCGAGCGCGGTGATGTCGGTCGGGTTCGAAACTGGTAC
>Ga0079224_100013415_pt1 | contig 11408 bp, 10 predicted proteins | sample Stecom2015_FD_80414 | JGI IMG/M metagenome (GOLD analysis project Ga0079224, IMG submission 80414) | Agricultural soil microbial communities from Utah to study Nitrogen management - Steer compost 2015 | ecosystem: Environmental > Terrestrial > Soil > Agricultural land | place: USA: Utah...
CACACCGCCCGGCCTCACACCGCCCGGCCTCACATCCTCCGGCCCCACCGGCGGCGCACCCTCCGCGACGCCGGGCGGAGGTACCCCGGCGATCTGGCGCGCGATGCTGGCCGCCGATCACAACCTGGTCCGGCTCGCGGGGCGCCTGCGAGTCAGCGGGTCGGTGCCGCGCGAGCTGCGCGGACGCCCGCTGCTCATCGCCGCCAACCACATCGGCAACTTCGACCCGTTCGTGCTCATGGCGGCCTGCCGCAGGATCGGGCTGGCGCCGCGGTTCATGCTCGCCGGCGGACTGCTCGACGCCCCCATCCTGGGCACGGCACTGAAGGCGAGCGGGCACCTGCGCGTCGACCGCGGTTCGGCCTCCGCGGTCCAGCAGTTCGCCGAGGCCGTGGAGGAACTGCGCTCGACGCAGGTGCCGATCATCGTCTACCCCGAGGGGCGGATCAGCCACGATCCGGGCCTGTGGCCCGAACGGGGCAAGACCGGGCTCGCCCGGCTCGCCCTGGGTTCGGGGGTGCCGGTCGTGCCCGTCAGCCAGTGGGGCGCGCACGAAGCGGTCTACTGGGGCACCCAGACCGTCAACGGCCTCGGCGACCTGGTGCCGTTGGCTCGGTCCGGATTCACCTCTCCCCTGCGCAGGCCGACCTTCCGCGTGCACTTCGGCGATCCGGTCGATCTCGGCGAGTTCGACGCCGGCACCCCGGGCCACGCGGTCAAGGCCCACGCGAAGATCATGCGGACGATCACCGCCGGGCTGGTGCCGCTGCGCCGCGACGAACCCGACGTCCCGCGGTTCCGCGATCCGACCAGGCCGACCGACTCGGTCAGCCCGTGGCGCCCCTGACGGTCACGGCCGCCGGGTGGGCAGCACCGTGCCGGTGCGCACGGGGTCGAGCACGAACAGCGTCGTGTACCGCTTGACGTTCGGATCCTCCTGGAACAGGCGTTTGGCGACCTCGTTCTTGTGCCGCATGCCGACGCAGGCCAGCACGACGACGTAGTCGTAGTCGCCCGAGACCTCGTAGGCCTGCTGCACCTCCGGGGTGTCGAGCAGTCTGGCCCGGTACCGGCGTCCCTCCTCGGGGGTGTCGTCCTCGATGGTCACCAGACACACGGCCAGGATGACCTCCGGCACGTGGCGCGGGTCCAGCACCGCGACGTTGTGGCTGAGCAGTCCGCCCGCGCGGTAACGCTGCACCCGCCGCAGCACCGCGCTCGGCGACAGCCCGACCACCTCGCCCAGGTCCCGCAACGTGCGGGAGGCGTCCCGTTGCAGCGCGTCGAGCAGCACGTGGTCGAGGTCGTCCAGCACCAGATCGCTCACGCAATGATGTTGCGTCAGCGCGGGACAACTTTCAATCGGCCCCACCGCGCGGACCGCTACCGTCGCAGACGGCCCTTCCGCCACGTCCCTGCCAGATCCCCGCCAGCGCCCTCTCTCAACGCCCTCTCTCAGCTCGCCCTGTCACCTCTCGATCTCGAGGAACGCCCCATGACGACCACGCGGCCCACGACGCCTGCCGGCCGAGAGCCCGCACCCATCCCGTTCCGCCCCCACCCGGCACGTGGTGTGCTGCTGTTGCTCGTGGCGTCGGTGTGCTTCGGCAGCTCCGGGGTCATCGGCAAACCCGCCATGACCGCGGGGCTCTCCCCGGAGCAGGTGGCCGCCGCCCGGATCGGCCTCGCCGCCCTGGTGCTGCTGGTGTGCGTGTCCCTCACCGCACCCCGGCTGCTGCGGGTGAGCAGGGGCCAGTGGCGGTTGCTGGTCGGGTACGGCCTGCTCGGGGTCGCGGGGGTGCAGTTGCTGTACTTCGTGGCCGCGTCCCGCATTCCCGTCGGCGTCGCGATCCTGCTGGAGTTCACGTCCCCGGTGCTGGTGGCGCTGTGGGTGCGGTTCGTACGCCGGGTGCGACTGCCGTGGCCGATGTGGCTGGGCATCGCGTTGGCCCTGACTGGACTCGCGATGGTCGCCCAGGTGGGCACCGGCCTGACGCTGGACGTGATCGGACTGCTCGCCGGGGCGGGTGCCGCCGTGTGCTCGGCCGCCTACTTCCTGCTCGGCGAACGCGGCGTGGCCGACCACCATCCCCTCGGCATGGTCACGTGGGGCATGACGGTCGGTGCCGTCGCGATGTGCGTCGTCGCGCCCCCGTGGACGTGGCCTGCCGAAGTGGTGACCGCGCCGGCGGAACTCGGACCGTGGCATCCGCCCGTGTGGACGTTGTTGATCGCCGTGGCGCTGCTGTCCACGGTGCTGGCCTACGCGACGGGAACCGCCTCGTTGCGCCATCTTCCGGTGGCCGCGGCGAGCGTGCTCGCCCTCGTCGAACCGCTCATCGCGACCGGTGCGGCATGGCTGCTGCTCGGCGAGGCGCTGACGTGGTCGCAGGTGCTCGGCGCCGGGGTGCTGCTCGGAGGAGCGCTCCTGGTGCAGCTGACGTCCCCCAAGAAGCAGCCGGTCGGCGAACCGCTGCCGGTGACCGACTGACCCGCCGTTCCCGCGACCGGCACCGCGGCCAGGGGTCGTCCGCCCGGCGTGACGGGGTGATTCTCGCTCGCGCCGGGCGTTCGGCGCCGGGTCAGACGGGGATGACCGTCGGGACGATCATCGGGCGGCGGCGGTAGGTCTCGGCGACCCACCGGCCGACCGCGCGGCGCACCGCCTGCGCGATGCGATGCGTGTCGGTGATGCCCTCGGCCTCGGTGCGGGAGAGTTCCATCTCCACGAGCGACGCGGCGGCATCGAGGGCCTTCGGGTCGTCGGAGAAGCCACGTCCCGACACGGTCGGCTGGCTCATCGCCCTGCCGGTCGCCGAGTCGACCACCACGGTGATCGCGATGAAGCCACCCTCGCCCAGGATCAGCCGGTCGGACAGGGTGGACTCGCCCACGTCGCCGACGGACAACCCGTCGACGTACACCTCGCCGATCTCGATGCGCCCGGTCGCCGATGCCTTGCCGTCGACGAGGTCGACCACGACGCCGTTCTCCGCGAGCACCACGTTCTCCGGCGCCACGCCCGTGCGCACCGCGAGCTCGCCGTTGGCGCGCAGGTGCCGCCACTCGCCGTGCACCGGCATGACGTTGCTCGGGCGGATCGCGTTGTAGAGGAACAGCAGTTCGCCCGCCGAGGCGTGCCCGGACACGTGGACCTTGGCGTTGCTCTGGTGCACCACCTCGGCACCGAGCCGCACCAGACCGTTGATCACCCCGAAGACGGCGTTCTCGTTGCCGGGGATCAGCGAACTGGCCAGCACCACCGTGTCGCCGGCCCGGATGGAGATCTGGCGGTGCTCGCCGCGAGCCATGCGCGACAGCGCCGACAGCGGTTCGCCCTGCGAGCCGGTCGAGACGAACAGCACCTTCGTCTCGGGCAGGTTCACCGCCTCGTCGAGGTCGATGAGCAGCCCCTCGGGCACGTCGAGGAGCCCGAGTTCGGCGGCGATGTTCATGTTGCGCACCATCGACCGGCCGACCAGGGCGACCCGCCTGTCGTGCTTCACCGCCGCGTCCAGTACCTGCTGCACGCGGTGCACGTGGCTGGCGAAGCAGGCCACGATCACCCGCTGGTTGACCTTGCCGATGACGTCGTCGAGGACGGGACCGATCTCCCGTTCCGGGGTCACGAACCCGGGGACCTCGGCGTTGGTCGAATCCACGCACAGCAGGTCGACGCCCTCGTCGCCGAGCCGCGAGAACCCGGCCAGGTCGGTGAGCCGCCCGTCGAGGGGCAGCTGGTCGAGTTTGATGTCCCCGGTGTGCAGGACGACGCCGGCCGGGGTGCGGATCGCGACCGCGAGCGCATCGGGGATCGAGTGGTTCACGGCGAAGAACTCGACGTCGAAGGCACCGACGTCACGCCGCTCGCCCTCGGAGACCTCGATCAGCACCGGCTTCTGCTTGTGCTCCCGGCATTTCGCGGCGAGCAGGGCCAGGGTGAACGTCGATCCGTACACCGGCAGATCGGGCCGCAGGCGCAGCAGGAACGGGACCGCACCGATGTGGTCCTCGTGGCCGTGGGTGAGCACCAGCCCGTCGATGTCGTCGAGCCGGTCCTCGATGGCACGGAAGTCCGGCAGGATGAGATCCACGCCCGGATGCGGGTCCTCCGGGAACAACACCCCGCAGTCGACGATCAGCAGCCTGCCGCCGTACTCGAAGACCGTCATGTTGCGGCCGACCTCGCTGATGCCGCCGAGTGCGACGGTGCGCAGCGCGCCGTCCGGCAGGGCGGGTGGTGCGGAGGTCGGCCCCGGGCCGACCGAGAGTTCACTCACTGATGCAGTGTCCCAACGCTGGTGTGGGTGGTGGGCGTGACGTAGGCGGCGGCCTCGTCCGCACGCGCGACCCGAGAACCCGCCCAGTCTTCCGCTCGATAGTCGTCGAGCGGCACGCCGGCCTGGGTCAGGTCCGCGGCGATCGCCTCGACCTGCTCGTCGGTGGCCGGGACGATGGGCAGTCGCGGACCGCCGACGTCGTAGCCACGCAGGCGCAGGGCGGTCTTCGAGAACACGACCCCGCCGACGCGGGAGAACGCACGATACACGGCGAGCATGCCGCGGTGGTTGGTACGGGCGGTCGACGTGTCGCCGTCCTCGTAGGCCTCGATCATGGCGCGGATCCGCCCGGCCACGACGTGGCCGATCACGCTGACCACGCCGGTCGCGCCCACCGACAGCCACGGCAGGTTCAGTGCGTCGTCGCCCGAGTAGTAGGCCAGATGCGTGTTGGCGATGACCTCGCTGCCCGCGAGCAGGTCACCCTTGGCGTCCTTGACGGCGACGATCCGCGGGTGCTCGGCCAGGCGCCGCAGCGTGTCGACCTCGATGGGCACGATCGAGCGCGGCGGGATGTCGTAGAGCATCACCGGCAGCTCGGTCGCGTCGGCGACGGCCGTGAAGTGTGCCTGCACGCCGGCCTGGGTGGGCCGGGAGTAGTACGGCGTGACGACGAGCAGCCCGTGCGCACCGGCCTTCGCGGCCTGCTGGGCGAGTTCGACGCTGTGCCGCGTGTCGTAGGTGCCCGCACCGGCGACCACGGCCGCGCGGTCCCCGACCGCCTCGGACACCGCGCGCACCAGACGGGCCTTCTCCTCGTCGGTGGTGGTCGGGCTCTCGCCGGTCGTGCCGTTCACGACGAGGCCGTCGTTCCCCAGTTCCACCAGGTGCTCGGCGATCTCCTGCGCCTTGTCGACGTCGAGCCGCCCCTCGGCGTCGAACGGGGTGATCATGGCGGTCAGCACGCGGCCGAACGGGCGGCCCGGTGCCGCCGTGGGCGCGGTAGGCAGTGCGGTCGACATGCCGCTGACGGTACCTCTTACGGCCACGTCACAGCGCGCCGACCACGCTCGCGAACGCCCCTGCTCCGGAGCCGGTCGATCCGCCGGAGGATCCCCGGTCGCCGGGCGCGAGCGCCGGAAGTTCTTGCGTGGCCCCGCATCGGCCGTCCACCCGGAGCGCGGCGCCCAGGGCACCCCATGCAGAGCGCGGTACTCAGAGCACGTCGCGGGTCACCGAGTTCTCGAGCCGCCCGCCCTCCGCCGGCACGGCGAAGCAGAACACCTCGCGAACCGGGTCGTCTCCGTCGTCGGTGACGGGCCGGGACCATTCGCCCTCGGTGGGCACGAGCGCCAGGTGGTGCAGCCCCTCGCGGGCCTCGTCCCGGATGCGGTTGCTGTGGAAGGCCGCGGCGCACTTCGCCTCGGCGAAGGCCCGCACGTGCTCCTCGCCCGGGTAGGTCGCGGGGACGCCGTCGCCGGTGATGCTCGCCGCGGGGGTGACCGCTGCGCTGTCGAAGAGCTGCGCGTCGTGGGGTTCGTCGTCGCAGTCCACCCAGTTGCTGTTCGACAGTGCGGTGCCGGAGGCCAGCGGGGTGTTGACGCAGTAGTACGAGCTGCCGTCGACCGTGTAGTTCGCGATGTCGCCCCCACGGCCGTAGGTCAACGTCTCCGCCATGGCCTCGTCCGCGGCGGGCGACCAGATCGCCTTGCCCAGCAGCAGCCCGCCGACCAGGAGCGCGACGCCGCCGACCGCGCCGGCTGCCGTCAGCAGCGTCCGCCTGCGGCGTGCCTGCCCGGCCGCTGCGGCTGTGGCCGGTTCCCCCGCGTACCCCGGAGCCCCCGCATATCCCGGAGCCCCCGATGTACCGGCCGCCAGGGTCGGTGGACCGCCGGGGTGGACGGCGGTGGGCTGCCCTCCGGGCGGGGTGCCGAGGGCGGGCTGGGCGGCCGCGGTGAGCAGACCGCGTGCCTGCCCGGCGGGGATCCGAGCCTCGGGAGCGGACGTGAGCATGCCCATGATGGCGGTGGCCAGTGGCCCGTGAGCGCGCGTGAGCTGCGGAACCTCGTGCATGATCGCGTGCAGGGTGGCCGCGGTGGTCGCCCGTTCGAAGGGCAGGACGCCTTCGGCCGCGAAGTACAGCGTCACCCCCAGCGACCAGAGATCCGAGGCGGCGACGGCCTCTTGGCCCGCGACGCGCTCGGGGGACATGAACGCGGGCGAGCCGATGAGCAAGCCGCTGGTGGTGATCCGCGGGTCGTCGACGGCCTGTGCGATGCCGAAGTCGGTGAGCTTGGTGCGCCCGTTCGGGGCGACCATGATGTTGCCCGGTTTGACGTCGCGATGGACGATGCCGGCCCGGTGTGCGGCCTCGAGCGCCGAGAGCACCTGCTCGCCGATCCGGGCGACCTCGTGCGCGGGCATCGGACCGCGGGCGGCGACGAGGTCCGACAGCGTCGGCGCCTCGACCAGCTCCATCACGATGAATGTCGCGTCGCCCTCGGTCACCACGTCGAACACGGTCACCACGGCCGGGTCGTTGAGCCTGCCGCCGGTGCGCACCTCGCGCAGGACCCGCTCGGAGAACACGGTCGCGCTCTCGCCGTCGGGCATCCGGAGTTCCTTGACCGCGACCTGACGTCCGATCACGGTGTCCTCGCCCCGCCAGACCACGCCCATGCCGCCGCGGCCCAGTTCCTGCAGCAGGCTGTAGCGGCCGGCCACGGTCCGCGCAGGGCGGTGTGCGTGGGTGGTGGAATCCTGGTCGTACTGGGCGTTCTCGGTCACGCGGCCTCACTTCGTCTCCCGGGCTGCGCCGATCGTAGGCGCACACACCCGGTCAGACGTCGGAAACGTGGACCTCGTGCCCTCCGGATCGCAGTGCACCGACGGCGCGCTCCACGTCCGCCTCCTTCACCAGCAGGTGGTCGGTGTCGAACGTGGACATGCCGAACAGTGCCACGCCCGCTGCGGCGAGTTCGCTCGACAGCGCCGCCACGATGCCGGTGAGCGTGAACGCCAGCGGTCCGCGCACCGTCAGCAGCCGCCATCCGCGTTCGGCCTGCGCCGACTCGGGGACGGCGTCGGCGGGGCACACGACCGAGAGTTCGTCTCCGGTGCGGGTGACGGAGACGAACGCGCCGTCACTCCGGTCGAGCAGGCCGGCGGGCACGGGTGCGGCGGCGCCGAGGCGGGCGACCGCGTACTCCCCCGGCCGGACGTCGATGGCGAGTCTGCGCACGGCGATCAGCCCTCGGCCACACGGGGACTGGTGGCGATCTCGGTGCCGTCGGGCAGGGTCGAGATCGTGAAGTCGGCGAAGACGTTCTCGGCCGCCTTCTGCAGCTCGCGCAGGCACGCGACCGCCAGCGCGCGGATCTCCACGTCGGCGTGCTCGGTCGCACGCATGGCGATGAAATGCCGCCATGCGCGGTAGTTGCCGGTGACGACGATGCGGGTCTCGGTGGCGTTGGGCAACACCGCGCGGGCCGCCTGCCTGGCCTGCTTGCGGCGCAGCGTCGCGTTCGGTGCGTCGGCGAACTTTCGTTCGAGGCCGGCGAGCAACTCGGTGTAGGCCTCGACGCTGGCCCGGGTCGCGGCGAGGAACCGCTCGTGCAGCTCGGGGTCCTCGGCGATGACGTCGGGCTCGACGAACGCGGCGTCGGTCTCGGGCACGTACCGCTGTGAGAGCTGTGAGTAGGAGAAGTGCCGGTGGCGGATCAGCTCGTGGGTCACCGATCGCGAGATGCCCGTGATGTAGAAGGTGACCGAGCCGTGTTCGAGGACTGACAGGTGCCCGACCTCGATGATGTGGTCGAGGTAGCCGGCGTTGGTCGCGGTCCTCGGGTTGGGTTTCTGCCACGACTGGTAGCACGCCCGGCCCGCGAACTCCGCGAGCGCCTGTCCGCCGTCGGCGTCGGTGCTCCACGGGACGTCCTCGGGCGGGAGGAACTCCGTCTTCGCGATCAACCGCACCTGCGGCGACACCGTTTCGACCACGTACTGCTCCCCTCTCCTGACCAGCCGGCGGGCCGGGCCACGGCCGCCGGGGCCCGCTGCGTGCTGCACCGCGCAGCGTACTGGGCCGAACCGCCGCTCGTCCGGCCCGGCAGCCGCGACGGCTGTCCCCTCGGGCTGCTCGACGACACCGCCACCGACGGCACATGACATCATCGATGACGTCATTCTCCTTGCGTGATGTCATGAGTGACGTCACCATGAAGTCATGGACCTCACTCCGTATCTGGACCGACTTCGCGAGGACCTCACCACGAGCGCCTCCGCGGGGGACGAGGACATGCAGCGGGCCGCGGGGGTGCTGTCGGCGGCACTCGAACCGGCTGCGCGGCTCACGCTCATGAACGCCCTGGCCGACATGGCCGAGGAGGTGACCTCCCGACTGGACGGGCCCACCGTCGACGTCCGCCTCGACGGCCGCGACGTCCGGGTCGTGGTCGACGGCGGGGTCACCGGCGGCGGCGAGGCCGCCGGTGCCGGACCCGGCGCCGACGGTGCGTCCCACGGCGACGCCGCGGCACGGGGCTTCTCGTTCGGCGACATCGCCGGCTCGTCCGGGGACATCAGCCGGATCACGCTGCGCATCGTCGAGCAGATCAAGGAACAGGCCGAGCAGGCCGCCGCCGCGCAAGGGCTGTCGCTGAACTCGTTCGTCGCACAGGCCGTGCAGCAGGCATTGCGGGCGAGCGCGCAGGGCCAGCACGGCCACCCCGGCCACCGGCGGGCTCGCACCCACGAGCGCCCCGGCCGTGGTCCGCAGCAGCGCCGCGGCCACGACGGCCCCGGCCACGCCGGCAACGACGACAGAAACAACGGCAGAAACAACGCCGAGCACGACAGGGACCGCGAGGCCGGCGGGACTCGCGGGGACCACGAGCAGCGCCCGGGCACCGACCGGTCGCACCTGCACGGATGGGTGGAAGGCTGATGAACGAGCACGCGGGCACGAGCGGACAGCCGGAGGACCCGATCCGGGTCGAGACCGTCGAGCTGGAGACAGGCGGCGAACCCGCGGAGGTCGACGTCGACATCCCGTTCGGGTCGGTGACGCTCCTGCTCGGCGACGGGCCGTTCTCGGTGACCGTCCGCCACGACCCCCAGGCGCACCTGCCGTGGACCGACAGCGTGACGAGCCTGCTGAACTGGGTGGGCGAGCGCTTCGGCGCGGCCGAACTGGCCGGTACACCCGCGGAGGCGGTGGCGCAGTGCCGCATCGAGGCCGGCGGCGGGCGCATCGTGGTGCGCGGTCCGGGCTCGCTGCCGTTGCACGCGGTACCGCTCGGCGTCACGGTGCACGCGCCGGAGGGCAGCTCGGTACGAGTGCGTGCCGCGGCGGGCCCCATCACCGTGGACGGCACGTGCGGAGGCGCGGATCTGAGCACCGGATCCGGTGCGGTGCGGCTGGGCGACGCCGACGGTGCGGTGACCGTCCGCGCGGGCGGCGGGGACGTCACGGCCGGGACCCTGCGCGGCGGGCTGCAACTACGCGGCACGGGCGAGGTCGCCGTCGGTGGGCTGGCTGCGCCGTCGGCGGTGTCAACGAGCGACGGTGACGTGCGGATCGGCGAGGTCTCCGGGGACGTCCTGGTGCGCACCAGCAGCGGGCACGTCACCGTCGAGAACGTCGCGTCGGGGGCGATCGACGCCACGACGGGATCGGGCACGATCCGAGTCGGCATCGGCTCGGGCGTGGCCGCGGAGATCGACCTGTCGTCGGGCTCGGGCCGGGCCGTGAGCGAGCTCGACGTCTCCGACATGGCACCCGACCGCGACGTGCCCGTGTCGGTGCGCGCCCGCACCGGGGTGGGCGATGCGATCGTCACCTCGGCGCTCACCGCGGCCGCGCGCTGACCTCCCCGGCGAGCTCGGTCGCCAGGTCGCCGGCCTCGCCGACCACCACGTCGTCGAGTTCCAGCCAGTCGGCCGTCTCCCGCAGCTGGGCGGCGAGTTCGGCGGCGACATGGCCACGGTCGACGTCGGCCTCGGCGAAGGCACCGGGCACCCGCAGCACCGAGGCGGTCCGGTCCGCCTTCAGGTCGACCCGGCCCACGAGTCGCCCGTCGAGCAGGAACGGGAACACGTAGTAGCCGTACTCGCGCCGGGCGGCGGGCACGTAGATCTCGATGCGGTAGCGGAAGCCGAACAGTCGCTCGGTGCGGGCGCGTTCCCAGATCAGCGGGTCGAACGGGCACAGCAACGCCCGTCCGGTGACCGTACGCGGGGTCGTCGCGGCCACATGGCGGTACGCCTGCGGCCGCCAGCCCTGCACCCGCACCGGTTCGAGTGTCCCGTCGTCAACGAGCTCGCCGATCGCCGCACGGGTGATCTCGGGGCCGAGCCGGTAGTAGTCCCGCAGATCGGTCTCGGTGCCCACCCCGAGCGCCTCGGCCGACCGTGCCACCAGTGCCCGCGCGGCCTCGGCCGGTTCGACCCGGCGCGCACGGACCGCCGCGGGCAGCACCCGCTCGGTCAGGTCGTAACACCGTTCGAACCCGCGCCGCGTGCCCGTGGTCAGCTCGCCGATGCCGAACAGCCACTCGCACACCTTCTTGACGTCCGAGCGTTCCCACCACGATCCCGGCGTGCGCCGCTCGCCGCCGGTCAGCTCCCGTTCGATCGTGCCCGCACCGACCGGGCCGAGCTCCTTGACGACCGCCAGCACGTCCTCGACCAGGCCGGTGGACTCGTCGACGAGCCGTTCGTAGCCACGCCACCAGCCTCGCCGTTTCGCGCCCGACATCAACAACGGCCAGTCCTCGACGGGGATCAGGCTCGCCTCGTGCGCCCAGCACTCGACGAGCAGCCGCGGCCTGCGTGCGGTGTCGGTCCAGGCCGCGTCGTCGACGAGCGCCGGGTCGTACGGCCCCAGCCGGGCCAGCAGCGGCGCGTAGTGCGCCCGCATGGCGACGTTCACCGAGTCGAGCTGCAACAGCTTCGTGCGGCCGAGGGCGCGGTTGAGATGCCGCCGGGTCGGCTCGCCCGCAGGCCGGGGGTCGGTGAACCCCTGGGCCGCCAGCGCCGTACGTCGGGCCACGGACAGGCTCATCGTTCTCACGGTTCGCCATGGTGGCAGGCGCCACCGACACTCCGCCGCTACTGCCGCTACTGCCG
>Ga0079224_100013417_pt1 | contig 11407 bp, 8 predicted proteins | sample Stecom2015_FD_80414 | JGI IMG/M metagenome (GOLD analysis project Ga0079224, IMG submission 80414) | Agricultural soil microbial communities from Utah to study Nitrogen management - Steer compost 2015 | ecosystem: Environmental > Terrestrial > Soil > Agricultural land | place: USA: Utah...
AAGCGAAGCATTAAAACCGAACCCACCAAACACATGTACCCCGGGCGGCAGGATCTGGATTGAAGGGGCGGGTATCGGATATTCGAAGATATGCGATAAAAATCCTATTTTCGAAAGTCCTAAACCATGTTTTTCATACCATGCCGACCGATAAGCTGATTTTGCTTCATGAATCGCTATTCCGTACGATTTACAATCAGTATAAAGATCGTTTGTATGGGTATATCCTGGCCATAGTCCATTCAGAAGAGGTTGCAGAAGATATTTCCTATGATTTATTTTCGGAATTATGGGCCCGTCGGCAATCACTTAGGGATATCCGCAACATGGAACATTATCTTGTAAAGGTCGCTAGAAACAAAAGCCTGAATTATCTGAGAAAGGCAAAAACCGATGCCCGTATCATGGAACGGCTTAAAGAAGCTATGCGTCCGTCATATAACGCGGTAGAAGAACATATAACCATGTTGGAGTATACCGACATACTTCAGAAGGCCGTAGAGCAATTGTCGCCCCGACGAAAGCAAGTGTTTTATCTGAGCCGGGAACGCGGAATGACTCTCGACGAAATTGCCTGCGAAATGAACCTGTCAAGAAACACGGTTAAAAATCACCTTGTGGAAGCGCTCCGATTTATCCGTTCCTATTTCGAAAAACACGGCATCACAAGTTTTTCTTTACTTTTTATAACTTTTTATTAGTCCTATTTCTTCGATTAGGTGTCTTACCGTTGTATGGACACGCGACACCGACTGGAGTATTTGTTCAAAAAGTATTTGGATCGGGAAAGTTCTCCTGAAGAGATCGAGGAATTCATATCGCTGCTTGACCGTGATGAGGCCGAAGAAACGCTCTCTTCCACCCTATCGGAACTCTGGGATTTAACGTCCAAAAAAGGAAAACCGTACCCGGTAGACTGGGAGCAAATGTACCAGCGTGTGGCCCAGCAACACCATACCCTAAAGAAACCCCGAAAACGTCAGCCCATTTACAGAATCGCAGCCGTTCTGGCAGGAATGCTCGTTTTAGGCGCGGCTGGATATCTGTCGCTTAAGCGGTGGGATCCGGTGACACCCTCTCAATCCACTGCCGTTTCAATGGCAACAGAAATCCTTCCCGGCTCGAACAGAGCCATACTCACGCTCGACAATGGGGAAACGCTGATATTGGACCCTGAAGGCACTTCAAAATTGGACCGGCTGGAAAGGATCAAGGAGATTCGATTGGATAGCGGCTACATCGTTTACCAGCCCGGAGCGGTTCGTAGGGCGTCCACGGCGCCCCGGTATAACACACTTCGCACGCCCCGAGGAGGACAATACCGGCTGCAATTACCTGACGGCACAAAGGTCTGGCTGAACGCTGAATCTTCCATACGTTATCCCCTGTCGTTCGCAGGAAAAGAACGAAAGGTGGAGATTACAGGTGAGGTATATCTCGAGGTCGCGCACAACGCAGCTCAACCCTTCGTCGTAGATATTCACTCGGCATCCAGAAAAAAAGGTACCATTGAAGTCCTCGGAACACGGTTTAACATTAACGCATACGACGATGAATCCCTGATAACAACGACACTGATCGACGGAAAAGTAAAATTTTCATCCAGCCGGAAAGGCCTCGATCCGCTGATACTGAAACCAGGCGAACAGGTTCATCTGGCACCTGATGGCAACATGCGGGTGGTCGGAGATGCCGATCTTCACCAGGTATTGTCCTGGAAAGAAGGGCTATTTGTTTTTCGCCACGACAGGTTGCAGGACATTATGAGACGGCTGTCACGATGGTACGATGTTGAAATCGTTTTTGAAAAGAATCGGGCTGTAAATACCCACTTCACCGGAACCATGGCAAGACAGGAAACCATTACAGGTATTCTGGACATGCTGGAGCTCACCGGAGCCGTCAAGTTTAAAATAGAAGGCCGAAAGATTATTGCAACCAACCCCAAACCCAAATGAAAATAAAACCGGGAATGCGCCAACATCCCCGGCAGTTCGTTAATCCATCCCATTCGCTGTTGGAACAACAGGAATGTACATGTTTCACTTTTATAACTAACCAAATTTATGAAGCAAAAGCGACGTGAACAAATTTCACATGGTTCGCCGATCCCTTTAAATAAACTCGTCCAAATCATGAAACTGGCGACCTTCTTTATTTTTGTCGGCTGCCTGCACTTAAGCGCCACCGCGTGGTCGCAGACAGGCAATTCCACATTGTCGATTTCTTTAAAGAAAGTACCGCTGGAAGAAGCTTTGGCCACAATAGCCCAAAAAAGCGGTTATCATCTGCTTTACAACAATGAAAAGCTTGCACAAACCAATAGTAACGTCAGTATTAGAATGCGAAGAGGTACGGTTACCGAGATAATGGATGAATGCCTCAAAGGGTTTCCCTTGTCTTACCGAATCGTCGACAGGACGATCATCATCACCCCCCGAACGGCGTCTGCGGTACGCGCTGAAACCCGGAAACCCATCATCGTGGCTGGGGTTATAAGCGACAGCACCGGCAATCCGCTCCCCGGCGTAGCGGTGTTTGACAAGAAAAACAAAACCATCGGGACCACTTCCGATCAGGATGGACGGTACGTACTGGAAGTGGGCGACAATGCGACGCTGGTGTTCAGCATGATCGGCTTTATTGACCAGGAGATTGAGGTTAAAGGGCAGACAATCATCAATGTGGTTATGCAGGCTTCCGCCGATGAACTCGAAGAAATTGTCGTTACCGCATTCGGGAACAAAGAAAAACGTTCTGACATGGTTGGCTCCGTCTCATCTATCAGCGCGCGGGATCTTGCCAAGAACCCATCGAGCAACCTGACCACCGCCCTGGCGGGAAGAGCTGCAGGTATCATTGCTTTCCAACGCAGCGGTGAACCCGGGGAAGACAATGCCGACTTCTTTATCCGGGGCATCACGACATTCGGCACCGGCAAAGTGGATCCGCTTATCTTGATTGATGGGATCGAACTCACGCCCACCGACCTTGCTCGGGTCCAACCGAACGACATTGCAAGCTTTACCGTCTTAAAAGACGCAACCGCTACCGCCGTATATGGAGCGCGGGGGGCGAACGGGGTGATTCTGGTAACGACAAAGGAAGGAACCGATGGAAAAGCCAGGCTGTCCATACAGCTTGAAAACTCCTTTTCACGCCCAACCCGGGACATTGAGCTAGCTGACCCAATCACCTACATGCAGCTTCACAACGAGGCAGTAAAGACGCGCGACCCCTTGGGTTCCTTACCTTACTCACGTGAAAAAATCGCAAAAACAGCAGAAGGCAGCAATCCCATTGTGTATCCGGCCAATGACTGGGTAAACATGCTTTTCAAGGATTTCGCGGCTACGCGAAGGGTGAATGTCAATGTAAATGGCGGAGGCAGTGTAGCCAGATATTTTGTTTCCGGATCCTACAACCGGGACAACGGTCTGCTCAACGTAGATCCGCGGAACAACTTCAACAACAATATCAAACTGGACAGTTACAAGCTAAGAAGCAATGTCAATATCAACCTTAGGCCGGATACGCGGTTGACAGTCCGTCTGAACGGAACATTTGACGATTATACCGGTCCTATACAGGGGGGCGCCGCCACATACGAACAGGTGATGCACTCCAATCCGGTGCTCTTTCCTGCTTACTATCCGGTGGATTCAACCCACCGCTTTACAAAACACATTTTGTTCGGCAATTACCAGTCCCTCGAAAATACAGCGTTGTACATCAACCCGTATGCAGAAATGGTCAAAGGATACCGAGATTATTCCCGGGCATTGATGCTTGCCCAGGTGGAACTGGAACAAGACCTAGATTTTCTGACCGAAGGACTTGCTTTTAAGACAATGGTGAACACCTATCGGAAATCTTATTTCTCAGTCACCAGAGCTTACAATCCGCACTTCTATCAAATAGGCCATTATGATAAGCTGACCGACACCTATAGCATCACCTCGCTGAATGCCGAAACGGCCACCGAATACCTGAATTATGAAAAATCACCCAATGAGGTCAGCACTTCCTTTTACCTGGAAGCCATCCTTAACTACAACAGGCGTTTTCATGAAAAACATGGAATTGGCGCCATGTCGGTCTTCCAGATGAAACAGAATTTGGACGCACAGGGAGCTGATCTGCAGCAATCACTGCCCTTCCGCAACATGGGCGTATCAGGTAAAGTCACCTACGACTATGACCGGCGTTACTATGCGGAATTCGCATTCGGTTATAACGGATCGGAACGTTTCGCGTCCAATCATCGATTCGGATTTTTTCCCTCCTTCGGGGTTGCCTGGAGTATCTCCAACGAACAGTTCTTCGAGCCGCTCAGCCGCTCAATCACCAACCTGCGCCTACGCGCCACCTATGGCCTGATCGGAAACGACGCCATCGGAGAACCCGACGATCGATTCTTTTACCTGTCCAACATCGACATGAACGCTTCCAACCGTTCGGCCACTTTCGGCAACGGATCCTCGTCCTATTTTTCGCTGCCCGGCGTGAATATCACACGGTACTCCAATTACGATATTACCTGGGAAACAGCGACAAAAAGAAATATCGCGATGGAGCTGGGACTTTTCGATAAATGGTCCTTCAATGTGGAATATTACACCCAGGTTCGAAAAAACATCCTGATGGACCGAGCATCAATTCCGGTCACCATGGGACTTACCGCCCCCATCCGTGCGAATGTCGGCGAGGCCTCCGGAAAGGGGATTGATGCTTCGGTGGACTACCAGCAGACCTTCATGAATGGTTTCTGGATCAGCGCCCTGGGAAATTTCACCTATGCCACCAACAAATTCGAGGTATACGAAGAGCCCAATTACGATGAATCCTGGCGATACCGCGCAGGGCGGCCCATAAATCAGCCGATGGGTTATATCGCTGAACGCCTTTTCATTGACGACGAGGAAGCGCGGAACGCTCCATTGCAAAACTTCGGCCCGTACGGTGGGGGTGATATTAAGTACCTGGATGTTAACCGGGACGGACAGATCACCCAGGCCGACCAGGTACCGATCGGAACTCCCACGGTTCCCGAGATTGTCTACGGATTTGGTGTCTCTCTAGGTTACAAAAACGTTGACGTCTCATTTTTCTTTCAGGGACTTACCAACGAATCATTCATGATCGACGCCAATGCGACCTGGCCCTTTGCCGGGCAAAATGCCTTGCTGAAGGTGTACGCAGACGACTACTGGTCGGAAGACAATCGCAACATCAACGCCTTGTTTCCCCGCTTGAGTCCAACCGTGAATGAAAACAATGTCCAAAGCAGCACCTGGTGGTTAAGGGACGGAACATTCCTCCGGCTGAAACAGGCCGAAATCGGCTTCTCTCTCCCGGACGCGTTGCTTGAAAAAATCAAGGCAAATAGTCTTCGTCTCTATGTAAACGGAAGCAATTTGATCACTTTCAGCAAGTTCAAGCTTTGGGACGTAGAAATGGGAGGCCAGGGACTCGGCTACCCCATCCAGCGAGTATTCAATATCGGATTAAACATGAATCTGTAACAAAACGATGAAACGAACTTTTACCAAAATACTGGTCGCGATGCTGCTTTCTGCGGCGAGCGCTTGTAACTACCTCGACATGATCCCTGACAACGTTGCCACACTCGACCATGCATTCAATGAACGGACCCAGGCCAGAAAGTTCCTCTTCACCTGCTATTCCTTTATGCCCAAAACAGGTAGCCCGTCGGGAGACCCGGCTATGTTGGGAGGCGATGAGTTGTGGTGGGCGGTTGCGCGGGCAGACCGGATGTGGGGCATTGCACGGGGCGAACAAAGTGTGATAAACCCAATTGGAAGCCAATTGGAAAGGCTTTATCAGGGCATCCGAAACTGCAACATCTTTTTGGAAAACATTGACCGCGTGCCGGATATGACCGAAGTGGAAAAACGCCAGTGGGCAGCTGAAATAAAATTTCTTAAAGCTTATTACCATTTCTATCTCGTTCGGATGTACGGACCTATTCCCCTGATAAGAGAGAACCTCCCAATCAGCGCGGACCCCGAGACAGTCCAGGTTTCCAGGGAATCGATCGAAGATTGCTTCGACTACATTATCACCTTGATTGATGAAGCCATAAAGGATCTTCCGTTAACGGTCGAAGATCCGACACAGGACGCGGGGCGGGTCGATAAGATTGCAGCCATTTCCATTAAAGCAAAAATTACGGTATATGCAGCGAGCCCCTTGTTCAACGGCAATTCCGATCAGGCGGGACTGGCTAATCCGGATGGAACCCCCTTATTCAACACCGAGTACTCCGAAGAAAAATGGGCACGAGCCGCTGCCGCATGCAAACAAGCAATTGACCTTTGCCATTCGGCAGGAAAAAGCCTTTATGAATTCGGGTCCACCTATCTGCAATATGCGCTTACAGATACGATCAGCACCCAATTAAGCTTACGCAATGTATTAAGCCCTTCCGTGCGTGGATGGAACGAGGAGATGCTATGGGCGAATACCAATAGCATGGCAAGCAGGAATTTCCAGCTCCTGATTTTTCCGGCAATGGAAACGCTTACCGGTACGACCAGCCTCCGGGGAGAATTATCTCCGCCATTGAAGATCGCGGAAATGTTTTATACACATCACGGCGTTCCCATCACCGAAGATAAAACCTGGGATTACCTCAACCGGTACGCACTTCGTACTGCCGGATCGGATGACCGCTTGTACATTCGGGAAGGGTATACCACCGCTTCCCTTCACTTCGACCGTGAACCCCGATTTTACGCAAGTATAGGCTTCGATGGCGGCATATGGTACGGGCATGGAAATTACGACGACAGGGCACCGGGCAGTCTGTTTAATATTGAGGCCCGGGGAGGCCAACGGAACTCGATTTCCAGCCAGGCCTCTACCATCACCGGCTACTTCCTGAAAAAGCTGAATCATTTTGAAAATGTAGCGAGGCTAAACAATTCGGTCTCCATTCATGAGTATCCCTGGCCATTGATCCGCCTGGCCGATCTTTATTTACTGTATGCCGAGTCCCTGAACGAATCGGAAGGTCCGCAAGCCGATGTTTACCTGTACCTAAACAAGGTGCGGACGCGGGCAGGCTTACCAACGGTTGAATCCGCTTGGACAACATTTTCGACCCAGCCGGAAAAATACACCACCAAAGCCGGCTTGAGAGAAATCATCCGACATGAACGGTTGAACGAACTGGCCTTTGAAGGACAGCGTTTCTGGGACCTCCGCCGATGGAAAGAAGCAACCAACGAATTAAACCAAACGATCCGCGGATGGGATGGTTTTCAAGCGGATCCGGCCGACTATTACCGGCCTGTAGTGCTATTTAACCAAACCTTTTCAACCAAAGATTATTTCTGGCCATTTGATGAAAACACGATCATCAAGAATAAGAATCTGGTGCAAAACCTGGGTTGGTAAACCTCCAAAAGCGATTGATTATGAAACTATTAAACTATTTGACGGTGCTTCTGATCGGGACGACCTTTCTGTCCGGATGCAAGGACGAACCCAATGTGTTTATTGATCCCAACGCTCCAGCTCCTTCACAGGTAAGCAATATACAGGTAACCGGTACACCGGGCGGAGCGATCATCACTTACGACATTCCCCGGGATCCCAATCTGGCCTATGTTAAGGCTTCGTATGAAATACGGCCGGGTGTATTCCGGGAAGCCAAAGCATCTTATTACCTGGACACGCTGTATCTAGTTGGATTTTCGGATACACTGGAGCACGAGGTGAAAATTTCCACCGTAGGAAGGAATGAAAAGGAATCGGATCCCATTGTATTCACGGTATCGCCCTTAACTCCTCCTGTAAAATCCGTATTCGAAACAATACAGATGGATGCGACTTTCGGGGGCGTTTATGTGACGTTTAATAACGAAACGAAAGCAGAACTGGGAATCACGGTGCTTGTAGATACCACTGGTTTGGAGACCTGGAATCCTGTTTCAACGCATTATACGGCAAGCAAAGAGGGCGAATTCAGTGTACGGGGAATGGATACAATCGAGAAAAAATTCGCCGTACTCGTCCAGGACCGCTGGAGTAATAGTTCCGATACGTTAGTAAAAGCGCTTAGGCCCTTGTTTGAACGCGAAATCCCGAAAAACCTGTTCCATAAACTTACACTTCCCGGTGATACCTGGCAATCTTCACGAGCCGAATATTTTTTGGAGAAAGTATGGAACGGTATCGCTTACGACTTCACTGATATTTTCGCGGTAGCCCAGATGGATTTCCCTGGCTGGTTTTCCATCGACCTGGGCCAAACGGTATTGCTTAGCCGAATGCAGCTCTTCCAGCGAATCCAATTGCCTTATTGTAACTGCTGGGCCAGAAACTTTGAAATTTGGGGATCGAATGACCCGGCGGAAGACGGCAGCTGGGATAGCTGGACTTTATTGGGGGCTTTTGAGTTTAAAAAACCCTCGGGTCTTCCCGGATTTGAATACACCGATGAAGACATTGAATACGCAAGCAGCAGTCCGGAATTCATATTCCCCAATGGCATCCCCTGGGTGAGGTACATCCGGTTTAAGGTGATAGACACCTTCAGCGGACAAAGCCCGGACCAATTCCAACTTAGCGAGCTGACATTTTTTGGGCAAGTAAAATAATCACATGAAAGCATTTTATAACGCACTTTTAATCGTCCTTCTATTGTTAGGCGGTTTGATCTCCTGTAAAGAACTCAATGATAGTTATGAAATCTACGTTGTTCCCGGAGGAATCATCTATCCTGGTAAAATTAGGTCTTCGGAATTATTTCCTGGACGTCACCGCGTGTTGATCCAATGGCCTGCCGGTCAGGATCCCAGTATCACCAAAGCACGGATTTTCTGGGACAACTATTCCGATTCCCTGGAAATACCCATTTCTCCCTCGGACAGCGTTGCGCGCGTGTTGATCGAAGATCTGCCGGAGAAATCCTATGCGTTTGTCGTAAAAACATACGATGATCTGGAAAATGCTTCCATGCCGGTTGAAATTCTCGGAAAAACGTATGGGGAGTTATATCAGGAGAGTCTTCACAACCGTCGTATCGCCGAAAGTTCTTTTGAACCGCCTTCCAGGTTGTTCCTACGCTGGGCGGGTGCAGACAGGGAGAATTTCGCTATCGCAACGGAAATCAAATATACCGATACCCTGGGCCGTATTCAGGTAAAATGGATTCCTGCTGAAACGGACACCTGCAGCCTGCTTGATATTCAAGCCGGGAGTTCCTATTCGTATCGGACCGTTTATTTACCGGAGTGGATCAGTATTGATACCTTTTATACGGCCTACGACGAGGCCGGAATTGAACTCCCTTAATCCCTTAATAAGTTATCGAAATAATGCTTTCAAGATTTATACAGTTAATTGTATCGGCGGGATTTATGACAATTACACTGGCAGTCGATTGCAAAAAAATACCGCTGGCATCCTCAGAGGAAAAAAGACCAAATATTATTATTCTGCTTGCCGACCAATTGCGGGCGCAGGCATTGGGATATGCAGGAAATCCCAATGTGAAAACACCGCATATCGATTCTTTGGCCGCGCATAGTGCGAACTTCCAGTACGCTGTTTCCAATTTACCTGTGTGCACGCCGTATCGCGCTTCGTTACTTACAGGGCAACGGCCGCTAAGCCACGGCGTGTTCATGAATGACGTACGTCTGGACACTGGTGCCGTCACGCTTGCCAAGGTTTTAAAGAAAGCCGGCTATCAGACCGGATACATCGGGAAATGGCATCTGGACGGACAGTACCGCCGGGCATTCACACCGCCTGGCGCCCGCCGGCAGGGATTTTCGTATTGGAAGGCGCTCAATTGCTCGCATAATTATAATAAATCACCTTATTATACGGGTACAGATTCGACTATGAAATACTGGGAGGGTTACGATGCAATTGCCCAAACAAAAGATGCGGAACGCTTTATAGCCGATCAGGCTTCATCTGATCGGCCTTTTTTTCTGATGCTTTCCTGGGGTACGCCGCATTCCCCTTATCAAACCGCTCCGGAGCAATACTGGTCGATTTACGATGCGGCGCAAATCGACCTTCGACCCAACGTACCTCCCAATCTTTATACCCAAACAAAACAAGATCTCGTCGGCTATTACGCCCACGTTACTGCAATTGACGACATGGTTTCGCGCCTGGTTTCCCGACTCCGGTCCTTGAAAATCCTAGACAACACGATTATCCTGTTCACTTCTGATCACGGCGATCTGTTGGGATCCCATGGTCATTATAATAAACAGCGACCTTATGATGAATCCATCCGAGTACCCTTTCTGATCTTTGACGGACGGTCAGCGGGAGCCCGGCCTGGCACCTACGATGCGATGATGGGAGCGGAAGATATCATGCCTACTCTGCTGGGCCTAGCGGGAATTGATATTCCTGGCACTGTAAAGGGCGAGGATTTCAGCACCTATCTGGTAGATGGTGGCGCGTCTCCCAAAGACTCGTTAGTCTTACTGTATTGCATTCAGCCTTTTGGACAGTGGCCACGCCAACATGGCGGAAAGGAATTCAGGGGGATTCGCACCCCCCGATATACCTATGTCAGAGATTTGAATGGTCCCTGGCTGCTTTACGATAACGAAAAGGATCCGTATCAACAGGAGAACCTGGTAAACCATAGCCACACCAAAGCCTTACAAAATCGGCTGGATAAGCTGCTGATGAAACAACTTCGGGACGACGATGATGATTTTCTTCCCGGATCGGCGTACCTCAAACAGTTCAATTATCCTGCCCTGGACCAATCGGGAACCATACCCTATTTCAACTGAGGCTTTTCAACGAAATGTAATTTTTTCTGCGCAAGCAATTGCTTGATTTTATATTTGCAAGTGAATGCTTGCATATGATGGAAACAAGACGAGATGTATTCAGGGCGATCGCGGACCCGACCCGTCGGGCCATCCTGGATCTGGTAGCCAAAGAGCCGCTTAATGTGAATGCCATCGCGGAGGAGTTTGAGGTGAGCCGGCAGGCAATCTCCCTGCATCTGAAGGTACTTGCGGAATGCGGTTTGTTGGACATGAAGCAGCAGGGACGCGAACGGATCTGCGAGGCGAAACCGGAGAAGCTGAACGAGGTAAACCAATGGGTATCCCGGAACCGTTCGTTCTGGGAAGGCAAACTGGATGCGTTGGGCGAATTTCTTAACGACACTAAAAACAAAACATAATGGACCGCAAATTAGTAGTGATCGAACGCATCTACGAAGCCCCCATGGAGAAGGTCTGGGAAGCGCTGACCAACAAGGATCAGATGAAGAGGTGGTACTTTGAGCTGTCTGATTTCAGACCGGAAACCGGCTTTGAATTTGACTTCTCCGTGGAAAACGAGGGAAAGACCTATGTGCACCGCTGCCGAGTGATGGAAGCGGACCCGA
>Ga0079224_100013418_pt1 | contig 11407 bp, 10 predicted proteins | sample Stecom2015_FD_80414 | JGI IMG/M metagenome (GOLD analysis project Ga0079224, IMG submission 80414) | Agricultural soil microbial communities from Utah to study Nitrogen management - Steer compost 2015 | ecosystem: Environmental > Terrestrial > Soil > Agricultural land | place: USA: Utah...
GAAGCTGTGTCCGGCAGTCATCGCCGGTTGAGCGTCTGGCCGTTCTGCCTGCAAGGCGCGCAGGGTGGCAATACCCGTGGTAAATACCGCTGGCTGTGTGTTGATTGTCTGGTTCAGCTCCTCTTCCGGGCCAGAAAAACACAGCTCTGATAACCCAAAACCCAGAATCTCATCGGCCTGCTCAAAAACAGCCCGAGCCGCCGGGAACGTTTCCGCCAGGTCTTTGCCCATCCCCACAGTCTGCGACCCCTGACCCGGAAACAGAAAAGCAGTTGTTGACCAATCAGTCATCGTTAATCCCCCACGCAAAACAAAAAGAGCCATACTTCGCGTAAGGCTCCTCAAACCCATAAACACAGCATTCTGCTGCTATTTATCGACCTCGACTACAGTTTCACCGCGATACGTGCCACAATTCGGGCAAACACGATGAGCAACATGATACTCACCACAGCCCTCGCAGACAACCAGATGATTGAGCGTCAGCGCGTCATGTGCGCGTCGGCGGTTCCGACGGCTGCGCGAGACTTTCCGTTTTGGCAGCGGCCCCACAAGACTGCTCCTTTATCTTCTGTCCGTGCAAATATTCTGGCATTATAAAGGCCGCACATGCAGGGTGTCAAGGCAGCGTCTGATGTCGGATGCATCCATTTTGAGAAAAATTATAGGGCGAAGAGTGCAAGTTACCCTTTAGGATTTAGGCTTATCCTTTTATTGATTCGAGAAGAGGCATAAATGACCAATATTGTCAGTACACCAACCAACAATCTACCTGCGCGTAATATCGGTAAAATCATCGCACGGAACACCCTCTTCGGCGTTGGCGCACAATTAGCCTTAAGGATCGCCAATTTTATCTTTGCAGTGCTGGTTGTTCGCACTCTGGGAGAAACCCACTTCGGCCAATACTCCATTGTGCTGGCCTGGGCCGGGTTGTTTTCCGTTATCGGTGATATGGGCGTCAATCAGTACCTGTCTCGCGAAATAGCCCGTGACCCCAACAAGGCTAATGAGCTGTTCTGGGATACCGTTGTCCTGCGTTTTATCCTGGCCGTGATCGCTTCCATCTTTACAGTAGGTGGCGCTGTCCTGCTGACTGACTATGGCCCAGACATAATTATCGGTATCGGACTTTTCACAACCACCTACTTCTTTATGGCACTGTTCGCACCGATACAGAGCATTCTGGCCGGAAACGAACGGCTTGACATCATTTCTGTTATGAATGTGGTCATGCAGGTCATCTTCATGATTCTGGCGGCCACTTTTCTGCTTCTCGGCTTCAATTTCGTATGGCTCGTCGTTGCCGGTGTCATCAACATGCCGATCGTTACCGCCCTGCAAATCCACATTATCCGTCGGAATCGATTGGGTCCACCCGCCTTCAGGATTAACCCCGCCCTGTGGTGGAGCGTGCTCAAGGCCGGCACGCCCTTTGCAGCCGTGCAGCTTTCCCTGTCTTTTTCATACCAAGTCGATACCATCTTTCTCAGCCGTTACACCAGTGAAGCGGTGGTGGGCTGGTACAGCGCCGCTTACCGGCTGGCACTGGCATTCCTCACGGTGTCGCGCTCCTTCAACGAGGCGATCCTGCCTACGCTTGCCCGCGAACACGCGCGCAACCCGGCCACCGTGCAAAACTGGTATTACACCTCGGTCCGCTTCATCACTATGATCAGCCTTCCGATTGCAGTCGGTGGTTCCCTGCTGAGTACGGGTATCGTCAGCATCTATGGGGAGGATTTTTTGCCATCGGCTATTGCATTTGGCATCCTTGTATGGGATATTCCCTTTGTCATGTATCATTCGTTTTGTGGCAATATCGCAACATCAATCAAACGTGAGGCCAATGCCGCCCGAATCTATGTCAGTGTCGGCATCCTCAATGTCGTTCTGAACGCCCTTCTTGTCCCTCGCTTCGGGATTGCAGCCGCCTGTTTTGCGACCGTACTGACTGATCTGTTTGGGGCAGCCCTGTTTTACGCGCTGTTACGCCGAGCACTTGGCCCCGGCCTCCAATTGCGACGATTGTTGTGGATTGCGCTTGCCGCCACGATAATGGGTATGGTGGTGTTTCTGCTGCGGAACATCAACATCTTCGCCATTATTGCCATGGGAGGACTGAGTTATGTCGCCCTGGTCTGGTTCCTGCCCACTCTGTCGTCGGTTGAACGTCGTCAATTCCGTCAGATGCTTGACCGTCTCGCTCAACGAATTCGGCCAGCAGCAATCTGGGGATAACGGTTATGCGAGTATTGATCGCTGTGCATGGTTTCCCGCCAACGCATTACGCCGGCGCGGAGCGAGCAGCGGAAAGAATCGTCCACTGGCTGGTTAATCAGGGGCATGAGGTCGAGGTCTTTACGCTTGAGCAACTCGATGCCCCACATACTCACCTCGATACCACATCCGAAGATGGTTATGTCATCCATCGACTTAATTATGATCTGAGGGCGCGCACAAAGTTTCATCATTCGTATGACCACCCGGCAGTCGGCAAAGCTTTTGAATCTGTGCTGAGCAAAAGCCGCTTTGATGTCGTTCATATCATCAGCGGCTATCTGCTGGGCGGCCAGATCATTCACCTGGCTAAGAGCTTTGGCATCCCGGTGGTCCTAACCCTCACTGAGTACTGGTTTATGTGCTCCCGCCTCAATCTTCTTCAATCGAATGGGGCGTTGTGCAGCGGCCCGGAAACTGATGAAAAATGTGCCCGCTGCTTGCTTGAAGAAAGGCGCCGCTTCCGCCTGCCATCCCTGCTGGTTCCAGCGTTAGCTGATTACTTCTGGTCGGTTACCAACCACCGGTTGCCAGTTTTCCAAGATAAAATCAGGAACATGGCCCGCAGAAGACAAATGCTGCGCGAGGCCTTCAACACGGCAGACATAATCATCAGCCCGTCGCGTTTTCTGATCCACAAATTCGCCGAGTATGGTTTTGATACCACGCACTGCGTCTACATTCGGCACGGCCTGACACCAACACATCCCATTTCATCACAGCCGCGCACATTTCATCCGGGAGAAACCCTGCGTCTGGGTTATATCGGCCAGATCAAACGACACAAAGGCACTGATTTGCTGATCGATGCCGTGCTGCCGCTGCTCGATGACGGATTTGACATCAGTCTGGAGATATGGGGACCAGAAAACGAAGCCCTGAACTATGCTGCTCGACTGCGGCGTCGTACCCAAAAACATCCTGCCATTCAGTGGAAAGGTAGCTACGATGCATCCCAGGTATGGGACGTTCTGTCCAGGTTTGATGCCCTCGTGATTTCATCACGCTGGTATGAAAACAGCCCAACCGTGATTACAGAAGCCTTCACGGCGGGTCTGCCAGTCATTGCGACCAATCTGGGTGGTATGGCAGAATTAGTTGAGCATGAAAAGAGTGGTCTGCTCTTCGAGCTGAACAATGCCGATGATCTGCGGCGGCAGATTCGCCGCCTTATTGACGAGCCTGAACTGCTGCGTCAACTGCGGGAGGGTATCCCGGCAACCAAGTCCGCCGAGGAAGAAGCCGCCGAAATTTTCGAGCAATATCTCAAAGTGGTTGTTAAAGTTTGACGAAACGTGAGGAAATCCACCTTCGCATTACACAGCTACTGGACACACCTCCTGAACATATCCGTCCCCTCAGCGGCGGTATGATTGGGGAGGTGTATCGAGTCGACCTTGCGGATGGCCGCACCATCGTTGCCAAAACCGGCGCGACAGCCGCAGCCAAACTGAGTATCGAAGGCTACATGCTGCGCTATCTGCATGACCACAGCCGCCTGCCTGTCCCTGAGGTGCTGCACAGTGAGGACACCCTCCTGCTGATGACATTTATTGAAGGGGAGAGCCGCCTGGGCCACGCTGAACAGCGGCACGCCGCCGAACTGCTGGCTGATCTGCACAGCGTCACTCAGCCGCAGTTTGGTCTGGAGCGCGATACGCTCATCGGCCCGCTGCATCAGCCCAACCCGTTGACAGATTCGTGGATCGACTTTTTCCGCGAACATCGCCTGCTGTACATGGCGCGGCTGGCGCACGACGATGGCCCACTGCCCGATCAACTGCTGGCGCGTATTGAAGCATTCAGCGCCCACCTCGAGGACTGGCTGCTCGAACCGGATCAGCCTTCATTGATTCACGGAGACATCTGGACAACCAATGTCCTGACCCGCAATGGGCGCGTCACCGGCTTCCTCGACCCGGCTATCTATTACGCCCATCCTGAAATCGAGCTGGCTTACACCACCCTGTTCGGAACGTTTGGCCGCACCTTCGGTTCCCCGTTCTTCGAGCATTACCAGCGTCTGCGCCCCATCGCGCCGGGTTTCTTCGAGCAGCGCCGCGACATTTACAATCTCTATCCGCTGCTGGTTCATGTCCGCCTGTTCGGCGGCAGCTACATCAACTCAGTCGATGAGATTCTGCGCCAGTTTGGCTTCTAACAGATTGCACAAACAAATTCAGATAAATTAGCTCTGGCATCCATGGATGGAATTCGTTATAGTTAAAATGTTATGATAGGGAATAATCTCAACAGACACATGGACAGCATGTTTGTCAGCAAGAAGGCGAAGAAGATCGTGCCGAACGGTTAGTTCGGGTTCTTTGCTTTCATGCATGAGAGCAGACCTGCCCGGACTAACCGAGCAGGTTTTTTTATTCTCTCAATGAACGGAACGCAACCATGATGATTTTGCGCAGCGATGACAACAAGAAGAAGCAGGTTAAGAAGCCAGCCCCCGGGTCTGGATAGTTGCGCTGCGCCCTGTCAGAGTGTGCTGCCGCCGTCCAGACCCAACCTGGACGGCGCTTTTTTTGTTCGCTGGTCATTAAACATGGAAGAGGATACAGCTACGATGAGTACAGCAACCTGTCCCGAATGCGATGCCGATGTGACGATCCCCGCCGATGCGATGGAGAACGAACTGATCTCCTGCGCCGACTGTGGGGCCGAACTCGAAATTATCAGCCTGAATCCGGTCGAGCTTGATCTGGCCCCGGAAGTAGAAGAGGATTGGGGCGAGTAACCCATGCGCATCGGTATCCTGATTACGCACATCCGCGCCGAGGAAAAACTTCTCATCAGCGCGTTTCAGGAACGGGGCATCGAGCCGGACATTATCCTTGACCGTGACCTGAACTTCGATGTCACCGCTGGACCCGAGCAGCTTGCGCCGACTGGCGTGCCCTGGCAGGCTTACGACCTGCTTATGGAACGCAGCATCAGCACCTCGCGCGGGCTGTACACACTGGCTCTGCTCAATAGCTGGGGTATCAACACGATCAACCGCTATGAACCGGCAGCCATCTGTGCCGACAAACTGCGCACCAGCATCGCGCTGGCGCAGGCCGGCGTACCTCAGCCGCCAGCCAGAGTCGCCTTCGACCCGGAAACCACCCTGAAAGCCCTGGATCAGCTTGGCTACCCGGCAGTTTTCAAACCGGTGACCGGCTCTTGGGGCCGGCTGCTGGCGCGGGTCAACGATCAGGATACCGCCGAAGCGATCATTGAACATCGCCAGACTCTTGGCGACTACCATCACCATACCTATTACGTTCAGCAGTACATCGACAAACCGGGCCGCGACATTCGCGCCTTTGTCGTTGGTGAGCGTACTATCTGCGCCATTTACCGCCAGTCGCCGCACTGGATTACCAACACTGCGCGCGGTGGGCAGGCCAGCAACTGCCCGGTGACGCCCGAAATTAACGATCTGTGCCTCCGGGCAGCGCAGGCAGTCGGCGGCGGTGTGCTGGCTATCGATCTGCTGGAAGCACCGGACGGCCAGCTTCTGGTCAACGAAGTCAATCACACGATGGAATTCCGCAACAGCAGCGCGCCAACCGGGGTGAACATCCCGGCAGAAGTTGTGTCCTATGCCCTGAGCCAGATGAGGGTGACAGCGTGACGACAGTTGGCATTGTCGGCGGCAGCGGCTACACCGGGGGCGAACTCCTGCGTCTGCTGCTGTTTCACCCGCAGGTTGAAGTGACGCAGGTCACCAGCCGCAGCGAGGCCGGGCATTATGTTCATACTGTCCATCCCAACTTGCGCGGCGCAACTCAGTTGCAGTTCATCCACCCGGACGCCTTGCAGTCCTGCGATGTGCTGTTTCTGGCCCTGCCGCATGGCACAGCCTCGAACGAGATCGAACGCTACGCGGCGCTGGCCCCGACGATAATCGATCTGTCTGCCGACTTCCGCCTGAACGACGCCGATGCCTACCACCGCTGGTATGGCGAACCCCACCCCGCCCCGGCATGGCTGGACAGATTCGTCTACGGCCTGCCGGAGCGCAACCGCGAAAATCTGCGCGGCGCACAATACGCCAGCGGGGTCGGCTGCAACGCCACCGCCGTTAATCTGGCGCTGTGGCCGCTGGTGCAGGCCGGGTGGCTGGAGCGCGCCGCTATCGAAATCAAAGTCGGCTCATCAGAAGGCGGAAATCAGGCTAACCCCGGCTCGCATCATCCGGTGCGCAGTGGAGCCGTACGCACGTACAGCCCCACCGGACACCGGCACATGGCGGAAGTCCAGATGATGCTCGGCGCGGACGTGCCGCTGCACTTTGCGGTTACCGCCATCGAGATGGTACGCGGCGTGCATCTGCTGGCCCACTGTTACCTGACCGACCGCCATGAGGAAAAAGAAGTCTGGAAGCTCTATCGCGCCGCTTACAATGACGAACCGTTTATCCGGCTGGTGCGCAGCAAAACCGGCCTGCATCGCTTCCCGGAACCCCGTATCGTCGCCGGAACCAACTACTGTGACATCGGTTTCGAGATGGACGAATCCGGCGACCATCTGGTGGTGATTGCCGCGCTGGATAATCTCGGCAAAGGCGCTGCCGGTTCTGCTGTGCAGTGCATGAACCTGATGCTGAATTTTGATGAGTGCGCCGGGCTGAACTTCCCCGGCATTTATCCGTAGAGGAGTAGACCATGATTTCAACCGTGATCGATGACATTCTGGTGGTGAAACTCGGCGGCGGAGAAGGCCTCGATCTCGACGCAAGCTGCGATGATCTGGCAGCGATGGCGCATAACCGTCCGATGGTGGTGCTGCACGGGGTCAGCGCGCTGGCAAATCGTATGTGCGAAGAAGCCGGCCATCCGGTTCAGACACTTACCTCCCCGTCCGGCCATACATCGCGCTATACCGACCCTATCACCCGCGACATCTTTGTCCGGGCCTCGGAGATCGCCAACCAGCAGGTAGTCGAACGGCTCCGCGCCAGAGGCATCAACGCCGTCGGCCTGACCGGAGCAGAAACCGCGATCCGGGGTACGCGCAAAGACGCCATCCGCGCAGTCGTTGCCGGGCGCGTGCGCGTCGTGCGCGACGATTACAGCGGCTCGATTGCCGGCGTCGACAGCCAACGGCTTTGCCAACTGCTTCAGGCCGGTTTTGTGCCGGTGCTGCCGCCGATGGCGCAGAGCGATGATGGCCTGCTCAACATCGATGGTGACCGCGCGGCGGCGGCTGTTGCCAGCGCCCTTCGCGCAGATGAACTCATCATCCTCAGCAATGTGCGCGGCCTGTATCGCCGCTTCCCGGATGAATCCAGCTTCGTCCGGCAGGTGGACGCACACCAGCTTGAAACGGCGCTTGAGTGGGCGCAGGGCCGCATGAAACGCAAAGTTCTCGGCGCGCAGGAAGCCCTCAATGGTGGGGTTCGGCGTGTCATTATCAGTGATGGGCGGGTCAGCCAGCCGTTGCAGCACGCGCTGGCTGGAGAAGGAACGGTATTTATCCGATGACCGACGCGACCATGATCCGCGCACCAATTACGGAAATCGAAGACGCACACACGTCCGGGGCCTATTTCAAACGACCGCTCACGCTCGTGCGCGGTTCGGGCAGCACCGTCTGGGATGACGCCGGCAACAGCTACATCGACGCTACCAGCGGACAGGGAGTCGCCCTGCTGGGTCACAGCCATCCTGCCATCGCCGCAGCCATTGCCGAACAGGCGGAGACGCTCATCACCTGCCCGGAGATTTTTTACAACGGCCACCGTGCCGGGCTTTATACGCTGCTTTCGAGCATTCTCCCCCGCGAACTGAGCCGCTTCTTTCTGTGCAGCAGCGGCGCAGAAGCCAACGAAGGCGCGCTCAAGGTTGCGACGCTGCTTACCGGGCGCTCGCAGGTCGTTGCGGCCAGACGCGGTTTTCACGGGCGGACAATGGGCGCGCTGGCCCTGACCTGGAACCCCAAATACCGCGAGCCATTTGAACACTGGACATCGCGGGCCGTCACCCATATTCCCTTCAATGATCTGGCAGCCGCAGAATCAGCCATCACCGAGCAGACCGCTGCGGTCGTGGTCGAAGTCGTTCAGGGTGAAGGTGGTGTCTACGTAGCCGACCCGGAATACCTGCAAGGGCTGCGCCGTCTGTGTGACGAGCGCGGGGCGCTGCTGGTCGTCGATGAGATTCAGACCGGTCTCGGGCGCACCGGGCACTGGTTCGCCTTCGAGCACGCCGGCATCGTGCCCGATGTCGTCACGCTGGGCAAAGGACTGGCGGGCGGTGTGCCGATGGGCGCCGTCTGCTGGCGCGATTCGCTCGGCACGCTGCCGCAGGGCACACATGGCAGCACCTTCGGCGGCAATCCGCTGGCCTGCGCGGCGGCAATCGCCAGCCTGAGCACCTTATGCAGCGAGCAGCTCCCGGCTCGTGCCGCCGAACTGGGCGGCTGGCTGCTGGAACAACTGCGCGCTATCAGGCACTCGCAAATCCGCGAGGTGCGCGGGCTTGGCCTGATCGTCGGCATGGAACTGCGTGGCAGAGTGACGCCGGTGCTCAAAAATTTGCAGGATCGTGGCGTGCTTGCCCTGCCCGCCGGGTTTAACGTGCTGCGCCTGCTGCCACCACTGATTATTTCGCAGCAGGAACTGAAACAGATTGTTACCGCTATCGGAGAGTCGCTGGATGAATAGAGTCGCCGCGCCGGTCACCAATGCCGCCGCCGAAACCCTGCTCGAAACACTGGTCACGGCCTACAGCCCATCCCATCAGGAACACAGCGCCGTCAGCCTGCTGGTCAACTGGATGAACGATCACGGCTACGATCGGGCTTTTGTGGACGAAGCCGGCAGCGCCGTCGGTATCATCGGTCAGGGCGAACACGACGTAGTGCTGCTGGGCCACATCGACACCTTCCCTGGCGATTTGCCGGTGTACCGCGCGGGGCGGCTGCTCTATGGACGCGGCACAGTCGATGCCAAAGGGCCGCTGTGCGCCTTCGCGGCTGCCGGGACGCGGGCCAGCCTGCCCGGCAATATCCGGCTCATCGTCATCGGCGCAGTCGAAGAGGAAGCCCCCACCAGCAAAGGCGCGCGCCATGCCCTGAGTCAGTACCGGCCAGCAGCCTGTATCATCGGGGAGCCGTCAAACTGGGATCGTATCACCCTCGGTTACAAGGGCCGCCTGCTGCTGGACTGGCACTGGCGCGGCCCATTGGCTCACAGCGCCGGCCAGGCCCCCAGCCCCGGCGAGCGAGCCGTCGCTTACTGGCAGCGTATCTGCGCCTATGTCGATCAGGCCAACGCCGGAACCGAAGCCGTATTTGCGCGGCTGGATGCCACCCTTCAGGCCATCAACACCCGCGAAAACGGCGCTTATGGCGAAGCATCGCTGACGGCTGGCTTCCGGCTTCCGCCCACCTTAACGCCCGCCGAAGTGGAAGCCGTGTTACAGCCGGACGATGACGCCACAGTCAGCGCGCGCGGCCAGGAATTCGCTTTCGTCAGTGACCGCGATAACGCCCTCAGCCGGGCCATGCGCGGCGCCATCCGTTCAAACGGGGGCAGCCCGCGCTTTGTCTACAAGACCGGCACATCCGACATGAATGTCGTCGGCCCGGTCTGGCAGTGTCCGATTGTTGCCTACGGCCCCGGCGATTCGGCCCTCGACCACACACCGGACGAGCACATCGATCTTGACGAATACTTGCAGGCGGTCCAGGTGCTGTCGGAAGCGTTGAGCCGGCTGCGATTGTAGGCTGGCTCAGTGACTGTCCGTTCGTAACGCGCCGAAGGCCACAGCCGTACCGATACCCTTCTCAACAGCTTTCTGGTAAATGTACTGCGCGGAGGCGAGGTCTTCCACCGCCAGTCCCAGCGACTTGAACAGCGTAATCTCATCGGGCGCGCTGCGTCCCGGTTTCTGGCCGAGCAGCACTTCGCCCAGTTCCGCCAGAATATGGTCGTCCCCGATGACGCCTTCCTGTTTCGGAATCAGGAAATCACCCGCTTCATTCAGGGTTGATTCGCGCCGGTCTACGAACAGACGCGAACGGCGCATCGCCGTGCTGTCTACTTCCCGCGCCTTCGGGGTGGATGCGCCTACCACATTCAGGTGCGCCCCCGCTGACAGCCACTCACCCCTGAGAACTGGCTCCGCTGCTGAGGTCGCGGTGCAGATGATGTCCGCCCCCCTCACCGCAGCTTCGGCGCTGTCAACTGGTTCGACGGTCACACCGTAGCGCGCTTTGGCCCGCGCCGCCAACTGCGCTCTGTTGGCGCTGTTTCGGCTCCAGACCCGCACCCGCCGGATCGGACGAACAGCCAGCATCGCTTCCAGATGCGAATCCGCCTGCACCCCGGTTCCCAGAATTGCCAGATCGCCGGCATCCTCCTGCGCCAGCAGCCGGGTTGCTACGCCGCTTACCGCCGCTGTACGAATCGCCGTGATCTCGCTGGCGTCGATCAGGGCCAGAGGTCGCCCATGCGCCGCCTCGAACAGCAGCACTGCCCCCATGTGCGAATCGTATTCCGAGCCGTGATTGCCCGGCATCACGCTGATGACCTTGATCCCCATCGCATCGCCCATCGATGCCGGCATCGTCACCAGCAGGCCGTGCTGATCAGGCAGCCACATCATTGTTCGCAGCGGATTCTGGGCTTCTCCGCGCGTTAGCGCAGTCAGTGCCTGCGCCATCACGTCGATACAGGCTGCCATCGGCAGCAGTTGGCGCACCTGGTGCGCGTCGAGAATCAGAATGTCCATACCCTGCGCCTCCTAATCAGAACGCCTGCTGCCGGGGTCGATATTGCAGCGCCTCAGCCACGTGTTGCACCTCTATCCGCTCACTGTCCGCCAGATCCGCAATCGTGCGGCTCAGTTTTAGGACCCGATGATAAGCCCGCGCGCTTAGCTGCATCTGCCGCACACTTAGTTCCAGTACCTGCCGGGCTTCTCCGGTCAGCTCACACAATTTCTGGATTTCACCTGGCCCCATATCTGCATTGGCGAACAAACCGGGATAATCGGCCAGACGCGCCTGCTGCCGCGCCCGCGCTCGTTCCACCCGTGCCCGAACCTCCGCCGACGACTCGCCGTTTTCCATACTCATGAGTTTATCGTACTCTACACGCGGCACATCCACGTGAATGTCGATACGA
>Ga0079224_100013419_pt1 | contig 11406 bp, 11 predicted proteins | sample Stecom2015_FD_80414 | JGI IMG/M metagenome (GOLD analysis project Ga0079224, IMG submission 80414) | Agricultural soil microbial communities from Utah to study Nitrogen management - Steer compost 2015 | ecosystem: Environmental > Terrestrial > Soil > Agricultural land | place: USA: Utah...
CCGTACGTGTACCGCCGCTACCTCGACTACGGCGTCTTCGACGCGCTGAGGCAGATGAAGCGGCTGATCGAGCAGGAGGTCGCGCGCAAGGAGATGGCCGATCACGTGAAGCTCGGCCCCGGCGGCATCCGCGAGATCGAGTTCATCGTGCAGGCCTATCAGCTGGTCCGCGGCGGCCGCGATCCGCGGCTGCGCACGCCGTCGCTGCTCGAGGCGCTGCCGCTCCTCGCGACCGAGCGCGAACTCGGGGCGTCCGGCGTCGAGCGGCTCGGCGCCGCGTATCGATTCCTGCGCGCCGTCGAGAACCGGATCCAGGCGATGGACGACCGGCAGACGCATGTTCTGCCCGCCGACGCCGAGTCGCGCGCGCGGCTCGCCTACGCGTTCGGCGCAGCGGAGTGGCCGGCCTTCGCGGAGCGTCTCGCCGCGCACCGCAAGGCCGTCGAGCGCGAGTTCGGGCGCATCGCGTGGGACGGACGCGGTTCCCGCCGCGGCGGCGACCAGGGCGCGGACGCGTATCAGGCGTGGGAGACGGGGGACATCGCCGCGATCCTCGCCGGGACGCGGCTCGCGGGGCACGAGGAGGTGACCCGGCAGCTCGAGGCGCTGCGGGGCGGCAGCCTGTATCAGCGCATGGACGAGCAGAGCCGCCGCCGGCTCGCGGCCGTCGTGGTCGGCACGATCGAGCCTCTCGCCGACACGCCGGACCCTGGCGAGACGCTGCGGCGCGTGCTGTCCGTCTACCAGGCCGTCTGCCGGCGCAGCGCCTATCTCGCGCTGCTCAACGAGAACGCGCCGGCGCTCGAGCGGCTCGTGTCGCTCGCGAGTCAGAGCGCGATGCTCGCGCGGCGGATCGCCGAGCATCCGCTCCTGCTCGACGAGCTGCTCGACGCGCGCATCCTCGAGGATCCGCCGACCCGCGAGGAGCTCGCGGAGATGCTCGAGCGGCGCGCCGCGCGCGCCGGCCAGGACATCGAGGCCCGGCTCGAGGCGATGCGCGAGTTCCAGCGAACGGCGGTGTTCCGTGTCGCGATCGCGGACCGCCTCGGCCGCCTGCCGCTGATGAAGGTCAGCGACCGGCTCACGGACATCGCCGAGCTCGTGCTCGAGTTCGCGCTCGACACGGCCTGGGGCGAGCTCGTCGCGAAGCACGGCGTGCCGATGTACGGCGAGCCGCCCGAGCTCCGCGAGGCGGGCTTCGCCGTGATCGGCTACGGCAAGCTGGGCGAGCTCGAGCTCGGCTACGGCTCGGACCTCGACCTCGTGTTCCTGCACAACTCGGCCGGCAGCCATCAGGAGACGGCGGGTCCCGCGTCGATCGATAACGCCCGGTTCTTCTCGCGCCTCGTCCAGCGCCTGATCCACTTCCTGACGATCCAGACCAGCTCCGGGCGGCTGTACGAGGTCGATACGCGGCTGCGGCCGAGCGGCCGCGCCGGCCTCCTGGTCTCGAGCCTCGAGAACTTCCGCCGCTACCAGCGCAGCGAGGCATGGGTCTGGGAGCACCAGGCGCTGCTGCGCAGCCGTCCGCTCGCTGGGTCCCCGTCGATCCGCGCCGCGTTCGAGGTCGAGCGGCGGGAAGTCCTGATCCGGCACGTCGCCCGCGACCGGCTGAAGGACGAGATCGCGAGGATGCGCGGGCGGATGCGTGCCGAGCTGTCGCAAGGCGGCCCGGGCCGGTTCGACCTGAAGCAGGATCCGGGAGGCATCGCGGACATCGAATTCCTCGTCGACTACCTCGTGCTGCGGCACGCCGCCGAGCATCCCGAGCTCGTCGAGCATCCGGACAATGTCCGCCAGCTCGAGGGCCTCGCGGCCGCCGGCCTGCTTGCGCCCGACCGCGCGGAGCGCCTCAAGGCCGCCTACCTCGCGCTGCGCCAGCGCGTGCACGAGCTGGCGCTCGACGAGCGGGGCCGGGTCGTGGACGCCGCCGAGCTCGCCGACGTCCGCGCCTTCGTGACGGAGTGCTGGAACGAGGTATTCGGCGAGTAGCGGGCGGCGGCCGGCGCCGTGCCATGAATAATGCGGGTCGAGCCGCGTATAATCCCGCGCTGTCCCGACTGTCATGGAGAGCGACGTGCGAGAGCGGCACGGCAGAGTCGACGAGAAGCTCGAGACCCCGAACGCGGAGTGGACGTACACGGTGACGCCGGACGATCTGCCGCTGCATTGTCCGCTGCCGCAAATGTACCTGTGGAACTCGCATCCGAAGGTCTATCTGCCGATCGAGGCGACCGGCGAGGCCAAGTGCCCGTACTGCAGCGCGAGCTACCGGCTGGTCAAGGACTGACCGCGCTGCTCGGCCATATCAATCTTGCGCACACGTTTCGCGGCGGCGAGCGTCAGACGGAGCTGCTGATTCGCGGCCTCGCGGCACACCTGCCGCGGCAGCGCGCGGTGGTTCGCGCCGACCGTCCGCTCGCGGAGCGGCTCGCCGGCATCCCGGGCGTCACCGTTTGCGAGGTCCGAGGCCGGCTCGCCGCGGCGCGCGCGGCGCGGGGCTGCACGCTTCTGCACGCCCACGAGACGGGCGGCGCGCAGGCCGCGCTCGTGCGGCACCTGCTGTCGGGGACGCCTTACGTGATCACGCGGCGCGTGGACAAGCGTCCGAAGTCCGATCCCTTCACGCGGGCGATGTACGCCAACGCCGCCGCGGTCGCGGGGCTTTCGAGCGCCGTCGTCCGCTGCATGCGCGGCTATGACCCCTCGCTCGAGCTGCGCAAGATCCCGAGCGCCGCGAGCGGCATGGCGAGCGACCCGGCGTGGGTCGCCGCGTTCCGGGCGCGTTTCCCCGGCAAGTTTCTCGTCGGGCACGTCGCCGCGCTCGATATCGAGCACAAGGGGCAGCTCACGCTCGTCCGGGCGGCCGCGAAGCTCGAGCGCAACTATCCGGAGATTCATTTCGTCGTCGTCGGCTCCGGCCGCGACGAGGAGCGCCTGCGGCGCGCGGCCGCGCCGCTGTCGAACATGTCGTTCACCGGGTGGGTCGACAACGTCGCCGATCATCTCGCCGCGTTCGATCTGTTCGCATTCCCGTCGAGGCACGAGGGGCTCGGATCGATCCTGATCGACGCGATGCAGTTCGGCTTACCGATCGTCGCAACGTCCGTCGGCGGTATTCCCGACCTCGTCGTCGACGGCGAGAACGGCGTGCTGATCGCCGAGGACGATGCGGACGCGCTGGCTGCGGCGGTCGCGCGCTTGTTTTCGGACGCGGCGTTGCGCGATGCTATCGCGCGCGCGAACCGGCTGCGCGCCCGGGACTACCGACCTGAGATCATGACCGCGCGTTACCTCGAGCTGTATCGCGAGCTGCTGCCCGATCTCGTGCCGAGCGCCGAGGCCGTGCCGTGATCGTCGTCACCGGCGGCGCGGGCTTCATCGGCAGCAACATCGTGCGCGCGCTGTGTGCACGCGGCGAGAGCGTGGTGGTCGTCGACGACCTGACGGACGGCCGCAAGTTCCGCAACCTGGTCGGCAGCGATATCGCGGACTACTGGGACCGGGATGCCGCGCTCGAGCGTCTCGCACGCGCGTCCGCGAAGCCCCGCGCCGTGCTGCACCAGGGCGCCTGCGCCGTGACGACGGAATGGGACGGCCGCTACATGATGGACGTCAACTACCGCTACTCCGTCGAGCTTCTCGAGTACTGCATCGCCGAGGGCGTGCCGCTGATCTACGCGTCGTCCGCGGCCGTGTACGGCAAGAGCCGGTCGTTCGTCGAGCACGATGAGTCCGCCGAGCGCCCGCTCAACGTGTACGGCTACTCGAAGCTGCTGTTCGATCGGTATGTGCGGCGGCGGCTGCCCGATGCCCCGGCGCAGATCGCGGGGCTGCGCTATTTCAACGTCTACGGCCCGGGCGAAGCGCACAAGGGGCGCATGGCGAGCATCGTGCACCATCTGCATCACCAGATCGCGGAGAGCGGCGAAGCGAAGCTGTTCGACGCGTACGACGGCTATGCCGCCGGCGAGCAGCGCCGGGATTTCGTGCACGTCGACGACGTCGTGCGCGTGAACCTGTGGCTTCTCGATCACCCGGACGTGTCGGGCATCTTCAACGTCGGTACCGGCAGGAGCGCGAGCTTCAACGACGTCGCTCGCGCGGTGATCCGCTGGCACGGCCGCGGCAGCATCCGATACATCCCGTTTCCGAAGGATCTCGAGTCGAGCTACCAGAGCTTCACGGAAGCGGATCTCGGCGCGCTGCGCCGGGCAGGCTTTACGGCCGCGTTCGTCGGCGTCGACGCAGGCGTGCCGGCTTACCTTGACGCGATCGCACGGGAAAGTTGAGCAACCGCCGCAAGCTGCTCGTCGTCGGTCCGTCGTGGGTCGGCGACATGGTGCTCGCGCAGGCGCTGTACAAGCTCCTGCACGAGCGCTATGCCGATCCGGTCATCGACGTCGTCGCTCCGGCCTGGTCGCTGCCGCTGCTCGAGCGCATGCCGGAAGTGGAGCGCGGGATCGAGCTGGCCGTCCGTCACGGCGAGCTCGGGCTCGGCAAACGGATGCGGCTCGCGCGGCGGCTCGCGGGCGAAGGCTACGAACGGGCGATCGTGCTGCCGCGCTCGTTCAAGGCGGCGCTGGTGCCGTTTCTCGCGCGCGTGCCGGTACGGACCGGCTATCGCGGCGAGGCGCGGGTCGGGCTGATCAACGACATGCGGCCGTTCGATCCGAACGTGCTCGACCAGACGGTCAAGCGCTTCGCCGCGCTCGGCCTCGAGGCCGGCGAGCCGCTGCCCGCGACGCTGCCCGCGCCGGCGCTGACGCCGCACCGCGAGGGCTTCGCGGCGCTCGCCGCCCGTCTCGGGCTCACCGAGGGCTCGCCTGCGGTCGCGCTGATGCCGGGCGCGGAGTACGGTCCGGCGAAGCGCTGGCCGATCGAGCGTTTCGCGCAGCTCGGTGCGCGGCTCGCGGACGCGGGACTCGAGGTCCGCGTGCTCGGCTCGGAGAAGGAGCGCGAGCTCGGCGATGCGATCGAGCGCGCCGACGGACGCGGCCGCATCCGCAACCTGTGCGGCGAGACGCGGCTCGAGGAAGCCGTCGACGTGCTGGCCGCCTGCGCAGCCGCGGTCACGAACGACTCCGGGCTCATGCACGTCGCTGCGGCCGTCGGCACGCACGTCGTCGCGATCTACGGCTCGTCGAGCCCGGATTTCACGCCGCCGATGACGTCGACGAAAACCATCGTGCGTCTCGGCCTCGACTGCAGCCCGTGCTTCGAGCGGACCTGTCCGCTGGGCCACCTTCGCTGCCTGCGAGAGATCGGCGTCGACGGCGTGCTCGCCGCGACGCTCGACGCCGTCCGCGGCCGCCGCGAGCGGGACGCGGCCTGCCGCGCGGGCGGCGAGGCGGAGCCGCTGCCGACGGCCGATCGACCGGCACGACTCGACGGATGATCGCGGCATGACCGAGGAGCGCATCGTACGGGCCGGTAACGCGATCGTCGTGCATGACGCCGCGCTCCCCGAGCAGGAGGTCCTTTGCCTCTTCGACCGCGCTTACGTCGAGCGCGAGACCCGCCCCCTCGACGAGCGGACGGGCCGCGGCGCTGTGCGGGTCATCGACCGCGGCGACGAGCGTTGGGTGATCCGGCACTACCATCGCGGCGGCATCGTCTCCCGCTTCGTCGAGGACCACTATGTGTGGACCGGGCTCGAGCGCGCCCGCTCGTTCCGCGAGTGGCGTCTGCTCGCGCGGCTCGCCGAGCTCGGGCTGCCGGCGCCGCGGCCCGTCGCCGGCCGCGTGGTGCGCCGCGGGCTCGCGTACCAGGCGGACCTCATCACCCGTTACCTGCCGGACACCCGCCCGCTGTCCGCATTGCTGGACGACGGTTGTCCTCTCGACGGGCTGTGGCGGACGATCGGCAGGATGGTGCGCGCGTTCCACGACCACGGCGTGCATCACCCGGATCTCACGGCGCACAACATCCTGCTCGACTCGCGCGGGCAGGCGTACCTCGTCGATTTCGACAACGCGAAGCTCAAGGCCCCGGGGCCGTGGCGCGAGGCCGGGCTTGCGCGGCTCGAGCGATCGCTGAGGAAGGTCGCGCTCGAGACCGGCGGCGAGTTCGACGTGCAAGGCTGGCGGCAGCTCGAGGCGGGCTATCGCGGCGCCTGATCCGGGCGCCGGCCGCGGCTCACTGCTCGCGATACAGGTCCGGCCACGGCGCGGGCCGGCGCTTGAACTTCTTGTAGATCCACAAGTACTGCTCGGGCGCCAGCCGAATGTGCGCCTCGAGCAGCTCGACCCACTTGCGCGTGTCGCGTGCCGCATCGTCGCTCGGGACGCCCTCGAGCGGCGGCAGGATCGTGACCTCGTAGCCCGCGGTGCCCGGCAGGCGGCGGAAGAAGTAAGGCACGACGAGGGCATTGCCGATCTGCGCGAGCTTCGTCATCGCGACGTTCGTCATCGCCGGCTCGCCGAAGAAAGGCAGCAGCTCGCTCTGGTTGCCGAGATAGGTCTGATCGGCGATGTACACCACGATCCGGCCGCGTCTCAGCGCTTTCACGAGCCCGCGCACGTTGTCGCGCGGGATCTGCTCCGTGACGTAGCGGGCGCGGCCGCGGCGGATCATCGCGTCCATCATCGCGTTGCGCTGGGGGGCGTACATGCAGCTGATGTCCGGCCACGCGTCGGCGAGGACGCCGAACCCGACCTCGAGAGGCGTGAAATGCGCGCTCACGAGCAGCACGCCGCGGCCGTCGGCCTGCGCCCGCTCGAGATGCTCGAGGCCCTCGATGCGGACGAGCTCGCGCAGACGCGCGGGCGGGCAGAACCAGCCCATGCCCATCTCGACGAACGACATGCCGATCGACTGGAAGTGCCGGCGCACGAGCGCGCGGCGCTCCGCGGCGGGGAGCTCGGGGAAGCACGTCGCGAGATTGATCTCGACGATCCTTCGGCGGCGGCGCAGGAGCGCCGCCAGCGCCGAGCCGAGCGCCCGCCCGAGCGCGAGCTGGACGGAAAACGGCAGCTTGGACGCGACCTTCAGGAAGGCGAGCAGCAGCCACGTGGGCCAGTAGCGCGGGCCGGCGAAGCCGGCGAGCGAAAGATCGCCGAAGGAGTCGGCCTGCGGCGGGCCGCCCGGGCTCGCGGTGTGCCCGGCCGCCGGCCGCGTGTGCGCGGACCCCTGCTGCGCGGGCCTCGCGTCGTTCGGACGGCGGCTGTTGTCTTCCGGCCGCTCCGCCTTGCCGGCCATGCGCGCGCTCATGCAGGCCGCCGCACGGCCTCGTACACATCGGGATACGGTGCCGGCCGCCCTTTGAAGCGCTGATGGATCCACAGGTACTGCTCCGGGCAGAGCCGGATGTAGTCCTCGAGCAGGCGGTTCAGCCGGCCGACGTCGGCGGCCGGGTCGCCGCTCGGAAAATTCTCGAGCGGCGGAGCGATGTCGACGACATACCGGGCCTCTCCGGGGAGCCGGCGGTAGAAGTAGGGCAGGACCACCGCGCCCGTTCGGGCCGCGATCCGGCAGATGGCGGTATTCGTCATGGCCGGCACGTCGAAGAACGGCACGAGCGCAGAGCCCTTGCGCCCGTAGGCCTGATCCGAGGCATACCAGACGACGGCGTTACGGTTGAGGTTGCGGATCATCGCGCGGACGTTGTCCTTCGCGAACGCCTCGTCCACGTTCCGATTGCGTCCGCGCGCCATGAAACGGTTGATTGCGGGATTGCGCTGCTCCTTGTACATCCCGGTGATCCGGGGACAAAGCGGGCGCAGTGCCGGAAAGCAGAACTCGAGGGGCGTGAAGTGCGCGGAGTACAGCACGACGCCGCGGCCGTGCGCGAGAGCGGCCCGCAGGTGCTCCTCGCCGCGGATCGTCACGCGCTTTTTGATCTCGTCGGGGGGGCCGAACCAGCCCATCGCCGTCTCCGCAAGCGACGCGCCGAGGGCCTCGAAATGCTTCTCGACGAGCGCGGCTCGCTCCGCCGGCGACAGCTCGGGCAGGCAGATCTCGACGTTGCGCTCCGCGATGCGGCGGCGCCTGCGCAGCACGCGCCCGGCGGCGCGGCCGAGACAGCGGCCGACCGCGAGCTGACGCTCGAACGGCAGCAGCAGGAGCGCGCGCATGCCGAGATAGGCCAGCCAGGCCGCGACGTAGCGCGGCGCGGCGAGCGGCAGGCTCCAGAAGCGACGGCGTTCCGAGGGCATTGCCAAGTCTTGACGAAATCAGAAAAATCGGCGCCATTCTAGCAGCCGCGCCTCGGCGCGGCCGCGCGAGCGGCCGAAGGAATCCAACGGAATCAATCGGGCCGCGACGGGTCCAAAGGGGGCCGGCGGCCCGCCGAGCGCGCAGCAGCGCCTCGACGGACGGCATCGCCGAGCCGGTCGTGCTTGAAAATCAACGCTTGGACCGCATTCTTGCCTGGACGTTTCGAGGACTTGGAGATCGTATGAAGCGGATACTGTTGTTCGTGGCCACCAACGTCGCGGTGCTCGTCGTGCTGTCGGTGGTGCTGCAGCTGCTCGGCATCGAGTCGCTGCTCGCAGAGCAGGGCACGGAGCTCGATCTGCAGGCGCTTCTGATCTTCTCCGCCGTCATCGGCTTCACCGGGTCGTTCATTTCCCTCGCGATGTCGAAGTGGACGGCGAAGCGCCTTACCGGCGCCCAGGTCATCGAATCGCCCCGCAACGAGACCGAAAGGTGGCTGCTCGCGACGGTGCAGCGGCAGGCGCGCGAGGCGGGCATCGAGTGTCCCGAGGTCGCGATCTACGATTCTCCAGACGTGAACGCGTTCGCGACCGGCATGAGCCGCAACAAGGCGCTCGTCGCGGTCAGCACGGGTCTGCTGCGCCAGCTCGGCCGCCGCGAGGTCGAGGCGGTGCTCGGTCACGAGGTGAGCCACGTCGCGAACGGCGACATGGTCACGCTCGCGCTGCTGCAGGGCGTCGTGAACACGTTCGTGGTGTTCGTGTCGAGGGTCGTCGGCTTCGTCGTCGATCGCGTCGTGTTCCGCACCGAGCGCGGGTACGGCCCCGGCTTCTTCATCGCGTCCATCCTTGCGCAGATCCTGCTCGGCATCCTGGCCAGCATGATCGTGATGTGGTTCTCCCGGCAGCGGGAGTTCCGTGCGGACGCCGGCGGCGCGCGGCTCGCGGGGCGCGAGAGCATGATCGCGGCCCTCGAAGGCCTGCGCCGCGTCCACAGCCCGGACGACAGCGGTCTGCCCGAGTCAATGCAGGCGTTCGGCATCTCCGGCGGGCACGTGAGCGGCCTCAGACGGCTGTTCCTGTCGCATCCGCCGATCGAGGAGCGGATCGCCGCGCTGCGCAACGCGGTCTAGGGCCATCGTGGCGTCAGCCGTCTGTTCATGGACCTTTGGGGCGGCGGTGGGGGCGCTGCGTGATATGCGCACCTTGGGGACCGCCGCAAGCACGTCCATGTGGGCTGCGGGCTCGCCATCCATGGCGAGCACGCTCCCCAAGGCGCGCATATCACGCAGCGCCTCACGCAGCGCCCTCTTGGCGGCGTGCCGTTTTTGAGCCGTTCTTTCTGCGGCGTGCCGCCTTTGAACCGCCTTCTTTGCGGCGTGCCGTTCTTGGACCGCTCGTTTGGCGGCGCGCCGTTCATGAATCGCGGTTTGGGCGGCGTGATCGTGAATGATGCCGGCTGACGTGGCGCAGCGCCGATCCATGCCACCGTCGCCCGTTCGCGACGTCGTGTTCGATCTCGGCGGCGTCCTCGTCGATTGGGATCCGCGCTACCTCTTTCGTGATCACCTCGGCGGCGATCCCGCCGAGGTCGACGCCTTCCTCGCCGGCGTCTGCACGCCCGCCTGGCACGCCCGGCTCGACGGCGGCGCGTCGTTCGATGCGGAGACGCGCGCGCTGGCCGAGCGCCATCCGCAGCATGCGCGCTGGATCTCGTGCTACGGCGCGATGTGGGAGCATATGTTTGCCGGAGAGCTCGCGGACGCCGTAGCGTGCCTCGAGCTGCTTGCGGAGCGGGGCTATCGGCTGCATGCGCTCTCCAACTATCCCGCGGAGCACGTCCGCTTCCTGTACGTGCGGTTTCCGTTCATGAGGCGCTTCGAGACCGTCGTGCTGTCCGGGCTGCTCGGCCTGACGAAGCCGGACGAGCGCATCTACCGTTACGTGCTCGAGCTCATCGGCTGGCGGCCGTGCGTCTTCGTCGACGACCGGCCGGAGAACGTCGCAGCGGCCGTCCGGGCCGGCATGCAGGCGATCGAGTTCGATCGGCGCGACGGAGTCGCCCGTTTGCTCGCAATGCTGGAAGCCGTGCGTTGAAATCGTCGATTCGTTTGCTATAGAGTCCGGACCCGATGAAAGCACTTGCCGCCGTTCGCCTGCTCGCCGCCCTCGCGCTGGTCCTGACGAGCGGCGCCGCTTTTGCTCAAGCCGCCCTGATTCGCCATCACGAGATGGCCGACGAGGTCCTCGTCGTGAAGTCCGAGCGTAAGCTCTACCTGCTGAAGCAGGGGGAGGTGCTGCGCGAGTTCGACATCTCGCTCGGGCTGATGCCGGTGGGGCACAAGCAGCGCGAAGGGGACTACCGAACGCCCGAAGGGCGGTACGTGCTCGAGTCCCGCAACCCTTCGAGCGATTATTTCCTGTCGATCAAGGTGTCTTATCCGAACGCGGAGGACAGGGCGAGAGCCGCGGCGCTCGGCGTCGATCCCGGCGGGCAGATCATGATCCACGGTCTGCCCAACCAGCCGAAGCGCGACGAGCGCAGCTATCTCGGCTGGGACTGGACGGACGGCTGTATCGCCGTCTCGAATTCGGACATGATTGACATCTGGCTGATGACCCAGGACTCGACGCCGATCGAGATCCGTCCCTGATCGCGCGGTCCCTGAAGCGCGTGGTCCGTACGGCTTCGGACTTTCCCGCCATCGAGACATGAAGACATGGACGCCACGATAGCGCCGGAGGGCGTTCTCCAGATTCTTTCCCGCTCCGAGGTGGACCAGCTCCGGGGCGCGGGCGGCGGCCGCCTGTACGAGACGTGGCGGCAGTGCTCGCTGGCCGTGCTCAATTCCGGGGCCGAGGAGGACGACGTCCGGGAGATCCTGCTCCGCAACCGCAATTTCCGCATCTCGGTGATCCGTCACGTCGGCGGGATCGCGCTCGAGCTCAAGAACGCGCCGGACCGTGCGTTCGTGGACGGGCAGATGATCCGGGGCATCCGCGAGCATCTCTTTGCCGTGCTCCGCGACCTCCTTTACGTGAACGGCGACGTGCTGATGAGCGACCGCTTCGATCTCACGACGTCGAGCGGCATCACGGACGCGGTCTTCCACATCCTGCGCAACGCCGGCGTCCTGACCGCGAAGGCGGATCCGCGGCTCGTCGTCTGCTGGGGAGGGCACGCGATCAGCCGCGAGGAGTACGACTACTCGAAGGTCGTCGGCTACGAGCTCGGCCTGCGCGGGATGGA
>Ga0079224_100013421_pt1 | contig 11406 bp, 11 predicted proteins | sample Stecom2015_FD_80414 | JGI IMG/M metagenome (GOLD analysis project Ga0079224, IMG submission 80414) | Agricultural soil microbial communities from Utah to study Nitrogen management - Steer compost 2015 | ecosystem: Environmental > Terrestrial > Soil > Agricultural land | place: USA: Utah...
AGTGCAGTAATAAGAAGTTGTGATGTATTTGGCGTCCAGAACATTCATGTAATAGAGGAGCGAAACAGAAAGAAGATAGACCGGGAAATCGCTATGGGGGCTCAAAAATGGGTTAGTTTAAACCGGCATCATTCCAGTAATGATTGCATTCAACACTTAAAGAAGAAAGGATACAGGATTGTGGGCACTACCCCGCATGGGGAAGCTACAAACCTGGATGGATTTGATATTTCAAAACGGTCGGCAATATTCTTTGGAACTGAGAAAGATGGTCTTTCTCCCGAAGTAATAAACTCTGCCGATGAATTCATTACTATACCTATGAGAGGGTTTACTGATAGTTTGAACATTTCAGTATCGGCAGCGATCATCCTTCAGCATATTACTCAAAAATTAAGGACTAGTGAAATAAAATGGGAATTGACTGAAAATGAGAAAAATGCGGTTAAATTTGAATGGTTAAGTAAAAGTTTTAAAAATTTGCCACAATTAATCAAAAGGTTTCAGGATAATGCGTAATTTTCTATTTTTATTCCCCCTAAAAAAGGATTAATGACCTTAATTTTTTACATCTTTATCGCTATAATAACCTTTTTTGCATTCTTACATGCATGGGCAAAAAAGGAATTTGATATAAGCAGAACGGTAATTATTAACCGGCCAAAAGAAGAGGTTTTTAATTTTGTGCGCCAATTAAAAAAAGAATCCCAATGGATGCCCTGGTTTGAAAAAGACTTTAAAGGCATTCTAAAATTCAAAGGCGATGATGGAAAACCTGAAGCTATGCTATATTGGAAAGGCCATAAATATTTTTACGAGGGAACCCAAAAGATCATAAAACTCAATCAGGGAAGGATCATGGAGACCAGGTTTTTGATCGTTAAACCTTTTACACTGGCCCTTCTGGAATACAAAGGCTTGAAGGATATTGATGAGAGCAAAACCAAAATGGTTTGGGGTGTAAGAGGAAGCCTTGCCTTTCCTTTATCGGTGATCTCACTTATTCACCCGGTAGATAAGGCTTATGGCAAAGACCTTGAAGTTGGATTAAAGAAAATAAAAAGTATCCTGGAGATTAAGAATGATAGGATTCCCTCGGTTAAAGAGAAGCCCACAATTTAAAACTACCGTTTTAAAACCTTATATTCTTCATAACAACCGTTAATGGCATCAAGGATCTGGAGGTCATTGGCATTTCTCACAAAACTCTGGGAGTAATTACATCTGGCCAGAATTTCTTCTATTTCCATAGGGCTTATCTGGAGTACTGCTGAAAGGGTTTGCCTGTCAAATTTGCTCTGTAAAAGCGTCCTGATCTGGTCATCATCTTTCATTTGCCGGAGTTTCCTCATCTGTCGCGGTTTCTGTCCAAAACTATTGTACAGGGCATCGGCAGGATTAAAAAGGGAACCAAGTATCTTACCGGCGGCAGAGGGAGCATATTCTCCAGCTTCGTAACCTGCATTCAGGCCCGAAATACTATAGCGGTAATTTTCATAAATGGGAATATTTTTTGCGTCAATTTCAAGGTATCCCGTAAGTTGAATTGGTTTTAATACCACTTCTTCCAAAGCAATACCAATTTCGGTCATCTTTACTTTTACTTCTCCATATTGCATCCAGTCATTGGTCACCCGTACCTGAATGGTTTTAAATCCCAGGTATGAAAAATAAAGTGTATCGTTTACTGCGGCCGTAATTTCAAAATACCCCTTTTCATTTGTCGTAGTTCCTTTTACCTGATTAAGATTAACAAGGTTTACATTTTCAAGAGGAAGATCGTTTGCAGCATTAAGCACTGTTCCGGAAACCTTGGTGTCCTGTGCCTGAATATTGAAAACCAGTAAAAAAATAAATAGCAGTGTTGAATATATCTTCATAAAGATGAATACAAAAGGGGATAAGCGTATAGTAAATATTATACCAAACTCATCCCCCTTATAGTTTTTTTATGATCTTCTGGACTTCCTGCGGTTTACAGAACTTTCTATGTTCTTTTTCCTGCTTCCGTCCTGGCCGGCAGCTCTGTCGCTACCTCCTTCAAAAGGCTTGGAAGATCTTCTTCTCCCACCTCCATCAGACTCTGATGAGGACCTGCGTGCGCCGGTGCCTCTTTCACCACTACGGGGTTTGAAATCTCCACCACCGCTTCTTTCGCCGCGAGGCTTAAAATCTCCTCCACCGCCACTGCGTTCACCTCCTCGTGGTTTACGACTACGGCCACCTGAGGATCTTCCTCCACCATCCTGGGATATTTCAACGCTTATGCGTCTTCCCTGGTGTTGGAAATTCTCAAAGGTAGAAATTACCTTGTCTGCTATATCTGAATTGGTGTTGAAAAAAGCAAAACTTTCCTTTACATCTACCCTAAAAACATCATCTCTTCCAAGATCAAGTGTAGCCTTTAAAAAGTCTTTTAAGGTCATCCAGTCAAAATCATCTTTGGTTCCTACATTGATGAAGAACCTTGTGCTGTCTCCACCTGAAGGGCTATCTTCCCTGCTGCTGTTGGAGATCTTAGCATTAAGATCTGATGAATTCTTATAATAATTAAAGAATCTTGTAAATTCTACAGAGAATACTTTTTTAATAAGTTCCTCTTTTGAAAAATCCTGAAGATATTCTTCTATACCCGGAAGGTAAGGATCAATGTCATGATTGATCTGGGTATTTTTAATGTCATTGGCCAAATGATACAACTGTACCCGGCAAATTTCCATCCCATCTGGAATTTCTTTTTGCTCAAAAGGCTGCTTAATGATACGCTCAATACTTTTGATCTTGCGTATCTCACTTTTGGTCATGATAACCATAGATACACCGCTTTTTCCAGCCCTACCGGTCCTTCCACTACGGTGAGTATAAATTTCCGGTTCGTCAGGTAATTGGTAATGGATAACATGTGTAATATCATCTACATCTATACCACGTGCGGCAACATCTGTAGCAACAAGCATCTGGATTTGGCGACCTCTGAAACTCTTCATTACCAGATCTCTCTGGTTCTGGCTTAGATCTCCATGTAATGCTGCGGCGTTATAACCATCCTCTATCAATTGCTCTGCAACTTTTTGGGTATCGCGTTTGGTTCGGCAAAATATTACGGAGAATATGTCCGGATTTGCATCGGCAAGCCTTTTAAGGGCTGAGTAACGGTCTCTGGAATTTACCGCATAATATTCGTGAGATACATTTGCAGTACCCTGATTCTTGTTTCCTACGGTAATCTCAACCGGAGTACGCATGAATTTTTTTGCTATGGTTGAAACCTCCTGTGGCATGGTAGCCGAAAATAACCAGGTACTCTTCTCTTTAGGTGTATGCGAAAGAATTGCAGTAATATCTTCAAAGAATCCCATGTTCAGCATTTCATCTGCCTCATCAAGGATGCAATATTCAATTTTGGAAATATCAACCATTCTTCGGTTGATCATATCCTGCATTCTTCCCGGTGTAGCCACTATGATCTGGGCGCCTCTCTGGATCAATTTTGCCTGGTCCTGAATACTTGCTCCTCCATAAATAGCAACCGCATTGAGACCGGGGGTATGTTTTGAGTAATTTTTAAGTTCATTTGTAATTTGTAAACACAATTCCCGTGTTGGGCTAAGAATTAATCCCTGCGTATGCTTACTGTTAGCGTTGATCTTTTGAATGAGCGGAAAACCAAAAGCGGCGGTTTTTCCTGTACCGGTTTGTGCAAGTGCCACCATATCGGTGTCTTTTTGCAATAAAATAGGGATCGCTTTTTCCTGTACTTCACTCGGACTTTCGAAACCCATTTCTTCAATAGCTTTGAGTATAGCAGGATTTAATCCTAATTGTTCAAATTTATTCATATAAAATTTTAATAAGTTGCAAAGGTAAGCATTAGTTTACAGCTTATTGCAGAAAATTTTCAGGAATAATACACCCTAAATTGAGAGGTAATCAGTGAGTGCCCGCAGGGCAATTCCGCGATGACTTAGTACAGCTTTTTCAATCATATTCATCTCGGCAAAAGTTTTTGTACTACCATCTGGCTGAAAAACAGCATCGTACCCAAAGCCTTTGTCTCCCCGCCTTTCCCGGGTGATGACCCCGGTACAAATTCCCTGAAACAAAAATTGATGACCATCAAGATTGAGTGCAATAACTGTTTTAAATCTTGCCTTCCTGTTTTCCTCTTCTTTTAATTCTGAAAGCAGCTTGTCAATATTATCTTCATTGTTCTTTCCTTCTCCCGCATATCTTGCCGAATACACGCCCGGCTTCCCGTTAAGGGCATCTACTTCCAGGCCTGTATCATCTGCAAAACAATTAAATCCAAAATGCCGCTTCACATGATCTGCTTTCAATATGGCATTTTCTTCTATGGTTTCTGCAGTTTCCGGGATTTCATCATAACATCCTATATCTTCCAGGGAGAGCAATTCAATAGTTGAAGGAAGGAGTGCCTTTACTTCTTCCAGTTTGTTTTTATTATGGGTTGCAAAAACTAATTTCATAGCGGTACTTATCTGTGGTGGTAGGGTTCATTTTTTAGAATTGTGAAACCCCGGTATAATTGTTCAATAAAAAACAATCTCACCATTTGGTGAGAAAAGGTCATTTTAGAAAGGGACAGTTTTGAGTCGGCCCTTTTATAAACGTCTTCAGAAAAACCATAAGGCCCGCCAATTACAAATATCAATTGTTTAAGCCCGCTATTCATTCTCTTTTGCAGGAATTCTGAAAAGCCTTCAGAAGAAAACTGCCCGCCCTGTTCATCGAGTAGTACAACATAATCTGAAGAATGTATCCGGCCCAGAATAAGCTCTCCTTCCTTTTGTTTTTGTATTTCCTCCTCCAGATTCTTAGCTTTTTTGAGATCGGGAATCAATTCCATTTCAAATTTTGAATAGAACCCGAGGCGTTTAATATAAACTTCGGTTAAATGTTGAAGAGAAGGATCATCGGTTTTTCCTATACCGAGTAATTTTATGGTCATTTTCCTGAGACTTTGCTACATTTACAAAAATAAGTATTGCAATGATCTCACAAGCACAATTTGAAAGGGAAATTGAATTAATTATTGCCAACGCCGTGAGGGAAGATGTGGGTGAGGGAGATCATAGTTCCCTGGCTTGTATACCACATGATGCTATGGGCAGGGCGAAGCTTTTGGTGAAGGATAAAGGAATCATAGCAGGAGTTGAATTTGCAAGAAAGGTTTTTGATTATATAGATCCAGGACTACAGCTGGAAGTATTAATTGAAGATGGACAACCGGTAAACAGGGGAGATATTGTATTTTTTGTAAAGGGTGCTTCCCAATCGGTTTTAAAAGCCGAAAGGCTTGTCCTTAACGGAATGCAGCGTATGAGTGCGATTGCAACCAAAACAAATGAATTTGTCCAGAAGTTAAAAGGAACCAAAACCCAGATCCTTGATACCCGAAAGACAACTCCCGGAATAAGGGCACTAGAGAAATGGGCGGTGAGAATTGGTGGGGGAGGTAACCATAGGTTTGCATTATATGACATGATCATGCTTAAGGATAATCACATTGATTTTGCAGGAGGAATTTCGCTTGCGATTGAAAAAACACGTACATATTTAAAAAATAATGATCTTGATCTAAGGATCATTGTGGAGGCAAGAAATCTTGAGGAGATCAGGGAGATCCTGGAACATGAGGACATATACCGTATTCTTATTGATAACTTTAGTTTTGAGGATACCCGTAAAGCCATAAAATTGATCAATAATAAGTGTCAAACCGAATCAAGCGGGGGTATCACTTTAGACTCCGTGAGAAAATATGCTGATTGCGGGGTCGATTTTGTCTCAAGCGGTGCACTCACACATTCCATTTATAATATGGACCTGAGCTTAAAAGCGGTTTAAGGATGGCTACAGAAACAGCTGATACCCCGGGCATTTTTGAAAGAATGTCAAAATCCCTGGAAAGAAAGACCAAAAGGATCATTCTTCCCGGGATGGAGGGGCTTACCTTCTATGACCTTTGGGCTATTTATATCAAAGGCATTATAGAGGGTACCTTCTCAACTCGGGCCAGTGCGATTGCCTATAGTTTCTTCATGGCCATTTTTCCCTTTCTTATTTTCATGCTAAATTTAATACCGTATATTAATTTTATAGATGATTTCCAGTTGCATTTCCTGTTATTTATGGATTCCCTTATGCCGGAACAATCTACAGCCGATGCCTTTAACGATATTTTCATGGATATTGCCAGTACTCCGCGGGCAGGGCTCTTGTCGTTTACTTTTTTGCTATCCCTTTTCTTAATGACCAATGGGGTAAATGCAATTTTCACGGGCTTTGAATTTTCTTACCATACCCATGTAAACAGGTCTATTGTTAGACAGTATATCATAGCCATTGGCGTTTCACTTATCATGGCACTGTTGTTGCTTCTTACAGTAATAGTGGTGGTTTATCTCACTTATGCAGTTGATGATATTAGAGACCTCGGGGGTCTTTTTGAAAATATAGTAACGGTACAGTTGCTCACCTATAGCGCATTTATAATATTGGTATATTTTGCAGTGGCAACCTTATATTATTTTGGAACCAAAGAAGGACGGGAATCAAACTTCTTCTCTCTGGGAGCACTATTTACTACAATATTAATAATTATTACCACATTCCTTTTTGGATTGTATATAACAAACTTTTCAAACTATAATGAATTGTATGGATCAATAGGTGCCCTGCTTGTATTAATGGTATATATCTGGCTCAATTCCAATATACTGTTACTAGGTTTTGAACTTAATGCCTCTTTAAATAAATTGCGAAAGAATTTTAATTAACCAAACCAGCTTTAAAAATGAAAAAATCAATATTCCTATTACTTGCCCTGATGATAACATTATCTGTTCCCGCCCAAACCAAGGCCGGCGGAGCTGTTATTCCAAACAGTTTAAATTATGATGGTGAGAAGCTTATACTGAATGGGGCAGGAGTAAGGGTAAAATATTTTATGGATATGTATGCGGGAGCGTTATATTTAAAAACCAAATCTTCCAATGCAAACTCCATTGCTTCTGCCAATGAACCTATGGCAATTAAACTCCATATGGTTTCAAAAATGATCACCAGTGACCGTATGATCGAAGCCGTTAATGAAGGTTTTGAAAACAGTATCTCAGGAAATCCTGGTAATCTTAAAAGTGATATTGAAAGATTTAAAGGATTCTTCAAAGAGGAGATCAATAAAGGCGATGTTTTTGATCTTGTCTATTTACCTTCCCGTGGTGTAGTTGTTTCAAAAAACGATAAAGAACTGGGAACCATAAAAGGTTTGCCATTTAAGAAAGCCTTATTTGGAATCTGGCTATCAGATAAACCTGCAGATAAGAAGTTAAAATCGGGTATGTTGGGTAACTAATTACCGTTATTTGATTAAAAGACCTTAAATCATAGTTCTTAAAAATGAAAAAGATGAAGAAGCTGAAGTCCCTTTTAATAATTTTGATATGTACTTTTGGGTTTAACCTACAGGCACAGGATGTTCTTGGAAAATGGCATACAATAAATGAAGATACAGGTAAACCTAATTCTTTGATCGAGATATATGAAGAAGACGGTGAGGTAAAAGGCAAAGTGCTTAGAATATTAAAAGAAGAAGACCGGGATAAACTATGTAATAATTGTTCTGGCAACCTTAAAGATCAGCCTATTGAAGGTCTTGAACTTATGACCGGTTTTCAAAGGGAAGGAAAAGAATACAGCGGTGGGTTAATTACCGATCCTAAAAGCGGAAAACAATATAAAGCTAAATTGTGGGTAGATGAAGAGGATCCAAAAAAATTGAAGGTGAGAGGTTATATAGCATTTTTTTATAAGACCCAAACCTGGCAAAGAGCTGAATAATATTTCAGAAATGAAATTAAATATGACCATTCTTATTTTTAAGGATGGTTTTTTTATTTGAGTTTAAAAAGAAAGCTAAATTTGTCTTCAACCCACATTTAAATGAATTTTTATATAGATGTAATTCTGCCACTTCCCCTGGAAAAACATTTTACCTATGAAGTTAGCCAGCATGAAGGTGAGTTTTTAAAACCGGGAATGCGGGTTGCGGTGCCCTTTGGAAAAACCAAGATCTATACAGCAATCGTATACAGGGTTCATCGCGAGGCACCACAATTATATGAGGCAAAACCTATTGAGCAAATCCTTGATGAGAAACCGGTAATTACCGCAATTCAACTTCAATTTTGGACCTGGATAGCAAATTATTATATGTGTGCTGAGGGGGAAGTATTACGCGCAGCACTTCCCGGATCATTTTTGCTAGAGAGTGAAACTCTTATTCAGCTTTCCCCAACCCAGAGCATTAATGAAAATGATCTTGACGATCAGGAATACTTAATATATGAAGCTTTAAAAACCCAATCCTCCTTAAGAATTCAGGAGGTGGTACAGCTGCTGGATAAAAAGACGGTTTTACCAGTGATCAACCGCTTGGTTTCTAAAAATATTATAGTAGTAAACCAGGAGATCTTTGAGCAATACAAGCCCAAACTGGTAAGATATGTTAAGCTCGCGGAAGCTTATGCTTCTGAAGTGAAAATGACCCTTCTTTTAGAGGAATTGAGCAATGCGCCTAAACAGCGTGATGCGGTATTAACCTGGTTTCAGCTTACAGCTACCTCAAAAAAACCAGTTCCATTAAAAGATCTTTCCAGGATTAGCGGAGCTTCAGCATCTATCATAAAAAGTTTGATCGATAAAAATATATTTGAAGAATTTTATGTTCAACAGGACCGGGTGAACTTCGATGCAGATCCTACCAACACCAATTTTAAACTGAACAAAGGCCAGGAAGAGGTCTTGAATGAAATAAATGTAGGTTTTGCTGAAGAGGAGGTGTGTTTATTACATGGTGTAACATCTTCAGGAAAAACTGAGATCTATATAAAACTTATTGAAGCTGCAATAGCCCGGGACAAACAGGTGCTTTACCTACTTCCCGAAATTGCATTGACCTCCCAACTGGTTTCCAGGTTACAGGCATTTTTCGGGGAACAGGTTATGGTTTACCACAGCAAGTATTCGGTTAATGAAAGGATGGAGATCTACAATCATGTGTTGAAAGATGAAGCCAGGGCAAAGATTATCCTGGGTGCCCGCTCGTCACTTTTTCTTCCTTTTAAAGATCTTGGATTGATCGTGGTAGATGAGGAGCATGAAACTACTTATAAACAGTTTGATCCTGCTCCAAGGTATAACGCAAGAGATTCGGCAGTGGTATTGGCAGGGATGCACAAGGCCAATTTGATCTTAGGCTCGGCCACCCCTTCCCTGGAATCATATTATAACGCCACCCATAACAAATACAAACTCATTGAACTTAAGGAGAGATATGGCAATGTGCTTATGCCGGAGATCGAAATTGTTGATCTCAAGGAAAAGTATAAAAAGAAACAAATGACAGGTCATTTCTCTGACCGTCTTCTCGGGGAGATAAACACCACCCTAAAAGAGGGGGAGCAGGTAATACTTTTTCAGAACCGCCGGGGGTATTCCCCTATTCTTGAATGTATTACCTGTGGACACAGCCCCCATTGCCCTAACTGTGATGTGAGTTTAACTTTTCACCAATTCAGCAACCAGCTACGCTGCCATTATTGTGGTTATCACATGGCCATGCAGCAACAATGTATGGTTTGTGACAGCACAGAACTCACAACAAAGGGTTTTGGAACCGAACAAATTGAAACCGAACTTAAAGCTTTGCTTCCAGAGGCCAGGATTGGAAGAATGGATTTTGATACCACCAGAGGCAAATACGGCCATCAAAAGATCATAAGCGCATTTGAGCAGGAAAATATAGATATCCTGGTTGGAACCCAGATGCTAAGTAAAGGTTTGGATTTTAGAAAAGTGAGGCTTGTAGGGATCATGAATGCAGATACACTTCTAAATATACCCGATTTTCGTGCCCATGAGAGAAGTTTTCAATTGATGTTACAGGTTGCAGGCCGTGCCGGGAGGACCAAAACCAGGGGGAAGGTTTTGATCCAGACCTATAACCCCAATCACCAGATCGTAAAGCAGGTTTCTGAGAATAATTATTTGGGAATGTATAAGGAGCAATTGGAAGAAAGATATCAGTACCAATATCCTCCCTATTACAAGATCATTAAGTTTACCTTAAAAAGCCGTGATTATTCCAAAACCAATGAGGCGGCCGACTGGCTGGCAAAAGGCCTGGTAAATGTTTTTGGCCAAAATGTTTTGGGACCCGAATTTCCCCCGGTTGCCCGGATACGTAATGAATATTATAAGAATATTCTGCTTAAAATTCCACCCCAACAATCTTTGGGTAAAACAAAACAATATATTGAAAAGTTGCTTAAGAGTTTTAATGCTGTTGCACAATGGCGTAGTGTAAGGGTAATAATAAATGTTGATCCTTATTAGCAGAGAGAAAGGGAAAAAAAAATTCGGCCTTAGGGTGCCGAATATAAATTTTAAAAAGTAATGCTAATCCTGCATTGCACTTAATGCCTCAATGAGATTTGATTTCTTGTGCCGGCTTAAAGGAATTTGCTGCTTATCTATTTCAATATTCTTGCTGTTGTATCTTTCTACCTTCTCCAGGTTAACAATATAAGACTTGTGAATACGAAGGAATTGCTCCGGCGGAAGTTGATTTTCGAAAGATTTCATAGTAGCAAGCACAACAAAAGTGTCTTTTTCGGTTACAAATTTCACGTAATCTCCAAGAGCTTCAATATACTTTAGTTTGTTTAGAAAAACCTTCCTGTTCTTTAAATTGCTTTTTACAAATATAAAATTCTCGTCTTCTATAAGAGTGCCGTTATGTTTTAGATTGTAAAGATTGATAGCTTTGGTTACGGCATTATTAAAGCGTTCCCGGTTTACAGGTTTATGAATGTAATCTACGGCATCATAATCAAATGCTTTAAAAGCATATTTGGTTTTTCCTGTTACAAAGATGATCTGGGGTTTGTTGGGCAGGTCATCCAGTAATTCAAATCCTGTAAGGATGGGCATTTCAATATCAAGAAATATAAGGTCAACCTCTGTATCCAGCAGGCCGTTCTTGGTTTCAATTGCATTGTTGTATTCGGCTACCAATTTTAAATTGGGATGGTCTTTGATCAATTTTACAATAGACAGGCGTTGTAAACTGGAATCATCAACTACAGCACATTTAAGTAATGTTTCTTCCACGGTAAAAGGTTAAGTATTAACAATATTAGTTATAAAATTTTATTAAAACAAGACAAATGTGAATTTCATCGATTAAAATAGTAGTTGGCCGTGACAGAAAGGCTTTGTAGATATAAAAAAAGATGTTACTTTTGCAGCCACTTTAATTTAAATCATATTTTATGAATCATTATGAAACTGTTTTCATCTTGAATCCCGTTTTATCTGATG
>Ga0079224_100013423_pt1 | contig 11405 bp, 8 predicted proteins | sample Stecom2015_FD_80414 | JGI IMG/M metagenome (GOLD analysis project Ga0079224, IMG submission 80414) | Agricultural soil microbial communities from Utah to study Nitrogen management - Steer compost 2015 | ecosystem: Environmental > Terrestrial > Soil > Agricultural land | place: USA: Utah...
TCGTCGCTGGGGAAGGGGCTTTGCGCGGCCTCGTTGGGGGCTCTGCTCGAAGCACGCGGCCTGAACATCGAGCTGCAGAAGCTCGACCCGTATCTCAACGTCGATCCGGGCACGAAGAACCCGACCCAGCACGGCGAGGTGTTCGTCACCGACGACGGGGCCGAGACGGACCTCGATCTCGGGCACTACGAGCGGTTCGTCTCGCATCGGATGTCCCGCCACAGCAACTACACGTCGGGGCAGATCTACGAACAGGTGCTCCGGCGCGAGCGCAAGGGCGACTACCTCGGGCAGACCGTGCAGGTCATCCCGCACGTCACCAACCAAATCAAAGACTGCATCCGTTTGGCCGCCGAAGGCCTGGATCTGTTGATCGTCGAGATCGGCGGCACCGTCGGCGACATCGAGAGCCTCCCGTTCCTCGAGGCGATTCGCCAGCTCCGCTTCGAAGTCGGCCGCGACAACGCCGTGTTCGTGCATCTGACGTTGCTGCCGTACCTCGCGACGGCGGGCGAGGTGAAGACCAAGCCCACGCAGCACTCCGTCATGAAGATGCGCGAGATCGGCATCCAGCCCGACATCCTGGTCTGCCGCTCCGATCGCTCGGTCAGCCGCGACGTCCGCGAGAAGATCGCGCTGTTCACGAATGTCGAGATCGACTCGGTGTTCCCGCTCGAGGACGCCGCCACGATCTACCAGGTCCCGCTCGCGTTGCACGAGAGCGGCCTCGACGACAAGGTCTGCGAGCTCCTCAACATCTGGAGCCGCGAGCCCGACCTCTCGTCGTGGCAACGGATCGTCCGCACGCTCACGCAACCGCAACGCAAGATTCGCGTGGCGATGGTCGGCAAGTACGTCGACCTCGCGGAGTCGTACAAGAGCTTGAGCGAAGCGCTGACCCACGGGGGGCTGGCGCACCACGCCGAGGTCGAGATCGCGTACCTCGACGCCGAAGAAATTGCCGCGCGCGGGCCCGAACACCTCCTCAAGGGCTTCGCGGGCGTGCTCGTCCCGGGCGGTTTCGGGGAGCGCGGGTCCGAAGGCAAGGTCGACGCGATCCGGTACGCGCGCGAGCACAAGATCCCGTTCTTCGGGATCTGCCTCGGGATGCAGATGGCGGTGATCGAGTTCGCCCGCAACGTCGCCGGGATCTCCGGGGCAACGAGCGCCGAGTTCGATCCGAATGCCGGCGACCACGTCATCGACCTGATGCCGGATCAGCAGCAGGTCACCCAGAAGGGCGGCACGATGCGCCTCGGCGCGTACGAGTGCGTGCTCGTCCCGGGCACGTTGGCGGCGCACATCTACGGCAAGCAACGCATCTCCGAGCGGCATCGTCACCGCTTCGAGTTCAGCAACGCCTACCGCGAGCCGCTCACGCGCGGGGGTCTCGTGCTGTCCGGGTTGTCTCCGGATTCGCGCCTGGTCGAGATGGTGGAGCTGCCTCGCGAGGTCCACCCGTTCTTCTTGGGCTGCCAGTTCCATCCGGAATTCCGCAGCCGCCCGACCGCGCCGCACCCGCTATTCACCGCCTACATCGGCGCTGCGATCGACTACCTCCGCGAGCGCGCCTGAGCGAGCTCGCTGCGGCCCGAGGCCACGGTCGGCGCACCCGCGTCGGAGCCGCGCGAGCACGGCTCCGCGGAGTCGGGCGATGCCGACCGGCTGCACGTGAGCGGGTGTTCCCTTGTGAGCCTGACGCATCCGCCCGCCGGGTCAAGGGGGAACCGTCGGTTCGAGGTGCGGCCGGCCTGCAGTAGGTGAGCGAGATCGTTGAAACATCGGCCGCTCGTGGCTTTGGCCCGGCGCCGCTGGGTCTGCTATTGTCCAAGCCACATGGCCTTCAACATGCGCCAAGAGCTGCGGATGAGCCAGCAGCTGGTGATGACGCCCCAGCTCCAGCAGGCCATCAAACTGCTTCAGCTCTCGCGTATCGAGCTGCAAGACCTCGTTCGCAGCGAACTGCTCGAGAATCCGCTGCTCGACGACACGCAGGAGATGGGCTCGTCGAACGAAGAGCCGGTGTCGTCCGTCGAGATGCAGGACGGGCTCGACAACCAGCGCGACGGCGGCGACGACCTGCGTCAAGCCGCGGAGTCGACGGCGAAAGAGGTCAAGGTCGACGACTCGCGCAACGACGCGTTCGATTGGGAAGCGTACCTCGACAACTACAGCTACGCCCCGTCGACGGGTTCCGGCGTGCGCGTCGAGAACGAAGACCTGCCCTCGCTCGAAGCCACTGCGACGCGCCCCGAGACGTTGGCCGAGCACCTGAGGTGGCAGGTGCGGCTGTCGAACATGACGGCCGAAGAAGAGGACATCGCGGAGTTCATCGTCCGCAGCCTCACGCCGGCGGGTTACCTTCGTGACGTGACCGTGCCCCAGATCGCGCGGCGCTCCGGGTACTCGGTGCTGCGCGTGGAGCAGGTCCTGCGCCGGATCCAAATGTTCGATCCGATCTCGATCGGCGCGCGCAATCTCGGTGAAGCGCTCTGGATCCAGGCGAACCACCCCGACGAACCGATCGAAGACCCGCTCGTCACCGGCATCATCTGCAAGCACCTCAAGAACCTCGAGAAGCGCGCCTATCCGATCGTCGCGCGCGACATGGGCGAGCCGGTCGAAGAGGTCTACGAGGCCGCCAAGGTGATCATGGCGCTCGAGCCTCGGCCGGCGCGGGCGTACGCCTCGGAAGAGCCGCAGTACATCGTGCCCGACGTCTACATCCAGCGCGTCGGCGAAGAGTACGTCGTCACCCTCAACGACGACGGCCTGCCCAAGCTCAAGATCAGCGGATTCTACCGCGGCGCGATGGGGGCCAATCGCGAGGCCAAGGAGTACATCTCCGAGCGCCTGCGCTCCGCCCAGTGGCTCATTCGTTCGATCCAACAGCGGCAGCGCACGATCCTCAAGGTCGCCAAGAGCATCCTCAAGTTCCAGCGGGACTTCTTCGACAAGGGCGTCGAGCACCTCCGTCCGCTCATCCTCAAGGACGTCGCCGAAGACATCCAGATGCACGAATCCACCGTCAGTCGCGTGACGACGAACAAATACGTGCACACGCCGCAGGGCATCTTCGAGCTGAAATACTTCTTCAACGCGGGGATCAGCCGGCGCAACGGGGACGAGCTCGCCTCGGAAGCGGTGAAGACGAAAATCAAGACGCTGATCGAGCACGAGAACCCGCGGCATCCGTACAGCGATCAGAAATTGGTGGAGTTGCTGAAGAAAGACGGGATCGACATCGCGAGGCGCACCGTGGCGAAGTACCGCGAGCAACTCGGCTTGCTCTCGAGTTCCAAACGCAGGCGCCTGTTCTGACGCGACAGCGAGGACGTGAAGGTCATGCGCAGGGAGCAATCGGTCGAGATTGGGAAGATCCTGGCAGAGTCCGAGGCGGCCAATCTCGAGCTCAGCGTGCTGTCCAACTGGGGCGGGCTCGAGCGCCGGACCTTGCGTCCGCGCATCCAGAAGCCGGGCTTGGCCTTCGCGGGGTTCACCAAGCACGTCTATCCCGATCGCGTGCAGGTCATCGGTCTCACCGAGATCGATTTCCTGCTCAGCATCGCGCCCGACGAGGCGGAGGCGGGCTTGCGCGCCTACCTCGAGAAGGACCCCTGTGCGCTCGTGGTCACGCGTGGGCTCGAGCCGCCCGACATGCTGATCGAGCTCGCGCGCGCACGCGGCATCCCGCTGCTGCGCAGCAGCTTGATGACGGGCACGTTCATCACCCGCATCACGCGCAAGCTCGAGGAGCTGCTCTCGCCGACGGCGAGCATCCATGGCGTGCTCGTCGACGTGCTCGGCATCGGCGTGCTGCTCATCGGGCGCAGCGGCGTCGGCAAGAGCGAAGCTGCGCTCGACCTCGTGCTCAAGGGGCATCGCTTGGTCGCGGACGACGTGGTGGAGGTCACCGTACGCCCGCCGGACACCGTCTGGGGCTCGGCGACCGAGCTGCATCAGCACCACATGGAGATCCGCGGGATGGGGATCCTCAACATCACCCATCTGTTCGGCGTCGCGGCGGTGCGCGACAAGAAGAAGATCGAGGTCGTGGTCGAGCTGAGCGAAGTCGACGAAGGCGACTACGACCGGCTCGGCACCGAGGCGCAGATGTGGCCGATCCTCGCGGTCGACGTGCCGCTCGTGCGCATCCCCTTGCGTCCGGGTCGCAACATCGCTTCGCTCATCGAGGTCGTCGCGCGCAACCAGATCCTCAAGTACCGCGGTCACGACTCGGCGCGTGAGTTCCAGGAGAAGGTCAACGCGCGCATCCGGGCGAGCATCGAGGCGCAGACGGGCGTCGCGGAGAGCCCGGCCACGGTCGCTCCGGGGCTTCCCACGACGGAGGTGGAGTGATGGAGATTCTGGTGGTGACGGGGTTGAGCGGTGGCGGCAAATCCACCGCTCTCCATGCGCTCGAGGACCTGGGCGCCTACTGCGTCGACAACATCCCCGTGGCGTTGCTGCCGAAGTTGGTCGAGCTCGTGGAGGCGGCCGACCCGGCGCGCACCTTGGCGGTCGGCATCGACGCACGCAGCAGCGCGTTGCTCGAGCGCTACACGAGCATCCATCAGGATCTGCGCGAGGCCGGGCACAAGGTCGACGTCGTGTTCCTCGAGGCGGAGACGCCGGTGCTCGTGCGCCGCTACTCGGAGACGCGACGGCTCCACCCGATGGGCGACCTGCCCGAGGCGATCGATCGCGAGCGTGAGCTGCTGGAGCCGCTTCGGCAGCTGTCCGAGCGCGCCATCGATACGTCGTCCCTCACGGGTCGGCAGCTGCGCCAGCTCATTCGCGACCATTACGGCAGCCGCGGGGTGCTCCGCCTCGTGCTCATGTCGTTCGGGTTTCGGCACGGACTCCCGAGCGAGGCGGACATGGTCTTCGACAGCCGATTCCTCGACAATCCCAACGATGTCGCGGACCTCAAGCCCTTGTCGGGCTTGCACGCGCCAGTGGCGCGGTACGTTCTGGACCAACCCGACGGGCAAGAACTCGCTTCGCACGTCGAGCGCTTGATACGCTTCGCTGCGCCGCGATCCGCCCGCGAGGGCCGCTCATACTTTACGGTAGCCATTGGCTGCACGGGGGGTCAACATCGGTCCGTGGCGTTGGTCGAGGAACTCAAGCGTCGTCTCACCCAAGGCGCGCCGTTGTGCGAGCCCCCACCGAGACTCATCATTCGTCATCGGGACGTCGGAGGTCGCCGGTGACGGTCGGGGTCGCAATCGTAGGTCATGGGCAAACCGCGAGCCACCTGCTGCAGGCAGCGCGCGGGATCTTGGCCAACCGCGAGCTCGACGACGTCATCGCCGTGGATGCCGGCGCCGGCGAGAACGCCGGCTTGAACCGCGTCATCGGTCAGGCGCTCGAAGGCCTCGACCAAGGGCAGGGGGTCGTCGTCATGGTCGACCTGTGGGGTGCGAGCCCGTGCCAATGTGCTCGCAAGAACTACGGTGCACACGAGGTGGTCGTCCTGTCCGGCCTCAACCTCGCGATGCTGCTCAAGCTCGCCAGTCTCGACCGCGGCGCGCTCAGCCCGGTCGAGGTCGCCGAGGCCTGCGCCAACTCGGCGCAACGCGCAGTCTCGGTGTGGAACAACACGCGCCCAACCGCGGAGGCTTCGGGATGCCCGTGAGAACCGGAGAGCTGGAGATCGTGAACGACCTCGGCCTTCACGCCCGCGCGGCGAGCAAGCTCGTCGCGCTCGCGAACAAGTTCAACGCCGAGGTCTGGGTCGGCAGCAACGGTCGCGAGGTCAATGCCAAGAGCATCCTCGGCGTGCTGATGCTGGCCGCCGCCAAAGGCAGCACCGTCACGTTGCGCTGCGAAGGCGCACAGAGCGAGCAAGCGTTCACGGAGCTTCGCAAGCTCGTCGAGGACGGTTTCGGGGAACTGTGAACCCGTTCGACGGAGACCGTGAGCGTGGATGGCCGGGCTCCGGCCCGCATCCCGTGGGGCGCCCCGACACCGGTCGCGTCGAGTTGACGATGGGCATCGTCGCGAGCCCCGGGGTGGCCATCGGCCCCGCGTACGTCGTCGAGCGGGGTCGCCTGCGGGTCCCTCGCGGTGAAATCGCCCCGGACGCGGTCGCCGACGAGATCCAGCGGTTCCGTCAGGCCCTGCACGCCACGCAGGAGCAGCTCGAAGGCATCAAGTCGCGGCTACCCCACGGGGAACACCGCCAGATCCTGAAGGCGCTGCAGATGATGCTGCGCGACCCGGACATGGCGGGGCACATCGAGGCGAAGATCCGCGAGCTGCTGATCAACGCCGAGTGGGCCGTCGTGCAGGTCGCCGAAGACGTTCGTCAGACCCTCGCCAAAGCCGACGCCGAGCACTTCCGCGAGCGCGGCTCCGACGTCGTCTTCCTCGCCGAGCGCGTCGTCCAGAATCTCATGGGCGAAGCCGGGGTCACCCTGCGGCCTCCGCCCGGTTCGATCATCGTCGCCTACGAGCTGAGCCCGGCCGACACCGCGGAACTCGCTCGCACCGAGGTGATCGGCCTCGTCACCCAGGTGGGCGGGCAGACGTCGCACACCGCGATCGTGGCGCGGTCGATGGAGCTCGCGGCCGTCGTCGGCGTGCAGGGCGTGCACACGATGGTGCAGACCGGCGACATGATGATCCTCGACGCGATCCATGGCGTCGTGATCCTGCGCCCGCACCCCGGCGAGCTCGACCAGTGGAACGAAGTCCGGCGCCGGTACGAGCAGTTCGAGGACCTCGTCCAGAAGGAGCACGGGCTGCCCGCGACCACGCGTTGTGGTCGACACATCACGCTCCGGGCCAACGTCGCGCTGCGCGAGGAAGTCTCTTCGGCGCGGTTCCACGGCGCCGAAGGCATCGGGCTCTACCGTACCGAGTTCCTGTTCATGGAACGCGAGGCGCCGCCCACCGAGGAGGAGCACTATCGCTTCGCGAAGATGGTGCTGCGCACGGCGGCGCCGTATCCCGTCACGTTCCGCACGTTCGACCTCGGCTCGGACAAACCCACCAAGATCATCAACTTCGCCGACCGCGAGGCGAACCCGGCGATGGGGCTCCGATCGATGCGGCTGGCGTTGCGCGAGCGGGAGATGTTCCTCGCGCAGCTCCGTGGGCTGTTCCGCGCCGCCGTGCACGGTCCGCTCAAGATCATGATGCCGCTCATCAGTGGCGTCTCGGAGTTGCGCGCCGCGATGGATGCCGTCCACGAGGCGCGGCGGCAGCTCGAAGACGCCGGCATGGCGCACGGGCAGGACGTTCCGGTCGGCATCATGATCGAGATGCCCTCGGCGGCGATCATGGCGGAGGTGCTCGTTCGCTACGTCGACTTCGTCAGCATCGGGACCAACGACCTCATCCAATACACGCTCGCGATCGACCGCGAGAACGACGACGTCGGGTACCTCTACCGCCCGCTCCATCCGTCGATCCTGCGCCTCATCAAGCGCGTCACCGAAGCCGGCCGCGACGCGGGCATCCCGGTGAGTCTATGCGGCGAGATGGCTGCGGACCCGCGGTACACGTGGGTCCTCGTCGGCCTCGGCGTGAACGAGCTCAGCATGCATCCCTCGGCGGTCCCGGTGATCAAGAACATCATCCGCAGCTCCGATCTCACCGAGATGGAAGCGCTCGCGGCCGCGGTACTCGGCGTCGAGGACGTGAGCGACGCGGAGCGGATCGTGATCAAGGCGATGCGCGAACGCTTCCCCGAGCATCTCGAGCACGGCGGTGGGCAGCGGCTCGCCGTGGAGGCCGAGGAGATCTTTCGTTGAGCGTGACCGGTGCGCCATGGCTGCCACGCTCCATCCCCGACCGTAGTCGGCTCGTCGAGCTGCCCCGCGGGCGTGTGTTCGTGGTCGACGTGGGGCCCGATCCGGCGACGGCCGGCGCGGAGCCTCCGCTGCTGCTCGTGCACGGCTTGCTGACGACACACTTCGTGTTCGATCGTTTGATTCCGCGGCTCGCCGGGCGCCGTCGGATCCTCGCCGTCGATCTGCCGGGCGCGGGCGACAGCGATCGACCGGCGCCCACCCACGCCGACGATTATTCGCCGGAGGATCTCGCCGGGCGCCTGTTCGCGCTGCTCGATCACCTCGACGTGCAGGTCGTCGACGCGTACGGCCACGACTACGGGGGCAACGTCGCCTTCGTGATGGCCGCCGAGGCACCCGAACGCGTCCGCCGCTCGATCCTGTGCGCGCCGTTGCTGCTGCACCCCCGGGTGCCGTTCGAGGGGCCTCTGGCCTTGGCCGCCAGCCTCGGTCCCGAGGTGTTCCGTCGCACCGCGCGACGTGCCGATCTGCAGCGCGTGCTCGCCCAAGCCGCGTGCTCTCCCGAGCTCGCCGACGAGAGCGAGCTGCACGTGTTCTGGGATCGATTGGGGCGTGCGGGTGGGCGCGAAGCGACCCACGCGATGCTCACCCATCTGAGTGGCGTGGTGCGGATGCGCGAGCGGTTCGCCGAACTCCGGACGCCGACGCTGCTCGTGTGGGGCGACCGCGATCGGATCGTGCCGCCCGAGCAGGGGGCGCGGTTGGCCGAGCTCCTCCCCGGTCCGCCGGAGCTCGTGCTCGTCGAAGGTTCCGGCCACAATCCGGCGCGCGAGCGGCCCGAGATCCTGGCGCGTCGCATCGAAGAGCACTGCGCCTGAACCTGGCGCGTGAACGGGGGGGCGTCATTCTGCGGTGTCGACCTCGAGCGCTTCGTCGGGCAGGACGTTGGCGGCCGCGGGCGTCGCATGGGTCTCCGCGCGGGGCAGCGTCAGATCGGCCCACACCGGAAAATGGTCGGACGCGACCTTGGCGGTCGGGCTGCGGTGGACGCCCGCGCTCGTCACCATCGCTTCCGGAAGCGTCCAGATGCGGTCGAGGGCCAGCACCGGCCACGGCGTGGGGAAGCTTCGGCGCGGCTCGACGCGATGCATGACGCTGTCCACCTGCGCGACCGTCCAGCTCCGGGGACGCCATTCGTTGAAGTCGCCCATGACCACGACGGCGTCGGCCGTGTTGCGCTCGAGGTATTGCAGCAACATGCGGACCTGCTGCTTGCGTTCCGCGTACGCGAGTCCGAAATGGATGACCATCACGCGCACGCGCAGGGAATCCACGCCGAGCACCACGTCGAGCACGCCGCGACGCTCGCGGTCCGGGACGCTGATGCACGCGTGTCCGACGTCGAGAATGGAATGACGCGTGAGCAGGGCATTGCCCTGCCAGTGCGCCCCTCGGTCGACCAGCGGCGAGGCGACGGCGCGCAACCCCGTCTCCGCCACGAGGTCGAACAGCGTCGCTTCGCCCTCCCACGAGGTGCCGACCTCCTGCAGTCCGATGACGTCGGCCTGGAGCTCGGTCAACACCGTCGCGACCCGCGACGGGTCCTCGCGTCCGTCGCGACCGATGCAGCGGTGGACGTTGTACGTGGCACAGCGCACGGCTAAGCGCTTTCACTGCGGCGAAGCAGACGGCGCAGACCGGTCATCCCCGCCGCGATGAGGAGAAGGACGAAGACGGCGATCGTGATCGTGATCGGGCCCGGATTGCGCGCGGCCATCACCACGCGCTCCGTCGCGAGCGTGATGGCGAGGATGCCGGGGGTCATCCCGAACAGGGTCCCCAGCAGCAACGTGAGCAGGGGGACGCGGGCACTGCCGGCGACCAGGTTGATCACCGCGAATGGTGCCACCGGGATGATGCGGACGAGCGCCACCGAGACGATGCCCGTCGTCGACAACCGGCGCGTCAAGTTGCGCAGGCGCGTGCCTACGAACCGCGCGACCGCGCCGGACCAGAAGTAGCGTCCGATCCCGTAGCTCATCGTCGTCGCCGTCAGGCTCCCGAGCAGCGCGATGATCGCGGCTGTCCACGGTTCGAACAGCAGCGCCGAGGTGATGATGAGCACGGTGACGGGCACCATCAACGTGCTCGCGACGCAGAAGGCGAGCAACGCGAGGAACGGCCCGAGCGGGTGGGCGCTGGCGCCTCGCGCGAGCTCGGCCAGGCGATCGGGGCTCGTCCACTGCGACACCGGGGTCGTCATCCACAGCGCGAGGAGGCCGAGCACGAGGAACAACGAGACCGCCAGGCGGGGAAGACGAACGGTGGCGCGGTGGCGTAGCTTCTCGTCGGGGATCGAGACGCGCAGCAGCTCGTGATGGAGCGGCGCCTCGGCGTCCGCCACACAATCGAGCAACCCGATCGGCAGCTCGCGCGCGTCGTCTTCGAGCGGGACGAGCGTGCGCTCTTCGCCGCGCAGCCGCTCGATCGCGGGGATGTGGCGGTCGCCGGATTCGGCCAGGACCTGCTGCCATGCGGGCAGCGAGCAACCCAGGTGCTCGGTCAACAACTCCTCGCGTACGTGACGGATCGCCGCTTCCACGTCGGGGCGCGTCGCCTCGAGCGCGAGGTCGCATTCGCTGTCGAGCGACATCGCGCGATTCGTGATGTTCGCCGAACCCACCCGCAGGATACGGTCATCGATGATCGTCACCTTCGAATGGACTTTGATCGCGCACGTCGAGCTCGAGCGCGGAGCGTAGATCGCCAGGCGCCCGTGCGCATCCACGGCGCGCAAGCCCTGGATGAATCGCGAGCGCAACGCGAGCAGCGGGCGGCTCTCGATCGGCCCGAGCCCGTGCGCGGACGTGACGATCACGATCTCGGGGCCTTCGTGCCGTTGCAGCGAAGCACCCAGGGCTTCGGCGATACGTCGCGACGAGATGAACTGGTTCTCGAGGTAGACGAGCGTGCGCGCCGACGCGATCGCGTCGACGTGCAACTGTTCGACTTCGCGGATCGCAGGGTGCCCATTCCACGCGCCCAGGGTGCGCGCGATGGCGATCGGCACGTCGCGTATCTCGTTGCGCAGACGCGTGGGCCAGCACGGCCGCATGTCGCCGAGCGGGGGAGGAGGGAACGAGGTGGAGCGGGCCCATCGGGCGCGAACGAGCTCGCCGATTCGCTGGGCGCTGCGCCCCTCGACGATCGCGTGCACGTCGTGGAACGGGCCATACGTCGAGCCATCGGGCAGGAACCGTCGCTCGTCGTCGACCCGGTGTTCGCGCGTATCCCAGCGCGAGACCGCCAGGTCGAGCCCCCCGACACAGGCCACGCTGTCGTCGACGACCACGATCTTTTGATGATGCGAGGCGCCGAACGGATGATCCGAAGCCCATTGGAAGTGGATGCGCGGATGGTTGCCCCACATTTGTCGGGCGCGCGGCCACCATTCGCGTTCGAGGGCGTAGATCGCCGAGGGGTCCCAGGCGAGAATATAGATTTCCAGCGTCGGCCGGCGCCGCACGAGCTCGTTCAGGAACGCTCCCAGGCGCGGGCCATCGTCGCCCCGTCCCGGCAGCAGGACCGTTTGGCTGTGAAGGTCCCAGCCGACGATGAAGATCGTCTGCTGCGCCATCGACA
>Ga0079224_100013424_pt1 | contig 11405 bp, 9 predicted proteins | sample Stecom2015_FD_80414 | JGI IMG/M metagenome (GOLD analysis project Ga0079224, IMG submission 80414) | Agricultural soil microbial communities from Utah to study Nitrogen management - Steer compost 2015 | ecosystem: Environmental > Terrestrial > Soil > Agricultural land | place: USA: Utah...
AGAGAATTCGCTGACGAATTGCCTGAAGATGAAGTTCCGGAACAAACTACCGGTCGCGAAGGTTTTTTCCATTTGCACACGATGAAAGGAAATGTTTCGGAAGCGGAATTGCAATACATCATCCGTGACCACGACATGGATCAGTACAACGCAAGAAAGGAATTAATCCAACAAACTGTAAACGAATTCAAAGAACAATACGGCGAAGACAACGTTTTGCTTGAAATGAAAGACCAATATTTCAATATGGTTGAAAAAGTAAAAGAAAAATTCCAGTCGGTAGAAATTGCGGAACAAGCTTTGAAAGATTTGGGAATCGAGCCCAACATCAAACCGATTCGCGGCGGAACAGACGGTTCTCGTTTGAGTTTCATGGGATTACCTTGTCCGAATATCTTTGCGGGTGGTCACAATTTCCACGGTCCTTATGAATACGTTCCTTTGGAATCCATGGAAAAAGCAACTGAAGTCATCGTGAGAATCGGTGAGTTAGTGGCAGAGAAAGGTTAAGAATGTCATTCTGAACATAGCAGAGCGGAGTGAAGAATCTAAGATTTGTCCTTCGTCGAAATGACATTGATAGATAGACCTCACAGGTTTTAAAAAACTGTGAGGTTTTTTTATTATCTTTAAAACCTAAACCTTTTCAAGATGAAAAAATTAATGCTATTGATTTTGATTTTGCCTTTTGTGAGTTGGGCGCAGAATGATTCTTTGAAATTAGAAAAGAAAAAACCTATTATTTTAAAAAGTATATCTTCTAACGGACTGCCAAATCCTTTAATGGTTGTGGACGGAACTTTGGTCGATTATGACAAAACCATCAATGAAATCAATCCGGACGAAATTGAATCCATCACGGTTTTGAAAAATGAAAATGCAGTTAAAAAATACGGCGAAAAAGGAAAAAATGGCGTGATTGAAATTCATCTGAAAGAAAAGAAAGAGGAATTTTCTTACTTAGAATTACTTTCAGCACCCATTGTTTGTTATGCTGGGATAATTGAAGAATCTGCTAAAAGTGAATACGACCTCGCCGTTTTAGATTTAGGTTATGAAAGTTTTTTGGCGATGCAACCTTCGGCGAAAACTTATTCGTTGAGTTATCTGCAAAACAAAAACAAACAATATGTTTCGATTTGGAACAGCCGTGTCAATACGGGAAATCCGTATATTTACGAAATGCGGATTGATTATGATTCCCAAACTTATTATGGTTTGGAATTTGAATACAAATTGTTTCAGTTTTTCAAATTTATGGAAGATAAATATTTGATTTCATTTAACTCTTAAGTTAATTATTAGAGATTGTTTGATGTAAATGTATTTGGCTTAATCTTTGAATTGAAAGAATGAATTTAATCAAAGAATTTATCCAATGAAAAACTTATTCTCATCCCTATTTGTATTCGTTTTTACTTTTTCATTTGCTCAAAACTCACAGAATTTGGGCGATTTTAATTTTGTAGAAGTGTTCGATAAAATTCCGGTAAAATTGGTAAAATCAGACCGAAATTCAGCCGAAATTTCCGGCGCAAAAGCTGCAGATGTAGAATTGGTTTCCAAAAATAACAAGCTCAAAATTCGCATGAACAAAGAAAATTTGTTGAAAGGCGAAGAAGTAAGCGTAATTCTACATTATAAAGATTTGAATGAAATTCACGCCAATGAAGGTGCGCAAATCAGTTCCGATCATTCAATTTCCACCGAAAATCTCATTTTGAATTCCAAAGAAGGTGCATCAATTAATTTAAACGTAGCCGTTAATCAATTAGACATCAAAACCAATTCCGGCGGAAAAATCACCACAAACGGAACTGCTGATTTTCAAAGTGTTGTTTCAAATTCCGGTGGAAATTACGATGGTCAAAATCTGAAAACTTCTACGACAGAAGTGACCGTCAATGCAGGCGGCGAAGCCAAAGTTTTCGCAAGCGAAACAGTCAATGCCAAAACACGCGCCGGCGGAAATATTTATATATTTGGCGGTGCAGAAGTAACGCAACAAACCATTGCGGGCGGAAAGATTCACATTCATTAATCCTTCGATAAATATAGGATAACGGAATTTGGACAATCCAAAATTTAATCAATTTTCAAGCTGAGCTTGTCGAAACTTTATAAAATAAAATGCAAAGACGCGACTTTATCAAAAAATCAACATTGGCAGGCGGATTGCTGTTCGTGAATCCGATTGTTGAATTGAATTTATTTCAAGAATTTTCTCAAGATGAATTAATCGGAAAAGGAAATCCGGCATTGTATGGCGAAGATTTCAAGTTGCGTGAAGAAGCGCGTTTGCAGTTTAATCTGATGAAAAAATCTGCCAGAGAAAGCGGATTTAATATTCATGTGATTTCAAGTTACAGAAGTTATTCGCACCAAAACGGAATTTGGGAACGCAAATACAAATCGTATCGAAATCAAGGTTTATCGCATCAGAAAACAATTGAAAAAATCATCGAATACAGCACAATTCCGGGAACTTCGCGCCACCATTGGGGAACCGATTTGGACATCATCGATGCGACAAAAGGAATTCCGAACAATCCGCTGAGCGAAACGCATTTCAACGAAGGCGGAAGAATGCATAAATTCAAATTATGGTTGGATGAAAATTCTGAAAAATTCGGATTCTATTTGGTTTATACCAACAAACCGGGCAGAAAAGGTTTTGCCTATGAACCTTGGCATTTTTCTTATAAACCTTTGGCCTTGAAAATGTTGAACGAATACAAAGAATTGGACATCAAAAAAGTTTTACAAACCAATAAATTGATTGGAAGCGAAAATTTCACAGATGAATTTGTGGAAAAATACAGAAGCGAAAATATTTTGGACATCAATCCCGACTTGTTGGCTTAACTTCTTTTTCAAGATTTAAATCTCGAAGATAACCTTCTTTCAGCCTTTCGTAAAAGGAAACTTTATCGACCATACTCGCGATGATATTCGCTAAAATTGCACCCAATAAAAGATAAAAAATCACGCTGTGTCGGTCGGTCATTTCAAAAACGATGATGGCGGAAGTAAAAGGCGCGCGCGTAACACCGGTCAAAAAAGCGGTCATTCCAATCAAAATAACGAGATTGGCATTTTGTCCGGTCAAGCCTAACCATTCAGCGAACAATGCTCCAAAACTTGCGCCGGCACTCAACGAAGGTGCAAAAACGCCGCCTGCTCCGCCAAAATTAAATGACGCGATCAACCCATTCATTCTCACAAAAGGCAAATACCATTCAACCGATTTTTCATCGGTGAAAAGTCGGGTTTCCATGATTTCCTTTCCGGAACCCATCGCATCGACGCCCATTATGTAAATGAAAGTTGCGACAAATAATCCGCATAAAGCGACGAAAAGCATTTGGAAGTTTCGTTTTTTGATTCTGTTGAAAAATCCCATCGTGCGAAACATAACCACACTCATTTTACTTCCGAAAAAACCACAAACCACCGATACCAAAATTACGCCTAAAACAACGGTAAAACCCGAGGCGGAAACTTTGGGATAACCCAAGTATAAATAAGGTCCAGACAAACCTAAAGCGGTTAAACCGGCAATGATTACAGCAATAAAAAGCGGCGATTTATAATGTTTGATGTGGTAACGGGAAAGTTCTTCGATGGCAAAAATAATTCCACCCAAAGGTGTGTTGAATGCAGCTGCTAATCCCGATGCTGCGCCGGCAATCAACATATTTTTCTGAGAAATCGGTTGCCACCATTTGGGCAAATATTTGTGTACCAGATAGAAAACCGAACTCGCAATCTGTATGGTTGGGCCTTCTCGTCCGGAAATTCCGCCCGCAATTACTTTGATAGAACTCGATAAAATTTTGACAACGATGATTTTAAATCCCAATAACTTAGAAATGTAATGTTTTTTGGCAGGCTTCAATTCCAAAGCTGCCATAACTTGCGGTATGCCGCTTCCTCTTGAATTGGGCGAATATTTCGCGCTCAACCACCAAGACAATAAAAATCCAAGTGGTGCGACCAAAAAAATCAGACGATGGTCTAATTCAAATAAATAAAAAGAAAGTTCTTCTGCCTTGCCAAACACATACGTATAAAAAACCGCGACCAAACCTGTCAGTACAGCAGCCACCAAATACGGTAAAAATTGGAAAAACTGCTTTTTCAGTGTGGAATTGGTTTCCAGCGTTTTTTCGTAATAAAAATGGATGTAAAACCAAATTGCTTGAACCCAAAATGTATTTTTAAGCTTAAATATTTTGCGCAGTAATTTGAATTTATATTTGGCGTAATTGACTTTTCCCATCGGCGCGACAAAATTAATTAATCTCTTTCAGTTTTACTTTTAATTAAAAGAAAAAACCACAAAGAATTCTTTGTGGTTTCTGACTTCATTATTTTTGAATTAATTTTTATTTACCGCCCAAAAATGCTTTGAGCATCCAAGCTGTTTTTTCCTGAAACGAGATGAAATCACTCATCATGGAATTTGTTCCTTCGTCGTTTAATTCGTCCGATTTATCTAAAATTTCTCGTTCGATTTTGAGCAATTCCTGAATGGAATCCAAAATAAGTTGAACCGATTTGGCAGCATCTGAAACGTTTTTGCCGACTTTAACCGATGAGTTTTCGATGTAATCTTCGTAAGTGTGAAGCGGCGTTGCGCCCAACGTCAAAATTCTTTCTGCTACTAAATCTACTTTTTCTTGTGCGTCCAGATATAATTCTTCGAATTTAGGATGCAATTGAAAAAATTGCTCTCCTTTGATGTTCCAATGTACGCCGCGTAAATTTTGGTAATAAACCTGCAAATTCGCCAATAGTACATTTAAATCTTCTGAAAGTTCTTTGGTGGTGGATTTTTCTAAACCGATTGTTGCTAATTTCATAACTGTTGTTTTTTTTATGTTAAGAATTAATGATACTTAGATTATTGCGAAAACCTTACCAAAATCAGTCCGTTTGAGCATAAATAAATTCGATTAATTCAATACCTTTATCAGAAATTTCTATACATGACACTCGTTCAATTACAATATGTGCTGGCAGTTGCTGAATATAAAAACTTTACGCTCGCTGCCGACAAGTCTTTTGTGACGCAACCGACTTTGAGTATGCAAATCCAAAAACTGGAAAAAGAGCTCAATATCGAGATTTTTGACCGTTCGGCTCACCCAATCAAACTGACGCAAATCGGTGAAAAAGTGGTGGAACAAGCCAAGGTAATTTTGCGTGAAGCCAATAAAATGGCACATTTGGTGTACGAAGAAAAAGGTCAGGTTGAGGGCGAATTTTACATCGGCGTGATTCCGACTGTGTTGCCGACATTGGTTCCGATGTTTTATCGAACTTTCGAAAAGGCTTTTCCGAAATCAAACCTCATCATCAAAGAAATGCAAACCGACGAAATCATCATCGGATTGCAAGAAGGCATTTTGGATTTTGGAATCGTTGTAACGCCTTTGCACGAAGAACAAATCGTTGAAAATGTATTGTATTATGAGCCGCTTGTAGGCTATGTTCCGGCTTCGCATCCGCTTCATTCCAAGAAGAAAATCGAGGCTTCTGACTTGGAATCCGATAGTTTGTTATTGTTAAAAGAAGGACATTGTTTTAGAAATAATGTTTTGAATCTGTGCGAACCAGCACAACTGAAAGCGCAACCGGTGCGTTTGGACAGCGGAAGTTTAGATACTTTGGTGAAACTTTCCAATGAAGGTTACGGTATGACTTTGCTTCCGTCGTTGCATGCGGAAGATTTACCGACGGAATTCAAGAAAAACATCCGCTACTTTACCGATCCGGCGCCGACGCGTCAAGTCAGTTTGGTGTATCATCAGTCTAATTTGCGGACTTCGTTTGTAGAGAATTTAACCAAAACGATTCAAAGCGTTTTGCGTGGGAAAATTTTTCTCGATAAAAACGAAAATGTGACTTCTCCGTTGATTAGTTTGCCGAAATAAGAAATTCTGTTAATTCAAAAACTTTTTATGAAAAATATAGACAAAAAAAGTTTAGAAAATGCTTTTCGATTAATTGAATCCGGTGATATAAATAAAATTGAAATCGGTACGACAAAAGGCTTGCAGCAAATTCATCATTACTTGTTTGATCAACTGTATGATTTTGCGGGAAAAATTAGAATTCAGAATATTTCAAAAGGTGGATTTAGGTTCGCGACAGCCTTGTATTTGAATGAAATTCTGGCAAAAATTGAATTGATGCCCGAAAGTTCTTTTGAAGAAATCATTGCTAAATATGTGGAAATGAACATTGCCCATCCATTTATGGAAGGCAACGGCAGAACCATGAGAATCTGGTTAGATTTAATTTTGAAAAAAAATCTAAAAAAAGTCGTCAATTGGCAGTTTGTGGACAAAATTCTTTATTTACAAGCAATGGAAAGAAGTCCTATTAACGATTTGGAATTAAGAACTTTACTGCTATCCAATTTAACAACTGACATTGATAACAGAGAAATTATTTTCAAAGGAATTGAACAATCCTATTATTACGAAGGATATAAAAAGGAAGATGAAGATTGATTCAACAAAGTAAAATCCAATAAAACCATTGCTGCCAAAGCTTCCACGATCGGCACCGCACGTGGAACTACGCAAGGGTCGTGTCTTCCTTTTCCTTGCATTTTCACGATTTCTCCTTTGGAATTAATGGTTTCCTGTTCTTGCATGATGGTCGCCACAGGCTTAAATGCGATACGAAAATAAATGTCCATTCCGTTGGAAATTCCTCCTTGAATTCCACCTGAAAGATTGGATTTTGTAGTTCCATCGGCATTAAACAAATCATTGTGTTCCGACCCTTTCATTTTTGCGCCGCAAAATCCACTTCCATATTCAAAACCTTTTACCGCATTGATACTCAACATGGCTTGTCCCAATCTGGCATGTAATTTATCGAAAACCGGTTCACCCAAACCGATTGGGATATTTTTCAAAACACAAGTAATGGTGCCGCCAATCGTATCACCGGCTTTGCGGATTCCTTCGATTTTTTCAATCAGTTTCGCCGCAACTTCTTCGTCGGGACAGCGTACGATATTCGATTCTGTTTTACTGAAATCTAAAGCTTGATAAGGTTTTTCCAAAAACAAATCACCTACCGAAGAAACATACGCATTGATTTCAATTTCTTTCAATAATTGTTTGGCAATAGCACCGGCTACGACCCAATTGGCAGTTTCGCGCGCAGAACTGCGTCCACCGCCTCTATAATCGCGTATTCCATATTTTTGCTGATACGTAAAATCGGCGTGCGAAGGACGAAATGCTTCTTCTATATGGGTGTAATCTTTTGACTTTTGATTTTCGTTGGGAATGATGAATCCAATCGGTGTTCCGGTGGTTTTTCCTTCAAAAATTCCCGATAGAAACTGAACTTTGTCGGACTCCTTTCTTTGGGTTACGATTTTAGATTGTCCGGGTTTTCTTCTGTCCAGTTCGTATTGAATCTGTTCAAAATCCAATGCAATTCCGGACGGACAACCGTCGATGATGCCGCCGATTGCTTCACCGTGACTTTCGCCAAGGGTTGTGAGTCTGTAATTTTTTCCGAAGGTGTTCATAGACGACAAATATAAAGAATGTTTGGGTATGGTTCTTGTAAATCAGAAATGGGGAAAGCGTTTGTTCACTGATGAGTTGGATTACATTTGAAAATTTAATTTTATGAGATACGGAAAAGTAAATAAACGTTTATGGACAATTATAATGAGCATTTTGGCTCTTTTGTTTTTAATTTGTTTGATGGTTTTGGATTCGGGTAAAATTCATATTTGAAAAAAAAATCCCTTAATTCATTAAAAAATTAAGGGATAAATTTATTTCAACCTATTTGATTTAATAAGTAAATGAAGATTCTTGCAGATCGCGGGAATTGGTTCCGATAAAAACCTTGAATTCACCTGATTCGGCTTCCCATTTCTGATTGGCGGTAAAATAAGTAATCATCTTTTCGTCAATTTGAAAGGTTATGGTTTTGGTTTCGCCCGGATTTAATTCAATTTTTTCAAATCCTTTCAATTCTTTGAGCGGACGACTCAAACTTCCTACCAAATCGCGCAGGTAAAGTTGAACAACTTCTTCGCCTTTTACCTTTCCGGTATTGGTGATTTCGATGGATGCATTGATGTTTCCGCCTTTGGGCAAAGTGGTTTTATCCAATTTGATTTTACCATATTTAAACTGCGTATAACTCAATCCATACCCGAACGGATAAAGCGCATCGCGCTCCGAATCTCGGTAAGCAGAATAAGTTACTTCGGTAGATTCAGCACCTCTTCCGGTCGGTTTTTGATTATAGTAAATCGGCATCTGACCTACGTTTCTCGGAAATGACATGGTCAATTTCCCCGAAGGATTGTATTTTCCAAAAAGAACTTCGGCTACCGCATTTCCGTGTTGTGAACCCAAAAACCAAGTTTCTAAAATAGCAGGAATGTGCTCGTCACTCCAAGTCAAATCCATCGGACGACCGCTCATCACGACCATTACTACATTGGGATTAGCTTTTTTTACAGCTGCGATTAATTCATCTTGCAAGCCGGCAAATCCAATGTCGGTTTGACTTCTTCCTTCTCCCGACTGGAAAGCATCTTCGCCCACAACGAGAATGACCAAATCTGCTTCTTTAGCGGTTTTAACTGCCTTTTCAAATCCGGATTTATCGGTTTGATTGAGTGTCATCGGACGAAGGAAACTGCGTTCGCCAATAGACAATTCTGCGCCTTTGGCAAAATTAACCTTGACGCCTTTGGGTGCATAGTTTTGAATTCCTTCCAAAACAGAAACCGCTGTATTCGGATCAGCTTTTCCTCTCCAATTTCCCAATGGCGAATCTTTATCATCGGCTAAAGGTCCAATGACAGCGATGTTTTTTACGGTAGACTTAATCGGTAATAAATTCTTTTCATTTTTCAATAAAACAATTGATTTTTTACCAGCTTCGAGTGATAAATCCAGATTTTCTTTGGTGTAAACATTCCGTTTTTCAGCTGCTTCATCGCTGTATTTGTATGGATTGTCAAATAACCCCAATTTGAATTTCACTCTTAAAATTCTTTTTACGGCATCGTCAATTAATTTAACATCAACTTTGCCGTTTTTCACGAGTTTTTGAAGTTCAAATTCATAAACACCGCCTTCCATATCCATGTCGCTACCGGCATTGACTGCGATTTCGGCTGCTTGATTTTTGTCATGGGCAAATCCGTGGTTAATCATTTCAGCAATCGAAGCCCAATCTGAAACCATCAAACCTTGAAATCCCCATTCTCCTTTCAACAATTCTCTCTGTAAATATTTGTTTCCGGTTGCCGGAATTCCATCGATATCGTTGAATGCGTTCATAAAAGTCAAAACACCCGCTTCATTCGCCGCCTTAAACGGCGGAAGAATGATGTTGTTTAATTCATGAATTCCGACGTTTACTGCATTGTAATCTCTTCCAGATTCAGCAAAAGCGTATCCGGCAAAATGTTTGGCACAAGCAGCAATTGAAGTCGGTGATGTAAGGTCAGTTCCCTGATAGCCTTGAATTTTCGCAACACCAATCAACGATGTCAAATAAGGATCTTCTCCCGAACCCTCCATTACGCGTCCCCAACGAGCGTCGCGCGAAACATCGATCATGGGCGAAAAAGTCCAGCCGATACCCGAAGCAGAAGCTTCTTTGGCAGCGATTTCTGCCGTTTTTTTCATCAATTCCAAATCCCAGCTCGCACTTTCTCCCAAAGGAATCGGGAAAATAGTTTTATATCCATGGATGACGTCGAGTCCGAATAACAAAGGAATTTTCAATCTTGAATTTTTCATGTTCCAATCTTGTACTTCCCGCGTTAGTTTTGCCGAAGTCACGTTGAGCATAGAACCTACTTTTCCGTCTTTTATATTCTGCAACCTTTTCGCATTGTCGGCATCGGTAGGCGGTCCGGTCAAGTCCCAACTGGAACTGTACTGCACCATTTGACCAATCTTTTCGTCGAGTGTCATAAGTCTGAGCAAAGAATCGATTTTATTTTCTATTTCTAAATCAGGATGTATAGTTTGTTGCTGAGCAGAAAGTTGAGTTCCGCTGATGAAGCCGGTTAAAAGAAGCGCTAAAATTTGCTTTTTCATAGATGGATTTAATTTTTTATGAATTCAAAATAATTTAAACGAGTAAAAATAAGTACAAATTTTCATTTTAAGTCCGATAGATTTAAGAGGATTTGGTATAATTTAAATCAAACATAAAAAACAAAAGTCCAACCTTCATTAATTTATAGTTTATAATGAAGGAATTCTAAGGTCTAAATTTTACCTTTGCAATCCAATGAAAAATTATTTAGACGAACTGAACGAACCGCAGCGACAAGCCGTAGAAACAACCGAAGGACCGCTGATGGTCATTGCCGGCGCAGGTTCCGGAAAAACCAGAGTACTGACTTACCGCATTGCACACCTCATCGAAAAAGGTGTGGATCCTTTCAACATTTTGGCACTTACGTTTACCAACAAAGCCGCTCGTGAAATGAAAGAAAGAATCGGGAACGTGATTGGTGCCAACGAAGCCAAAAGTCTTTGGATGGGAACTTTTCACTCGATTTTTGCAAGAATGTTACGCGTAGAAGCTGTGAAATTAGGTTATCCGTCCGATTTTACCATTTACGATACGCAAGATGCACAAAGTGTGATGCGTAAGGTTTTGGATGAATTGCAATTGGATAAAGATATTTACAAAGTCAAACAAGTTCTTCACAGAATTTCTCAATTCAAAAATAATTTAATAACCGTCCGTGCCTACCATAACACACCGGAATTGATTCAAGCTGATGCAGAAGCCATGAAACCGAGAATGGGCGATGTTTACCGCGCTTATGTCGATAAATGTTTTAAATCAGGTGCGATGGATTTTGACGATTTATTGCTTAGAACGAATGAAGTGCTGACGCGATTTCCGGAAGTTTTAGCGAAATATCAGGAACGTTTCAAATACATTCTGGTAGATGAGTATCAGGATACGAATCATTCGCAATATTTAATTGTAAAAGCATTGGCTTCCCGATACGAAAACCTTTGTGTCGTAGGCGATGATGCGCAAAGTATCTATGCGTTTCGTGGCGCGAATATTCGAAATATTTTGTCGTTTCAACAAGATTATGCGGATGCGAAAGTCATTCCTCTGGAACAAAATTACCGTTCGACTAAAACCATCGTTGGGGCAGCCAATCAAGTTATTGCGCAAAACCGTGACCAATTGGAAAAAAATGTTTGGACCGCAAATGACCAAGGAAATACCATTCCGGTTTACCGTGCGCTTTCCGATGCCGATGAAGCACGTTATGTCGCTTCGCAGATTTTTGAATTGCAGATGAATGAGCAATTGAAAAATGAAGATATCGCCATTTTGTACAGAACCAATGCACAATC
>Ga0079224_100013425_pt1 | contig 11405 bp, 7 predicted proteins | sample Stecom2015_FD_80414 | JGI IMG/M metagenome (GOLD analysis project Ga0079224, IMG submission 80414) | Agricultural soil microbial communities from Utah to study Nitrogen management - Steer compost 2015 | ecosystem: Environmental > Terrestrial > Soil > Agricultural land | place: USA: Utah...
AAAGGCGATGGAAGAATCGGGATACCAGCCGGCCGGCTGGGTGCTGGAGATGCTTCAGGCTGGACATTCCACTTTTTATACGGTTGAAAGCGGCCGCAGGCAATATTACAGCATCCCTGAAAAATCCAGCGTCGATATACCGGGTGCATCCGCTTACCTGTCCCTGGAATTGCTGAAACGGGAGGCCTTCGTCTGGGGAAATAACGGAGTAACCCTTACCGACCTGGGCCAGGGGATTCTGAATTGTGAATTTCACACGAAAATGAATACGCTGGGAGGCGACCTCATCGAAGGGTTAAACAAGGCCGTAACGCTTGCCGAAAAGGACTTCGAGGGCCTTGTGATCGCCAACGAGGGAGCCGAGTTTTCGGTGGGTGCCAACCTTTCGCTCGTACTGATGCACGCGGTGGAGCAGGAATGGGATGAAATTGATTTTCTGGTAAGAACCTTTCAGAAGACCATGCTGCGTCTGCGGTATTCGACCATCCCCGTGGTGGCCGCCCCCCACAACCGTGCTTTGGGAGGAGGCTGTGAGTTGTGTCTGCACGCCGATTATGTGCAGGCCCACGCCGAGCTGTATATGGGACTTGTGGAATTCGGAGTAGGGATCATCCCGGCTGGAGGGGGTACCAAAGAATTCGCCCGAAGAGCCGCGGAGGAAACCAGCAAAAGTGGGATTGACGAGCTGGATGCCCTGAAAAGCCGTTACATGACCATCGCCACGGCCCAAGTTTCCACCTCCGCCTGGGAGGCTGTCGAATTGGGATACCTGGATCTGAAAAATGCCGCGATCGGTATCAACCGGAAACGGCAGCTGCTGGCTGCCCGCACCAAAGCCAGAGAACTTGCCGATACGGGATATCAGCCGCCTGTCCCGGAAAATATCCGGGTGCTTGGCCGCTTGGGTTTGGGTATGTTCACCGTCGGTGCCTCCAATATGGCAGCGGGCAACCAGATCTCCGAACACGATGGGAAGATCGCCGAAAAGCTGGCCTGGGTTATCTGCGGAGGAGACTTAACCGCACCCAGCGAGGTGAGCGAACAATACCTGCTGAACCTCGAACGCGAAGCGTTTCTGTCTCTTTGCGGTGAACGGAAAACGCTGGAACGGATGCAATCCATCCTGCGCGGTGGAAAAGTACTTAGAAATTAACGACATGAACGAAGCCTTTATCATAGCAGCCTATCGCAGCCCGGTCGGGAAGGCTCCCCGGGGCGGGCTGCGGACGGTGCGTCCGGACGACCTGGCGGCTGACGTAATCCGTCATCTGATGCAAAGTCTTCCCGGGCTGGACAAGGAGCGGATCGAGGATGTGATCGTTGGGAATGCCACGCCCGAAGCCGAACAGGGCCTGAATATAGGCCGGATGATCTCCCTACTCAGCCTGGATACCGAACGGGTGCCCGGGATGACCGTAAACCGGTACTGTGCTTCCGGTTTGGAAGCCATTGCCATTGCCACGGCCAAAATCCGGAGCGGCATGGCGGACTGCATCCTTGCGGGGGGTGTTGAATCCATGTCCTGCATTCCGTTTGGCGGATGGCGGATCACCCCCAATTATGAATTGGCAAAAGCCCACCCAGACTATTACTGGGGCATGGGTCTGACCGCCGAAGCGGTTGCGCGCGAATACCGGGTATCCCGGGAAGACCAGGACGTGTTCGCGCTGCAGTCGCACCAACGTGCAATCCAGGCAATCGACCGGGGCTTTTTCCGCGACGAGATCGTGCCCATCCGCGTACGGCGGACCCAAGTCACGCCCCAGCTTGAAAAGACAACCAACGAGTATATCTGCGACACGGACGAAGGTCCAAGGCGCGATACCTCCATGGAAAAACTGGCCGGACTAAAGCCCGTATTTGATCGGCATGGAAGCGTGACCGCCGGGAATGCATCGCAGACCTCCGATGGAGCGGCCTTTGTGATGCTTGTTTCGGAAAAGATGCTGAATGAACTGAATATTTCGCCCATCGGCCGGTTATTGAGTTACCGGGTAGCCGGATTGTCCCCCCGGATCATGGGTATGGGTCCGGTGGAGGCGGTTCCTGCGGCATTGGCGGCTGCGGGAAAGGAATTGAAGGATATGGACCTGATCGAGTTGAACGAAGCGTTCGCCGCGCAATCCCTGGCCGTCATGCGGGCACTGGACATGGATCCCGATAAAGTCAATGTCAATGGCGGGGCGATTGCCCTTGGTCATCCGCTGGGTTGTTCCGGAGCAAAACTCTCGGTGCAGCTTTTCGGTCAACTGAAACGCCGCGGTGGGAAATACGGTTTGGTTACCATGTGCGTCGGGACCGGACAAGGAGCAGCGGGCGTATTTGAACAATTAAGCTAGTGCCAATTAACCCCCCAGTATCATGAAGAAACAGGTTCCGCAAGGCGGGGAATTTTTAGTTACCGAAACCGGACCGGAAAGCATGTTCATCCGGGAGGACTTTGACGAGGAGCAGCAGCTGATCGCCCAAACATGCAGGGAATTTACCGAGCGGGAAGTAATTCCCCGTCTCGATGAGTTGGACCGGCAGGAAGAAGGGCTGATGCAGACCCTTTTGAAAAAAGCGGGGGACCTCGGCTTGCTTGCGGTGACCATCCCGGAAACCTACGGCGGATCGGGGAACGGATTCAATACCGGCTTGCTGGTTGCGGAAAGCATTGGTTTTGGTCATTCATTTGCCGTTGCGTTCCTTGCCCACACCGGCATCGGAACACTTCCGGTATTGCTTTATGGAACACCGGAACAAAAGGAAAAATACCTTCCCGGCCTGGCGGCAGGCAGACTGCTTGCTTCCTATTGCCTGACCGAACCCAATGCCGGTTCCGATGCCCGGGCCGGGAAGACGCGCGCGCATACCGTGGAAGGAGGCGCGACCTTTAAGCTGAACGGTCAGAAAATGTGGATCACCAACGCCGGTTTCGCCGATCTCTTTATCGTATTTGCCAAAGTGGATGAGGACACGGAACTTTCGGCCTTCCTTGTGGAAAAGGAGTTCGGCGGAATTACCATGAATCCCGAAGAGCGGAAAATGGGTATCAAGGGGTCTTCCACCCGGCAGGTCTTTTTCAACGACTGTCCCGTCCCGGCGGAAAATCTTCTTTTCGATCGTGGAAAGGGGTTCAGGATCGCCGTCAATATATTGAACACCGGCCGGGCCAAATTATGCGCTGCCGCATTGGGTTCCTGCCATGAAATCATCCGGAAGTCCGTCAAATACGCTCTGGAGCGGGAACAGTTCGGCTTGCCGATCGCCCGCTTCGGCGCCATTCAATATAAACTGGCCCAAATGAGAACAAAGACCTTCGCCGTGGAGTCTGCGCTGTACCGGACGGGTCATTCCATTGAAAGGGCTTACGGGCAGTTGATGGAAGAAGGAATGGAAATGGAGGAAGCCGAACTGAAGAGCATTGAGCAATTTGCGGTGGAATGCGCCATCCTGAAGGTCTATGGTTCGGAATGCCTAGACTACGTGGTAGATGAGGGAGTCCAGATTTTCGGGGGAATGGGCTTTTCCGCCGACGGGCCCATGGAACGGGCTTACCGCGATGCCCGGATCAACCGGATTTTTGAAGGGACCAATGAAATCAATCGCCTGCTGATTGTGGACATGCTGCTGAAAAAGGCCATGAAAGGCAGCATTGATTTGATGGGCCCTGCCGGGAAAGTGGCCGATGAACTGATGGGTATCCCGGAGTTTCCCGGCACGGATACAGCCCATTTTCCGGATCCCGAAAAGAGGATGCTCTCCAATATGAAGAAAGCCGTGCTGCTGGTCGCCGGATCCGCCGTTTGGAAATACATGCAGGATCTGGAAAAAGAACAGGAACTGCTCTTAAACCTGGCAGACATGGTCGGTCTGGTTTACCTGGCCGAATCTGCCTTGCTGCGGGGGATGAAACTGCAGGCCATGCAAAGCAGGGAAGCTGCCGGTATTTCCGTCGATATGGCCCGGGTTTACCTATACGAAGCCGTGGACCGCATCTGGATACTTGGGAAGGAGGCCATTAACGGGTTTGCTACCGGAGACGAACTTCGGGTGATGCTGATCGGACTCAAGCGGTTTACCAAAACGCAGCCATTTAATACAAAAGATGCCAGGCGCAGGATCGCCGCGGATCTGCTTCGCTGAAAAAGACGGGGACGGCCGAATCCCTGATAATCTGCTGAGCGCCTTTAAATAAAAACCAAATTTGTTTTATATATTAAAAAATATGTATTTATTTTGCTGAGTCAATTAATTACAAAATAATATTATTGATGAAGGTTCTAAAATTCGGAGGCTCTTCCATTGCTGACCCAGGGAAGATCAGCGCGGTGATTGACCTGGTTAAGCCACGGCTGGAGCAGGGGGAAAAACTGTGTCTGGTATTTTCGGCTTTCGGCGGCGTGACCGATAAACTGATTGAAGCCGGCGCAACGGCCGCTTCGGGCAACGAGGCTTACAAAGCGGTATATCTCGAGCTGGAAAAAAGGCACATCCAAACCGTAAAGGACCTGTTGCCGCCCCGGGTGCAAAGCATGCCGCTGACCAACGTGAAGTTGCTTCTGAATGACCTGGCAGATGTCCTGCACGGGATCTACCTGCTTCAGGAACTCAGTCCGAAGATACTGGATTTCGTAAGCAGCTTCGGAGAGCGTCTCTCGACCTATATTATTTCCGAGGTAATGCGCGCGCAAGGAATCCAGGCGGCATATACCGATGCCCGCGAACTGATCCGGACAGACGATCATTTCGGTTCCGCACGGGTTGATTTTCCAAAAACAAATGAAAACATCGCGACGCTATTTGATAATAATTCTACACTTCAGCTAATCACCGGATTCATTGCTTCCGATGAAAAAGGCCAGACAACCACCCTGGGCAGAAGCGGCTCGGATTATACGGCCGCGATCGTGGGCGGCGCGATCGGGGCCGAGGAAATTGAAATCTGGACCGACGTGGACGGCATGATGACAGCCGATCCGCGCAAGGTTCCGGAGGCCTTTCCGGTGGAATCGATGAGCTACCAGGAAGCCATTGAAATGTCCCATTTCGGCGCCCGGGTCATTTATCCGGCAACCATGCAGCCGGCCATGGCCAGGAACATACCTATCCGGATCAAGAATACATTCAACCCGTCCTTCGGGGGGACGCTTATCAGCGGAAAAGTACAGGGAAAGCAGCCCATGATCAAGGGGATCTCCTCCATCAACCAGGTGTCTTTGCTGAGTCTGCAGGGAAGCGGGATGATGGGAATGGTGGGGACCTCCATGCGACTGTTCGCGGCATTGGCTCGCAAGGGGGTCAATGTGATATTGATTAGCCAGGCATCGTCCGAGTATTCGATCTGCATTGCCGTGGATCCACGTTTTACCGACACGGCTCGGCGTGAACTGGAATCGGAGTTTCGGTACGAGATGTCCCTGGGCCAAATAGAAGCCATCCAGGTAATGGCCAATCTTTCCATTGTGGCGCTGGTGGGAGAAAACATGAAGCATTCGCCCGGAGTAGCCGGCCGGATGTTCCGGGCCCTGGGAAGGAACGGCATTAACGTATTCGCCATATCACAGGGGTCCTCGGAATTGAATATTTCAGCCGTGGTTTCCCAACGGGACGAAGCGAAAGCGCTGAATGCGCTTCACGAGGCCTTTTTCCTATCCGATCGCAAAACCATCCCGGTTTTCCTGGTGGGCACCGGATTGGTGGGCAGCACGCTGCTTTCGATCATCCGGAAAAACAAAGAACGCATCGGAACGCAGCAATCCATCGCCATCCGTTTGAGCGGATTGGCCAACAGCCGGCACATGCTAATCGAAGAACAAGGGATTGATCCCCAGGCCTGGGAGGAGCGTCTTGCGGCAGGTGATCCCGCGGATATCGGCCGGTTTGTGGAACGGATCGAAGAACTGAACCTGCCCAACAGTATTTTTGTAGATTGCACGGCCAGCAACGAAGTGGTCACCTTTTATCAGCGCGTGCTGGACCGGAGCATATCCGTCGTAACGCCCAATAAAAGAGCCAATTCGGGATCCCTCGATGAATACCGTGAATTGCGCCGGGCCTCCTCCCGGTTTGGGGTGAAATATTTGTATGAGACCAATGTCGGCGCCGGTCTGCCTGTGATCAATACGCTGAACGATTTGCTCAACAGCGGCGACCAGGTGTTGAAGATAGAAGCCGTGCTTTCAGGTACCATTAGTTATATTTTCAATACTTTTGCAGCCGGAATGCGGTTCAGCCAGGTTGTCCGGGACGCCCGTGTGAAAGGGCTGACCGAACCGGATCCGAGGGAGGATCTGAATGGAATGGATGTGGCTCGCAAAATTCTCATTCTTGCCAGGGAGGTGGGTGAGGATCTGGAGCTGAAGGATGTCGAAGTGGAAAACCTCGTACCGGAAAACTGCAGGGAAGCTGCCTCGGTCGACGCGTTCTTTTCGGAGCTTGAAAAATCCGACGGATATTTTCTGCAGAAAGCCGAACGAGCCACCAAGGAGGGGAAGAGGCTTCGGTACATCGCCACGCTTGAAGGCGGCCGGGCCAGTGTGAGGCTTCGTGCGGTGGGGTCGGATCATCCATTCTACGATCTGTCGGGAAGTGATAATATCATTTCCTACACGACCAGTCGCTACCGGGAACGTCCCTTGGTCATCAAAGGGCCGGGCGCTGGAGCGGAAGTGACCGCAGCCGGTGTGTTTGCCGATATCCTACGGATTGCCAACTACTCCCTGGAATAAAGAAAACGATCTTAATGAAAGAAGTAACTGTATTTGCCCCCGCTACGGTGGCGAACGTCGCCTGCGGTTTTGATATTTTGGGCTTTGCCCTGGAGCAACCCGGGGACACGGTAACCGCCCGGTTCGGCGAAGGGAATGAGGTCAGAATCCGCTCCATTACCGGAGACGGCGGAAGGTTACCGTTGGATGCAGACAAAAATACCGCGGGCGTGGCCATCCGGCATTTGCTGAACCATCTGGGAGAAAAACGGGGTGTGGAGATCACGCTCGAAAAGGCGCTTCCTTTGGGAAGTGGATTGGGTTCCAGTGCGGCCAGCGCGGTGGCAGGGGTGGTAGCCGCAAACACCCTGCTGGGTGAGCCATTAACCCGGGAGGAACTCATTCCGTTTACCCTGGAGGCGGAACGCGCGGCATGCGGTGCGGCGCACGCCGATAACGCGGCCCCGGCCATGTTGGGCGGCTTTGTCCTCATCCGGGGCTACGATCCGTTGGACTTGGTCCGGATTCCTGCTCCCGGTGAACTTTGCTGCGCGGTAATCCATCCACACATTGAGATCCGCACAGAAGATGCACGAAAGATACTGCGGAAGGAGATCCGCCTGGAAGATGCCATTGTGCAATGGGGGAATATCGGCGGTCTGATCGCCGGCTTGATGAAGGGGGACTACGGTCTGATCGGGCGTTCCATGAAGGACGTGATCATTGAACCGGTTCGTTCCCTGTTGATCCCCGGTTTTGAGGAAGTCAAACAGGCGGCCCTGGAGTCCGGCGCCCTCGGCTGCAGTATTTCCGGTTCCGGTCCGTCGGTCTTTGCGCTTGGCAATGATCGCTCACAGATCGAAGCGGCCGGACGCGCCATGCAATCGGTCTTTTCCGGGATGCATATTGAGAGCGATCTTTATATTTCGGCTATTAACAACCAGGGGCCTTCAGCTGTTCACAGCGGGTCCTCCATTTAAAAATAGCACCGTGTTTTTTTACAGTACCAACAATCCCCAGATTAAAACCTCGTTTTCGGAGGCGGTTCTTCAGGGCATCGCTCCCGATGGCGGCCTGTACATGCCCTCGGCCTTTCCTGTCCTGCCGGCGGAATTCTTTTCGACCATCCATCGGCTTTCCTTTACAGAGATGTCTTTCCAGGTAGCCCGCCGGTTTCTGCAAGGGTCCATCGGAGATGACGCATTGGAAGAGATCGTAAGCGGAGCCCTGCAAATGGATGCCCCCCTGGCAGCGGTGCAGCCGGGAGTCTACGCGCTGGAGCTTTTTCACGGGCCCACCTTGGCGTTCAAGGATTTTGGCGCCCGTTTTCTGGCTCGCACCATGGCTCACCTGACAGCCCATCTCGATCGGGAGATCACCGTGCTGGTAGCGACCTCGGGCGACACCGGAAGTGCCGTGGCTCAGGGTTTTTACAACGTGCCGGGGGTAAAAGTATGTCTTCTGTATCCTTCAGGCGGCGTCAGTTTTATCCAGGAACAGCAATTAACCACCTTGGGCGGCAACATTACCGCGGTAGAGGTCGAAGGCACCTTCGACGATTGCCAGCGGATGGTGAAGGAAGCGTTTGCAGACCCGTCCCTGGCGGCTGCCCTGCAACTCACTTCGGCCAATTCAATTAATATCGCGCGGCTGCTTCCGCAGATGTTCTATTATTTCCATGCCTTTGCCCAGTTGGAAGACCGCCGGAAGCCGCTGGTATTCTCCGTACCCAGCGGTAATTTCGGAAACCTGACAGCCGGCCTGTTTTCCTGGAAAATGGGTCTGCCTGTACACCGGTTTATCGCGGCAACCAACCGGAACGATGTGGTACCGGAATACCTGAAAACCGGGCAATACCGTGCGAGGCCTTCCCTGGCAACGATCAGCAATGCGATGGATGTAGGCGCTCCCAGCAATTTTGCAAGGATGGCCGCGTTATTTGAATACGATCCGGAGTCGTTCCGGAAGATCATGACGGGATACGCCTACAGTGATGAGGAAACAAAAGAATACATCCGCAACGTGTATGCCCAATGCGGATATGTCCTTGATCCCCATGGGGCTGTAGCGTTTGCCGGACTGCATTCGTATAGGAGGGAAAACAGGGAGGTTACCGGCGTTTTCCTTGAGACCGCCCATCCGGCAAAATTCAGGGACATCGTGGAAGATATCCTGCAGCAGGAGATTCCGATGCCCGATCGCCTGGCGGCTTGCCTGGATAAAACAAAAAAAAGTATTCGGATTGAAAGTAGTTTGGACCCGCTACGGGACATCCTGCTGAGCTTGTAAAAAGTGTGATTTTGATGAAGAGAGAACTACTGGTTTTAATTGCCTTAATGATTGGACTACTGAGTGGCTGCCTCAATGACGATTATGCGGATCAGAATAATGCCGATCAGGAGAAAATCAAAGCGTACATTGAAAAAAACGGACTTTCGCTTGATTACGATCCCAACAGTGGCATCCACTATAAAATCCTCAGCTTAGGCGATACGACCCGGCGCCCCACTGCCGATTCCTCCCTAATCACGGTGAACTACGAAGGGAGGCTATTGACCGATTCCATTTTCGTAAAAGGGGATTCGGTGGAAATGAACTATACGCGCCAACCCATCGGCTTCCAATTGGGCGTATCTTCCATTGGCGAAGGGGGAGAAATATTCATGATCCTGCCTTCCCTGGTCGGATATGGGTCGGCGAGTTTTGTGACAGATACACCCTATCAAACCACCGTACCTCCATTTTCGGTTTTGGTTTACGAGGTGGAGTTGTTGAAAGTAGGCAGTAAATAGGAAGCGGTTCCGGCCGGAACGGCTCACCGGTAAATTTCAGCCAGGGCAGACGGCAGTTCCGCAAACTGAAACCTAAAAGACGATTCCAGTGTGTGTTTCGGGGAAACCCGGGTGCTGTCCAACACCACCGAACTCATTTCACCAAGCACAGCACGCAGCGCAAAGGCCGGGACATGGGGAAGCCAGAGTGGTTTGTGAAGCGTTTTCGCAATTTCTTTGATCAGGTGCTTATGCCGTACCGGCTGGGGCGTGACTCCATTGAAGGCACCTTCTAAATCCTTGTTTTCCAAGGCATGGATATACAGTCTGCAAAGGTCGTCAATGTGGATCCAGCTTACCCATTGTTTTCCCGATCCCAACGCGGCGCCGACACCCGCCTTTACCGGCCGGGCAAGCACAGGAAGCGCTCCGCCGTTGGAAGACAGGACCATGCCGGTCCGGATACGCACGGTGCGGACTCCCAGCGACTCCATCTGGCAGGCGGCTTTTTCCCAGCGTTGACAGCAGGTCCCAAGAAAATCATCCGCCGCCGGCGAGTCTTCCGTCAGCCATTCGTCCCCCCGGTTGCCGTAATAACTTGTTCCCGATGCGGATAGGTAGGTCTGCACCTTGTTTTGGGTTTCCCGGATCGTTTTGAAAAGCAGATCCGTACTCTTCACCCGGCTGTCAACAATCAGTTTCTTCCGTTCGGGGGTCCAGCGCGCGTTCAGATTGGCGCCGGTCAGATTGATTACATGGTCGGCCTGCTCAATCGCGCTTTTCTCAATGGTTCCCTTGACCGGGTCCCAGTGAAAAACACAGAAGGAGGTTTTATGCCAGTTCGAGCGGCTAAGCCAGGACACACAGTAATCCCGTTCCAGCAAAAGTCGCGTGAGGCGACTTCCAACCAGGCCGCTTCCTCCGGCAATGAGTACACTTTTCCGCATATGAACATGTTGATCCATAACATCTTGAACAACTTGCGTCGTTCCATTTGGTTTTAAGCTGAAGTTCACAATGCTGTTACCGGCGTGGCGTCGTTTGCCACGCGCGGGAGGTAGGTGTCGGTGCGGACGCGAGCCCCGAGCTCGTTCAGGATGTTGTATAGCCCGAATAAGGTCCGGTTCATGTAGATGAAATGCTTTACCCCCCTGGCCTGCTTGAATTCTTTCATTTTAGTGACCTTTTCGCCGTAGCCGTACAGCGCGCTGAAATAGTCGTTGCGGGCGAAATCGAACGCACCCGATCTGTAGGGAAGGGCGAACAGGTCAATCATTTCCCGGTAATGCCGGTAATAAAAGGCCACCTGACTGTCGCTGTCACCGGGAAGAATCATTTGCATCTGACGGAAACGGGCGATGGTTTCATTTTTATCCGTTACCGGGTTTGCACAGACAAAGGAAAAGAAGGGCGTGTAGAAATCTTCGGGAATCTCTTTTATGCAGCCAAAATCAAGGATACCCAGCCGGTTTCCGGGAAGAATAAGGAAGTTTCCGGGATGCGGGTCCGCGTGAACAGCGCGCAGTTCGTGGAGCTGGAAGTTATAAAAATCCCAAAGCGCCTGGCCTATCCGGTTTCTTGCTTCCGCCGACGGTTCGCTTTCCAGGAACTCTTTGAGATGTACGCCCTCCAGCCAATCCATTGTCAGTACTTTCTTACAGGATAGTTCCGGATAGTAGCCGGGGAAAACGACATCCGGCAGCCTGCATTTGGCCGTAAAATACTGCGAGCGCTCCAATTCCAGTTCGTAATCGGTTTCTTCGAGCAGTTTTTCCTCCACTTCCTGCATGTACACCTGGAGTTCCCGTTCACTGACGTCCATGAGTTTCAACGCGAACGGCTTAACCATTTTCAAATCGGAGCTGATGCTTTCGGCCACGCCGGGGTATTGCACCTTGACCGCCAATTCCCGCCCGTTCAGACGGGCACGGTGCACCTGTCC
>Ga0079224_100013426_pt1 | contig 11404 bp, 8 predicted proteins | sample Stecom2015_FD_80414 | JGI IMG/M metagenome (GOLD analysis project Ga0079224, IMG submission 80414) | Agricultural soil microbial communities from Utah to study Nitrogen management - Steer compost 2015 | ecosystem: Environmental > Terrestrial > Soil > Agricultural land | place: USA: Utah...
CTCGAGGACTACGTCGCCAACGGCAGCGTCGTCGACCTCGACGACAGCGTGGCGCGGCTCGAGGAGCGGCTGATCCCGTCGGTCGCCGAGAACGGCCGGGTCGACGGCACGACGTACGCCGTGCCGGCGACGCACAGCCAGCCGGTGGTCCTCTACTACAACCAGGAGGTGCTGGACGCGGCGGGCGTCGAGGTGCCGACGACGGTCGACGAGCTGCTCGACGCCGTGGGCGCGCTCAGGGACGAGGGCGTCATCCCGGTCGCGCTGGCCGGTCAGAGCGTGTGGCCCGAGCTGATGTGGATCCAGTACCTCACCGACCGGATCGGAGGGCCGGAGGTGTTCCAGGCCGTGCTCGACGGCACGGAGGGCGCCTGGTCCGACCCGGCGGTCGTCGAGGCGACCACCACGATCCGCGAGCTGGTCGACGCGGGGGCGTTCGGTGACGCGTTCGGCTCGGTGAACGCCGACCAGAACGGTGACACGGCCCTGGTCCAGACAGGCAAGGCCGGTTTCCTCCTGCAGGGCAGCTGGGTCTACCCGGACCTGGTGGCGGGCGCGCCGGAGCTGGTCGGGTCCGGCGGCCTGGGGTACACGGCGTTCCCCGTCGTCGAGGGCGGCGCGGGAGACCCGGCGAACATCGTCGGGAACCCGTCGAACTTCTGGTCCGTGTCGGCGGACGCCTCGCCGGGGGCGCAGGCCACGGCGAAGTCGTTCGTCGAGTCGGAGGTGCTCGACGACGACGCGGTCGACGACCTGCTCGCCCTCGGGACGGTCCCGCCGATCGTCGGCCTCGAGGACAAGATCGCCGAGCAGGACGACGCCGAGTACCTGTCGTTCGTCTACGGCCTGGTCAGCGACGCGCCGCACTTCCAGCTCTCCTGGGACCAGGCGCTGCCGCCGGCGCAGGCACAGGCGCTGCTCGACAACCTGAGCCGGCTCTTCGTCGGCGACCTCGACCCGCAGCAGTTCTCCGAGGCGATGGACGCGACGCTGTGACCGTCGCGTCCGGCAGGGCCGCCGGACCGTCGCTCTGGATGGCGGCGCCGGCGCTGGGGCTGTTCGGGCTCTTCGCCGCCGTGCCGCTCCTGGGCGTGCTCGTGCTGTCGTTCATGCGCTGGGACGGGCTCGGCGACCCGGTGTGGGCCGGCGCGGACAACTGGGGGCGGACGCTGACCGACCCCGTGACGCTGAACGCGATGCGCCTGACGGTGGTCGTCACCGTCGTGTCGTGGCTGTTCCAGGCACCCGTGTCCCTGCTGCTGGGGGTGTTCATGGCGGGCAGGCAGCGCTACCGGGCCGTGCTGTCGGTGCTGTACTTCCTGCCCCTGCTGTTCTCCGCGGCGGCGGTGGCGATCGCCTTCCGGGCCCTGCTGGACCCGAACTTCGGCCTCGGTGCGGCGCTCGGCGCCCCGCTGCTCGCGCAGGACTGGATCGGCAGCCCCGACCTGGCCCTGTGGGTCGTGCTGTTCGTCGTCGGCTGGTGCTTCGTGCCGTTCCACTCGCTGCTCTACCAGAGCGGGGTGCGGCAGATCCCGGCCTCCCTGTACGAGGCGGCGCTGCTGGACGGCGCCGGCCGCGTCCAGCAGTTCTTCCACATCACGGTGCCGCAGCTCAGGTACACGATCGTCACGTCCTCCACGCTCATGATCGTGGGCTCCCTGACCTACTTCGACCTGATCTTCGTCCTCACCGGTGGCGGCCCGGCGAACGCGACCCGCATCCTGCCGCTGGACATGTACCTGGCCGGCTTCCGCAGCTACGACATGGGCCGGGCGAGCGTCGTCGCGGTGATCCTCGTCGTCGTCGGGCTGGGGGTCTCGCTGGCGCTGAACCGGCTCTCGGGGGCGAACCGCATGGAGTCCCGGACGGAGGGTGCCTGATGTCCCGGAGGGTCGGGGCGGCGGCCCCGAACGTGGTGGGCGCGCTGGCCGGCTGGCTGTGGCTCGCCGTGATCATCGTGCCGATCTACTACATCGTCGTGACGAGCCTGCGCCCGCAGGCCGACTACTTCGCCGAGAACACGCTGTCGTGGCCCTCGCACCCCACCCTGGACGCCTACGCCGAGGTGCTGGCCAACGACTTCCTGCGCTACCTCACCAACTCGGTCGTCGTCACGGCCGTGTCCGTCGCGGTGGTCCTCGCCGTCTCGCTCATGGCGGCCTACGTGGTGGTCCGGTCCCGGCGGCGCGGCGCCGCGCGCCTCTTCCAGGTGTTCCTGCTCGGCATCGCGATCCCGATCCAGGCGACGATCGTGCCGGTGTACTACCTGATCGTCCAGCTCGGCCTGTACGACACGCTGTGGGCCCTCATCCTGCCGTCGACCGCGTTCGCCGTCCCGCTGTCGGTGCTCATCCTGACCACGTTCCTGCGGGACGTCCCGCGCGAGCTGTTCGAGTCCATGCGGGTGGACGGGGCGGGGGAGTGGCGCACCCTGTGGAGCCTCGCGCTGCCGCTGACCCGCCCGGCCGTGGTCACCGTGGGGGTCTACGACGCCCTGCAGGTGTGGAACGGGTTCCTCTTCCCGCTCGTGCTCACCCAGAGCGCCGACACCCGGGTGCTCCCCCTGTCGCTGTGGGAGTTCCAGGGCGAGTTCTCGCTGAACGTGCCCGCGGTTCTGGCGGCGGTCGTGCTGTCCGTGCTGCCGGTGCTGGCGGCCTACGTCGTCGGGCGACGGCAGCTCGTCTCGGGCCTGACCGCCGGGTTCGGCCGGTAGGGCCGGGGCCGCACGCGGCCGGGAAAAGGCTCGGTCGGGGCCGGGGTGATCTGTGAGCATCGCGGGACCGGCCGTGACGACGTCTCGCACGACCCGTCGAGAGAGCCCGCACGTCGAGAGGAACCGCATGCCCACCGTCTCGCTGACCCGCACCCCGGACACGCTCTACACCGGCACGCCGTACACCTACGCCGCCTCGCCCGCCCCGGGCACGCGCCTGGTCTTCCTCGCGGGCGCCTGCCCGCTCGACCTCGCGGGTTCCGTGACCCCGGCGGACGACGTCGCGGGACAGGCCGCGCAGGCGATGAGCGCGCTCGAGGCGGCCCTGGCCGCGGAGGGCGGGCACCTGCGCGACGTCGTCTTCCTGCGCGTGCTGGTGGCAACCGCCGACCGCGGCGAGCTCGTCGCGGCCTGGGACGCCGTCCACGACCGGTTCGTGGCCGCGGGCCACGAGCCGCCGGGCACGCTCCAGGGCGTCACGGTGCTCGGGTACGACGGCCAGCTCGTCGAGGTCGAGGTGGTCGCGGCCGTCGCCGACGGGGCGTAGGCGCAGGGGAGCCGGCACCGGGCGGCCCGGTCCGCGAGAGGTTCTCGCAGGTCACCGCACTGGGCTGACGGCGCCACCGCGAGCCCGGCCCGGCCACGAGATGGCAGGATGTCCGACATGCCCCCAGCTGCGACCAACGTCGGTCGGACCGCACAGTCCGCCATCTACAGCGCCGGTGTCTTCGGGCGCCGTCCCGTCGTCCCCACCAGCCCCGACGCCCTCGCCGACGCCGCACGGCGGCGCATGACCCGCACCGGCTGGGCGTACGTCGCCGGCGGGGCCGGCGCACAGCGCACCGTCGCGGCCAACCGCGAGGCCTTCGGCCGGTACCGCACCGTCCCACGCCAGATGGTCGACGTCGGCGAACGATCCCTCGCCACCACCCTGCTGGGCCGCGAGCTGCCCGCGCCCGTCCTGTTCGGACCCGTCGGCGCGCTCGAGCTCGCGGTCCAGCACCAGCGCGGCGGACGCGCCGCCGCCCCCCGGCACGCCGAGCCCGCCCTCGCCGCCGCCGCGCGCGACCTCGGCCTCCCCGTCGTCATCTCCTCCCAGGCGTCGACACCGATGGAGGACACCGCGGCAGCCCTCGGCGACAGCCCGCGCTGGTTCCAGCTCTACTGGTCCGCCGACGACACCGTCGCCGAGTCGTTCGTCCGCCGCGCCGAGGCCAGCGGGTGCGAGGCGATCGTCGTCACCCTCGACACCCACGTGCTCGGCTGGCGCACCCACGACCTCGACCTCGGGTACCTGCCCTTCGCGCGCGCAGAGGGCATCGCCCAGTACCTCAGCGACCCCGCCTTCCAGGCCCTCGTCGCCGAGCGCGTCGCCCGCACCCCCGACCCCGCGGCACCCGCACCCCGGCCCACGCTCGCCGCCGTCCGCGCCCTGCTGTCCATGGCCCGCCACCACCCCGGACCCACCTGGCGCAACCTCACCGGGCCGTACGCGCGCGCCGCCGTCGAGACCTTCCTCGACGTCTTCTCCCGCTCCACCCTCACCTGGGCCGACCTCGCGTGGCTGCGCGAGCGCACCAGCCTCCCGATCCTCGTCAAAGGCATCCAGCACCCCGACGACGCCCGCGCCGCCCTCGACCACGGTGCCGACGGCGTCGTGGTGTCCAACCACGGCGGACGCCAGGTCGACAACGCCGTCGCCGCGCTCGACACGCTCGCCCCCGTCGCCGACGCCGTCCGCGCGCACACCGGGACCGCACCCGTCCTGTTCGACTCCGGCATCCGCAGCGGCGCCGACGTCTTCACCGCGCTGGCGCTCGGCGCCGACGCCGTCCTCCTCGGACGTCCCTGGGTCCACGGCCTCGCCATCGCCGGGGCGGACGGCGTCCGCGCCGTCGCCACGCACGTGCTCGCCGAGCTGGACCTCACCATGGCGCTCGCGGGCGTGTCGCGCGTCGACCAGGTCGGGCCGCACAACCTGGCGGGGTGAGGGTGCGGCGGGCCGGTCGGTTGTCGGTCGGCCGTCGGTCGGCCGTCGGTCGGCCGTCGGTCGGTATGAGATCGTGACCGCTCCGCGCCCCGCGGGCGGCACGATCCGGGCAGACTGCCGCCATGACCGACGCCCGCCAGCGACCTGACAGCACGGCCCCCGGCTCGGCGGCCCCGCCCCCTGCCCTGGGTCTGGAGCTGCGCGAGGGCGTCCACGTGCCGCGCCGTCAGGTGATCTCCTGGGCCCTGTGGGACTGGGGCACGCAGCCGTTCAACACCGTGATCCTCACGTTCGTGTTCACCGCGCTGTACCTGACGACGGACGCGTTCCTCGACCCCGAGGTCGCGGTGCTCGGCGCCCAGGACCCCGCCTACCAGCGCGGGCTGGCCGAGCTGAGCAGCGGCCTGGGCTTCTGGAACGCCGCGGCGGGTGTCCTGGTGTTCCTGCTCGCACCCGTGCTCGGGCAGCGCGCCGACGCGACCGGCCGGCGCAAGACGTGGCTCGCCGGGGCGACCGGCGGCATGGTCCTGTGCATGCTCGCGCTGTGGTTCGTCGAGGCGGACCCGGCGTACTTCGTGCTCGGCGCCGCCGTCATCGGCCTCGGCAGCGTGCTCAGCGAGATCGGCGGCGTCAACTACAACGCCATGATGGTCTCGGTGGCCACGCCGCGGACCGTCGGCGCCGTGTCCGGCCTCGGTTGGGGGCTCGGCTACGTGGGCGGCATCCTCATGCTCGTCCTCGTCGTCGTGGCCAACGCCTTCGGCTGGTGGGGCATGCCGACCGACAACGGGCTCCCGTTCCGTGTCATCGCCGTCGTCTGCGCGCTGTGGGCCGTCGCGTTCGTCTGGCCGATCTTCGCGTACGTGCCGGAAAGGCAGCTCGGCCCGGCCCGGCCGAGGGTCGGGTTCCTCGCCGGGTACGTGGTGCTCTACCGCGACATCAAGAACCTGTTCCACACCGCCCGGCGCACCTTCTGGTTCCTGCTGGCCAGCGCCGTCTACCGCGACGGGCTCAGCGGCGTGTTCGCCTTCGGCGCCATCATCGGCAGCGTGAGCTTCGGCTTCTCGGCCGACCAGGTCATCGTCTTCGGCATCGCCGCCAACCTCGTCGCGGGCGTCAGCACCATGCTGGTGGGCCTGGCCGACGACCGGTTCGGACCCCGCGCCGTCATCCTCACCGCGCTCGGCACGATCGTCGCCGCCGGGCTGGGCGTCGTGCTCCTGCGCGAGCTCGGGCCGGTCGTCTACTGGGTCGGCGGGCTGATCCTGTCCGCCTGCGTCGGCCCCGCCCAGGCGGCCTCCCGGTCCTACCTGGCGCGCGTCACCCCGGCGGGGCGCGAGTCCGAGATCTTCGGCCTCTACGCCACCACCGGGCGCGCGACGTCGTGGATGTCGAGCTCGCTGTGGAGCATCGTCATCGCGCTGACCGGCGCGACGATCTGGGGCACCTTCGGGATCATCGCCGTGGTGCTCGTCGGGCTGGTGCTCCTGTGGTTCGTGCCGACGACCGAGGCCGGCGAGGCGACGAGGGGCACGGCGCGGGCGAGGTGACGGCGGCGCGGTCCGCGCTGCTCACGCGCCGCCGTTCCGGGCGTCCTTGCGGCGGCGGCCGTACTCCGCGCGGGCCTCGTGCAGCCACGCCGCGATCCGCTCCAGGTCGGCCAGCGGACCCAGGTGGCGCAGCTTGTCGGGGTTCAGGACGCCGTGGATCGCGCGCAGCCTGCCGTCGGCCGCCACGTCGAACGACCAGGTGCCGACGAGGCCGCCGCCCAGGGCGTCGTCCGCGACGATGAGCAGGCCGGGCCTGCCGCCCACCAGGGCGCGCTCGAAGTGCAGCGGCATGCCGTAGCGCAGGAAGCCGGAGAGCGTCCTCGCGACCGGGCCCTGCCCCGCCACGGGCCGCGCGATCGACATCCCGCGGGGCACGTTGCCCCCGCTGTCGCCGGTGAGCACGACGTCCTCGGCGAGCAGCGCGAGGAACGGCTCCACGGCGCCCTCCTCGCAGGCCGCGAGGAACCGCGTGACGAGCTCCTCGGCGCGGTCGGCGGGTGCCGCGGACGCGGGGGTGCCGGTGCGGGTGGTCCGGGGGGACGCGCCCGCGAGGTGTGCCGCCCGGACGCCCGACGGTCCGGCGTCGGTCGCTCGGCCGTGCGGGGTCGTCCCGGCGTGCGGCGGCGGCGCCGTCCCGGCAGGTGTCCTGGCGCCGGGGCGCGGCCTCGTCCCCGTGTGCGGCGTCCGGCCGACGTCCGGCCGTGTCCCGTCGTCCGCCGTGCGGTCGCGCGCCCCGCTCTCGCGTCGCTCGGCGATGCGACGTCGTGCGCGCGAGGCGAGCTGACGCGCCGCGACCGGGGTGGTGCCGATGACGTCGGCGGCCTCGCTGTGCGGGAACCCGAGCACGTCGTGCAGCAGGAACGCCGCGCGCTCCGTCGGCGTGAGCGTCTCCAGCAGCACGAGGAACGCCGTCGAGAGGTCGTCGGCGAGCTCGGCGTGGGCGGCGGCGTCGGGCGGGGGAGACGCCATGGCGACGGGCAGGTGCACCGGGCCGACCAGCGGCTCGGGGAGCCACTCGCCGACGTACGACTCGCGGCGCACCCGTGCCGAGCGCAGCACGTCGATGGAGATCCGGGTCGTCACGGTGGTCACGAACGCGTCAGGGTTGCGGACGTCCTCGGCCTGCGACACCCGGGTGAGCGCCTCCTGGACGACGTCCTCGGCTTCCGCGACGCTCCCGAGCATCCGGTAGGCGACGGAGAAGGCGAGCGGGCGCAGCCGGTCGAGCTCAGCGGCCTGCGCGTCGGTGCCGGAGGTGGCGTCGCCGGACGTGCGGGAGGTCGTCATGGGGCCATGCTCTCGCGTCATGCCCCCTCGACGGGACAGGAGCGACCGATGTGACAGGCGCCTGGGGACGACGATGAAGAGTTGTCCACAGATGCCGGGAGCACCGCGCCTAACGAACGCATGTGCGAGAGAATAGTGTTCAAGGACGACGGTGGGCGGGGGGTGCGGCGTGGAGCGGTGGACGGAGGGCGCGGACGGCGTCGCGGTGCAGGCATGGGACCGCGCCCTGGCACGCCTCGAGGAGGTGGCAGGAGAGCTGGCCGACCTCGCGGGCGGCCTCGACGGCTGGAACGTCCCCGACGTGGCCGGGCTCGTGTCCGCGCACGGACGACTGCGCCGGGTCACCGGCCGGCTCGACGGTGTGCGGTACGCCGTGCTTCCGCGCATCGAGGACGAGGGGTCGTGGCGCTCGGGCGGGACGGCACGGACGTTCGCGACCTGGCTGCGCCTGCGGGAGGGTGTCGCCGCGTCGACCGCGCGCAAGGACGTCACCACCGCCCGCCGCCTCGCGCAGGCCCTGCCGACCACACGGGACCGCCTGGTCGCGGGGGCGCTCGGCGCGGACCACGCCCGCGTCATGTGCGAGGTCGCACCCACGAGCCGCACCCGGACGGACGCTCTCGCCTGGTTGGTCGACACCCGCACCGGAGAGGTGACCACACCGGAGGCGTACGTCCGGACCGTGGGCGTCGACCTCCCCGACCCGTCCGCCGACCCGGACGGCGAACGCACGCGCGCGCTGATGACCGAGGCGCTGGAGGCGGCCGTCGACGACGGCGTGCTGGTCACCGGCGAGACGCTCGTGCTCGACGAGGCGCGCGCCCTCGACGCGGACCGGTTCCGCGTCGTCGCGCGCCGGTTCGCCACCGTGACCGACCCCGACGCCGACGACACCCACGACGACAAGGCGGTTGACGGCGAGTTCCTCGACCTGTCGCCGACGTTCGGCGGCTTCCACGTCGCAGGCTTCCTGACCCACGAGCACGGGACGCTCGTCACGACAGCGGTGAACGCGCTCCTCGGCGCCCCGGGTGCGGACGACGACCGCACGCCCGGGCAGCGCCGCGCGCAGGCGCTCGCGGACGCCGCCCGCCTCGTGCTCGACACCGACCAGGCGTCGCCGGGCGCCGCCGTGCGACCGCACCTGAACGTCACCGTCTCCTGGACCGAGCTGCTCGCCCAGGTGGCGCGCACGAACGAGGGGCGGTGCGTGACGTGCGGTCAGGGTGGTGCCGGGCCCGGCCCAGGGATCTACCTCGCGGGCGGCGGCCCGGTGCTCACAGAGTCCCGCGACCGCGTCCCGCGATCCCTCCTGCGCCGGCTCGCGTGCGACAGTGCGATCACCCGCGTGGTGTTCGGGCCGGACGGGGCGGCGCTCGACGTCGGGCGCGCCCGGCGGACGGTGAGCGGTCAGATGCGGCGGGCGGTCATCGCCCGGGACCGCCACCGCGTGTACCCGGGGTGCGACCAGCCGCCGTCCCGTTGCGAGGTGCACCACGCGGTCACCCACTGGGCGGACGGCGGCACCACGTCGGCCGCCAACAGCGCCCTGCTGTGCTGGTACCACCACCAGCTCGTCGACACGCGCGGCATCACCATGCACTGGGCCGGCAAGAACCCGCCCGTGGGTCCGCGCGGTGCCGCCGCGACGCTGCTGGACACCGGGTGGGCCTTCACGGACGCCCGCGGGCGCCGCATCCGGCTGCCCGACCCGGTCGCGGCCGACCCGCCTGGCGGAGTCACGGCCGACCCGCCCGACGGGGCGGTCGATCACCCGCCGGGCACCCGGGACGACGGTTCCCCCGGGGCCGCGCCACCGGGCAGGGAGGCGGCATGACGCCGGAACGGCCACCGCGGGCGCGCGCAAGGCGACGCCGGCTGCCGTGCCTTGCCCGTGCCCGTGCCCGTGCCCGTGCCCGTGCCGGCGCCGCGCTACGGCCGGGCCGGGGCGACGCGCCCCGCGTCACCGAACGTGTCCGTCGGAGAGCCCGCGTCCCGAGGCCGTCGTCCGCGCACCACCCCGTGCCGTGCGAGCCGCGAGCGCGACGACCGCCGCGGCCAGCATCCCGGTGCCGCACAGCACGACGGCGTACGCCGGCACGCTCGCGACGTCGTAGAGCGCCCACAGCAACGACCCCGTGGTGGTGGACGCGACCGCGCCGGCGACGGCGTCCGCCACCTGGAAGGCCGAGGACGCGGAGCCCTGCTCGTGCGGCTCGGCGAGCTCGAGCGTGAGGACCGAGAGCGTCGGGCACACCAGGCCCATGCCGCTGCCGGACAAAACCCAGAACGCCATGCCGGCTCCCGCCGGGATCCCCGGTACGACGAGCAGCGCGGAGCCGATGACGCCGACCGCGAGCAGCCCGCCCCCGAGGCGGACGTATCCGGCGTGGCTCAGGTGCAGCAGGTTGCGGCCGCGCAGCCACGACGCGGTCGACCAGCCGAGTGCTCCCACCGTCAGGACCAGTCCGGCGAGGGCGGGGCTCAGGTGCCGTTCGTGGACGAGGAGGAGCGGGAGGAGCACCTCGGCGCCGGTGAACGCTGCCGACACCAGCGCCCGGACGGAGATCACCGACGGCAGACCTGGCCGCGCGCGCACGACCGCCGCCGCGAGGCGTCCGGCCGCGCGGAGGGGAGACGTCGGCGCGTGCCCGCCCCCGGGGCTGTTCGCCGCCGCGTCCGCTGCTGCTGCGTCCGCTGCCGCCCCGTTCGCTGCTGACAGGCCCGGCCGCATCAGGGCCGCCGCCGGTACGGTGAGTACCGCCGCGCCCAGGAAGACCCAGCGCCAGCCGAGGTGCTCCACGACCAGTCCCGCGATACCCGGCCCGACGATCGCGGGCACCACCCACGCCGCCGCGAACGCGGAGAACACGGCGGGACGGCGGTCGGGCGCGAAGACGCGAGCCACGAGGACGTACAGCGCCACGCCGTACAGGCCGCTCCCGACACCCTGGACGGCCCGCCCCGCGATGAGCGCGCCCATGCTCGTCGCCGCGCCCGCCACGCCGAGCCCCCCGACGAACAGCGTGGCCCCCGTCCACATGGCGGGTGCGGGCCCCGAACGGTCGCACCAGCGCCCGGCCGCGAGGGTCCCGACCACGCTCGTCGCGAAGACCACCGCGAACGCGAGCGTGTAGTACCGCAGGCCGTCGAGTTCGACGGCGATGGCGGGCATCGCCGTGGCCACCGCGATCGACTCGAACGCCCCGAGCGAGCAGAGCGCGACCATGCCGACCAGAGCCAGTCGCTGCGCCGCCGGGCTCAACGCGGCCGGCGGGACGGCGCTCGCAGCGGGGGAGGTGGGGGAGGTGGTGCTCACACCAGCACCACCTTGCCGACCGTGCGGCGCTCCTCGAGCTCGCGGTGAGCCCGCGCGGCCTCGGCGAACGGCACCCGGTGCGTCGCCACGCGCCACCGACCGGAGGCGGCGTGCGCGAGGGCGCGCTCCTGGTAGGCGCGCGGGTCGCGCAGCGGCGGCGCGTCCGGCCCGACGACGTAGCGCACCTCGATCGAGGGCTCGACGGCTCCAGGTTCGATCCGGTCGTCGCCGGCCCAGGAGGTGTACCGGTTCGGGGCGCCGGACGCCCAGCCGTACGCGACCAGCCGCCCGACGGCCCCCTCACCGCCACCGTCGACCGTGCCCTGCGGCCTGAGCAGCGCCGTCGCGGCGGTGCCGAGCTCGCCGCCCACGCCGTCCAGGACGACCGTCGCGCGCCCGCCACCGAGCGCGGCCCGGGCGGTGCGCTCCCAGCCGTCGGCGGTGTAGTCGACGAGCGCGAGCCTGTCGCCCGCTGCCGTCGACCCGTCGCCGGCCGCACCGTGCCCGTCACCGTGCCCCTCACTCCGCCCGTCACCCTGCCCGTC
>Ga0079224_100013427_pt1 | contig 11404 bp, 10 predicted proteins | sample Stecom2015_FD_80414 | JGI IMG/M metagenome (GOLD analysis project Ga0079224, IMG submission 80414) | Agricultural soil microbial communities from Utah to study Nitrogen management - Steer compost 2015 | ecosystem: Environmental > Terrestrial > Soil > Agricultural land | place: USA: Utah...
TTGGAGCCGACTGTTCTTCTTATGACTTAGCATTCATAAAAATGTCGTGATTTTCTTTGAAGCCAACAGAATATGATTTGATGCCTGACGAACTTTTTTCGTTGATTTGAGTCTGCGAACCTTTCCGGTTATCTATAGTCATTTTAATATCCGTGATTTCTCCTGACTTATTACGCTTTAACCGATTTACTCTAAAATCTATTCGATGTTCTGCAAATTTGCTTTTAATGGTTTCAAGTTCACGATCTGATGTGTTTTTACTTATCGGGAATTGAAGCAAAACCGTTTCTCCCTTTTTATCCTCCGCTTTTATATACTTCATTTCGCCGTCTTTAAGCACCCATACTTGTGAAATATTTTTAACAAATGTGGTGTCATTTTTCCGAGAACCGTTTTGGATAATAACCGTTTCTGCATTTTGAAATTTGGAAAACTCACTTTCAGATAAACCATAACCATAAGCTACCTTCGCCATTTCCCGGGCTTTAAGCGCTTCTTCCCGGGCATTTTGAATAGTGGTTTTATCCGGAATTTGTACTTTCAAGGAATCATTTTCAGATAGCACATAAGCATAGGTGCCTTTGACTTCTTCCGAAAATTTCGTGCCCTTCTCACGCGCTAACTTCACCAGTTCATCAAGATCCATTGCCCCGGAAGTACCAGAAACATTGTCGGAATAAATAACAACAATCTTTTTGTTTTTCAGGGAATCCTTTGGCGTCTCGATTTCGGTGGCTTGTTTAGTTAAGGAAATAATTTCTTCTGAATGGATTTGAGCTTCTGTGCTGTTTTGGTCGGAAGTTATGGGTTCCTTTTTCAGCTTCTCTTGAGCGGTTTCTTGAACCGATGAATGCTGCTGCCAACTGGCGCCATCTGCGTATTTATAAATATTTTTTATTTCAGTTGTCACTTGAAAGCTCATTAAAAAAGCAGCCAAAAACGGAAGAATCAGAAGTGCCTTTAAACTTCTCGCGTTGTGGGATTTTCTTTTGTTCATCATGATAATTCGGTTTTTTGTGAAAGAATGAAAATTATTAACAGGCAAGGAAAATTCACCTTGGTATGCCGATTTCAGCAATCGGATTTGATAGGATTTTTTCTCAACTTTTTCGGCAGTCGTTTTTTGGTCGGCAATAAATTCGAGATTTTGATCCACCCGCCTGGCGTAAATCCAGGAAATAGGATTCATCCATTGAAAAACAAGGAATAACTGACTCAACATAATATCCACACTATGCCAGTGTTTGGCGTGTGTTTTCTCATGATGAAGAATCATTTCCAGCTCTTCTTTATTATACAATTTCGGGTTGTAAACAATAGTTTTGAAAAACGAGAAAGGATTTATTTCGTTCTCAATTTCTATAAAGCGGAATCCATTTTCTCTAAAAGAATGAGAAGCAGATTTCTGGATTCTTCTCAGTGAAATCAAGCTAAAAACAAGTCGTAGAAGAAGAAACAACACGCCTGCACCATAAATAATCAGGAAAACATGCGTCCATTCCAGATTGGCTAAAAACCTTTCATTTTCCGGAACCGGCAGGGGTTCAAAAGCAAAATCAGAAACTAATTCCGAGCCGGAAACAGGTGTTGCAGTTACCGTTTGTTCCAGAACCACTGTTTTGGTGAAATTGACAAAAGGCAAAACAACGGCTATGGCAATTCCCAAGAGCAGAAAATACCGATTCAGCGCAAAGAAGGTTTCCCGCTTCAAAAGCAATTCGTAAACCAAAAAGAACAAAGCGAGTAGACTTCCGGATTTCAAAAGATATATCAGAATTTCCATAGACTATTTCTTTTCCGGTTTTTCAATTATTTCCAGGATTTCCCGTAATTCCTCAGCACTTATTTTTTCATTCCGGGCAAAAAAAGAAACCATGTTTTTGAATGAATTGTCAAAGAACTTGGCACTCGCTTCTTTCATAAATTCGGCGCTGTAAGCTTCTTTCGCAATAATGGGAAAGTAGCGGTAGGTGTTTCCAAAATCTTCGTGATCTACATATCCTTTGTCTTCTAATTTTCGTACAATGGTCGAAACCGTATTATAATGCAAATCTTTCCCGGGGATTTCGGCGAGTATTTCCTTTACAAATGCTTTGTCGAGTTTCCAAAGCACTTGCATTACTTCTTCTTCCTTGTTTGTCAATTTTTCCATAATCGATTCTTTTAAGAAAAAACAAAGCTATAACTATTTTTATAGTTATACAACTATTTTTGTAGTTGCCGTAAAATATCTTCGAGGCAATTTTGAAAAAGCCAACGCATTGAGGCAATTTCATTGAAAAGAATCCGCTTATATTTCTAATTATATTTTGAACCGTATCTTCGCTTTAAATAAATATTCAGGATGCGATTCCTATATCTTCTTTTTCTTGCTTTTCAAATATCCTCGGCACAAACTCTGCTATCGGAATCGTCGCAAGCGGTGCGTATGGATAAGTTTATTGGATTTGACAACTACGAAAGTCTTTATTTCCTTCAGAACCGAGCATTGCATAAAACAGGCACGGAAGGGAATTTTGTTTACAATTCGCTTCAGCTTGGGAAGATAACCGCTGTTGATATTATCAATCCTCTAAAGATTGTAGTATTTTTTCAAGACACCAATACAGTGGTTTTGCTGGATAACAAGCTCAACGAGATAGACCGCATAAAATTCGATTTAATCAACCCGTCGATGAACATAGGGTCTGCCACTACTGCCGGAAGTAATAGTCTCTGGGTTTTTAACATGGACACCCAGCAATTGGAACTGTACAATTATAAATCCAGAACTGCCACCACTGTTTCTCAGCCTTTTCCCGGCCAAGTGATTTCCCAGGCGAGTAATTTCAATTATTGTTTTGTACTGACCCCAAAGAAATTGCGAGCTTTTAATGTCTATGGAAGTTTTTTGAATCAGTTGGATCTACAAGGATTTGAGCGGGTAGCAGAGGCCCATGAAAATGTACTTTTATTAAAAGACAACAAGTTGCATTTTATCGGTGATTTTATGAAAGCCAAATCTAAGACTGCGGGAGATATCGTAGTTTTGGACACTTCGGAAATTCTTATTCGAGATTATCAGTTAATGAAAGATTTCATCTATATTTTTGACGGCAAAGAACTTCATACTTTTAAATTAACCATTCCAAAGAAAGATTAATCATGCACGTTGCTATTGCGGGGAACATTGGTTCCGGAAAAACGACTTTGACAGGTTTATTAGCTAAACATTATAAATGGGAACCTCACTATGAGGATGTGGAAGACAACCCCTATCTCGACGATTTTTACACCCAAATGGATCGTTGGTCATTCAATCTTCAGATATACTTTTTAAATAGTCGCTTTCGGCAAATTTTGGAGATTCGGGAAAAGAATAAAAAGATAGTTCAAGATCGCACCATTTATGAAGATGCTTATATTTTCGCTCCCAACCTTCACGCGATGGGACTGATGTCTAATCGGGATTTTGAAAACTACCGCTCGTTGTTCGGGCTGATGGAACGTGTAACAGAGGCTCCGGATTTGCTTATTTATTTGAGGAGTTCGATACCCAATCTGGTGAACCAAATTTATCAACGCGGAAGGGACTATGAAGCTTCTATAAGTATTGACTATTTAAGCCGACTAAACGAACGATATGAAGCATGGATTCAGAGCTATGACAAGGGAAATCTTTTGATTGTGGATGTGGACACTATTGATTTTGTCAACAAGCCGGAAGACTTTGGAGAAGTAATTAATCGGATCGATGCGGAATTGCATGGGTTGTTTCGGTGAGTTTTTGAGACGTGAGACGTGAGACGTGAGATTTTAGACATTAGATTTTAGACGAGGGGCGCTTATTTTTGGATAGCTTGTTTCTGATTTCTTGCCTCCTGACTTTGGCCTCTAAAAATGCCAACCCTCAGGCCATAACCAAATCAAAAGTACACCGGCCGTGATTGATATTAGGAAAGTTGCTGTTACCCATTTGGCGAGCTTTTTATTTCCCATAATGAAAACCAGGAAGATTTTGAATGCAAAATTGGCAAGGGTTCCGGTCATGATCAGTCGCCATCCCAGTTCCGTTGCCATTCCGGATTTTATGGATTGGGCAAGAGACAGGGTAATGGCATCCTTTTTTGCCAGGCCGCCAATAATCGAAATAAAGTAGAGTCCTTCATCGCCAAATTTATCTTCGGCAAACGCCACCGCCAGAAGTATGATTCCATAAAGAATTCCGAAAATAAAAGCACTTTTAAACTGTGCCGGATTCTTGGGTTCGGGCATCTGTTCCTGAGATACTTCTTTGGATAGTAAGTAATACAGGGCCAAGCACACCAAGCACATAAACAAAAATAGCACAATGAAAGGTGAAATGAGCTGTCCGGTTTTCTCGGGAACTACAATAGCTATTTCAACGATAACACGGATAATAGATACCGTAATCGAAACGTAAATGACAAATGCGGAAATTTTTGATAATCCCACATTGGTCGCAGCCGTTCTTGCATAGCTGATTACGGTGGCGGTACTGCTAATAACGCCTCCTAGAATTCCATTGGAAATACTACCGGCTTTCTGTCCCACCCATTTATAGACGAAATATCCGAGAATACTAATTCCTACAATGAGCGTGACCATGAGCCAAATTTCTCGTGGATTCAGCACATCAAAGGGTCCATAGGTTTCATTCGGAAGAATGGGGAGAATAACCAGAGAGATTCCAACAAAAGTCATAATAGCCGCAAAGTCCTTGTCTTTTAAACGGTCAATCAAACTGTGCAACACTTCTTTTACGTAGAGAAGGATGGCGAGGGCACCTCCCACAATCACCCCAATCACTCTATGTCCCACCACAAGATAAGCGCCAATGGCAAACATAAGCAGTACAGCCACTTCCGTTGTTTGTCCGGCAGTGGGATATGCTTCTCTTGCTGCAATAATCCTGCTGGCGGCAATCATAAACGCTGCGATTGCAATCACAAAAACTGGAATTATAAACGGATTATCAAATGCTCGAGCGAGAAATCCCGACATAGTTCCAAGAAGTGCAATAAGAGTAAATGTGCGAACGCCGGCGGTTTCATGATTTGTCTTTTCCCTCTGGAGCCCCACGAGGAGTCCGAGTCCGAAAGATATTCCAAGAGTGACGAGGTCGTTGTAGTCCATAGATTAAAGATAAGAAAATGACAGGATTTCGAATAGGGAAAATAAAACATAGACCATAGAACATAAGGTGGGATTAGAATCAAGTTTACCCTACCCGATTCCCCTTTTTCCCATCCTGAAAATCTTTTATGTTTTTAAAGGTCACTTTCGCACGGCGGTTCAATGCTTCTTCAGTATTAAAAGCAATATGTGGAGTAAGAATTACATTATCTAAAGTCAGTAATTCATTATCGGGTTTAACGGGTTCAGTATCGAAGACATCAATGGCAGCGCCTGCTATTTTTTGATTTTTCAACACCATGATTAAATCCGATTCATTAATGATAGGACCGCGAGCTGTGTTGATGATAAATCCCGTCTTTTTCATCGCTTCCAATTCCTCCTTTGCAATGCTTCCTTTGGTTTCCTCCGTTAGTGGTAAGTGAACGGAAACAATATCGGCTTTGGCAAAAAATTCTTTTTTATCCTTGATATAACTTCCGCCGAGATTTTTAAATTCATCATGCTCCGAACGAGACCAACCAAGAATTTTACATCCGAAAGCTTTAAAAAGTCTGGCAGTTGCAATACCAATGGCACCGGTTCCCACAATGCCGATGGTCTTATCTTTCAAATCCTGACCGGGCTTTAGTTCCCATTTTTTATCCTTAACAATCTGATCCGCTTCGGGAATTTCCCGCAATAGAGAAATAGCCAGCCCCACGGCGAGTTCGGCCACAGAATTGGTGGCATAATGAGGAACATTATAAACAGCAATATCGCGTTCTTGGCACGCTTCCAGATCCACACTGTCATATCCCGTAAAGGCGACAGCAACCATTTTTAAATTTGGAAATTTTTCCAACTGCTTCCTCCCTACTTCTTTTTTTACTGTAATTATAATTTCCACATCTCCCGGAGTGGCTTTGCCAGGGTCGTCAATTACTTCGTAATCAAGTTTCTTCACTTCTTTAATTACTTCTTCCGAAGGAATTCCGAGGTCTTGAAGAAGTAGGATTTGCTTAGGCATCTTCTGTGAATTTCTGTGAAAAAGAAAATTACAAAAAAGTAATCATAAACCGACCCGGTTGAAATGAGAATGCAGTCTAATTCTAAAATCTCTTATTCCAGCGACTTCTGTACCTTACAAGGATTTCCAAAAGCAAGTACATTATCGGGAATATCTTTGGTTACTACACTTCCTGCGCCGATAGTGACATTATTACCGATAGTCACTCCGGGAAAAATTATTGAATTCCCACCAATCCACACATTGTCGCCAATGGTAACCGGTTTTGTGTAGTGAGGTAACGTGTTTCAGTTTCATTGGCAATAATACGTTCCGATGCTTTTAAAGGATGTGTAGCGGTGTAGATCTGAACAAATGGCGCAATGAGTCCGTTTTTCCCGATGGTGATTTTGTTGTTGTCGATAAACATGCAATTGGTATTGACAAAGGTATTTTCGCCGATAAAGATGTTTTCGCCGTAATCACAGAAGAAAGGAGCTTCTATCCACACGCCCGAAGCTTTCGAACCTAACAAATCAGACAATATCCGATCGCGTTCTTCCAAGTTTTGGGAGTCTAGAGAATTATATTGTTTAAGGAGTTTTCGTGCTTTGTGGTATAGCGCTAACAATTCCGGATCTCGGGAGTTGTAGGGCTTTCCGGAAAGCATTTTCTGTTTTTCTGTCATAAGGTGTGGTTTTACAATTCCCGCGGAAGCGGAAATTACTTGAGATAATTTACAACATCTTCCAGCTTCTCAACCGAATCTTTCAAACCTCCTTCCCTGTTGCGGATAACCCAAATTTTTTTATGGTTATCGATAATTTCCGAGAGCTCGTGCGCCAATTCTTTTTTTATCTTTTTCGGGATTTCCTTTGTGGATTTATCTTTTGTATCGAGACGCGCCAGACCTAAATCAATTCCGAATAGTGCCAAACGCGAAGCTTGTTCAATTTCTTTTTTGATGATTTTTGCATCAGCCGATTCGGGTTTTGCTTTGTGCAACAACGCAAGTCCTTTTTCAATTTCTTCTTTGGCTGCCAATAAGCCCGGTTTATTCAAGTGTTTTGTTTGATACTGCCCTTGCATCGTCCACGCAAAGCGGCGAATCATCAGGTGAAACGCATTGGCATTACCTTCCGGGATATTCGTTTTTAAGTATGCATTCCCCAAAGTTAATAAAGCTTTGGCGGTATATTCTGTTTCATCTTTAAAGACATACTTATTCAGCAGAAATTCCAGGTTGTCAAGAGTTTTATCGGAATAATTCCACGCATAACTCGCACCCAAAAGTTGTGTGGCGTAACTTACGGATCTTGGTTGGAAATGCCCGTAGTCGCCCCAATCAGTTATCAGATATCCTTTGGCGCCATATCTTTTTCCTTCTACGGCGGCGTTTTTCAGATTTATAAAAGCGTTTTGATTCCGTCCGATTTCGGATCTCCAGCTTGAAGTACCGGGACAGACATAGAAATCAAGGCCGGCATTTTCAAATTCAACTAAATTTTTATCAAACGGATAGGTCGCATCATAGCCCCAAACCAATGCCGTCATATTCTTCGGGATGTCTTTGATGAGTTCGGGATGATTTAAGACAATATCACCCCAGAATTGCGTTTGCTTTCCGTTCTTGATAATTTCGTCGTTAAGCTTCATCAGGAAGTCGAGATACACCTGCCCTTTTCCGATGGAATCACTCAATGCTTTCGATTTTCCGAGACCCAATTCAACCGTTTCATCTCCGCCGATATTGGCGTATTTACTGGAGAAATTAGGAAGTAACTCCGCATACAGTTCCTGCATGAGTTCGAAAGATTTCGGATTGGTGGGTGCCAGAGCGGTGCGGTTTCGTTTTCCCCAAATGGTGTTGCAATCGGTTTCGCATTCACTTAAATCCAGATATTCATCGTGTTTCAGCCAATTTTCCATGTGACCAAAAGAATTCTGATTCGGAACCAAATCAATTCCGCGCTGCCTACAATATTGGTCGAGTTGTTGAATTTCCAAAGCAGTCAGCGGACTCGCATGTTCCCATACTTTTTTATGATTTCTGTAGGCAAAAGTATGTTCGGTATAAAGCTGAAATTCGTTAATGCGCCAATCAGAAAGTTGGTCGATAAGAGCGTAGAGACTTTCCATCGTGGGAACCTTATCACGACTGACGTCGAGCATAAATCCGCGTCGTTCAAAATCTGCCCAGTCATTTACATTAATAAAAGGAAGATTCTTTTTTTCGGTTTGGGCATATTCCAAAAGGTGCAAGATGGTTTGCTTCCCATAACGCAGTGCCCGGGGATTTTTAGCTTTGATGTGAATTTCATTTCTTCCCAAATTCAACCGATATTCATCATGATGCTCCAGATGTGATTCTAAATAGAAACGTATATCTACCGTTCCTTTTGGCGTTTTAAGTTCCCATTTCCCGGTCGAACCTTCTTGCAATGATTTGATAAGAAAGGTTTCCAGCACATGGAATTGATCTCTTTCCAGAGCGATTTTGTCTCCCGCCACCTCCATATTCTGAGGGCGGAAAATTAGATATTTTAAAATGTTTTCATTTGAATATAGGGCGGTTTGAGAGAAAACCACAAACAATAAGAGAACAGTCTTTATTTTCATCATGTAGGCCGTGACTTTTGTTATTAACATATGGAATTCAAAAAGAACGCAAGGAATCCCTAAAGATTGCGAAAATTGGAATCTTTCCTTTGAGCCGCAAGTTTTTGAAGGTTTTTTATTGGTGAACGAGGTATTTGAATAGAATCCACTTCAACATAAAAATCCTCAAAATAATCCTCCGGAGCACAACTCACATAAAAAAACCCTCAACTTGATTGAAGCGAGGGTTTCTATATTGAATTTTCTGATTTTTTATTCTGCAGCGAAAGTTATGCTTTCTTCCAGAGCATCAAAAATAGTAGTTTCATCTTGAGTTTGTCCGGTTTGTGTTTCGGCTTCGATAACTTCCATAACGGGAGCTTCGTGTTCGGAATTTCCGGAGAGGTTTCCGAGAATTGGCGCCAACACAAGACCTACAAGACAAGTCAGTTTAATCAAAATGTTCATCGACGGTCCTGAGGTGTCTTTAAACGGATCTCCCACAGTATCTCCGGTTACGGCGGCTTTGTGAGCTTCGCTTCCTTTGTAGGTCATTTGTCCGTTGATCATAACTCCGGCTTCAAATGATTTTTTAGCATTATCCCAAGCGCCTCCGGCGTTGTTTTGGAAAATTGCCCACATCACGCCACTCACGGTAACTCCTGCCATGTATCCGCCAAGAGGCTCGGCTCCAAAAAGGAATCCAATAACTACCGGAGTGATAATAGTGAGTAGCCCCGGAAGAATCATTTCACGCAAAGCTGCTTTTGTAGAAATATCCACACATTTGGCATATTCGGGCTTTCCTGTTCCTTCCATAATTCCGGGAATTTCGCGGAATTGTCTTCTCACTTCTTTTACCATTTCCATGGCAGCTTTTCCAACCGATTTCATTGCCATTGCAGAGAAAACAACCGGAATCATTGCACCCACAAATAGCATCGCCAATACGTCTGCACGGAAAATGTTGATTCCGTCAATACCGGTAAAGGCAACATAAGCTGCAAACAGCGCTAGAGCCGTAAGTGCAGCAGATGCAATCGCAAATCCTTTTCCAACAGCGGCGGTAGTATTTCCTACAGAATCCAAAACGTCTGTTCGCTCACGCACTTGTGGATCAAGTTCGCTCATTTCGGCAACTCCTCCTGCGTTATCGGCAATGGGTCCGAATGCGTCAATAGCCAGCTGCATTCCGGTAGTCGCCATCATCGCCGATGCGGCAAGCGCTACTCCGTAGAATCCTGCCAATTCGTATGATCCGAAAATAGCAGCAGCGAAAAGAATTACCGATGAAAAAGTGGACATCATCCCTACTGAAAGTCCGGCAATAATATTGGTAGCTGCACCGGTAGAAGAATTTTCAACAATACTCATAACCGGTCTTTTTCCAAGACTGGTATAGTAGGCAGTAACTACAGAAATTAAAGCTCCAACTGCCAACCCAATACACGCCGACCAGAATACGTTGATGGATGGAATGATTCGCATAGCTTTTTCTCCGAAGAATTTCATTTGCATTTCTGCGGGAAGCATCCAGTCGATCAGGAAGTAGGCAGCGATAAGCGTTAATATGATAGCGCCCCAGTTTCCGGCGTCTAAAGCTTTTTGAACTTGCGATTCGCGAGCATCGTTGTTTTTAATGCTAACGAAGAAGGTTCCTATAATGGAAGCCAAAATTCCAACTCCTGCAATTACCAGCGGAAGAAGAATGGGTCCCATATTATTAAAGCTGTCAATGAAAGGTTGTGTAGCAGACATATCGCGAATTACATAATTCCCAAGAACCATAGCTGCAAGAACAGTAGCGACATAACTTCCAAAAAGGTCAGCCCCCATTCCGGCCACGTCTCCTACGTTATCTCCTACGTTATCGGCGATTGTTGCGGGGTTTCGCGGGTCGTCTTCGGGGATTCCGGCTTCGACTTTTCCAACAAGGTCTGCGCCCACGTCGGCCGCTTTTGTATAGATTCCACCTCCCACACGAGCGAAAAGTGCAATACTTTCAGCACCAAGAGAGAATCCGGCAAGTGCTTCTAAAACGATAGTCATTTCCATGTAGAAATTTCCTGCACCGGAACCTATGAACTGTCCGATAAAGAAAAGGGTAAACAGGCTCAATCCGAGGACTGCAAGTCCGGCTACTCCAAGTCCCATAACCGTTCCTCCTCCAAATGAAATTTTCAGGGCTTGAGGTAATGAAGTTTTAGCAGCTTCGGCGGTGCGGGCATTGGCGTCGGTGGCTATTCGCATCCCGATATTCCCTGCAAGTGCGGAAAATATAGCCCCAAAAATAAAGGCCGGAACAATCATCCAGCTGGTAGTTTCAACCATGGTTGAAACGAAATAAAGGAGAACTGCGGCAATGATTACAAAAATTACCAGCAGTCGGTACTCGGCATTCAAGAAAGCAAGGGCTCCTTCTTTAATACTTTTGGAGATAAACTGCATACGGTCATTACCGGCAGGCTGTTTTTTTACCCAACTCATTTTGATGAGCATAAAGAGAAGTCCCAGTACCGAGAGGATAATGGGAAGGTAGATAATGTTCTGTTCCATTATAAATTGTTTAGTTCGTTTTTTTATCTTATATAACGCGGGGCAAAAGTAGGTAAAATGTTTTAATGAGCGTATGCAAGGGGTTTAAATCCGTATCTAAATTGAAACCGAAGCGGGAAATTAAAA
>Ga0079224_100013429_pt1 | contig 11403 bp, 11 predicted proteins | sample Stecom2015_FD_80414 | JGI IMG/M metagenome (GOLD analysis project Ga0079224, IMG submission 80414) | Agricultural soil microbial communities from Utah to study Nitrogen management - Steer compost 2015 | ecosystem: Environmental > Terrestrial > Soil > Agricultural land | place: USA: Utah...
GACCCGGTTCGTCGGGGCGCCGCAGCGGACGTCGACGAATCGGAAACAGTCGTCGTCGGCGCGCACGGAGGTGCACCGAACGCCCAGCTCACCACCGTCGTGTCTAAGAGAGCTTTTGCCGGTTATTGGGAATACCTGCTGGACGTCGCGATCTTCACCTCTCCGCCTCACCCGAGTTGGAGCGGGGCGGCCCTCCTCGGGAAGGACGGCGCCCTCTGCGGCCTCGGCTCTCTCTATGTACAGGATGCACTTTCCGCAGCAGGCGAAGTCCCGGGCAACATGTTCGTACCGCTGGAAATCCTGGAGCCGATCCTGTCGGATCTGGTCGCGACAGGACGGTCTTCACGCCCGCCGAAGCCGTGGCTCGGTATGTACGCGAGCGAGGTCGAAGGTGCGCTGGTAGTGGCGGGCCTCGCGGATGGGGCTCCCGCGAGCACGGCAGGCATCGAAGTCGGAGACCTGATCGTCGCCATCGCGCAGGAGCCCGTCGCCAGCCTGGTCCAACTCCAGCGACGGATTCGGTCGATCGGAAACGCCGGCGCAATCGTCAATCTGCAGATTTACCGAGACGGTTCACTTCTGGACATCGATGTCCGCTCGGCCAGTCGGTACGACTACCTGAAGGCTCCCACCTCGCACTGACTCGGGCCTTCGGGACAATCCGGGAGAATTCGGCGCGAGCTAAGCCAGGCCGCGGCGTTCTTTCATTCTTTCGATGGCAGCCGCAAACAGGGACACGGGCGGCCGATAACAGCCGCGTCCCATCAGCCCCCCTTGCCCCGTCGCGTCGATGATCGCAAGCGTGATGACCGGCGACTCGCCGGTCGCAACGACGCGGGCGGCGTCCAGACCTACCCTGATGCCGACTTCGCCGAAGGCGGGATGAACCGCACTCAGCAGCTGCTCGGGCAATTCGCTTATGCCTCTGGGCAGATAAGGGCCGAGGACCGCCATGATCTCAGGCGAATGGGCAACGCACTGACCGCCGAAACCGAGCGCGTCGACCAGCGCGCTGTCGCCGATCGCGCCGCTCGGCCGTCCCCGCGGGGCCCGCTCGAGCATGGGCCCCGTCGGCGACTCAGCATCGCAGACGACCCATTCATGTGGATTGCCTGCCAGTCTGACGCCGAACGAACCGCCGTTGCCGGCGAGCGACGTAACCAGCGAACTGCCTACCACCCCCTCTGCGGCCTGCAGAATGCAGTGGGATGCCGCCATCCACAGGGAAAGAAAGAACAGCGGCCACTGCTGAATATGCGATTGCACCTCGGCGAACCCGGGTTGCGCCCCGATCCTGCTTCCCAGCACGTCGAGCAGTGCATGTGTCGCTGCGGTGGTCCGGCCATGCAGATCGTCGCCGTCCTCGATTCCCTGAACGGCTACCGGAAGCAGGGGAATGCTGTCGCTCAGCGCCCGGCTGAGGATCCCGGCGAGATTGCGCTCTCTCCAGCGGAGCCTCTCGATAATCTCGGGGTCTCGGGCACCGAAACGCAGCTGCGGGCCGGCGCCGCTTCCGAGGGGACTGAACGCCCGACGCGAGGGGTCGCCGGCATCCGCGACGACCTGCAGCGGCATCGATGGGGAGACGACCGCCGCGAGCGGCGTCGCCACACGCATGTCGAGTGCCGGCGAAAGCCGGACGGCCCCGCTTCTGATCAGCTCTTCCGCGGCAGTCTCGGTCTCCGCCCATCCCTCATAAATGCATGCGATGACTGCCGCGTTCAGGATCGTGGCCGGAGGCGCGGTCGGGTCGGCCAGCGGCGGGCCGGCATGAAGGAGTTGCCTCTCCTCCAGACCTACGGCCTCTCTCGCCTGGCTCAGTGCCTGCCAGACCGGCATCACCGCCAGGATTCTCCGCACGGCTGACGATTCAGCCCCCTCTATTGCACAGGCGTTACATTCGGGCGCGTCCGACCTTTCGCGTGACGCGGCTCCATTCAACTGAGATAAGGCGGTGTTCATTCAGGCCATTGCCGCGTCTCGGAGAACAAATGTCAACCGTTTCCCCCCCGACCATTTCCGTTGCGGCGCTCCGCCCGGACATCAGGCGACGTCTCCATTCGGACCGCCGATACTTTGTGCCCGGCCGCGCAACGTGAGAACCAGAGCCGATTCCGCTTTGGTGACCGTGCTCCTCACCGCGTTGGTCGCGGTCACCCCACTGTCGATCGACATGCCGCTCCCGGCCCTGCCGGACCTCGGCCGCGAATATCAGGCGGGATCCGCAGGCGCGCAACTGATCATCAGCGTCTTCATTCTCGGTTTCGCCTTTTCTCAGTTGTTGCAGGGGCCGCTGTCCGATGCCTTCGGGCGGCGGCCGGTTCTCCTCGGAGGCCTCGGCCTCTATCTCGCCTCCAGCCTCCTCTGCATGCTGGCGCCGACGATGGAGCTTCTGATCACAGCCCGGTTCCTTCAGGGATTTTCTGCCTGCGCGGCACCCGTGGTGGCGCGTGCGATCGTCAGTGACGCCTACGAAGGACCGCGCGCGGCCAGGGTCTTCTCCATCATTGCCGCGGGCATGGGCATCGCCCCGGTCATAGCGCCGACGATCGGCGGCTTCGTCCTGATCTGGTTCGGGGCTTCACAGATCTTCGCCCTCCTCGCCGGCACTGCTGCAGTGCTCCTTCTGGCGGTCTTGTTCGTGCTTCCGGAAACCAATGTCCGTCGGAATCCAGCCGCGTTCCGCCCGGCTCGGTTCGTCAGCAATTACCTACTGTTGTTGCGCCACCCGACGTTCCGCGGCTACGTCGCGGTCTCCGTCTGCGCGAGCGGCGGACTATTCGCCTATCTCTCGGGCTCGTCCTTCGTTCTGATCGACGTGCTCGAGGTGCCGGCCCATCACTTCGGCCTCTACTTCGCGCTGGTGGCATCGGGACATATCGCGGGCGCCCTCTGTTCGGGAACGCTGGCAGAGCGCCTCGGCAGCCGACATTTGCTGACGGTCTCGACGGTGATCAGCGCAACGGCCGGCGTTGTCATGGCCGCTCTCGCCTGGGCCGGGGTGGAGACCGTCTCCGCCATCGTCGCTCCCATGTGTCTCTACATGTTCGGATTCGGGATAACCATGCCGAACTGCATGGCGGGGGCGGTGAACCCGTTCCCGCAGATGGCCGGTGCCGCCTCCGCAATGATGGGATTCCTGCAGATGACCTCCTCCGCCGCCGTGGGCGCCCTGGTCGGTCATTTGGACGACGGCACGACCTTTCCGATGGCGGGGATGATCGCGCTGATGGCGGTCCTCGCTGCCGCGACGTTTCTCGCTTTCGCGCGAGGCGACGGCAATCCTGATCGGCAGGAGCCGAGAGCCTAATCGCGGAAGTTGACGTACTGGAGCGGCTGCTCGATTCCCAAGCCCTTGATGTGGGAGATCACGGCCTGAAGGTCGTCGATCTTCTTACCGGATACCCGAAGCTCATCCCCCTGGACGGCGACCTGCACCTTTAGCTTGCTCGCCTTGATCTCCTTGGTCAGTCGGCGCGCGAGGTCTCGGTCGATGCCCTCCCGAAGAGTGACGACCTGCCGGACCATGTTTCCCGAAGCCGCCTCCGGCTTGCCGAAATCCAGGGCTGCCGCGTCCACCTTTCGCCTGGTGAGGTGCGCCTTCAGCAGCTCCTGCACCTGCTTCAGCTTCATGTCGTCGTCTGCAAGAATGGTTACGATGGACCCTTCCCGCTCCACCTGCGTGCGGGAGTTCTTGAAATCGAAGCGCTGGCCTATCTCGCGCATGAGATTGGCAAGCGCATTGTCGACTTCCTGCATATCGAGCTTGGATACGACGTCGAACGAAGGCATTTCGACTCCATCGGAACTGGGATAGCCGCCCACAACCTATACACTCGTCGGAAAAGGCCAACTGGCAAGCTCGCGACAGAATGAGGGACGGATGACTTTCGACCAGGACCGTGCGGAGCTGCTGGAGTTGCTGGAGGGACTCGGTGCCGAGGACGACGGGAAGGTGCTCGCCGCGGCACGGGAGCTTCACCGACGCGTGGCGATCGACGGCGCCGGCTGGGAGGTCTGGTTGACGGTGGCGGCACCGGACGGGGACGCTGCGGTGTCTGCCGAGCTGTCGGAAGAAATCCGGGTGGCCGAACAATCGGCACCGGTAGAGATAAGCGCGCAGTCATCCGCGAGCGAGGACGACCTCCAGATCCTGGAAAGGCTGCTGCAGCGGACCGATATATCGACGGAGACGCGCGAGGAGCTGGAAGGCTTGCGCGCGGATCTCGTCGAAGGCTCGTTCGACGCCATGGACGCCAATTACCTGCGTGCACTGGACGAGCGGCTTCGACGAGTGTGACCCGAGGGGGCCGCAGGGGCGCGATCGCAATTTGGCCGCAATTGACTCCTACCGCTCCCGGAACGGGTGAGTACGGCGAGGACGACGAAGATGCCCCACACGATTGCATTGGTCGACGATGATCGCAACATTCTGACATCGGTCAGCATGGCCCTCGAATCGGAGGGCTTCGAGGTCCGAACCTTCGTCGACGGTGAACAGGCCTGGAACGGACTGCGGCAATCGCCCGCCGATCTGGCCATCCTGGACATCAAAATGCCCCGCCTCGACGGCATGGAGCTTCTGAAGAAGATCAGGGCGGAAAGCCGACTGCCCGTCATCTTCCTGACCTCCAAGGACGACGAGGTGGACGAGGTTCTCGGGCTGCGAATGGGAGCGGACGATTACATCACGAAGCCGTTCTCCCAGCGCCTTCTGATCGAGCGGATCCGCACCCTGCTCCGTCGGGTCGAGCTCGGCGAAAGCACCGGCAGCGACAAGACGGGCGACGAGACGATCGTTCGCGGAAAGCTGCTGCTCGACAGCGCTCGTCATCTCTGCAGTTGGGACGGCAAGCCGGTTACGCTGACCGTCACGGAATTTTTGCTCCTCCGGGCCCTCGCCATACGGCCGGGCTATGTGAAGAGCCGCGACCAGCTCATGGATGCCGCATACGGCGAGCACATCTACGTCGACGACCGCACGATCGACAGCCACATCAAACGGCTCAGACGAAAGTTCAAGTCGATTGATCCCGAATTCGGAGAGATCGAAACGCTCTATGGCGTCGGATACCGCTACCGCGCTTCCTGAGCGCTCTTCCGAACGCCCGGCGCGGGTAGCTAATGCACCATCCGCGTTCGACCACTCGGCAGAGCACCGGCACGGGCGGCTTCGCCTGCTCTCGCCGATCACTCTGCGCATTCTTGCAGTCAATGTCCTGGCCCTTGCGCTGCTCGCCGGCGGCATCCTCTTTCTCGGCCAGTACGAGCGCGGCCTCATCGAGAGCGAGCTCGGGGTGCTCAGGGCTCAGAGCCGGCTTCTCGGCGTCGCGCTCGCCGAGGGCGCCCTCGACTCGCGTTCGGAGGGTCAGCGCGAGCTCGCGGTCGAGCCGGCGAGCAGGCTGGTGCGGCGACTGGCGGAACCTGACGGTGCCCGAATCCGGCTGTTTGCACCCGACGGACGTCTGATCGCCGACAGCAGGAAGCTCCTCGGTCCCGGAGGCGTGATCGAGATCGAGCCGCTCACCGACCCGGACGGGAGCGGCATGGTGGAGCGCCTCGTCAACGGCGCCTACAACGCCATTGCGCGCCTTCTGCCCACGCCATCGCGCTTCCCTCGCTACCGCGAGGCGCCGGTGCAGCGTGCGGAGCAGTACATAGAAGCGCTCAGGGCCCTCGGCGGAGACACCAGCCACGCTGTCCGACGGCTCGACAACGGCATGCTCGTGCTCTCGGTCGCGACGCCAGTGCAGGACTTCAAACGAGTGGTCGGCGCGCTGATGCTGAGCAGTAAGGCGCTACACATCCACGATTCGATCAGGTCGGTGCGGCTCGGGATCTTCGCGGCATTCACCGTCGCTCTCGCGGTCACGAGCCTCCTGTCGATCTATCTGGCGAGCACGATCGCGCGCCCAGTGCGTCTGCTCGCGTCCGCCGCCGAACGGGTGCGGCACGGGCGCGGAAGACAGGAGGAGATTCCGGACCTCAGCGATCGGCAAGACGAGATCGGCGATCTGTCGGCCGCTCTTCGGGAGATGACCGAAGCCTTGTGGCAACGGATGGACGCTATCGAACGGTTCGCGGCCGACGTCGCTCACGAGATCAAGAACCCCCTGTCCTCTCTTCGCAGCGCCGTCGAGACCGCGTCACGCGTCCGCGACCCGGATCAACAGAAGCGGCTGATGAGCATCATCCTCGACGACGTACAGCGGCTCGACCGTCTCATCAGTGACATTTCGGCAGCTTCGCGCCTCGATGCGGAGCTGTCTCGGGCGAATACCGGGGTCGTCGATATCGGCCGAATGCTGGGTGCTTTGGCGGAGATCCACGGCATGTCGGATTCTCCCGCGGAATCTGCGAAGGGCGTCCGAATCTCGGTTCATCTCGGTGGGACCGGGCCCCTGACGGTCGTGGGAGTAGAAGATCGACTGGTGCAGGTGTTCCGCAACCTGATCGCCAATGCGATCTCCTTCAGCCCGCCGGGCGGCGAGGTCGTCGTCAACGCGAGCCGCCACGGGGACCGGGTCATCGTACGCGTCGAGGACAGCGGCCCCGGCATACCGCCGGGTAAGGAAGAATCGATCTTCGAGCGCTTCTACTCCGAGCGGCCGCAAGGCGAGAAATTCGGCACCCATTCCGGGCTCGGCCTCAGCATATCTCGCCAGATCGTCGCTGCACACGGCGGCGAGGTACGCGCCGAGAACCGCCTGGGGCCGGAAAATCAGGTGCTCGGCGCCCGCTTTATCGTAACGTTGCGAGCGGCGTGAACTCCAGGGTCCGCACGGACCCGCGGTAACGTTGACAGGCTCGGCGACCCTGCCGCATGTTGGCCGCCTTCCACAGATCAACTCCGCAGGAAGCCACCAATGAATTACGCCGACCTCGAACGCGAAATCGATGCCGCCTGGGAGGCGCGGGATGGTATCAGCTCGTCGACGACCGGCCGGGTAAGGGATGCCGTGATCGCGGCGCTCGCGGGGATGGACAGCGGCGAGTTGCGGGTCGCGGAGAAGATCGACGGCCAGTGGAAGGTCAATCAATGGCTGAAGAAGGCGGTGCTGCTGTCTTTCCGCCTCTATGATTCGGTGCCGGTCGGCGGCGGTCCTCGAGATCCCGAGCTCGGCGAGTCGTTCTGGTACGACAAGGTGCCTTCCAAGTTCGCCGGATGGGACCCGCTCCTCTTCAAGGAGGCCGCCTTCCGTGCCGTGCCGGGCTGCTTCGTGCGACGCTCCGCCTACATCGCGCCGGACGCGGTCCTCATGCCCTGCTTCGTCAACGTCGGTGCCTACGTCGGCACGGGGACGATGATCGATACCTGGTCAACCGTCGGCTCTTGCGCGCAGATCGGGGCCAACTGCCACATTTCCGGCGGTGTCGGCATCGGAGGAGTTCTGGAACCGCTCCAGGCCGAACCCGTGATCATCGAGGACAACTGTTTCATCGGCGCCCGCAGCGAAGTCGCCGAAGGCGTCGTCGTCGAGGAAGGTGCGGTGCTCGCGATGGGGACGTTCATCGGTGCCTCGACCAAGATCATCGAGCGGGATACCGGCAAGGTGCACGTCGGCCGCGTGCCCTCCTATTCCGTCGTCGTGCCCGGGTCGCTGCCAGCTAGCTCCTCGGTCGGCAACGGCCCTGCTCCCTCATTATACTGCGCAGTGATCGTGAAGCGGGTGGACGAGCAGACCCGCGCCAAGACCTCGATCAACGAGCTGCTCAGGGCATGACCTTTTCGCCCCACGCGGGGCCAAACGATCCCACCGACCCGGTCGGACTGGTCAGCCGGCTGATCCGTTGCCCGAGCGTGACGCCACGCGACGAAGGGGCGCTCGACGTGCTCGCGGGCGCGCTCGAGGCGCTGGGCTTCACGTGCCATCGGCTCAAGTTCAGCGCGCCCGGAACTCCGGACGTGAACAATCTCTATGCCAGGCTCGGTGACGGCCAACCCAATTTCTGCTTCGCCGGCCATACGGACGTGGTACCGGTCGGAACGCCGGAAGACTGGCGTTACGGGCCGTTCGCGGCCGAGATCGCCGACGGGAAGCTGTATGGACGGGGCGCAGTCGACATGAAGGGCGCGATCGCGGCGTTCGTCGCCGCGACGGCGCGTCTTCTGGCGGAGCGCGAGCGGAGCCTGGTGGGGTCGATTTCCATGCTGATCACGGGTGACGAGGAAGGCCCGGCGATCAACGGGACGCGGAAGGTACTGGATTGGCTCGCCGACCGTCACGAGCGGATCGACTGGTGTCTGGTCGGCGAACCCACGAATCCGACCACGCTGGGCCAGATGATCAAGATCGGTCGGCGTGGCAGCCTCAATGCTCGGCTCCTCGTCCACGGCGTTCAGGGCCATGTCGCCTATCCTGCCGAAGCGGAAAACCCGGTTCACCATCTGGTGACCATGCTGGCCGATCTGACTGGCACCCCGCTCGATGGCGGAACGGAGCATTTCGATCCGTCCAGCCTGCAGGTGACGACGGTAGATGTCGGAAATCCGACCACAAATCTGATTCCGGCCCGGGCATCGGCAGGATTCAACATCCGCTTCAACGACCTCCATACCGTGGAAGAGCTCATCGCTTGGATGCGTAGCCGTCTCGACAGGTTCGGATGCCGCTATGATCTGGAAGCGAACGTCTCGGGAGAGGCTTTCCTCACGCCACCCGGAGAGCTCAGCGCGGCCCTCTCACGGGCAGTGGAGAGCGTGACAGGCCGGATCCCGGAGCTGAGCACGAGCGGTGGAACTTCCGACGCGCGCTTCATCAAGGACTATTGCCCCGTGGTCGAGTTCGGGCTGATCAACGAAACCGCACACAAGGTCGATGAGCACCTGTCACTCGCCGAGCTGGAGATGCTCACGTCGATTTACCAGAGAACGCTTGCGGACTTCGTTCTGGCCGGCTGATCCAGGCCCATGATCAGCGCCCAGGAAGTGGTGAATGGCCTGACAGGGGCGTTGCGGCTCGCCGGGCGTGACACCTCCGGCTACGGCCATTTCGACACTTCGCTGGACGGCTTCTGGCGCTCGTTCACCGCGGCCCTGCTGGCCCTTCCCGCCTATATCATCGTCACTGCGCTGCGAACGGACTCAGTCGGCATCGATGCTTCGGCGTTCTTCCTCGTAGAGGCGATCGCCTATGTCACGGGCTGGTTCGCCTTTCCGTTCGCCATGCTCTACGTCACCGACATGCTCGATCGTCGAGAGCGCTACATCACCTTCATCGTCGCGACCAACTGGGCGACGGCGATCCAGCTCTCGGTGATCGGCCTCATAGCCTCTCTGGAGGGGATCGGGTTGCTACCGGAAGGGCTCGCCGGTTTCCTCAGCCTGGTGGCGACCCTCTGGATCATCTCGTACCAGTGGTTCATCGCCCGCACAGCGTTGGAGATCAGCGGCGTAACGGCGGCTGCCGTCGTCCTGCTAGATCTGACGCTCGGCCTTGTCGTCGCCGGTGTAGCCGGAGCCATCGAAGGCTGAAGCTTCGTATGTGACCTCTGCCAGGTAGAGGCCTTCCGGTGGCGCGGTCGGACCGGCAGCCGCGCGATCCTTCGCAGCGAGCGCAGCAGACAAGTCCGCCGCGGTCCATTTGCCTTCGCCAACAAGCTTCAGCGTTCCTGCCAGAATCCGCACCTGGTTGTGGAGGAAGGAGCGAGCAGCCGCCTCGAGGTGGATCTCCTCACCCTTCCGCGTTACCGAGAGGAGGTCGAGCGTCTTTACAGGGCACTTTGCCTGGCAAATCGATGCGCGGAAGCTGGAAAAATCGTGACGGCCGACCAGGACTTGCGCGGCTTCGTGCATGGCAGCGGCATCCAGCGGCTTCGCCACGTGCCAGACACGGCCGCGCAGCAGGGCCGGAGGCGCACGCCTGTTGAAGATCCGGTAGAGGTACCGCCGGCCTGTCGCCGACCGCCTCGCGTCGAACGATTCGTCGACTTTCGCCGCTTCCACGACTGAAATCGCAGCAGGACGAAGATGGAAGTTCAGCGCGTCGCGGACGGTCTCCGGCGGAGGTTCGCCGGGGATGTCGAAATGAGCCACCTGTCCGAGCGCGTGTACACCCGCATCGGTTCGGCCGGCGCCGTACACCGTCGGCGAGGCGCCGCAGAACGCATGGATCGCTTCTTCGAGAGCCTGTTGCACCGACGGCCCGTTCGCCTGGCGCTGCCAGCCGACCAGACCGCTGCCGCAATATTCGACAGAGATCCGATAGCGGGTCATTCCTGCGCCCGGTCGACCAGACGGTCCCCGGCCTTGAGCCTGAAGCCCCGGAGAAATTCGGCGCCACTGGTCGCGGCACGACCCGGGCGCTGAACCCGCATCAGGCGTACCGCCCCCTGTCCGCAGGCGATCCTGGCCTCGGAATCCAGGACGACCCCCGGAGAGACATTGTGTCCATCATCGGCCAGAGCGACCTCGAGCACCTTCACCCGCTCGCCCGCATAATCGAACCAGGTTCCGGGCCACGGCGTGAACGCACGGACGCGCCGGTCGATCTCGTCGGCCGTCGCCGCCCAATCGATCCGTCCCTCATCCCGCGACAGCTTCGTGGCATAGGTCACCCCCTCCTCCGGCTGAGGAATGGGTTTGAGCGAGCCGAGCGCCAACCCCTCCAGAGCGGGCACGAGCAGCTCGGCGCCGACCTTCGACAGCTCGTCGTGCAGCGACTGCGCCGTGGTGTCGCGCGTAATCGGCACCCGCCGCTCCAAAAGGACCGGGCCGGTGTCGAGCCCAGAGTCCATGATCATGATGGTAACGCCCGTCTCGCGATCACCCGCCAGAATTGCCCGTTGGATCGGTGCGGCGCCGCGCCAGCGTGGCAGGAGCGAAGCATGCACATTGACGCAGCCGAGCCGCGGAATGTCGAGAACTGCCTGCGGCAGAATCAGGCCATAGGCGACCACGACGATTGCATCGGGCTCGAGGTCCGCAAGCTCGCGCTGCGCCGCTTCGTCGCGAAGGGTGCGCGGCGTTCGGACCGGGATGCCGCGCTCCTCGGCCACACGATGGACCGGGGAGCGGCGCTCGGCATGGCCCCGCCCCGCCGGGCGCGGAGGTTGAGTGTAGACGCAGCGGACCTCGTGCCCCGCCTCCAGAAGCGCTTCGAGGGACGGCACCGAAAACTCGGGCGTGCCCATGAAGACGAGGCGCAATCGCTGCATCGGCTATCCGGCCGCCGCCAGCTTGCGCTGCTTCTCCAGCTTGCGCAGGATCATGTTCCGCTTGATCGACGACAGGTAATCGATGTGGATGACGCCGTTCAGGTGGTCGATCTCATGCTGCAGGCACCGGGCAAGCAGCTCGTCCGCTTCGAGTTCCCGGACAGCGTTGTCGCGATCGACCCACCGCACGGCGACCTTTTCCGGGCGCTCGACATCCACATAAATATCCGGGAGCGACAGACAGCC
>Ga0079224_100013430_pt1 | contig 11402 bp, 11 predicted proteins | sample Stecom2015_FD_80414 | JGI IMG/M metagenome (GOLD analysis project Ga0079224, IMG submission 80414) | Agricultural soil microbial communities from Utah to study Nitrogen management - Steer compost 2015 | ecosystem: Environmental > Terrestrial > Soil > Agricultural land | place: USA: Utah...
GGGAGCCGCGCCTGCGCTTCGATCCAGGTGAGCCAGACCTCGAGCGGACGCAGCACGGGCGCTTGGCGAGCACGCGCGAAGCGTTCGGCCGCCGCCGCGTAACGTTGGGCGGCTTGATCCTCGAGCCCGCGCAGCAACTCGGCCACGCCTCGCGCATCCCGGTCGAGATCGGGCGTCGCCAACAAAGCATCGAGCTCTTGCACCGCGGTGGCCCGATCCTGGCGTTCGCGCGCGAGGATCGCCCGGCGCCCGGGGCCGTCGGCGAAGAACAAGTCGCGCTCCGGCGCGGGCGGAGGCTCGACCGCGGCGCTCGGACCATCGTCGTCGCTCGGCGGCGGTGGGAGGTCGCGCAACTCGATGCCGAGGCTGGGTCCGCGGTCGCCCCGGCACGCGGACGCGCCGAGTCCGAGGAGCGCCGCCCCGAGGCCGAGCACGAGGCCTCTACGCAGGCGTGACGAACGGTCGCAGCGTCGGAGCGGTTGCGGCACGGGAAACCATTTTAGAGGGTGTTCCACGAGAAGGCGAGCCGCAGAAGGTCACGGAGGGACCGCGAGCTCGATGCGGCCGCGACCTTTGCGTTTGGCCGCGTACATCGCCGAATCGGCGGCTGCGAGCAAACTTTCGGCAGACGGGTGGGCCAGCACCCCCAGATCGGCGACACCGATCGACACCGTCACCGCGAGTTCGGCATCGCCCACGAGGAACGGTCGCGCGGTCACGGTGTCGATGATGCGCTCGGCGGCCCGTAACGCGCGTTGGGCATCGACGTCGCGACAGATGAGCACGAACTCCTCGCCGCCGAACCGCGCGAAGATGTCCTCGCTACGGGTGGTCGAGCTCACCCGTTCGGCGAGCTCCCGCAGCACCTCGTCGCCGGATTGATGCCCGTAGCTGTCGTTGATCGCCTTGAAATGATCGACGTCGAAGAACACGAGCGCGAGCGGTTTGTCGTGGCGCAGCGCGAACGCGACGTCGCTCTCGAGGCGATTGGTGAAGTAGCCGCGATTGAACAATCCGGTCAATCGATCGCGCAGCGCCGATTCATACAAGTTGCGCTGGAAGTCCTGATCGACGTCGTCGTGATACGTGAACCGCAACACGCTGCTCGCTCCGATCTGGATCTTGTCGCCTTCCTGCAGCACGTGTTCTTCGATGCGGTTGCCGTTGGCGTACGTGCCGTTGGTCGAGCCCGCGTCGATGAGCACGTAGTCTCCGTCGCGCTCCTCGATCATCGCGTGCGTGCGCGAAATGCCTTCGTCGGCCAGGCGAATGTCCGTTTGGAGGCCGCGCCCGATCGTCGTGCGATCGCCTTCCTTGAGGGCGAACATCTCACCCATGCGGTCGCCACCCAGGACCACCACGAAGGCCCTCTTTTCGGAGCCGCGGACCAGTTCGAGGTCACCCGGATCGAGCCTTACGGTCGTCGTCGACATCGCGCAGCCTCCATCCTACCCCGAAGGGAGAACGCCGTCTCGCGCGCACCGCTCGCGCGTGAGGCCGCGGCGCTCCGCAGGAGGCCCCCTCGAGGGGGCGCTGGGAGCCCTGCGTCCGCCGTGACGGACCCCCTGCGAGAGATCGCGTCACGACGGGCGAATCGCCTCAGTCGCGCTTTTCACCCCGCGCGGCAGCGTGCGCGCGCTCCTGGACCCAAGCGGCGATCGCCCGCAAGGGCTCGGCCTTCTCCCCGAGGTCCCGCACCGCGGCGAGACACTCGGCGACCAAGACGTCGGTACGGCGGAGCGCCTGCTCCCGCAGCGCGGGTTGGTCGTCGTCGAGCACGTCGTCGGCGTGCTGGAACGCGATGCCGAACTGGAGGCCCCAGGTCTCCAGGCGCTCCACGGTGGCATCGTCGGCGCCCGCGAGCAGCGCTCCCATCGCGCCACTCGCGGCGTACAAGGCCCCCGTCTTCTTGGCATGGACGGCTTCGGCCAGCACCAGGTCTTGGATGTCCTGACCCGCTTCGAGGTCCATCGCTTGGCCGCCGACCATGCCGTCGATGCCCGCGTGGCGAGCCAACCGACGGAGCGCCTCCGCGACGCGCCCGGCCGTCGGTCGCCCGCCGACGCCTCCGGCCAACACTTCGAACGCGACCGTGAGCAACGCGTCGCCGATGAGGATCGCCTTGTCCTCGCCGAAGGCGACGTGCACCGTCGGTTTGCCGCGCCGCTCGACGTCGTTGTCCATCGCGGGGAGGTCGTCGTGCACGAGCGAGTAGGCGTGCACGATCTCGATCGCGCAGGCCGCTGGCAATGCGGTCTCGACGTCGCCGCCCGCCGCCTCGCACGCGGCGATGGTCACGAGGGGGCGCATCCGTTTGCCGCCCAGCAACACCGCGTAGCGCATGCCTTCGCGCAGGCGACCGGGATCGCCGGTTTGCGGAACCTCGAGCAGCGAAGCGAGCGCTTGGTCGACGCGCTCTCGTCGGACCCGCATGTAATTTTCGAGATCGAACGTCATCTATTGCTCCTTGTCAGGCACCGTCGTCGTCGCGCCCTTCGCCTCGATCCTCGCGGAACGGCACGACCTCGTCGCGCTCGGCGAGCAGCATCTCGACACGCTCTTCGACGGCATCGAGATACTGCGAACCGCGACGCGCGAGGCGAATGCCCTCCTCGAACCGCTCGAGGGCCCGTTCGAGCGGGAGTTCACCGGCTTCGAGCTCGCGAACGACGGCTTCCAATCCGCCGAGGATCGCATCGATGCTCGCGGGTGGTTCGGAGACGTCCGAGACGTCTTCGGATCGCTTCGACGACCGCGCCATGAGCGGCGCAGTATAGAGGTGGGCGACGCGACGCCGCAACGCCCGGCTCGATCGCGCGAACGCACGTGGAACACGGAGCTGCGTGTGTTCCTTCGCACTGCGAACCCACTCCGACGGGGGCGCCTGCGCCGCTTGCAGGACCTCGGTGATGCGATATAGGTTGTGAGCGATGCCCGAGGCGGTCCATCCTCCGCACGCCGATGTCGAATCCATGATGGGGCAGTTCCACGCCTATCTGGCGAAGAAGGGACTCAAGTCCACGCGGCAACGCGACATCATCGCGCAGCAGTTCTTCAGCGTCGGAGGTCACCTCAGCATCGAAGAGCTCCTCGCCCTCGCGCGGGAGGAGCACCCGCGCGTGGGCTATGCCACCGTGTATCGCACGCTCAAGCTGCTCACGGAATGCGGTTTGGCGGCGGAGCGGCGTTTCGGCGAAGGCCAGACGACGTACGAGACCGCCGGCGACAACGAGCACCACGATCACTTGATCTGCTTGGAATGCGGGCACGTGCTCGAGTTCCACAACGAAGAGATCGAGCGCGAGCAAGAGCGGGTCGCACGGAGCTTCGGCTTCAACGTCGTCCGCCACCGTCACGAGCTCTACGGGCTGTGCCCGCGGGCGCGCGGGATCAAAGGCGGCTCGTGTCCGGGCAACCGCGACGCCAAAGGCTGAACCCCATGCTTTGGCAGGATCTCGCCGCCGTCGTCGCTCTCCTGAGCGCCGTCGCATTTCTCGTGCAACGCTGGCGGAGTCGTCGTACACGCCCGCGGTGCGCCCGATGCGGTCCAGCAGAGTCCCGTGAGGCGAAAGCTCGCGTACACCTGCCGGTGCTGCGCTCCTGAGAGCCGTTTCGCCCTGCAACCGATCGCGTCCCGCCAGGCTCGAATCCCTCGAACCCTTCTCGGAGTCCCCCATGCGTCTCGCTTTCCTCGCACTCGCCCTCGGCCTCGCCGGCTGCACGTACACGTCCTTCTATTCGCAATCGAGCCCGTCGCGTCCGCCGATTGCCCCGCATGCCGTCAAGGTGGTCCGCACGCGGGCGGACCTCGTCACGCCGTGGTCGGAACTCGGCCACTACCGCGGCTCCGCGCCTTCCGTGGCGCAGGCGATCGACGGCGCGAAGCAGAAATGCGCGCAATCGGGGGCCGAGTTCTTCATCCTCAACACCGAGCCGTACCAGAGCGGTCGCAAGTTCCGGGTCGATGGCATCTGCGCGGCCAACGAAGCGCCGCCGCGACGCACCGGGGCGTAGCGCGCGTCGACGCTCCTGGCCTCGTCCATCCGCGGAACCCTCATCTACGGTACGTGACGGTGCCCGTCGCTGCTGCGGAAGCGACGAGCCGTGTGTCGTCAGTCTCGCGTCGCGGGATCGCTCCGTCCGGAGCGAAGTGCGTGCTCCGACAAGAGCGACGACACGGACGTCGCCGAAGAGCTCTCGGATCCCGCTTCGGTCGATGTCTCCGGGACGAAGAACTCGAAGTGCCCCGTTCGCCAATCGAGCAGCTGCAGCGCGCGCTCGCGGGAGTCTCCGCGAGCGCCAGGCGCCTCGATCGACGCGAGTCCACCGCGACGCAGCACGAGCGTGGCTTCGTCCTCGCCATTGCGCAGCACCAACCGACCCGTGCGCCCTTCGGTCTCCAAGAACGTGAGCAGACTGCCGAGACGCACGTGTTCCAAGTTGCCGCGGAGACTCCGGGCCGCATCGGGCGACGGCTGCGTGAGCTGCCGCCGCCGCACGACCGCGCTGCGCAGGCGGGTGACGATCTCATCGGGCGGCGTGAGCTTGCCGAGGTAGTCGTCGACGCCCATGCGATAGCCGCGCAAGCGCGAGAGGTCGTCGCTCAAACGCGTCAGGAATACGACGGGGACGTGCTGTAGGTTCGGTCGCTGCCGGATCGCGCGCAGCAACGACCATCCGTCCATCTGCGGCATCTCGACGTCCGTGAGGATGACGTCGGGGGGCCGCTTCAGCGCCCCGGACAACGCGACGAGCCCATTTTCGGCGACGCGAACGCGGAGGCCGCGGGCGCGCAGGGCATCGCCGAGCTCCAGCCGGTGGGTGACCGAATCGTCGACGAGCAGCACGCCCAAACGTGGTTCGTCGGCGCGCAGGGCATCGGACCGCGCGGCCGAACGCGTGACGTCGCCGTCCCCGACGACGTCTTCGCGCGATGCCAATCGCCCACCGAGGTTCGAAATGCTCGCCGTCCGCGCGCCGTCGGTCCTGTCGTCCGCCTTCGGGGCCGTCACTCTTCCGAGAATATCCCACCTCGCAGGAGATTGAAGGGCGAAGTGTTCCCGGAAGTGACATTGGCGGGAACAGGCGAGCCGCCCGCACCTCGAGGGAGGGTCCGTTTCAGGTCGACCCCAGGCAACCACGCCCGGGCGCTTCTCACGCGACGCGTGCAAGATTTCCCGAAAGCGCAAGTAGCACGCGACCTTGGGCTATTCTTCGCGGACCGTGGATGTCCGACAACCGAGGCGGACCGGCCCCACCTGGCGGGCCCCCAGACGCCACTCCCATGCGCACGTCCGACGCCCCCTCACCTCCCCGGTGCGGACCGTCGCGACGGCACTCCTCTGGGTCGTCCTGGGGCTCGGCTCGCTGGCGAGCACCGTCGTCGCGTTGTGGATCTGTACCTCGCTGGCCCACGGCGCGAACCCGGAGAACGGGGCGCTCTGGAACTGGTTCATCGCCATCATCGTCACCCTCGGCGTGCCGTTCGCGATCGCGGCTGGGCATAGCGCCGGGGATGCCCGCAGCATCAGCCTCACGATGACGTGGCTGCCCATGCTGTGGAACACCGCGGGCATCGCCTTTGGGACGCAACTCGTCCCCGATCTGATGGGCAACGCGCTGCGCCGCCACGGCGCGTGGATCTCGGCCGACCGGCTCGGCGACACGCACTCGGCGACACGCGTCCTCTCCGCGCTCGGACACCACACGGCGGACATGATCGCGCCGCCGCGCGCCACCGAAGGCCTCGAATACGAGGGCCTGCGCCGCACGGGGGAGCACGCCGCAGCGATGGACCACTCGCGGGCGATCAGCGTGCCCATGGTCGACGGCGGCACCGCGATCTTCGTCGACGCGGTGCTGGAGGGCCACGGCGGCCGCTACGTCGAGCTGCCCTACCTGTTCGATACCGGCGCTTCGTTCACGACGATCAGCACGCAGACGGCGGCCGACCTCGGGATCGAAATCCCCGACGACGCGCCCGTGCTGACGTTCAACACCGCCAGCGGCCCCCGCGAGAGCCGGATGGTCTACCTCCCGGCGGTACGCATCGGGCAGGTGCGCGTAGAGGGCCTGCTCGTGTCGGTCTGCGACGGCTGCGTGAACAAACGCCACTTCGGCCTGCTCGGCCAGAACGTGATGCGGCGCTTCTTCGTCGAGATCGACTTCCTGAGCGGCCGCACCCTGCTCGTCCCACGCGTGCTCGACGAGCGACCGAACCGCGCCTACGACATCGAACCCGTCGTGGAGATGGACCTCGACGGCGCCCCCGAGGTGTGGCTCGGTCGCATCCGCTGGATCGTCACGGTGAAGAACAACGGGACGGTGCCGATCCACGACGTGACGCCCGTCGTGCGCTTCACGGACGGCCCTGCGCTGCGCGGCAAGGTCATTCCCGAAATCTTGCCCGGGGCCACCGGGCGCTCGCTCGTCGAAGGACGCGCGAGCGACGGTCGCGGCAACTCCAAAGGGCATTATCAATTGGTGTTGGCCGAGGCGTACTGGTGACCCGACTCGTCTTCGCGAACGGTGATCCGTTCTCGCTGTTCTCCGCCGCCGGACGCGAGCTGTTCGTGCTCGCGCTCCTCGTCCCGATCGCGGTGCTGGTGTTCTGGTACGGCCGGCGCGAGATCCTGCGCAACCGCGGCGAATATGCCCTTCGCCCGTCGGGTCGCTGGTTGCCCGAAAGCTCGCGCACCCGCGACGAAGCGTGGCGCACCGCGGTGGAGCGACTCGAATCGCAGCCGCCGACGCCCGTCGCCGAAGCGACGCCGCGATGGGTCCGCGTCGCCGGCACCTTGACGGCGGCGTCCGGCAACCTCGGAGGTCCGCCCGGACGGGAGTGCATCTGGCGGAACCGGGCCGGTGCGCGCCGCGACAGCGCCGTAGGGGCCGAGATCGTCATCCTCACCGACGACAGCGGACGCGTGGGGCTCGAGAACATCGAGCGCGCGTACGTCATCGCCCCCTCCGAACGCCACGCCCGGCACCACGAGAACGTGTCGCTCTACCTCGGGGATCGCGTCGAGGTCTTCGGAGAGTTCCATCCCGAACCACCCGAGGAATCCGAGGGTGGCGATGCGCGAGCACGGGTGTACGGTACGCTCGGCGCCCGCGGCCCGCTCGAGGTTCGCCTCCTCGAACGGCCTGCGCCGCCGGATCAAGCCGAACCGCCACCTGCGGAAGCGACCCCATGACCCGACTGTTCCTCTCCCTCGTCCTCCTCGGCTCCCTGTCGGCCTGCAACAAGCAAAAAGGCGCAGGAGCTTCCCCCAGTCAGACCCCCGCCCTCGGGTCGACCGATGCCAGCGCCGATCCTGGCCCGAGCGAAGTCGAGACGCCGCAAGAGCCCGTGCCCGCCGGCGTCCAGCAAGGGGCCCACCTCTACATGGTGGGGCAATACGAAGAGGCGATCGGCGTCCTCGAGCCACTCTGGATCGACCTCAAGAGCCGCGAGCAGCAGCTCGCGAGCGGCTTGGCGGCGGGATGGCTCGCGCTCGCCCACGCCCAGGTGGTGTTCGAAAACGCCGAAGAACCGTACAAGCACGCGCTGCTCATGGCGGAGCGCACCGGCGACCCCGAGCTGACGGTGCTCGCCCGGGTGGCGCACGGCGCCTTCCTGCTCGGGCAAGAAGACTTCGACGCCGCTGGCCAAGCGTTGCTCTCGGCCACGGAGGTCACGTCGGTCACCCTACCCTCGGCGCTCGCCAACATCCTCCGCGCCGAAGCCCTCATCGGCAGCGCCTTCGGCACGGGCGCCAGCGAAACCCTCGAGAACCCGCAGGACCTCGAATCGGCCAAGCAAGCCTACGATGCCGCCGCCAAGGTCGCGCAACAGGGCGTCGAATCCGACATCGTGATGGGCCGCGTCGAAGAAGGATTGGCCGCGATCGCCAAGTTCCAACGCGACAAAGACGCGGCGTGCAAACACGCGTCCGCCTCCGTCGCCCACTTGAAGGCCGCCGGCGCATCCGACTTCCTGATCGATGGTCCGAGTCGCGTGCTTCAGGAGTTCCGCTGCGCGTAGCTGCGTCCTCGGCATCGTGAACGAGCTCCCGGCCGAGGTGTCGCCGCGCGCCCGAACGCTCTTGCGCGGAACCTGACAATCGGACAAAACCTCCGCGATGACCGCGGAAGAACGCGACCTTCGTCTCAACCACTGGGCGGATCAAGCGGCGGCACGGACGATCGCCGCGCATCCGGACGAGCCTTGCTACGTCGTCGCCGCGGGCATCACTCCGTCCGGGGTCGTGCACATCGGCAACTTCCGCGAAGTCATCACCGTCGACCTCGTCGCTCGAGCCCTGCGCGACCGCGGCGTCGAGGTGCGATTCATCTATTCCTGGGACGACTTCGACGTGTTCCGCAAGGTGCCCAAGGACGCGCCCGAGCAGGACATGTTGACGGCGCACCTCGGCCGCTCGATCGCCGACGTGCCCGACCCGTGGGGCGAACACGACAGCTACGCGTCGCACCACATCGCCGCGTTCGAGCGCAGCCTCGCGCCGCTCGGGATCCAGCCGGAGTTCATCCGCCAACACGCGCGCTACCGCCGAGGCGCCTACGCCGAGGGCATCCGCAAGGCGCTCGAACACGCCGAGACGATCCGGCGCATCCTCAACGACGCCCGCCGAGCCAACGGCGCGCGGACGTTGCTCGACGACACGTGGCTCCCGCTCGCCGGATTCTGCTCCGCGTGCGGGCGCGACGATCTCGACTTCGCCTGGGACGGGGCATGGGGCGTGACGACGACCTGCCGTGCGTGCCAGCACCGCGCCGGGGTCGACCTGCGGAGCGGCGGCAACCTCAAGTTGCCCTGGCGCGTCGATTGGCCGATGCGGTGGGCGGTCGAGAAAGTCGCGTTCGAGCCCGGAGGCAAGGATCACAGCTCGGCGGGCGGCAGCTTCGACACCGCCAAGGACATCGTGCGCGAGATCTACGGCTGGACCGCGCCGCAGTACGTCGGCTACGACTTCGTCTCGATCAAGGGGCAAGGCGGCAAGATCTCGAGCAGCCGCGGCGGGGTCGTCACCGTCGCCGATTGCCTCGAAGTGTACGAACCCGAGCTCCTGCGCTGGATGTTCGCGAGCTACCGGCCGAACACCGAGTTCGCGATCTCGTTCGACCTCGACGTCATCAAGATCTACGAGGACTACGATCGCGCCGTTCGCCTCGCGTACGAGGCCGACGACGGCAGCTCGAAGGACAAGAAGCGCCAGCAGGCGCGCCGTGCCCTCGAGCTGTCGAGCATCGAGCCCGGCCGCATCGAGCCCGGCTCGCCGCCGCCGGAGCTCATCCCGTTCCGGCACGCGAGCACGGTGCTGCAGACGTTCGACGGCGACATCGAACGCACGGTCGCGTACTTCCAGCAGCAGGGCGCGCTGCGTCGCGACCGCGACCGCGCCCGGTTCGAGCAGCGCTGCGCCTGCGTGTGGCGCTGGATCGAGACGTACGCGCCGGAAGACTTCCGCTATCGCATCCGTCGCGAACCGGTGGTGCGCCAGGTCGAGGGCAGCGCCCGCGTGGCGCTCGCGCGCCTCGTGGAAGCCCTGCAGCGCCACCCGGACGCCGACGAGGCCACGCTGACCGCCGCCCTCAAGCAACTCGCCGCCGACGCGGGCCTCGAGCTCAAGGACTTCTATCCGCTCGTCTACGATCTCCTCCTCGATCGCGACCGTGGACCGAAGCTGACCTCGCTGCTGGCGACGATGGGAGCCGCTCGCGCACTTCCCTTGCTCCAACCGAGCGTGGCGTCGTAGAGGCGAGGGCCGCATCGGCCCCCTCCGCGGGGGCGCGCGAACCTAGCGGAAATCGCGGGTGACCGACACACTCGAGGGGTGTCCGGATCCGCCGCACCCTCTGCGTTGGCGCTCGACGGGGGCCCCCCGGTGAGGCGTAGCCCGTGGCCTGCGTGGCCCCATTTCGACGAGGACGAAATCCGAGCCGCGGCGGACGTGCTGCGCTCGGGCAAGGTCAACTACTGGACCGGCGAGCGCGGGCGGGCGTTCGAGCGGACATTCGCGGCCTACTGCGGCGCTCCCTTCGGGATCGCCGTCGCCAACGGCACGGTCGCGCTCGAGGCCTGCTTGCACGCGCTCGACCTCGGCCATGACGACGAGGTGGTCGTGCCCGCGCGCACGTTCGCGGCCACGGGCGCGTCGGTGGTCCGCATGGGCGCGCGCCCGGTGTTCGCCGACGTCGATCCGGACAGCGGTTGCCTCGACGTACCCTCGCTCCACGCCGCGTGCACGGCTCGTACGCGCGCCGTCATCGTCGTGCATTTGGGCGGATGGCCCGCGGACATGCCGGCGTTGACCGCCTTCGGCCGCGCCCAGGGGATCGCCGTCATCGAAGACTGCGCCCAAGCACACGGGGCCGCGATCGCCGGGCGGCGCGTGGGCGCCTGGGGAGACCTCGCCGCCTTCTCGTTCTGCCAAGACAAGATCATGACCACCGGGGGGGAAGGCGGGATGATCCTCTGCCGCGACGAAGCGCTGTGGCGGCGCGCGTGGGCCTACAAAGACCACGGCAAGGCCTGGAGCGCCGTCTACGAACGCGAACACCCGCCGGGGTTTCGCTGGCTGCACGAGAGCATCGGCACGAACGCGCGCATGACCGAGATGCAGGCCGCGATCGGCGAGGTCCAGCTCGGCAAGCTCGATGCTTGGGTGCACACCCGCCGCAGCCACGCGCGTCGACTCGCCGCGGCGTTGGCCTCGTGCGCCGGGCTCCGCGTGCCGGTCCCCGCCGCGGACGTCCATGACGCCGCGTACCGCCTCTACGCGTATCTGCGCCCCGGCGCGCTGCGCCCCGGGTGGACGCGCGACCGGGTGATGGAGGCGATCGAAGCCGAAGGCGTGCCGTGCAAAGTGGGGAGTTGCGGCGAGATCTACCTCGAGCGGGCGTTCGAACCCTACCGTCCCGCCACGCGGCTCCCCGTCGCGCGTGCGCTCGCCGAGCAGTCGCTCTGCTTCCTCGTCCATCCCACGATGTCCGCGGACGACGTCGACGACATCGCGACGGCGGTCCACAAGGTGCTCGCCCACGCGGCGGTGGAGAGCGCGACGGCATGACGCGCGCCCGCACCGGGTACGTGCGCTGGGGCAAGCGCACGCTCGACGTGCTCGTCGCGGGCGCGGGCCTCGTCGTCGCGGCGCCCGTGATGCTCGCCGTCGCGGCGGCGATCCGCGTCACGATGGGCTCGCCAGTGGCGTTCCGCCAGCCGCGGCCGGGCCATCGCGAGCGACCGTTCACGATGCTCAAATTCCGCACGATGGACGAACGACGCGCGGACGACGGAACGCTGCTCCCCGACGACGCCCGCCTCACACCGCTCGGACGTTGGCTGCGGCGTACCAGCCTCGCCGACCTCCCCGAGCTCTGGCACGTCCTGCGCGCCCACA
>Ga0079224_100013431_pt1 | contig 11402 bp, 10 predicted proteins | sample Stecom2015_FD_80414 | JGI IMG/M metagenome (GOLD analysis project Ga0079224, IMG submission 80414) | Agricultural soil microbial communities from Utah to study Nitrogen management - Steer compost 2015 | ecosystem: Environmental > Terrestrial > Soil > Agricultural land | place: USA: Utah...
AGAGGATATTGCTATTTTAACTGGAGGAACTGTTATTGCTGAGGAAAGTGGATACACACTTGAAAATGCAACATTAGAAATGTTAGGAACTGCTGAAAGAGTTTCTATCGACAAAGACAATACTACGATTGTAAACGGTGCTGGTGACTCTGAAATGATCAAAAACAGAGTAAACCAAATCAAAGCGCAAATGGAAACAACTACATCTGATTACGACAGAGAGAAGTTGCAAGAACGTTTGGCTAAATTAGCTGGTGGTGTTGCTGTTCTTTACGTAGGTGCTGCTTCTGAAGTAGAAATGAAAGAGAAAAAAGACCGCGTTGACGATGCTTTACACGCAACACGTGCAGCTGTAGAAGAAGGTATTGTAGCTGGTGGTGGAGTAGCTTTATTACGTGCTAAAAATGTATTAGATAATGTAGAAGCTATCAACGCTGATGAGAAAACTGGTATTCAAATCGTTTCTCGTGCTATCGAAGCGCCATTACGTACTATTGTAGAAAACGCAGGATTAGAAGGATCTGTAATCGTAGCAAAAGTTTCGGAAGGAACAGGTAACTTTGGTTACAACGCCAAATCTGACGAATATGTAGATATGTTGGCAGCAGGAATCATCGATCCTAAAAAAGTAACACGTGTAGCTTTAGAAAATGCAGCTTCGGTAGCTGGTATGATCTTAACTACAGAGTGTGCTTTAGTAGATATTAAAGAAGAAAGTGGAAACCAAATGCCAATGGGCGGAGGTATGCCAGGAATGATGTAATCATTTACCTTTACAAATTAAAAAAAAGCGATTGTTTAAATAAACAATCGCTTTTTTTATTTCCAAGTTTTCTAACAATTTTTTAGAACAGTAAAAAGATAGAAAACTACATGCTATCCGATTACAACTATCATTTTTTACAATTCCAAATCACCTTCTTTACCCATACATTTGATTGCCCGTAATCATACTTGTAGCCAATTTGATTACAGTCATCATCTTATTGGTTTTATTATCCCAATAATGAGCTTCTTCGGGTATAACTTTCAGCACTCGAATATGGGGATCTTCCTTACCTTTTTCAAAATACGTTTCGATAAATTTATTCCAATATTTATCGATTCTATTTTGATCTCGTAACACTTCCGCTCGCCCATTGACCACTAAAAAACGATAACCTTTGGGATCGCTAAAAGTAATCATGATATGCTTGTCAAACTGCAGATTGCGATAAACCTCACTTTCTGCAGAAAATAGATACCAAATTATACCATGCTCATCTGCTTCTTGCCTACTCATCGGCACTGTATGCAGATAATGAGACTCTTCAGTAAATGTAGACACCATACCGATGTCAATGTCGTTGACCAATTCTACTAATTTTTCAACGGCTGCTTCTTTTTTTTAGATTTTCTTCACTCATAGCTTTAAAATTTTCTTTAAGATAGCATTTTTATTTAAAAAATTAGTCAATTCTACATCACTTTATGGTAAAATAAAAAAAACCACTTAAATAAGTGGTTTTTTTCTAAGAATCTCTTTCGTAAACACAACAGCCGTGTAGAGCTTGATAAGCTTCATCTGAGGCGTTTACTTGATCTTCTTTGTATTTAGTATCGTGACCCGTTTTGGCCACAGCTTCTTGAACATTTTTTACAGATGTCTTATTTTCATCGATAATCAGATGTAGCGTCTGGTCATCTGCATGCCATTCGGCAGATTTTACACCTTTAACTCCAAAAGCAGCTTTTTCTATGCGTTTTTTGCACATATCACAATTGCCTTTTACTTCTACATTTACTTTGGCATTTTTATTTTTCTTTTCTTGAGCTTGTGTGGTAAATAGCATACCAAAGGTTGCTAAGAATACCCAAATTATTTTTTTCATAGTTATTTTATTTTAAAACGCAATCCTGCGTAATACATTTGTCCAAAAATCGGGCCATAAACAATGGTACTATCAAATTCGCTTCCAAAAGGATTGTCTGCACCTAAGATGACGTGATGTTGACGGTAATTACCTATATTTTCACCGCCGACATATATTTCAAATCGATCTGAAAAAACCTTAGTAATCTGCGCATTGATAGTAGAAAATGGCTGGGTAAATTCACTCAATTGATTTTCAGATGAATTATCTCCAGTAAAAGGCAAACGCTGCTTTCCTAACCAATTCCAAGTAGCATCAAATTTCCAATTTCCGCCGTTTTCTCGTTGATGGGTTTGGAATTCTAAATTAGCAAAAAAACGATGTCTCGCTTGCAAAGGACGCTCGAATGTACCTTTTGCATATTGGGTCTGTATGTCATAATATTTGTACGCCGCTCTAAGATTGAAATGATTGGCAATATTATAATTTAGTTCTACTTGCAAAGAGTTAGCATAAGATTTCCCCTCGAGGTTGTAAAAATTTACTGTACGAGCACTTTGATCCAAATCTACCACAATCTGATTTTGGAAATCGGTTCTATAAAAGTCTACAACTACTTGTGCTTCTCTTTCAAAAACATGAAAATATTGTGAAAAGCTGACTCCGTAATTCCATGCAATTTCGGGATCCATATCGTAAGCTTTTCCACCGTTACCAAAAATATTGAATTGTCTTGAACTTGCAAATAGATATTGGTTTTCAGCAAAAATATTAGCCACTCGTTTTCCTCTACCTACAGACGCTCTTACTACACCTTCATCCCATGGGTTGTATCTCAGATGCAAACGAGGTGTAACAAAAGCACCTAAACGATTGGAATTGTCTGCACGAAGACCAGCTACTAAGCTAAAGTTGTTGAGATTGTCATACGTATATTCAAAATATCCACCATACGAAGTGTCAGTACGATCGTAATTTTGTGCGGTATAGTTTAACACATCTTCCGAATAATCATCGTACATAAATGTAACACCTGTAGCAAACTTATGCTTGGTATTTTGTATAATGGAATTGAAAACTAAATTAGAATACACGCTTCGCTGTGTAATATTGTACTGATTGAGTCCGAAATACGAATCTTGTTGATGAAAATTGAAAGCATTTTGCCAACCAATCGATTGGAAAGGCATATCGGGAAATACATAACCGATTTTAGAACTCAAATCAAATTTTTTCGTATTTATTTCTGATCCCCAATGATTGGTTGTCAACTTATCTATTCTCGGATCAAAATCGAGTTCGCCTGTTTGTTTTTCGTCTATCATGACACGAGCCGAAACAAAACCGATAACTCCTTTGTCTTGATTGAGATATTGCCAACGATTCATCACATTGACCTGAGATCCTAATGGGTTGTCTAAGAATCCATCGTGATTCATATCGTTTTTCCTTACACGGGTATTTCCATGCATAAAAAGAGAAGTGCTCCATTTGTCAGACACTTTTTCATTGATATGCGTATTGATCTCAAAGCGGCTATCGGTAGAGCCGTAAAGATTTAGAAAGTAAGGTATATCTACTGCGGGTTTTAGCAACTCATAATTAATCTGACCGGAAATAGATTCAAAACCATTTACTACGCTACCCGCACCTTTGGTTACTTGAATACTTTCTACCCACGTACCAGGAACAAATGATAATCCATAAGCTTGAGAAGCACCGCGCACAGATGGAATGTTTTCTTCAGCTATGAGAATATACGGACTTGTCAGACCTAACATTTTTATCTGCTTTGATCCCGATATTGCGTCAGAAAAATTGACATCTATAGATGGATTGGTCTCAAAGGATTCTGCCAAGTTACAACAAGCTGCTTTCAGCAATTCGCCACTATTCATGGTCTGTGTATTGAAATTACTGTGCAAATCTCTCGAAGTAGTTTTTCGTGTAGCATTTATGACAATTGCTTCTAAATCTTCCTCGGGATGCATTTTTACAAAAAGATAATCATCAGAAGAAGTTATAATAGTCTGTGGCTGATATCCTTCAATATAAAAAGAAAGCGCTGTTTGCGACACATATGGAATGGCGAATGTACCATCATCGGCAGTAGTATATTGGTTGTCATCACCTTCGTATTGAATAATTACATCTGCCAAATTTTGATTGTAGAGACTCAAAACTCTTCCCTTCAAGGTGTCTTGAGCATAAGAAGATAAAGCACTACTTAGTGCTATTATCAAAAAAATATTTTTATACTTCATAGGTTTTATACAATAAGGTTACTGATTTTTTTTTATTGAAAAAAATCCCTTAAGCATAAAACAATAATTGATGATACAGTGTATAGAGCGGAGGTGCATGAGTTTGTATTTCGTAAGCAAAAAGATGTTGCTTTGGAATAGAAAAATCTACAAACGGACACGTATGCCATTCGACAACGTTTTCTAAAATGCAGGGAGCAAACTGTAAAGTAAAATTCTGTACGACTATATCTTCTTTTTGCTGTTTGAAAATTTTATCCGAACAACAATTTTCTTTTTCAGCTTTGTCTTCTTTGCAGCACAAAGTTTCGTTTTCATGTTCACAACTGGCATCATATCCGTAACCAATCATCACTTTTTCCAACGAATGACCACAATAGTGCATAGTTACAGCCAACCCTAAGTTGGAAAACAACAAGACAACTGTAAAAATAAGACTATATAGATATCGATACCACTGCATTTTTACTCAGTAGAAATAATTTATTTGTAAATTTATAAAAAAAAATTGTGAGTATAGAGCTAGTTAAAAAAACTTTATTAGAATACATACAAACCTCGACAGATATGGAGGAGACCTTGCAGAAAATTTGCAATTTGCTGGAAGAACAGATACCACATTACCATTGGGTAGGTTTTTATTTTGCTGATTCAGACCAACGCACTTTGCATTTAGGTCCATACAAAGGATTACCTACTGATCATAAAGTAATTCCATTCGGAAAAGGCATTTGTGGACAAGTAGCCGAAAGCAATCAGACCTTTTTGGTACGAGATGTAAACGAACAAGACAACTATATTTCGTGCAATATAGATGTAAAATCAGAAATAGTAGTACCCATTTTTTCACAGGGAAAAAACATCGGACAGATAGATATCGACTCCAACATACGCAATGCATTTGATGAGAAAGATCAAGAATTACTCGAATGGCTCACTTCTGAGATAGGAAAAATGTATAGTTAATCATCTCATCCATTGTAAATATTTTAAAAAAAAGTACATGTAGAAATTATCTTTAGACAAAAAACAATAAAAAGACAGAAGATATTGCAGATAGAAAAAAAAGATGTATATTTGCACCTGATTAGTTGAAAGACTAATTATGCATAAAAATCATTTAAAAAATATTGGCATGTATTTAACTAAAGAGATCAAACAAGAAATCTTCGCTAAACACGGAGGAAATGCTGCAAACACTGGTTCTGCAGAGGGACAAATCGCGTTATTCACATACAGAATTTCGCATTTAACAGAGCACTTAAAACAGAATCGTCACGATTATAATACAGAGCGTTCGTTAGTATTACTAGTAGGTAAAAGAAGAAGACTTTTAGACTACTTAAAGAAAAAAGATATCAACAGATATCGTGAAATTATCAAGGAATTGAATATTAGAAAATAATCAATGGATTAGGGGTGCACTTGCGCCTCTTTTTTTTTTAGAATTTTTAAACTTAACTGTTTGGTTTTTCATTGGGTTTCAAGCAACTACAACACACAACAACACAACTAAAACCCTATGTTTAATTAAGTATTGAAAAATTTATGATGCCTAAAGTAACCCAAGAAATCATTGATTTGGGAGATGGAAGAATCATCCAGATCGAAACAGGTAAATTAGCCAAACAAGCAGACGGTTCTGTAGTCGTGCGTATGGGAGACGCAATGTTATTAGCAACAGCCGTGTCTGCAAAAACTGCAAACCCAGGTGTGGACTTCTTACCACTAACAGTAGATTATAGAGAAAAATTCTCTGCTGCAGGTCGTTTCCCTGGTGGTTTCTTCAAAAGAGAAGCTCGTCCGAGCGATCAAGAAATCTTAACCATGCGTTTAGTGGACCGTTGTTTACGTCCATTATTTCCAGACGATTACCACGCAGAAACACAAATCATGATACAATTGCTGTCTCATGACGAAAATGTGATGCCGGATGCATTAGCTGGTTTAGCAGCGTCTGCTGCTTTAGCTGTTTCCGATATTCCTTTCTACAACTACATTTCAGAAGTACGTGTAGCTCGCGTAGAAGGACAATTGATGATCAACCCAAGTAAAGAACAATTAGAAAAATCTGACATCGACATGATGATTGGTGCATCTAAAGATTCTGTATGTATGGTTGAGGGTGAAATGAAAGAAATCTCTGAACAAGAGATGGTAGAGGCTATTAAATTCGCACATCAAGCCATAATTAAACAAATTGAAGCTCAAGAAAAACTTCGCGCAGCCTTAAATCTATCATACCGCGAATACGAACCCGAAGTGGAAAATGAAGAAATCCGTCTAAAAGTTCACCAATTTGCGTATGATAAAATCTATGCAATTGCTTCTGAAGCTAGTTCAAAACACGAAAGAAGTGACAAATTTGACGCAGTAAAAGAAGAATTGCTCGCGACCTATACCGAGGAAGAAATAGAAGAATTTGGAGAACTAATTTCTAAGTATTTTTCTAAAACTCAAAAAGAAGCCGTACGCAATCTTATCTTAGATCAAGGTATTCGCTTAGACGGAAGAAAAACTACAGAGATTAGACCTATCTGGTGCGAAGTAGATTACTTACCATCAGCTCACGGTTCTTCTATTTTTACTCGTGGTGAAACCCAAGCATTGGCTACTGTTACTCTCGGTACATCGAGAGAAGCAAATGTTATCGACTTACCAAGCGAACAAGGTGAAGAAAGATTCTATTTGCATTATAACTTCCCTCCTTTCTCTACAGGAGAAGCCAAACCTATACGCGGTGTTTCTCGTCGTGAAGTAGGACACGGAAATCTTGCACAACGTGCATTGAAAAATATGATTCCTGCTGATTGTCCATACACGATCCGTTTGGTTTCAGACGTATTAGAATCGAACGGCTCTTCTTCTATGGCAACGGTATGTGCGGGTACTTTAGCATTGATGGATGCAGGTATTCAAATCGAAAAACCAGTATCCGGTATCGCCATGGGATTGATTACCGATGGAACTCGTTTTGCGGTATTGTCTGACATCTTAGGAGATGAAGATCACTTAGGAGATATGGACTTTAAAGTTACAGGAACTAAAGACGGAATCACGGCTTGCCAAATGGATATCAAAATCGATGGTTTGCGTTACGACATTATGGAACAAGCTCTTCAGCAAGCGCACGAAGGTCGTATGCATATTTTACATAAATTGACAGATACCATTGCTCAGCCAAATCCAACAGTAAAACCTAAAGCTCCGAAAATCATCAAAATCGAAGTCCCCAAAGACTTTATCGGTGCTATTATCGGACCTGGTGGTAAAAATATTCAAGCACTTCAAGCTGATACGGAAACTACAATCGTAATCACAGAAGAAAGCGAATTAGGAATAATAGAAATATTAGGTACTTCGCAAGAAGGAATGGATAAAGCGATTGCTTCACTGAAAAATCAGACATTCTTACCGATCGAAGGAGAAACATACAAAGTAAAAGTTACCAAAATGCTCGATTTTGGAGCCGTGGTAGAATTTGTACCTGGTAAAGACTCTCTACTCCATGTTTCAGAATTTGATTGGAAACGCATAGAAAATCCTTCGGACGTATTGAAAGAAGGAGACGAATTGGAAGTAAAATACTTAGGTTTGGATCCAAAAACAAAAAAACCAAAAGTTTCTCGCAAAGCTTTATTACCTCGTCCTCCAAAACCTGAAGGAAAACCTGAAAATAAAGAACGAAAAGAAAACAAAGAGAACAACAACAAACCTTCTAACGAAAAAAAAGAAGATAAATAGTACTCAATGTTAATTTTTTAACCGACAAAAATATTTTTGTCGGTTTTTTTATTTCATTTCTCTGATAATTCACACATTTTAACCCCATAAAACACTAATTAGCGGAGCAAAAAAAATATCCTTACAAATAAAAATTATTTTTTTGTAACATTTAAGATAACTCTTCCGTATAAGAATAACATATCTATTTAGGAAGGAGAAAAACAATATGAGACAACTTAAAATCACGAAGCAGGTTACCAATCGTGAAACCGCATCGTTAGACAAATACTTACAAGAAATTGGTAAGGTAGATTTGATCACAGCTGATGAAGAAGTAGAATTAGCTCAACGCATCAAAGCTGGCGATCAGCGCGCTTTAGAAAAATTGACAAAAGCCAACTTGCGTTTCGTAGTTTCTGTAGCGAAACAATACCAAAACCAAGGATTGACACTACCCGATTTGATCAACGAAGGAAACTTAGGTTTGATTAAAGCTGCTCAACGATTTGATGAGACTCGTGGTTTCAAATTCATCTCTTATGCAGTTTGGTGGATTCGTCAATCAATTTTATCAGCTTTGGCAGAACAATCTCGTATCGTACGTTTACCTTTGAACAAGATTGGTTCGATCAACAAAATCAACAAAATGTATGCATTGTTGGAACAATCAAACGAGCGTCCGCCTTCGGCTGAAGAGATTGCAAAAGAGCTGGATATGACAGTAAACGATGTCAAAGAATCTATGAAGAATTCAGGTCGTCATCTTTCTATGGATGCACCTTTGGTAGAGGGAGAAGATTCTAATCTTTACGACGTATTACGCTCGGGAGAATCTCCCAATCCAGATCGCGAACTGATTCACGAGTCATTGCGTACAGAAATCGAACGCGCTCTCGAAACATTGACACCTAGAGAAGCAGATGTAGTACGTCTGTATTTCGGATTGGGCGATCAACATCCGATGACTTTAGAAGAAATTGGAGAAACCTTCGATCTCACGCGCGAACGTGTTCGTCAAATCAAAGAGAAAGCTATTCGAAGACTAAAACATACTTCAAGAAGCAAAATTCTGAAAACATATTTAGGATAATATCGACATTTTACGTTAAATTTAAACTCGTTGAGAATACTCAGCGAGTTTTTTTTGTAACAAATACGAAGAAAACATACTCACTAAGAAAAAAAGCACTTGAACACACAACAACAATTTCTTCAACTCGTAGAACAGCACAAAGGGATTTTGCACAAAATCTCTAGGATGTACTTTGATACTGACGAAGATCGTGAAGAATTGGTCCAAGAAATGACCTACCAGTTGTGGAAATCGTATTCAAATTTTAAAGGAGGAAGTCAGTTTTCTACGTGGATGTATCGTGTATGCTTAAATACAGCTCTTACTTTTTTTAAAACCGAATCAAAAAAGCGAAATCAATACGAACATAAGGAATATATAGATATCGAAGACGAAGATGTATCTTCTCACAAAGAAGAGCAACTCAAATACTTTTACGATGCTGTACAAGAGCTCAATAAAGTAGAAAAAGCGCTTATCTTCTTATTTCTCGAAGGTCAATCACACAAGGAAATTGCCAGTCATTTGGGTATAAGTGAAGTTAATGCACGAGTAAAACTGAACAGAACAAAAGAAAAATTACAAACCATCATAAAAAAGAACGAATATGAATTTTGATGAGTTACAAAAACAATGGAATAGCCAGAACGAAACAGATATAACAGTAAAGCCCGAATATTTAGAAAAAACGCGTTCGCTTTCTTCTAAAATTATGAAAGGCTTTGTCAAAGAAATATCTCTTTGGATAGTGAGTATGGTATTTCTTATCATCATCCCATCTATAGATATTTATCGCATCGATGGAGCAGCGAGTGTCATTTATTATTTTCTTTTGATCCAATTGTTTTTATTTGGATTGTTTTATTATCGCAGGTTATACACCGTGTACAAAATGCTCAAACAACCCAACACATTCAATTCGAGAGAAGGCGTTATACGCTTGTATTACGAGTTTCTATTTGCTGTAGAAAGTTACCGTTCTTCTGTGTATATCATGACGCCAACAGGGTTGGCATTGTATTTTATACTTTTTAGCTCGGGGCATTACGAAGACATCCTAAACAAACTTTTGCATATAGGCAAAACCTATCAAGAAAATCCGTCGTTTGTCTATATTTTTATAGGTTTACTTCTATTTATTGTGATTTTTGTAATAGGTCTTTCGGAATGGATGATATATAAATTTTATGGGAAATATATCAAAGAGCTCAAAGCTATCAAAGATGAATTTAATGATTAAAAAAAAGCAACTCGAGTGAGTTGCTTTTTTTTTTATAAATAACTTCCTATTAATATCTGTAATAATCTGGTTTGAATGGACCTTCTACGGTAACACCAATGTATTTTGCTTGTTCTTCTGTCAAAGTATCTAATTCTACTCCGATACGTTTCAAATGCAAACGAGCTACTTTTTCATCTAAATGTTTGGGTAAGGTATATACTTTGTTTTCGTATTTATCAGAATTATTCCACAACTCAATTTGAGCTAATGTCTGGTTTGTAAAAGAGTTTGACATTACAAAAGATGGATGTCCCGTAGCACAACCTAAATTCACCAAACGACCTTCTGCCAAGATAATGATGTCATTCCCATCTACATTGTAAATATCCACTTGTGGTTTTACTTCCGTTTTGGTATGACCGTAGTTGGTATTTAACCAAGCCATATCGATTTCGTTGTCGAAGTGGCCAATGTTACATACAATCGTTTTATCTTTCATCATTTTGAAATGACGATCTACCACGATATCTTTATTTCCAGTGGTAGTGATTACGATATCAGCATTCGCAATAACATTATCTAATTTTTTTACTTCGTAACCTTCCATAGCTGCTTGTAAAGCACAAATTGGGTCAATTTCTGTTACAGTAACAATAGAACCTGCTCCACGGAATGAGGCAGCAGTACCTTTACCTACGTCTCCATATCCACAAACTACTACACGTTTACCAGCTAACATGACATCTGTTGCACGACGAATAGCATCTACTGCAGACTCACGACATCCATATTTGTTATCAAATTTAGATTTTGTTACCGAATCATTTACGTTGATAGCAGGTATTGGCAATGTTCCATTTGCCATACGCTCATACAAACGGTGAACACCGGTAGTAGTTTCTTCCGATAATCCTTTGATTCCGGGTATTAATTCTGGGTAACGATCGATTACCATATTGGTCAAGTCACCACCGTCGTCAAGAATCATGTTCAATGGTTTGCGATCTTCACCAAAGAATAAAGTTTGCTCGATACACCAGTCAAATTCTTCCTCAGTAAGACCTTTCCAAGCATACACTTGAATTCCCGCTTCAGCTATGGCAGCAGCAGCTTGATCTTGCGTAGAAAAAATGTTACAAGAGGACCAAGTAACCTCAGCTCCCAATGCTTTTAAAGTCTCTATCAATACAGCTGTCTGGATGGTCATGTGCAAACATCCTGCTATACGAGCCCCTTTCAATGGTTGCTCATCTTTATACTCTTCG
>Ga0079224_100013432_pt1 | contig 11401 bp, 13 predicted proteins | sample Stecom2015_FD_80414 | JGI IMG/M metagenome (GOLD analysis project Ga0079224, IMG submission 80414) | Agricultural soil microbial communities from Utah to study Nitrogen management - Steer compost 2015 | ecosystem: Environmental > Terrestrial > Soil > Agricultural land | place: USA: Utah...
TCTAACTCTTGCTGCTCAAGAAAGTCAGCGATATCAACGGGTCGGGCCCGCTGAAAAAAATGTTGATCAGATTCCTGTAGTTGCACCACTTAATTCATGATCTCCATTCCACTGAGTTTTTTGTTGTTGTTGTTGTTGTTGTTGTTGTTGCTGTTGTTGTTGCTGTTGTTGTTGCTGTTGTTGTTGCTGCTGATGACCTTTACCACCAGTTGTGGTTTGCTCTTGATAACCACCCTTGCCGCCAGTTGTGGTTTGCTCTTGATAACCACCCTTACCACCAGTCGTTGATTGCTCATGATCACCAGTTGTAGAAGTAGTCATATCACCAGTTGTAGTATCACCAGTTGTTCCACCTGTAGTCTGATCCTGCTCCTCCTCAAACTCAATCACAGCACAAGCAACAGGAAGAGTTTCATGGCTATTTAACCCCTCAGCACCTTGAACCGTATCTGGAAGAGTAACCGTTTCACTAATTCCATGGATGATCACAACCCGTCCTTCTAAACTTGAATTACTAAGTGAGGAATCTGTAGAAGCCTTATATTGATATTTGCCATTTTCATCTGCTGTTGGATACTCGCCTTCTTCACTTAGATCACTAGTGAGTTGAACTAACTCTCCAGCAGTTCCAATGGCCTCTTGGTAATCAATGAATCCATCTCCGTTAGCGTCATCGGAATCAAGTGGACAACGCGTTTTATCGTACACAACCTGAATATGCCTAGAGTTAGGGGAATGCCCATCTGACTCAAACTCTACGTGGAGTTTTCCCCCATCTAAACGCAAGGAGCCAGTTCCAGCAATATTGCCCGCAACACTGGAATTAAGAACTTGAAAGTTGAGATTTGATGAGGATCTTTGAAGACTTGTATCTGACATTTGAAGACGATTTCTAAGAGCATCATCTCCACAAGAAATAACTAAAAAAGATAAAAGTGTAGCACTAAAAGTTGATTTGACTATTTTCATATTCACTCCCTTGAAATTGAGGAAGAAAGTTGCAAAAAAATGGCCAAAAAAAAGGCCCTTTAAAAGGGCCTTAATCAAAACTTAATTAGTTAAGATGCTTACCAAGAAGACCAGTTAGTTCAAACATAGTAACTTCATCTTTGCCGAAAACTTTTCTTAGTTTGTCATCAGCAAGAATATTTCTTTTGTTAGCTGGATTCTGAAGATTATGAGACTTAATATAATCCCACATAAGTTTTACAGCTTCTGTTCTCGGAACAGGATTAGCGCCGATCACATCAGCAAGTTCTGCAGATGGTGTTAAGGCTTTCATAAAAGCTGCGTTAGGCTTACGAGGTGATTTTTCTTTTTTAGTCGTAGTCTCCATTAGACCCTCCCTAGTGATTTAAATATTAGTATAAGTTTTCACAATTAATCATAGGATTGCAATACTAGATTTAAAAAATCACTTACTAAATTCTTTTGTGAGTTCATTTGATCTGTTTAGAGCAGCTTCAAGCGCTACACTTGATATTAAATCAAGTTTATTTTCTTCATAGATTCTAATGGCTTCGATGGTTATTCCGCCTTTTGATGTCACTTGTGAAATTAACTTACTTATGTCTTCAGACGAATGATTTAACATATGGACTGAGCCCAAAAACATATTGATCGTCATTTCTTTGGCGCTTTTTTCATCTATGCCCCAACTAATAAGTTTATCAACTAATGTCTTTAGGAATAAAAAAACATAGGCCGGACCTGAACCAGTTACAGTTGTGGCCTGATCAAACTTTAGTTCGTCATCCATTAAATACAAACTTCCTAAAGCTTTAAATAAACCTTCTAAATAATCCCTATCATCTTTAGTCACTGATGAATGGTGGATCATTAGAGTCACTCCCTGACCATAAAGGATGGGAGTGTTAGGCATGATCCTTGTAACGTTTTGAACCCCGAGTTTTCGAGCAATTGTTTCTAAATCTATTGCGGCCATCATTGAAACAAAATGTATGCTTTTATTTTCAATAATATCTTTAAGCTGTTGGGCCAGCTCTGAAAACTGTTGCGGTTTGCAGCCGATAAGAATAATTCGGGATTGATTTAATTCAGTTAAATCTTTTACAATCTGACCATTGACATCTTCAGCAAGTTGCAAGGCCCGAACCTGAGTCGGAGTATATGTAATAAACTTTATATCCGGAAAAAACTGATGAACACTTTTAACAATAGCAGAAGCCATATTTCCACAACCAAGCACCCCAATCATAATTAACCTCTTATATGTCCTTGTCCGGTTACAATGTAACGACAAATTGTCATTTGCTCAGCACCCATTGGTCCGTAAGCCCCAATTTTACTAGTAGAGATTCCTAACTCTGCTCCAAGACCGAGTTGTCCTCCATCATTGAATCGAGTCGAAGCATTTATCATCACACAACTTGAATCAGTGCTTAATACAAACTTTCTAATATTCGCACTGTCCTCAGAAATAATACCTTCTGTATGGTGAGAACCATATCTTTCAATATGCTCGATGGCTTCGTCGACATCTCCTACTACCTTAACTGAAATAACGTTATCCAGATATTCTGTCTCCCAATCGACATCAGTTGCTAGTGTATAATTTGTCGATGCAAGAGAATTAAAAAGTGAGTCAACCTTAATTTCGGTATTATTTTTTTCTAGTTCATTCAAAATTTTAATACCAATTGTTTCAACAACATCTTTGTGAATGAGAATTGTTTCAACTGCGTTGCAAACTCCCGGGCGTTGTACTTTTGCATTGATAATAATTTCCATCGCATTTTCTATACGTGCAGATTTATCTACAAACAAATGACAAAGTCCCTTGTAATGGGCGATCACTGCCATCTTTGCCTTCTCATACACATATGAAATAAGTTTTTCTCCACCTCTTGGAACAACCACATCTATATATTCATTAAGTGATAACAGTTCATCTATATGACTTCTCTCTGTGGATGATAAAACTTGAATACATTCGAGTGGAAGTTCATCTTTGATAGCTTCTTGTACGATATTGCCTAATACTTCATTTGAATACTGAGCTTCTTTTCCACCTTTCAAAATAATGCAGTTAGAAGATTTAATGGCCAAAGCTGCAGCATCAATAATGACGTTTGGTCGGCTTTCAAAGATCATGAGAATCACTCCTAACGGAATTCTCACTTTCTGAATTTGTAATCCATCATTACGGGTAAAGTCTTTTTCAATTTGACCTATTACTTCTTCTTGTCGAGCGATCTCTTCGACAGTAGTGGCCATGGATTCTATGCGATTTGAATTGAGTAACAGTCGGTCCCTTAAGGCAGGAGGATAGTCTTTTGCGTTTTCCATATCTTTGGCGTTTGCGAGCAAGATATCTTTTTCTTTTAATCTAATCGTATGGGCAAGCTTACATAAAACGCTATTCCGAGTTTTACTATCAAGTAACCTCATCTTTCTGGTGGCGAGTTTTGCTTTTTGCGCAAATATCTTCATAAATCTCCTTGGTTCCTTGAGTCATTATACATCTTTTTTTTTAAGTTAATCTTCATCATCTATGGAGTTTTAGATATAGTTAATTAATGAAAACGGAATCATTTAATATATTGCTAGTTGAAAACATCCATCCCATAGCCCAAGAAAGATTAGAGGCAGAAGGTTTTAATGTAGATTTGCTGAAGCATTCTCCAGACGAGGATGAACTCATCTCTCTTCTATCAAAATATCAGGCCATTGGTATAAGATCTAAAACTCAAATCACAAAGAAAGTGCTCGAACACTCAGAACATTTATTTGCCATTGGAGCTTTCTGTATTGGAACCAATCAAATTGATCTTAATGAAAGCCGTATCAAAGCTATTCCAGTTTTCAATGCTCCTCATTCGAATACTCGCAGTGTTGCTGAGCTTGTCATTGCAGAAATGATTTGTCTTTCTCGTCAACTAAGTGATCGTTCGATGAAGGCCCATCAGGGCCAGTGGGACAAGTCGGCCAGTGGTTCAAAAGAAGTTAGGGGTAAAGTTTTAGGAATTGTTGGTTATGGTCATATCGGTAGCCAGGTAAGTATATTAGCAGAGAGTTTGGGCTTGAGAGTCTATTTTTACGATACAGTAAAAAAACTTTCTCTTGGTAATGCTAAAGCTGTTAGTTCACTAGAAGAGCTTTTAAAGATCTCCGATTTTGTTACTCTTCATGTTCCAGAAGCACCTGAAAATATCAACATGATTAGTTCTCCTCAACTGAGTATGATGAAGAAAGGAAGCTATCTCATTAATGCCAGCCGAGGTAGTGTTGTGGAAATAGATGCCTTGGCCGAAGTCCTAGAGTCCGGTCATCTCGGTGGTGCAGCTATTGATGTTTTTCCTGAAGAACCTTCTTCTAACAACGATAAATTTACTTCTCGCTTACAAGGATTACCTAACGTTATCCTTACTCCTCATATTGGAGGAAGCACTGAAGAAGCCCAGAGGGCCATCGGAGAAGAAGTTGCCGAATCTTTTCGTCGCTTTTTGAAAAATGGATCTACTTCTGGAGCCGTTAATTTTCCTAATGTTGATCTACCTTCGAAGAAGGAAACTTCTCGGATTATGAACGTCCATGAAAATAGACCTGGGGTATTAGGAGAAATCAATACTATTATTTCTCAGACAGGTGCCAATATCGAAGGACAGTATCTTTCAACTGATGAAAAAATTGGTTACTTAGTGATTGACGTTAACTCTTCAGCTGCAGCTAAAGAAATTGCTACAAAAATTAAGGCCCTTCAACCTTCTCTTAAGACGCGAGTTGTTTATTAATTTCAGATATGGGAGTATTCATTTGCTCCCATTCTTTTAAAACTTTTGCTAAACGATCTCTACTCTTAAAACTCATATTAACAAACTTCACACCATAGCCGTTTACGACTCCATTATTTAATTGATGAACGACTTTAATTTCACAAGCAAAAAGTTCATCTAGAATTCTAAAGTTCACGACTAGTCGATCTCCAACCTCAACTCCATTAACATTGAGGATAAAAGCACCTGTTGTTGAAATATTATTGATAACTGCTTGGATCGCATCAAAAGAAGTTCGAAGTTCTGTCTCCAGGAAGATATCATGTCTTTTTTGTGGTTCCCACCATCGAGCCCTTCTATCAAAGAATGGGGCCCTAATGCGAGGAAAGCAAAAAGCAATAATGATTCCCAAACACACCACTGTTAGAAGTAAATTATAAGCGTGTGGCATATTATTATTGTAGGGCCAGGTGTAAGCCTCATAAGTTACGAGTGAGTAAACGTTATAGGCCATAACACTCATAAATAAACAATAAGACCAGACTCTTATTTTTAATAAGGTTAATCCTGCGATTGGGAATAGTAGCCAAAAATTAACAATATCCCCTATTGAATCTCTGCTTAACAGGTTACTAAAGATAATGGTCCACTCAAACTGTGTGCTTACCTTGAAGTAGTAAAGTTTTGCCAATGGTTCCAGCAGACAGAATGAAGTAATAAGAGAAAAGAGGATGGGTTTTGTTTTAATTTTCATGGGGCAAGCTTACCAATCCTAAAAAATTGATCAAGCCCCTTTCAAACGATAACTCATTGATTTCAGAGGATTTGCAAAGACCTTTAGGCTATTATTTTTAGGTCGAGACAAGAAAATTAGTCGTTTTTTAAATTACCCACTTCAATGTTATCTAACCAATCAAGAAAAAGCCCCACCATTTTTTCACCTTTAAATATAGACCCATGTTGGGGACAAATCATCGAGGGATTAAGGGCACGAATTCGGCGGATCCAAGAACTTTTCGCCTTATTAGAAGGCATCCATCGCTGGTGGAAATCTTTCATAAACGTTGTGTGTAGTTCAAAATCTTCCGTAAAAAAAGGATAGTCGAACGGAACCAGAGCACTTCCTAAATCTCCTGAGAAAAGGATTCGAGACCTAGGACAAAAAAGATTAATATTTCCTGAAGCGTGAAGGAAATGAGCAGGGATGATTTGTAAATCTTCACTCCCCAGTTTAATGTCTAGGCCTTGATCAGGAACAGGATAAAAATTAGAGACACATCCTTTACCAAAGTGACTCATAAAGTTTGACCAGATACGAGGCATGTAAACTGTAGCCTGGGGACATAGGGCCATCCAAAGAGGCAGAGAAGAAAAGATATCTGGATCTTGGTGCGAGCAAAGAAACTTGCTAATCTTTTCAAGACCTATAACTTCCGAGACAGAACTAAGGACATAAGGAAAGATCTCAGTGCCTCCTGGATCAAGAATCATCACCTCATCAGACGCAACTATTGCATACTCATTGGTATCAATGATCGAGTTAGGACGATTTTGATCCCTGCCAAAAACAAACCACTTTATTTGTCCGTCATCATAGATTTTTTTGTGATCCATTCCTCCTAGTATCAGGGCTTTAAAAGAAATTTCAACATGTTTTGCATCAGCAAAATTTAACTTAGTAAACTGCTCTTAGTTTTGAATTCTAGCTAGGAACCTGCTAATATTGGCAAAAACATGATCTACATCAGTTTAAAAGGTTATCGATCTGTTATACTGAGCCTGATCATTCTTAGGAGCCATTGTGTCCATCATAAAAAATGTAAATTGTGAAAACTGTTCTTCTCGTGGGAAGGGGATCTTTTGTGATCTTGAAAATACCGGAATTAAAGAGGTCAGTGAAAACAAGGTCATGAATATTTACAAGAAAGGCCACACGATCTTTCACCAAGGAAATCCACCCTTTGGACTTTACTGTGTGAATTCTGGCAAAATCAAGATCTCTAAAGTTGGCAACGACGGAAAGGAATCCATAATCCGAATCGCTAAAGAAGGAGATGTTCTTGGCCATAGATCTCTCTTTAGCAATGAATCCTATAATGCAACTGCGACCATTCTTGAGGATGCAGCAATTTGTTTCATTGATAAAAAGTTTATTTATAAAGCTATACAAACTTACCCAACCATCGCCATTCAACTGATTCAAAAACTGAGTCGCGAAATGGGTGCAGCAGAATCTATGACTGCATCGATGAGTCAGAAAAATGTAAGAGAGAGACTCGCAGAGTTGTTCTTAATGCTAAAACAAACTTATGGCATTGAAGAAAAAGGACGGACTCGTCTCGATATTAAATTAACTCGTGATGAGATGGCCTCTATGATTGGAACTGCCAGCGAAACGGTCATAAGATTTATTTCTGAATTTAAAGAAGAAGGAATATTGGAACAAGAAGGAAAAGTTATCTTTATAAAAGATGAAGATAAACTTTTAGAATTTGCCAATATTCAACTTTGATTTCCTGATTTAGGACATATTTTAAATTTGTAACTATTGATATAATTACTTTCATGAGTAAGGAAATCATCACATTATCAGAAGAAGAAGTTAGAACTTTAACAGACTTAAAATCACCTCTTCTTTTTAAAAATGACTTTGACTTGATTTATGAATCACAAGTACCCAATGTCGGAATACTTTTTCTTGAAGGTGAATTAAAAATTCTCAGAAAGAGAAAAATACTTAGTACTCCTCCTCTTGGATCTCTCATCGGACTTTATCATTTAATGCACAACACACCTTTACCGATGGGTGTGAAAGTTTGCAAGAATACAAGTGTCATCATGATTGAAAAATCCACAATTCTAGAAGCTCTTGCACAAAAGAGTGGAACTCTTTATCAAATTATCTCTAATTTATAATCCAACTAGAATAACGCTTAAAGCGATTATTGACTTTTATCAGGCTTGACCTGAACATTATTTTTAAGATTAAATAACAAGGAAAGTTATGAAATTAGTTGCAACCCCATCAGAGTTATTCTCTCACATAAAATCAAACGACTCTCTTTTTGTTCATGCTGGTGCAGCAACCCCTATCTATCTTCTTGATGAACTAGTTAAGGAAGCACCTCGCTTAAAGAATGTTGAAATAATTCATATGCATACCGAAGGTTCTGCTCCTTATGCTAAGCCTGAATATGCGGAATCTTTTAGAGTTTCAAATCTCTTTGTCGGTAAAAACCTCAGACCATACATGAACTACGACAACATTGATTACATTCCAGTTTTTCTTTCTGAGATTCCTCTCCTTTTTAGAAACGGTATCAAAAAATTAAATGTAGCTCTTATTAATGTTTCCCCTCCTGATCGACATGGCTTTGTTTCTTTAGGTGTAAGTGTTGATTGTGCTAAAGCAGCTGTAGAAACGGCAGACATTGTCCTAGCTCAAATAAATTCACATATGCCACGTATTCATGGAGATGGACTTCTTCATGTTGATAAGATTGATTTTGCTTTTGAGTATAATGAAAAGCTCTACTCTCCAAAACATGCACCACTTTCTGAGGCAGAGATGCAAATAGGTAAGAATATTGCAGAACTCATCGATGATGGAGCAACACTTCAATTAGGAATTGGAAACATTCCGAATGCAGTTTGTAATTTCTTAAAGGATCATAAGCATCTTGGCCTTCATACTGAGATGTGGAGTGATGGTGCTTTTGAACTCATTAAATGTGGAGCCATTGATAACAGTAAGAAAAAGTTTCATCGTGATAAGTGCACATCTACTTTCATGATTGGATCTCAAGAAATGTATGATTACGTTAATGATAATATGAACGTTCTTAATCTTGATGTGGCCTATGTTAACTACCCTATCTACATTATGAGAAACCCCAAAGTGACGGCCATTAACTCCTGCGTTGAGATCGACTTGACCGGTCAGGTTTGTGCCGATTCTATTGGGACCAAACATATTTCAGGAGTTGGTGGGCAGATGGATTTTATGCGCGCAGCAGCTCTTTCTGAAGGTGGTAAGCCCATCATGGCCTTCACTTCTGTTACGGCCAAAGGAGATTCTCGCATTACAAATATTCTTAAACCAGGTGCTGGCGTCGTTACAACAAGATCCCACGTTCATTATGTGGTTACAGAATGGGGAGTGGTAAACTTAGTAGGTAAAACTCTTGGTGAACGGGCCAAGGCACTCATCTCAATTGCTCATCCTGAGCACCGAGAAAGGTTAGAAAAAGAGTGGCGCCAAAGAGTCATTAAATCTTAATTTTTCTTTATTTTTAATAAGGGGATCTGACTTCTTGATCCCCTTACTTGACTTTCATTACACTTGATTTAATATACAGATATGCTTCACCAACTTGGGCCTATTTACATAAACTCACGCAGAACAGTCGCACTTCTTTAGCGGCTGGCCCTTGGTTTTCTAAATCAAAAGTCAGTCATCTACGTTACCTATTTTTACATTGAAAAGATAAAGGAAGAATATGAACGATAATAAAATTTACGTTACAGAAAAAGACTTCATGAGACTTAAAAATATTCTTGATGCACATGATGGGGACGAGTTTGAAGATCTTGAAATCGAACTAGACCGTGCAGCAGTTCTCAGTGATACCGAAGTCCCTAAAGATCTGATCACCATGAATTCAAATGTTCGTTATCTTAACGTTCAGGATAATAAAGAATCAACGATTACTCTTGTTTATCCACAAGATGCTAATTCGAGTGAAGGAAAGATTTCTATTTTGGCCCCTTTAGGCTCGGCCCTCATCGGACTTAAAGTTGGTCAAGAAATCAACTGGATGTTTCCTGATGGTAAAACAAGAACACTTAGAATTTTAGAAGTTATTTATCAGCCAGAGGCCAGCGGCGATTGGCATCTATAGAAAAGGGCCCAAATCAAATGGGCCCTTTTTTTATTCAATAGTCAGAGTGAGACCTGTGTCTCCTTGAGAACAATTATACTCCCCTTTCCAAACACCTGAAACCGGACTTGCTCCAGAAGAACTCACCTTTCGAAGTGTGAATTGGTTACAATGAGGAAACTCAATGGCCCCTTTGAAGAGATCTCGTTCGTGATTGATCATTCCAGAAAGTGGAACCATATCATAGTTAGGCGGACGCTGAATCCAAGATGATCCTCCTAAATGAAGTGAGCCCGTATCATAATTAAAGGTGCCCTCCATCTGATACTTACCTTCAGGAATTCCTGGATTGGTCGACGTACCGTGAAAATGAAATATCGCAGATACGGCCACTCGCCCTTGGGGTTCTTTTGGCTTCGCCTCTTGAACTTTTTCAACTTTTACTTCAGCGGCTTCTACCTTAGGAGGTACTTGCTTAGACTGAGCAAGCGAAATGAAAACCATCATAAAGAGGAGATCAAGCATCGCGGTGAGTTCTACTACTCTTTTTTGTCTTCTTCTTCTCATAACAACCTTCTATGACAGATAAACGTTAGAGAGAATTTTTCGATACTCTTCACTCTCTGTAATCACCCGATCAATCTTTGGTTGAAATGAACTCTCGATCACCATGAAGATGATAGCAAATGTAATCCCCAAAATTGTAGTATCCATAGCGATCACAAAAGCATTTGAAAGCCCTGCTACATCAATCTGACCAGCTCCAGAGAAGGCCGTTTGAGCAATGGCAAGAATAGTTCCTAGAATTCCTAAAAGAGGAAACACTTGAACTACTGCTCCCATAACTGATGCAAAGATTTCAAGTTTGTAATGTCTTGCAAACATCGCACGCTCATTTACTCGACGGGCATTTTTGGAAAAGCTAGTCTTCGTTTCAGGCTCATGAGCGATTTTGTTAGTTACAAACTGTAGGGCGTTTTGAATTTTTTCATGAGAATGAAGACTAGAATCTCTATCAGGTGCGTCTTCGAAACCTTTCATCAAATTATCCATGGCATCTACTAAGGTCATTTCGTGTTTCTTCATCATCCAAAAAACACTAATAACCAAGTAAATCTCTAATGCTACAAACAAGTAGATAATTGTGAATATGTGATTATTCATAAAGGTAAACAAACTCTGAAACAGCGAAGAATCCATTCTTACTCCTAACTTTTTGATTTCCTTAAATTATAAACCAAAAACGAGAGTTATCTATCAGGCAAAAGCTCGCCATAGATAATCTCTATCAGTTGATAGAAATCAAAGATTGGAATGTTTGGGGTAAATGATCGAAGATGAGTTCAAGGAAAATAACTATCCCTAAAACATTGTTATTCATAGGAGGATTTACATGAAAACAATCATTAACTCTAAATTACCAGAATTTAAAGCTCAGGCCTATTACAAGAATGATTTTATGCAAGTTACATCAAATGATCTCGCCGGTAAATGGTCTATTCTCTTTTTCTACCCTGCCGACTTTACATTCGTATGCCCGACTGAATTAGTTGACATGGCCGAAAAATATGAAGAGTTCCAAAAAATGGGAGTTGAAGTCTATTCAGTTTCTACTGATACCCACTTCACTCACAAAGCGTGGCATGACACCAGTGACTCAATTAAAAAAATCAACTACCCAATGCTTGCCGACCCTACAGGTGCCCTATCTCGTGCCCTAGGTGTTTACATTGAAGAAGAAGGTCTTGCTTACCGTGGAACGTTTTTAATTGATCCAGATGGCAA
>Ga0079224_100013433_pt1 | contig 11401 bp, 10 predicted proteins | sample Stecom2015_FD_80414 | JGI IMG/M metagenome (GOLD analysis project Ga0079224, IMG submission 80414) | Agricultural soil microbial communities from Utah to study Nitrogen management - Steer compost 2015 | ecosystem: Environmental > Terrestrial > Soil > Agricultural land | place: USA: Utah...
CAGCGCGAACTGGCGCCCGCCCGCATCGAAGACATAGCCGACATCGACCCGATACGGGTTGGTCATGACGAGCCGGCGCGGGCTTGAAAGCGTCGCGCCGATGAGCCACGGCAGATCGATGTCTTCACTCGACCAGTCACGCTCGATCGCCGCGAATGTATCCGGCTCCTCGGTGCGGAGATGGCCGTAAGCGCTTTCGAGCAACGTCCCTGCCCCGACGCTGATATCGGTCGCGCCCTCGAAGCCGACATCGATGCTGAACACGGCGCCGTTGGCGAAGGTGATTTCGATAGGATCATCGCCCTCAAACGGCGGATAGCCCACGCGTGCAATCCGCTTGATCGCGCCAGCGTTGATCAGTTGCTCGATCATCGCTCAGCCAACAGCAGCGCGCTGCTTCTCAAACAAGATGCCGCAACCGAGCTTGGCCAGGCGCATCAGCTCGCTGAACTCCTCGTCGCTGAACGGGCGCTTCTCGCCGGTGGCCTGCAACTCGATCATCCGGCCATCGCCGGAGAGGATGAAGTTGGCGTCGACTTCGGCGCTGGAATCTTCGGCATAATCGATGTCGAGCACCGGCGTTCCCTCGAACACGCCACACGAGATAGCGGCGACTTGGCCGGTGATCGGGCCCTCCTTGATGACCTTTTCGTCGACCAGGTACTTGCACGCCCGCGCCATCGCGACCCATGCGCCCGTGATGGCCGCGGTACGCGTGCCGCCGTCAGCCTGGATCACATCGCAATCGAGCGTGATGGTGCGATCGCCGAGCGCCTTGAGGTCAACGACGGAACGCAGTGAGCGGCCGATCAGGCGTTGGATTTCTTGTGTGCGGCCTGATTGCTTGCCTTGCGCCGCTTCACGGCGGCCGCGTGTGTGCGTCGCGCGCGGCAGCATGCCGTACTCACCGGTCACCCAGCCGCGGCCCTGGCCTTTGAGCCAGCCGGGAACGCCCTGCTCCACGCTCGCGGTGCACAGCACATGCGTTTGGCCAAAGCGCGCGAGGCACGAGCCTTCGGCGTAGCGTGAAACGCCGATTTCGAGCGTGACGTCGCGCAATTGATCGGGCGCGCGGCCTGAGGGACGCATGGAAACTCCTTGATGATTTGTGCTGCGCTCATGAACGAAGAGCGCGGGCGCGTCTAGGCGGCGCAGCGCAATGTCAGCTGGCGCGTGCGGCGATTGACGCTGATTGAGGAACAACCGGCCTGCAGCAAAGCTTGGCGCCCGAGCGTGAGCGTCGGCGGCGTATCGCTGGCTTCGCCCTCAGCGATGATGGCGTCCTCCTCAAGCGCGCCGAGCAATGGCGAGACGGTGCGTGCGAACGTCGGCCCCAGCGCGAGGCCATGGACGGTAAGCTCGGTCGATACCGGTTGCATCAAGGTCGAGAGACCAAGGATGAGCGGCCTCTCGGCGAGCTCGCCGGCGGCAGGGATGGCGCCGCTCCGGTCGAACAAGCGCGCCGCCGGGCGATTGAAGATGCTGGCGTCGTTGGCGACATCGAAGACAAGCCGCAGTGATTGGCCGCCGACATCGGTCTGCGCATACCAGAGGTCAGGGTTTTCCAGCGGCATGACGATATCGCGCGTGCTGGCAGCTTCGCTGGCGAGACGAAGCGTCACGATGTCGTACGGCAGCGATCCTGGGCCGATGACGCCATCGGCACGCGCGGTAACCGGCACGGCGAAGACACCCGCAAGGTTGCGCGCCGTGCGTTCGCCGAAGCGAATGTTCGGCCGGGCGATGCGGCCGTCCATGCTGCCGCCGCCGTCGACACCGACGCGGGCTTGCGCGAACGGCAAACGGCGCACGCGCAAGCGCTCCGCCGCAGGTGTCGATAGCACCAGCATGTCCGGCATGCGTGGATCGACTTCGAGGCGGACGTGGCGATTGTTGATCCGCGCATCGATAATGGCGACCGGCGCGACATCGAGCGTGATCGAGGTCTGGGCCAGCGACGGCGTGGCCAGGCAGAGGGTGGCCAGCAAAACAAAGGTTCGGAGCAACATGGCCGCCTAGTCGATGGGGAACCTGGCGAAATCAAGGTTCTCTATCGCAAAGTTTGGTCTTGTTAGGCCGACATGGCGTATTCGCCGGAGCGCGGCCTGATCGGCTTTACGGCGCCGAAATTCGACGAATACACGCGCCGCGCTATGCCCGCCTCGAGGCGCAGAACCGCCAAGCCATAAGCGCGGGTTGCACCTTGGCGCGCCTTCGCTACCTAGAGGCCGCTATGGCGCAGCCGACTTCCTCCGACCTCTCCTCGCTCGACGCCCGGGCGCGCGAGATTTTCCGGGAGATCGTCGAAACGTATCTGACGACCGGCGAGCCGGTTGGATCACGAACCCTTTCGAAGGTCGGCGGGATGGGGCTCTCGCCCGCCTCGATCCGCAACACCATGGCCGATCTGGCAAGCCTCGGCCTGATCGAGGCGCCGCACGCCATGGCGGGCCGGCAGCCAACGCAGATCGGGTTGCGCTTCTTCGTTGATAGCCTGCTTCAGCTCGGCGATGTGCCGCCGGACGAAAAGCGCGAGATTGACGCGCGCATCGCCGCAGCAGGGTCGAACCCGCAAGACGTGATGGGCGCCGCTTCTGATTTGCTCTCCGGCCTCGCCGGCGGCGCGGGTCTTGTGGTGACGCCGGAGCGCGACGCGCCGGTGCGGCATGCGGAGATTGTCGGCATCGGCCCGGGGCAAGCGCTGCTCGTGCTGGTGTTCGAAGACAATCAGGTCGAGAATCGCATCATCAACACCCCCGCCGATCTGCCGCCCAGCGCGCTAAGCGAGGCCGCCAACTATCTCAACGCCCGCTTCAAGGGGCGCACGCTTGCCGAGGCGCGGGTCGCAGCCGCCGAGGCGCTCGCGCGCGATCGCGCAGCGCTGGATCAGGCGGCGGCGGGACTGGTCGAAAAAGGATTGGTCGAGTGGTCGGGTGAAGATCCGATGCTTGGGCGGTCGCTGATCGTCCGCGGACGCGGGAACTTGCTGCAAGATCAGCAAGCGATCGCCGACCTGGAGCGCGCGCGAAAGCTGTTCGATGACCTGGAAAAAACCCGCGAACTCATTCAGGTGCTCGATCTAGCCAAAGCTGGGAACGCTGTGCGCGTGTTCATTGGCTCGGAAAACCCGCTATTTTCACTCTCGGGGTCGAGTCTGATCGTCTCGCCCTATATGAACGCGGAACGGAAGGTGGTCGGGGCGTTGGGCGTGATCGGCCCTACCCGGCTCAACTATGCACGGGTTATTCCCGTGGTGGATTATACCGCGCGTGTTGTCGGCAGAGTGCTCGACGGACGCGGCGAACGATGAGGATGGAATGACGGACGAAGCCAATCCCCAACAACCGGAAGCCACGCCAGATCCCGCCGGCGAAGCGTTCGACGTCGCGACGCTGCAAGCTGAACTGGCGAAAGCCAAGGACGACATGCTCAGGGCGCTGGCCGACGCTGAGAACACGCGCCGCCGCGCTGAGCGGCAAGCTGTTGAAGCGCGCGCCTATGCCATCGATCGCTTCGCGCAGGATTTGCTCCCGATCGCCGATACGCTTGAGCGGGCGCTGATGGCGGCGCCGCGCGACGATCTCGACGAAGGCTTTCGCAATCTGCTGACCGGCGTCGAACTCACCGAGCGCTCCTTGATTGACGCGTTCGCGCGCCACGGCCTGAAGCGCATCGGCGCGCGTGGCGAGGCGTTCGACCCGAAAGTGCACCAGGCTGTCGCGCAGGCGCCTGGCGATCAGCCCGCGGGTACGGTCCAGGAAGTGCTGCAGTCCGGCTATGTGCTGGGTGACCGTACGTTACGCGCGGCCATGGTGCTGGTTTCGACCGGCCCCGCCGACGCACCCCCTACCCACAGCGTCGACATCAAGGTGTGACGCGCCGCTTTTCCTCGCGCTCCGGCGCTTTGCCAGCTATGCCAATCGCCGCAATCGCTTTGCGTCGATGCGGGTCGATAAAAGCGAAAAGGCTGGAATTCGCCTGAATTCCGCTTTGCGTCTGACATGACGGATTGTTAACCATGTCCGTCAGTGAAATGAGGGGAGACCAAAATGCGTGGAAAGCTTTTGTTTGGCGCGGCCGTGGCCGCGCTGATGACGTTTGGCGTCTCTCCGGCTTTAGCTCAGACAGCGGACCAGCCGGGCGACGCGTCGACGACCGCCACGCTCACCGGCAATGTCGACGGCGAAATTTCTCCCGCCGGTGACACCGATTGGTTCCGCCTCGAGGTCGAGACCGGCCGCCGCTACAATCTCGCGCTCGCTGGCCTTGAGAACGCCGAAGGCCAGGCCATCGATCCGATGCTCAGCGTCTACGATGCGGAAGGCAATCAACTCGCGTTCAACGATGACGCTAACGGCACGCTGAATTCAGCGCTGCGCTACGCGCCGCAGGCAAGCGGTGTGGTCTATGTCGAGGCGCGCGGCTTTAGCAGCGAAGCGACCGGCGCTTATCGCCTGGGCGTTTCCTCGGAAGAAGTGCCGCCCGATGACGCGGGCAACGACGCCACCACGCGTTCGCGTGCAGCCGCCGGCCGCACCACCACCGGCAGTATTGAATATGAAGGCGATGTTGATTGGTATCGCTTCGCCGCGCGCACCGGCAACCGCTATCGCGTCACGCTCGAAGGCGCGGGCGAAGGTGGCCTCGGCGATCCCCTGCTCCGCGTTGTTGACGGCGAAGGCAACGAGCTCGCATTCAACGACGACAGCGAAGGTTCACTGAATTCAGCGCTCGAATTCATCCCGGCCGCCAATGGCGACGTGTTCATCGAAGCGCGCGGCTATGGCGACAGCTATACCGGCCGCTACGCCCTCAACATCACCTCCGAACGCCTGCCACGCGACAACATCGCCAATTCGACTTCGACGCGCGGGCGCATCAATGGCGGCCAAACCGTCAACGGCACGCTCGATTTCCCGAGCGACACCGACTGGTATCGCATTCGTCTGACAGAAGGTCAGTCCTACCGCTTCACGCTCAATAGCTCGGGCGACGAACCGGTCGGCGACCCGCTGATCCGACTGCGTGACTCGCGCGGCGAGGAAGTGGCGATGGATGACGACGGCGGTGATGGCCTCAACTCGTATCTGGAGTTCACGGCGCCGAGCACCGGCAACTATTTCGTCGAAGCGACCTCCTTCACCGGCGACGCCACCGGCGGCTACACGCTCAGCGCGCGCGAAGGCGATATCCCCGCCGACGCAAGCACCGATGTCGGCCTCAGTGCGGAAGGCGATTATCGCGAGGGCGTTCTGGCGCCCGCCGGCGATCGCGACTGGTATCGCCTCGAACTCGCCGAGGGACAGGGCGTTCGTATTTCGATGACCGCAACCGGTACGCCAGACAGCATCGGCGACCCCTACCTCATTCTTTACGGTCCGGATGGCGGAGAGGTCGCGCGTGACGACGACGGCGGTGACGGCCTCAACGCCTGGCTCGAATATCAAGCAACCGCAGCCGGCACATATTTCATCGAAGCGCGCGGTTTCACCGATGACGCCGCGGGCCGTTACGCCATCAATTTGGTCGGTGGTGAAATCGGCAACAGCTACGACACGGCTGAGCCGCTTGTCGCCAACGGCGATGCGCGCATGAGCTTTGTCGGCGCCGCGGGCGATGTGGACTGGTTTGCGATCGAGTTGGTCGAGGGCCGCCCCTATCGCTTCAATCTGGAAGGCCTCGAGCCGGACCCGCTCGCTGATCCGATGCTGACGCTCTACGATTCCACCGGCACGCAAGTGGCGGCGGATGACGATGGCGGCCGCGGCTTGAATTCGTACCTTTACTTTGCCTCGCCGACGGGCGGCACCTACTTCGCGGCTGTCTCGTCCTTCGACAGTGAAGGCACGGGCCGTTACGCGCTGCGCGCCGTCGACACAGACGTGCCGGGCCACGTCTACACGGACGAAATCCTCGACGCGAACGATGACGGCCGCATCAGCCGCATTGAAATGCCTGGCGATCTCGATGTCTATCGCGTCACGCTTGAGGCTGGCGTCAGCTACGAGATCCAGGCCAACGGCACGGGCGCGACGCCGCTCGCCGATCCGTTTGTCGCGCTGATCCAGGAGACCGCGATGGACCACCATCACGGCGAAGGGCCCGATGCATCCATGATCCGCGACGGCGGCACACGCGTGGCGTCGGACGACGATAGCGGCCCAGGTTTGGATGCGCGCTTGCGCTTCAGCCCAGAGGCCTCTGGCGACTACCTCATCCAAGTCAGCGGTCTCTCGAACTCGACCGGCGACTACGAGGTGAAGATCGTGCGCCAGTAAGCGGCAGCGCTTAAGGGGGACGCACGCAGGGGCGGCGGCGCTGGACAAAAGCGCCGCCGCTTTCTTTGCGTCGGTGTTGACCCTCACGCGTCAGTCTTGGCTTGTCGAAGGCGGGACGAGGCGCGCTCCCGTCTGTAAGTGGCGCCGTGCTTAGCTCAGCATGACGCCATCTTCCGACAACAGCTTCCGTTTAGCTCAGGTTCGAGGCGCGCTCGCCGCCCTGGCGCTCCAACATCCAGCCCGGATATTCCGGGCGCAGCTTCGACACATCATCCAACCGCTTAAGATCGTCGCTTGAAAGCTCGACGGCGGTGGCGGCGAGATTGTCGTTGAGCTGCGCTTCCGTCTTTGCGCCAATGATAACGCTGGTGACGTGCTTCTGGTGCAGCAGCCACGAGAGCGCGATCTGCGCGACAGAAACACCGCGCGCATCGCCAATCTCCTTCATCACATCGATGATGTCGTAGGCCTTCTCCTTATCGATCGGCGGGAAGTCGAACGCGATGCGGCGTGAGCCATCGGTTGGCGCTGTTGCGCGCGTGTATTTGCCGGAGAGAAAGCCGCCGGCGAGCGGGCTCCAGGGCAGAATGGCAAGGTTCTGATCCTTCGCCAGCGGCACGACTTCGCGCTCCAGGTCGCGGCCGGCGATCGTGTAGTACATCTGCAGTGACTCAAAACGCGCCAACGCGTTCTTGTCCGAAACACCCAGCGCCTTGGCGATCTGCCAAGCGGCGAAATTGCAGAGACCGATGTAACGGACTTTGCCGGACTTCACGAGTTCATCGAGCGCCGTAAGCGTTTCCTCAAGCGGCGTGACACTGTCGAACGCGTGCACCTGGTAGAGATCGATGTGATCGATCTGCAGGCGCTTAAGGCTCGCATCGATCGAGTCCATGATGTGCTTGCGCGAAAGACCCCAGAGGTTGGTGTTGGCGTAGCGGCGTTGTTCTTCCGGTGTTTGCTGCGGGGCGTAGCCGCCCATGCGGCCGAACACTTTGGTGGCGATCACCAATTCGTCGCGCGGCAAGCCTTTGATCGCCTGCCCCGTCACCTGCTCGGACAAGCCGTTCGAATAAACGTTCGCCGTGTCGATGAAAGTCACGCCCTTATCGAAGGCGCCCTTCACCAGCTTGGTCGCGGTGTCCTGCTCCAGGGCGCCGATGGCTTTCCAGATGCCATCGCCGCCGAACGTCATGGTGCCGAGGCAGATTTCAGAAACAGCGAGGCCGGTGCGGCCGAGTTTGCGATAGCGCATGTGCGTCGTCCTCTGGGCGGAGAGGCCCAGTGCTCAGGACGCTATTTGTATACGGAGGGCGCCTCCGGAAAGGCGCCCTCATCAACTTTCGCCTCAGCTTACACCGTTTGCGCGGAACCAAGCGAGGCATCGCGTCCAGCCATCGGTCGCAGCCTCTGCGTTGTAGCTCTGCCGATAATCCGCATGAAATCCGTGCTGTACGCCCGGGTACACAATGATCTCCGAGCGCGAGGGATTGCCGTTTGCGTTCAACGCAGTGCGGAAACGCTCGACGCCCTCAAGCGGAATGCCGTTGTCGAGTTCAGCGTAGAGACCAAGCACGGGAGCGCGCATGGCCGCAGCGGAGTCCAGCGGCCAAGGGCGCTCCTCCTCCGAGCCCCAGCTTCCCGCCGCCGGGCGTACGACGCGGCCATACCAAGCAACGCCCGCCTTGATGTGGGTGAGATGCGCCGCCGCCATCCACACAACCGTGCCGCCCCAGCAGAAGCCGGTGATGCCGATGTCGCCATTGGTGAAGGACTGCGCGCGGATCCAATCGACGGCGCCGCTGGTGTCGCCCATGACTTGCTCGTAGTTGGCGGTCGCGACGATCGGGCGGATTTCATCGAAGCTCGTCATCGTTGCCGGATCGCCGGCGCGATCAAAGTAATCCGGCGCGATCGCGACATAGCCTTCGCGTGCAAATCGGCGGCAGACATCCTTGATGTAGTCGTGGATGCCGAAAATCTCATTCACGACAATGATTGTGCCGCGGCGTCCGCGTGCGGCGGGCCGCGCAACATAGGCGGGCATCCGGTAGTTGCCGGCGCCGGTGAAGTGCACGTCTTCAGTGATCAGTTCGTCACTGGGTGTGGTCACAGGGCTGGCGCACGCCGAGAGCGCAGCGGGAGCATAACCGGCGAAGAACAGCGAAGCGGCCATGGCGCGACGTGTGGGCGGAAAATTACCTTCAGGCGTGTCGAGTCTCATGCACTTCGTCTCCTCCTGACACGCGCCGGACGCGCGTCCCCTTGCGTGTGATCTGGCGCGGGCGCAGGCTTTCGCGCCAGTCAAAACTTTGGCAAATCTTCGGGGGAAGGTTCAATGCGCATTCTTGGCTTGGCCGCATTCGGAGCGGCGTTCGCACTTGCGGGACCGGCGATGGCCGCCGCCCTGCCCTTCAATCCGGAGGAAGCCACGCAAGCCTGGCTCGCCACAATGGGCCACGACGCGACGGCGCGCTCGAACGCCTATTTCGAAGGCGGCTACATCATCGATTTCGCCGGCACCGCGCTCTCCATCGTCGTCGCCGGCTTGATCCTGCTGCTGGGCTGGGCGCGCGGCGTCCGAACGTGGCTCGAAAAAACCGTGAAGTGGTTCCCGCTCGTCGCGCTCGGCGTCGCTTTCTTCGTCAACATCGTGTCGTCGGTGCTGACCTTCCCATTCTCGTATTATGTCGGCTTCGTCCGCGAGCATCGATACGAACTCTCCACACAGAGTTTCCCGGAATGGTTCAGCGAACAGATGATCGGTCTCGCCATCGGCCTCGTCGTCGGCTCGATCTTCATTGCCATCATCTACGCGATCATTCGCGCCGCCCGGAACACGTGGTGGGTTTGGGGCTCTGCCGTCACCATCGCCTTCGCCGCCGTGATGGGCATGCTGTTTCCCGTCTATATCGCGCCGCTGTTCAACACCTACACGCCGATGGAGCAGAGCGAGCTGCGCAGCGACATCATCGCGCTAGCCCAAGCGAATGGCGTGCCTGCGACGGATGTGATGGTCTATGACCGCTCGCGGCAAACCAATTCGATCAGCGCCAACGTCTCCGGCTTCGGGCCAACGACGCGGATTTCGCTCGCCGACACTTTGCTTGAACGCGGCAGCCCTGAAGCTGTTCGCCATGTGATGGGTCATGAGATCGGCCACTATGTGCTTGGCCACGTCTATTCGGGGCTGATCATGAACACGCTGCTGATCCTGTTCAGTTTCGCGGCGGTGCATTTCGGCTTCCGCGCGATCGCCAAGAACGAACGATGGGGCATTCGCGACATTTCCGATCCTGCCGGATTCCCTTTGATTCTGATCCTGCTCGCGGTCATCGGCATCATCACATCGCCGCTGCAGCGCAATCTCACGCGCTTCAATGAGCAGCAGGCCGATATGTTCGCGTTGAACGCGGCGCGTGAGCCCGATGGCGCCGCCGAAGCGGCGATCCTGTTGTCCGAGTATCGCAAGATGGAGCCGTCGCCGCTCGAGCGCTGGTGGTTCTACACGCATCCGTCGGGCTGGGATCGCGTGCACAACGCGATGGTGTGGAAGGCCAATGAGATCGCCGCCGGCCGCTTGCCGAACACGCCGGGCGGTCCTCCACCGGGTTGGGTCCCTGACTTCGTGCGCGAGCGTGACGCGGCCGCGAATCCCGCCCCTACGCAGGAACCTGCGGAGACACCGGCGACGACTGCGGAACCGTCACCCGCCGCACCGTCAAATTAAGCCGCCCGCCTTTCGGCAGCAGGCGCGACGTGCCGGTCATGATGCGGTCAACGCCATGATACGCGCGCCGCGCCGGCCCCGAGAGCATGCACACATCGCCTGACGCAAGCCGCACACTGCGCGTCGCGTCCGAACGCAAGTGGCCGCCGATGCGAAACAGCGCCGTGTCGCCGAGCGAGATTGAAAGCACCGGCGCATCCCATGCGTCTTCGTCGCTATCGACGTGCAGCCCCATGCGCGCATCGCCTTCGTACAAATTCACGAGGCACGCTTCCGGCGGCGCGTCATAGCCGCTCAGCGTCTCCCAGAGCTCCAGCACTTTCGGCGGCATCGCCGCCCAGGCCTTACCGGTCTCCGGATGTGTCGCCTGATAGCGATAGCCCTGCTCCTTGTCCGTCACCCAACCGAGCGGGCCGAAGTTCGTCATCCGCACGCTCATCGGCGCGCCGGATTTCGGCATGCGCGGAATGTAGAACGGCCCCTCCCGCATGCGCGCGAACACCTCATCGCGCAGCGCCTCTTGGGCTGCGCGATCCAGAAGGCCCGGCCAAAGCCGGAAGCCGTCGAGGTCTGAGGCGGGGCGGGTCATTTCCTAGCGCCTATGTAGGTGTTCGGTTTCTTTTTTGTTCCGCCAGGAAACTTGAGCCAGATCAAGGCTTCCGGCGTCCTGCACAATTTCCCTGCGGCGAATGAGGATAGCCGCCCCAAGAGACTTGCACCTTGTGGTCGATACACCACATGAACCCGGAACGAAGCGGCTTGGAGCTAGACGGGGGCGCCAGGTCGTTTAACCGCTTGAACAGAACGCAGGACGCGCGCTTCGCGGACGCCAGATTTGGGTCCAAAGACGAAACCGCGCCGCTGAAAGGAACGAGGACTAAAAGATGGGCAAAGTGATCGGCATCGACTTGGGCACGACGAACTCGTGCGTCGCTGTGATGGAAGGCGGCAACCCAAAGGTCATCGTCAACGCTGAGGGCTCGAACACCACGCCGTCCGTGGTTGCATTCACCGATAGCGGCGAGCGCCTGATCGGCATCCAAGCCGCGCGCCAAGCCGTCACCAACCCAACCCACACCTATTACGCCGTGAAGCGCCTGATTGGCCGCTCGGCGGACGATCCGATTTCCAAGAAGGACGCCGAACTCGTCCCCTACAAGATCGTCAAGGGCCCGAACGGCGACGCCTGGATTCAAGGCCGCGACAAGCAATACGCGCCGTCTGAAATCTCGGCCTTCGTGCTGCAGAAGATGAAGCAGACGGCCGAGGATTATCTCGGTGAGCCGGTGACGCAGGCCGTCATCACGGTTCCCGCCTACTTCAACGACGCCCAGCGCCAAGCCACGAAAGACGCGGGCAAGATCGCCGGCCTCGAAGTGCTGCGCATCAGCAA
>Ga0079224_100013435_pt1 | contig 11399 bp, 11 predicted proteins | sample Stecom2015_FD_80414 | JGI IMG/M metagenome (GOLD analysis project Ga0079224, IMG submission 80414) | Agricultural soil microbial communities from Utah to study Nitrogen management - Steer compost 2015 | ecosystem: Environmental > Terrestrial > Soil > Agricultural land | place: USA: Utah...
CCCCTATACTACCCACTACTCATTTCTTTACTGTTATCTGAATCGGCTGTCCATTTGCGATGCCGCTGACAAGCTCGCTATTGTACTGTAGTATGTAGGTTCCGGCCGAGTCTATATGATAGGCTTTCTTTAGATCGAAACGGATACTGTCTTCGGCTCCGGGAGCGAGGCGGCGATAGGTGTCGGCGGGCGGGGGCATGATCCGTTTTGCCATAGGTCCTTTGTAATGGACTTCATTTCCCTGCGTGTCGGTCACCGTCAGGAAATTGCTAATGATGCCTTCGAATGGTGTATGGTATCTTGTATACTGTAGCGTGTCCGATGTGGGGTTTACTACTTTGAACAGTATGGAGATGCTATCTTTCACTCGGGCGTTTTGATCGGCACGTAGTACGGCAATAAGCGATGTGTCGGCAGGATGCCGTAACGCTTCGGCATGGTCTTGAACGGTGCTGTTTTGTTTACCTTGCTGGCAGCTCCCGAAAGGCAGCATACATAAACCTGCAAAGACGAATATCAAGTTGTTTTTTTTCATTTCTATGTTGGTGTTGTTACCGACGGTCAGCTGCCCGCTTTGTCCTACTCGTTTTAGCCGGCGTTGTGGAGACCTTTTAAGTCGGTGTTGCCGGATGTTATGATGTTTGCAGGAGCCGCACTATCCAGGATGGTCGCCATATTGGACAATAGTTTCGCCCATATCGTGGTAGAAGAGCACTCTCCATTGTTCGTCTTCTGCCCGCTGTCGCCATGTCTGTCGGTCGTTTTTCGCTGATTCTCCATCGTAATCGGTCTTGTAAGCAATATTGAGATCAAAATATCCTTTCTGGGGTAAGTTGTCTGCTCCGTAAAAATAGGTTTTGTTTCCGTCTTTGATCCAAAAAACGTGATGGAAAGGAGAGTGTCCCCCCGTCACCTCGTACGAGATGTTATCTGAAATTGCTCCATGATCGTCACTCATCCAGACCACTTCTGATAAATTTTTAAGCGCTTCTAAGATCTCGCGGCTATAGGACGGGTTTTCGACTTGTTTCAGTGCATAGTAGAATTCGCGGGACTGCACATATATTTTTGCATTAGGAAAGTTCAGTTGAAAGACGCCGGTTTTCCAAAAACCCAACCCACTCACGTGGTCTTTATGTAGGTGCGAGAGCAGGATTGCGTCGATATCTTCTGCTGCAACTCCAGCCTGCTGAAGCCGTTGGTGGAGCAACAGGCCATTGTCATCCTGTGTCCCAAGTCCCGCGTCGAGCAGCACATGTCCGGTATCTGTCTTGATCAAAAATGGCTGGACGGCTACTTTTAAACCGTTAGGTGAATCCGGAACCAGTGGAATAAAGTCTTTCTCTTTGCTTACGTAGAAATTTCCTTCTTTTAATGCGATTGCTTCTATCATCGATGTGGCGTTTTCGTGTTTAAGAAAGCTGTGCGTAACAACAAAGATGCATAATAATCAGTTAAAAACGACCATAAAAAGCAGAATTTCTTGCCGTGAAGACGGTCCCGTACCCGTCTTGTTAGTGGTTAAGAAGGTCTTCGATCGCTTTCACGGTACCCGGAGCCATATAGTCCCTGCCGCCTTCCGCGCGCACTACGAGCTCGCCCGCTTTATCAAGGATGACTGTTGTCGGAATAGCGTTTCCTAAAAAGGAGGGAGGGATATCGCTGTCGGGCGTGTATACCGGAAGATCATAACGATTTTTGTCCATAAAAGCTTTCGACTTCCCGTAGTCGCCGTCGACATCAACCATCAGGAACACAATATCGTCACGGCTCTTAAAGGTCTGTTTCAAGCGGTTGATAGAGGGCATCTCGTCTATACAGGGCGGACACCAGGTTGCCCAGAAGTTTATAAACACGACCTTTCCCTTCAGTGATTGAAGTGTTATACTTTTACCATTTCCATCGAGAAAAGACACATCTGTTGAAGCGGCGTCTGCAGGAGCTTCTGGTTGTGGCGCGGAAGATCCGGTACTGTCTGCGCCGGCGTTTTGATTATTCCTGGCGGCATTGCAGGAAATCAGTACCACAAGTGCGGCTAGAGCCGGATATAATATACGTAGATTGATTTTCATGATAATAAATATGATGTCCTAAACCTACACAATTTCTTTTTCATGTGCAATACGGGCCTGCGGGGCACTATGAAATGTTGTCAGACTGTATGTCTGGATCCGTTAAGTCTTTTAGTCGTATAGAGCAATGTTAAAATACCATGATATCCCTGAACTTCTTTGGACTATCTGTGTAATACTTTAGTGCGGCGTCGGAGTCTGCTACCATGTTTTATAGAATTTAGTTTATGTCACATTTATAGCATAATATCAATATTTAATAGGCGACATTTGTAGTTTATGGTATGTTTATAAAAAATAACAATTATGGAATGGTTATTAAATCCTTGGCCCTGGTACATTGGCGGTGCGCTTGTGGCGGCCATTATGCTTTCGCTTATCTGGCTGGGCAAAAGTTTCGGATTTTCCTCTAATTTTCGGACGATGTGCGCGGCTTTGGGCGCCGGTAAATCCTGCGAGTTTTTTCGTTTCGATTGGAAGTCGCAACGGTGGAACCTATTATTTTTATTAGGCGCAGTAATTGGTGGGCTGCTGTCGGCGCATTTCTTATCCAATGGAACTGCGCCCGCCGTTTCGTTGGAAACGGTAAGAAGTCTTCAGGATTATGGAATCAACAGCGCAGGGAAGAGTTATTATCCGACTGAACTGTTTGACGTCTGGTCTTTAAAGAATATCGTTTTATTTGTTGTGGGTGGTCTGCTGATAGGTTTCGGTACCCGGTACGCAGGTGGTTGTACGTCCGGACATGCTATTTCCGGGTTAAGCAATTTCCAGCTGCCATCGCTGGTTGCAGTTGCCGGCTTTTTTATAGGCGGCCTTTTGATGGTTCATGTCGTGTTTCCTCTCATTTTTAGCTGATTATGCGTAGTTTTATATATCTTACTTTGGGCGTTGTATTTGGTATGGCCATGTATAAAGGCGAAGCTGCTTCGTGGTTTCGCATATACGAGATGTTTCACTTTCAGTCGTTTCATATGTACGGCTTTATCGGTACGGCGCTCCTTATCGGCTCGGTTGGCACGCAGTTGCTGAAACGACGGAAAGATATCGACGGCCGTCCGGTGGTTATCCCTTCGAAGAAAAAGACGGTTGTCAGATATTTGGTGGGCGGCGTTATCTTCGGACTGGGGTGGGCGCTGGTCGGGGCTTGTCCCGGCCCCATATTTGTGCTGATCGGCGCGGGGATACTGCCGATGTTGCTGGTAGCAGCCAGCGCTGTGTTGGGAACGTACCTTTACGGTATGGTAAGGGACAGGTTGCCTCATTGATAGATGAACGTGCTCGATATTCAGATAATTTTCGGATTTGTGCTGGCTGTTGTCGTTGGTACGACATTAGGTCTGATGGGTAGCGGTGGTACTATACTGACAGTTCCTATTCTCGTATACGTAATGGGTGTTGATCCAGTGCTGGCTACCACGTATTCGCTGTTTGCTGTAGGTATCACGGCTGCCATTGGTGCCATCAGATCGGGGGCGCAGCGCAACGTCGATTTTGAAAAGGTGGTGGTGTTTGGGCTACCATCGCTTTTAACCGTGTTCCTCACCAGGACGTTTGTTCTCCCACTGGTTCCGGAGGTTTTCATTATAGGCACAAGAGAAATCCATCAGGCCGTGGTGCTGATGGTCATCTTTTCTGCTGTGATGTTTACTTCCGCCGTTTCGATGATTTATGGGGGAGATTTGTTTATTGGTACAGACAACCGCAGGATGAATGGCCGACGAGGGTACGCCGTTGTGCAGGGCGTGGCTGTAGGTTTTGTTACCGGTGTTGTCGGGGCAGGTGGAGGATTTCTGATTATCCCCGTTATGATCCAGTTTTTTCAGATGTCTATCCAGCGTGCTGTGGGCACCTCGTTAGTGATTATCGCAGTAAACGCTATATTTGGTGTCTTAGGGGACATCGAAAAATTGGGCGATATCGATTGGCCTCTGCTCGGGGGATATACCTTTTTTACGATTGCCGGCATGCTGATAGGCTTCTTTCTATCGAACCGGATACCCGGCGGCGTATTAAAGAAGATGTTTGGATATTTAATATTAAGCGTTGGGCTTTACGTTCTTTTTAAAGAAGTTGTATCGCTTTATCGGTGAAATAAAAGCGATTTTAATTATTAAACGATAAAAATCTGTATTATGTTCTTTCAACAAATATATGACAAGACATTAGCTCAGGCCAGCTACTTCATCGGCTGTCAGGCAACAAGTGAGGCCATCGTTATCGACGCCAAAAGAGACGTAGATACTTATCTTGAAATCGCCAGACAGAATAATATGCGGATAACGCATGTGGTCGAAACCCATATCCACGCGGATTTTCTGGCAGGCACGCGGGAGCTGGCCGCCCTCACGGGAGCCTCCATGTATCTGTCGGACGAAGGCGGACCCGATTGGCAATACGCTTTTGCCCATAAAGGGCTACGGGATGGCGACCGGCTTTTTGTCGGTAATCTCTCTTTAGAAGTGCTGCACACGCCCGGCCATACCCCCGAAAGTATAAGTCTTCTGTTGCGGGATCATCCGTCTTCGGACGCGCCGGTGATGGTATTTACCGGAGATTTTGTATTCGTGGGGGATGTTGGCCGGCCCGATTTGCTGGAGGAGGTTGTTGGTGTCGCGGGCAGTAAGGAGGAGGGTGCAGCAGAGCTGTTTAGGTCATTACAGCGGTTTTCGCAGCTGCCAGACTACGTACAGCTGTGGCCCGGACATGGAGCAGGCTCGGCTTGCGGCAAGTCCTTGGGCGCCGTGCCAAGCAGTACGGTTGGCTATGAGAAAATCCGGAACTGGGCTCTTCAGCACCTTGACAATTTCGGGGCATTTAAAGATTATCTTCTACACGATCAGCCGGAGGTGCCAACCTACTTTAGCGCAATGAAGCGGTTAAACAAAGAAGAGCGTCCCTTGCTGTTAGAAGTACCAGAATATCCGATACTGGATGTGACTGAGGTGATGGCAAAACCGGCTTATACTATCGTCGACACACGTCACAAAAGTAAGTTTGCCGAAGGACATGTCGCCGGTGCCCTGAATATACAAAATAACAATGCATTGGCAACGTGGTGCGGATGGATGTTGTCTTACAGTGACCAGATCGTGATCGTTGCTCCGGACGAGGAGCGTGAAGATATCACGCGGAAATTGATGAGGATAGGCATGGATAATATCGCCGGCTTCGTGACCAACGTCGAGGGCGCTGACCTGGTTCCGGTCAAACTGTTGCAGGCAGAAGAGGTAAACAATCTAAGGAGCGAAGCGGTTTTGTTAGACGTGCGGAGCCAACGCGAATACAATGAGGGACATATTCCCGGCGCGAGGCATCGTTTTGTTGGCTTTTTGCCGCAGATGAAGCTCGAAGATATGCGGCATAGCCCGCTGGTCGTGTATTGTCAGTCGGGGGATCGTGCAACTGTTGCCTATTCGTTTCTGGAAAGCAAAGGATTTGAACCGATTTTTCTTTATCCGGGGAGCTTTGCCGATTGGAAGGCTAAAGGGATGTCTATTGCATCATCCCGCGAGGGATAGCGTCGGCTAGGGGCGTTTATTGGCCGATAAGTTGAACCGGACTCCGTCGCTATACATGGGCACCCTTGGGAAGATCAGAGGGGGGCGGTTTATCACAGGCCATCTAAAAAACGCCGCATCGTCGTCGTTTCAAGAAGGAACGAAGAGCCCCAGAAGGGTTCGTTGCAGGTAAATCGAATAATGTGGATTTTTTGGAAGGGCAGTAAGCTGCATCTTAGTCGTTAGATTTCTCCCTTCGATCGAAGTGGCGTTTCTGCGGTCTATAAAGACTCTTCCCTGCCATTGTGCACAAAAAAACTGCTCTTTTCTGTAGCGCCCCTAGAAAGTTAGACACTTTCTGGGGGCGGTCTGTTCGGACAGCCCCTTTTTTCTACACATGCCTGTAGGTTTTTTTGGAGGATGGAAGGCACCCGTCTATTTACAAAACGGGCGCATAGGGTTGAAACTTATCTTTCGGTTCAAAATAGTTCCATAGCGTATTGGCAATTTTTCGTGTAAGATTTTCGGCCTCGTTATCCCGTGTCCAGCTTTGATCCTTATTATTTTTTGTTAGCACAGAAAACACGAAATCGCCGGACGGGCCGTGTACAACTACCACTTCGCCCCGTGCGTCATTAACGGAGCCCGTTTTTGAAGCGGTAGCAATGTGGGCCGGAAATTGAGACAGGGAGCGCTCATTATAGAACTGGTTTTTGAGGTATCGATACATCTTATCGGACAGACGGGGGTTAAAGACCTGTCCCTGCCGGATGAGAAGCATTAGCTGCGCGATTTCGCGCGGCGTGGTCTGTCCCCATCCATATTTTTTCCAGATATCCTCTCTTCCGGGAGTCCTCGAGTTTACTTTTGTATGCTTAAGCCCCAGCGAGTCCATGATTCTGTTAATCTCAGCTCCGCCTCCGGCAAGCTCCTGACACCAAATCGAAGCGACGTTGTCGCTATAAGTAAGCATCAACGAAACCATGGTTGAAAGATCTGTTTTCGCACTGTCCTTGTAAAATTGCATCAGTCCTGATCCCCCGTATACCCGGTTGGTATCGTATACAAAAGGGTCCGATAGCTGTAGCTGCTGTTGGTTAACTTTCTGAAACACGCCGACTAGGATAGGAACCTTTACGATACTGGCAGTTGGAAAAATGGTATCCCCGTTTAGACTTACGGTCGTATTTTTACCGAGGTGATGCACGTAGATGCCGATTTCTCCGCGAAACCCATCTATCTCCTTTTGCAGGATCTGTTCCAATTTCGTATCCCGTTTCTGGGCATACGTCGTAATGGTAAGTACACATAAGGCAAGGGCCATGGTTAAAGCAGTTTTCATATAGTCAATTTGTTACTAAAATAACAAAAAGAAAACTGATTGTTGCTTTTTTGTGCGTAAATGTTTTAGATTATGTCAATATCCTGCAGTAAAACGTTTCTTAATAAACTGTCCGGATTCTATTTCATCTACGATAGCTACCGCGAGGTCTTCTACCGACAGGCGCGATTTACCGGCGCCGTCGAACACAGGGGTGTTCAGAGCGGTACGGTAGCTTCCGGTTCTTTTTCCGGATGTTTTCTGATTCATTTCGATTGCAGGGCTGACAAATGTCCAATCGAGCTCCTGTTCACGCTTTATCACCTCCAGGAAGTCCGCTGCTGCCAGCGCTCCCTCCTTTATTTCCTTCGGAAAATTGGGATCGTCCACGAGCCTCTTGCCATCAATCTCCAGGCTTCCGGCTCCTCCGACAATGATGATACGACGTACCCCTGCCTCTTTTACCGCTTCCAGAATAGACCGGCATCCCCTGATAAAGTCTTCATATATGTTGGGATTATCCCATCCGGCATTGAAGGTGGAGACCACAGCGTCGGTCCCTTTTATAGCCGCCGCCAGCGCTGTGACATCATTGACATCTGCCTGGACAGCCACGACGTGCTCGCTGTTTTTGAGGGCCTGCACATCTCTGGCAATAGCGGTTACGATATATCCCCGTTCTACCAGTTCCTTCAAAACCGATTTTCCTACAAAACCGGTGGCACCTATTACTGCAATTTTTTTCATATTTTCTGTGTTTCGTTGCCGGGGTGTCTGTTTGATGTACATCCCCGGACGGATGCTGACACTGTTGTTTGTTAGGGGACACCGGATTGTTGCTTCCGTCCCACGCTGTTAGTATATAATGCAAACGGCAGACGTATTGTTTTCTGTTTGCGCGATAATGTAATCTTTTTGCGATAAGGGACCGCAAAGTGATGTCGTTATGGCTGGGTAGTATATACTACAGGTACAATCGGATGGTGTCAAGGTGGATACACTATGGTCAGCAGGGGCACCAGCAACCAATAGCCGGAGGACTAAAAAAAGGCCGATACCGGAATGCGTATCGACCTTTCTTTTTTTATTTCAGCTTATCCCTTTCGTTGCGCGTTGCGGATTTTGCTGTGTTTCTTTCCGTAAAGAAAATAGATAACCAATCCGATCAGTAGCCAGATGCCGAGGCGTTCCCAGCTTTCGAATGGTAGAGAAGCCATCAACAATATGCAGACGATGATGCCTAAAATCGGGATTACAGGAACAAATGGTGTCTTAAACGGCCTTTCCAGCTCAGGGCTGGTTTTACGTAGCACAAGGATGCCTACGCAGACCAGCGTAAATGCAAATAGTGTACCTATACTTACCATGTGCCCCAGGTCGGAGACAGGAACGAATCCTGCGAAGACGGATACGAAGATCATGAAGATCAGGTTTGTTTTCCAAGGTGTCTGATTTTTTGACAAATCGGAAAACATCTTGGGAAGCAGGCCATCTTTACTCATCGAGTAGAAGACACGGCTTTGACCCAGTAGCATAACGAGAATGACCGAGGTGTATCCAGCAATGATCGTGACGATAAGCGCGGAGTTTAGGAAGGTGTATCCGGTTTTTGCAAACGCTGTGGCGACAGGTTTTGCGTCGCCTTTAAATGCCTGGTAGTTTTCGAGGCCGGTCATCACATAGGAAAACAGCACGTACAGCACCGTACATACGACCAGCGAACCGATAATACCGATAGGCATCCCTTTTTTTGGATTTTTTGCTTCCTGTGCGGCGGTGCTGACAGCATCAAAACCGACAAATGCAAAGAACAGTACGCCTGCGGCTCTTAAAATACCCGTTATTCCGAATTTGCCAAAATGGCCGCTTGTCAAAAACTCCCAGAAGCCAAGCTGCCCGCTCTTTACCATTTCTTCTCCTTCATTGGCCGGGATAAAAGGACTGTGGTTTGCGGCGTCTATAAAGCTCCAGCCGAGAACTATAAAAATCAATACGACGCTCACTTTTAAAATTACCAGCAAGTTGTTAACAGTAGAAGATTCTTTGGTGCCCCTCATCAATAATAGGGACAACAGACAGACGATGATGATCGCCGGCAGGTTTATCACGCCGCCCTCCCAGGGCCCTTTTAGGAGTTGCTCCGGGATGCTTATGCCGAAGATCATGAGTAGCTGATTGAAGTATTGGGACCAGCTCACGGCTACGGTGGCGCTGGCGAGTGCATACTCCAGAACGAGGTCCCATCCGATAATCCACGCCACAAATTCACCCATAGTGGCATACGAGTATGTGTAGGCGCTACCGGCCACCGGTATCATCGACGCAAATTCTGCATAACAGAGACCAGCGAAAGAACAGGCGAGGGCGGCGATCACGAACGATAGGATGACGGCCGGACCGGCGTTTTCAGCGGCCGCAATTCCCGTAAGGGAAAACAGACCGGCGCCGATAATAGCTCCGACGCCGAGCGCGATTAACCCCGTGCTGGACAGGGTGCGTTTAAGGGTGTGCTCGCCGCTCTCCCTAGACTCACTGATAATTTGAGGAATCGACTTTTTGTAAAGCATAATGTAGTGGTTAGTAGTAATTTTATTGTTGTGACTTAAATTTAGCGTATGCGTCGAGGATGTAAATTCTCAGATCCTCCGGAGATGCCGTTTCAATAAATTTCCATGTGGGGCGAAACTGCTCGCGGAACAGTGGAAGTTCCGTTTCGCTGAGTGGCACGACCGCGCGGATCGTCTGGTCGGTGAAGATACGGTCTATTTTTCGGTTTGTTTGCTCTTCGAGCAGCAACTCCAGGTTCTTCCTTGCAAGCTTACTTTGTCTGCCGAACAATCGGGAAGGAGAGAGGCGAAGCCCTCCTCTATGTTGCGATGCTTCGGTGACTTGGCCTTCGTTTCGTGCTCGGGCAATTTCGGCAACAAGCCGGCTGTCGGTCAGCCGGCTGACCACCACCTCGTCAATGACAATGCTCTTGTTATCACGTACCAGATAAATTCGTTGCACCCCTTCCTCGTAAATAAATGCAGTATCTACTTCATATCCTGCTTGTGTAAACGTAAGCAGGTCGTTGATCTGCCCCGTGATGACGAAATTTCCGTCGACATCAGAATGGGCCTCCGCATTAGTACGGAGGTTTTTTATCACTACATCTTTTATCCGCTGGCTGCTTTCCAGTTCGTAAACTATCCCTTTAATAGATTTTTCCTGAGCGACCACCTGGCCTGCCAGGCAAACTGTTAAAAACAAAAGGAGTGTCTTCCAACAAGCACGATATACCGTCATCTCCATGGGTTTAATTTTTTGGCCAAACATTGTTTTCGGGATTTACATCAGGATAAACGTTATCAGGGTCGATCACGACTTTCGTCAGCTTCTCTGTGGTTTTTAGTTTAAAGCGCCATGATTTGTTCCGTTGCCATATTTCAACCGGCAGTTTTTTCCGGATTTTGGCACCTGACTCTGTGGTAGCCTCAATAACGACCGGCATTGGAAGTTTTTGCAGGTTATCTATTGTAATCAACGCGCCGTTTTTCGGATCCATATTGTCGTACGTGACCTCCCGTACAGCCTGGTCTAAAAGCCAATTGTGTTTAAACCAGCCGCGCCAGAACCAGGCAAGGTTTTCGCCGGTTTCATTTTCCATTGTACGGAAAAAGTCGTCGGGGGTTGGATGTTTATAAGCCCAGTATTCTATGTACTTACGGAATGCCCGGTCGAACCGCTCTGCACCAACTATCTCGTCGCGCAAGAGGCGCAGTCCGAAAGCGGGCTTGTAATAAGCAAGGATGCCGATATTGCGCTCTTTCATATTTTGCGGCGTCGACATAATGGGCTCCAGGCCGGGTTGCGCAAAAGCCCTGGCCATGCTGTTTCTGTTTCCGAACCGTCTACGGTACTCTCCTTTGTTGAATTCTTCTGTTGATATTTCGTTGATAAAGGTGTTGAAGCCTTCATCCATCCAGGCGTGCAGACGCTCGTTACTGCCCACGATCATGGGAAACCAGTTGTGCCCGAATTCATGATCGGTTACGCCCCACAGGTTGCCGGCTTTGGCTTCATGGCCGCAGAACGAGATTGCAGGGTATTCCATACCTCCGACGTTGGACGCTACGTTTACCGCCACGGGATAAGGGTATTCCATCCATTTTTTGCTATAGTGTTCAATAGCTGCTTTTGTATATTCTGTCGAGCGTTCCCAGGCGTTGTTCCCATTGCTTTCAACAGGATATGCAGAAAGCGCAAGGGCAGGGCGTCCGCCAGGCCTGTTAATTTTCGCACCGTCAACGATAAAGGCTTTGGAGGAAGCCCAGGCAAAGTCATGAGCCTGATCGAGTTTAAACTTCCACGTGAGTGTCTTTTTGCTCGGGCGGGAGGAAGCTTTGGCGACCTCTTCGGCCGAGCGTATCAAAACCGTTCTGTCGCTTTGGAATGCCTGCTTGTACCGGGATAGCTGTTCGCTGGTCCATACTTCTTCAGGGTTCAGCAGTTCACCGCCTGCGA
>Ga0079224_100013436_pt1 | contig 11398 bp, 7 predicted proteins | sample Stecom2015_FD_80414 | JGI IMG/M metagenome (GOLD analysis project Ga0079224, IMG submission 80414) | Agricultural soil microbial communities from Utah to study Nitrogen management - Steer compost 2015 | ecosystem: Environmental > Terrestrial > Soil > Agricultural land | place: USA: Utah...
CGCCGACGCGGGCGACCTGCTGCGGCTTCGCGTCGAGCACGCTCGAGATCAAGAGCTCGCGCTGGCCCTCTTCCGCGTCCGGCAAGAAGAAGCGGCCCTCGTCGTGGCGCTCGACGAAGCCCGCCTGGTCCCACAGCGGATAGCGGCTCTCGACGAGCGGCACCGAGCGCACGCCCCAGTGCTCGTCCGGCCGCGCGAGCCATTCGAGCGTGCCGGCGGCCCACGGATTGCGGCTTCCGCGAGGACGCCGCGGCGATAACGCCAGATCGACGAGCACGAACGCGACGCCGAGCGCGAGCACGAACGCGCCGATGCTCGAGACGAGATTCGGAAGATCGAGACCGATGCCTTCCGGATACGTGAAGACGCGGCGCGGCATACCGGCCAGGCCCGAGATGTGCATCGGGAAGAACGCGACGTTGAAGCCGACGAACATCAGCCAGAACGCGGCGCGGCCGAGTCGATCGGACAGCTTCTTCCCCGTGACCATCGGCCAGTAGTAGTAGAGCCCGGCGAAGAGCGGCAGCACCGCACCGCCGATCAGCACGTAGTGCAGATGCGCGACGATGAAATACGTGTCGTGCGCCTGCCAGTCGAACGGCGCGACCGCGACCATCACGCCCGTGAGCCCGCCGACGACGAAGATCGCGAGCGCACCCGCGCCGAACAGGAGCGGCGTCGACCACACGACGCGGCCCGCCCACAGCGTCGCAATGAACACGAAGATCTGCACGGCCGTCGGGATCGCGACCGCTTCGGAGGCCGCCGAGAAGAAACCCAGGCTGATCGACGGGAGGCCCGTCGTGAACATGTGATGCACCCAGAGCCCGAAGCTCAGGAACCCGGTGCCGACCGCGGCGAGCACGATCCACGGATAGCCGATCAGATGACGCCGCGCGAACGTCGGCACGATCATCGCGAAGAGCGCGACCGACGGCAGGAAGATGATGTAAACCTCCGGATGGCCGAAGATCCAGAATAGATGCTGCCATAGCAGCGGATCTCCGCCGCGCGACGCGTCGAAGAACGGCCAGTCGAGCATCCGCTCGAGCTCGAAGAGCACGTCGCCCGCGATCAGCGGCGGAAACGCGAACAGGATCATCACCGCGACGACGAGCACGTACCACGCGTAGAGCGGCATCAAATTCAGCCGCATCCCGGGCGGGCGGCACTTCAGCACGCCGACGATCAGCTCGATCGCGGCCGCGATCGCCGCAACCTCGATGAATGAGAGCCCGAGCATCCAGATATCCGCGCCGATGCCGGTGATCTCGGGCTCCGTCGTCAAGGGCGGATACATGAACCAGCCGCCGTCGGGCGCCGCGTCGAAGAAGATCGAGCCCGCGACGAACACGCCGCCCAGAAGGAAGCTCCAGTAGCCGAACGCCGAAAGCCGCGGGAACGGCAGGTCGCGCGCTCCCAGGAGCTGCGGCAGCAGCAGGATCGACACCGCCTCGAAGATCGGCACCGCGAACAGGAACATCATCACGGAGCCGTGCAGCGTGAAGAGCTGATTGAACGTCGACGCCCCGACGACGCTGTTTCCTGGAAACGCGAGCTGCGCGCGGATCACGAGCGCGAGGCAGCCCGCGAAGACGAGCATTGCGATCGCGGTCAGCGTGTACCAGACGCCGACCGCGGAGTTGTTCACGTCGGTCCAGCGCAGAAAGACGCCGCGCGGCGGCGCCCAGACCCGCCGCAGCCGCTCCTCCTGCGCCGCGCGCACGTCGGGATCGTCCTGGTCGGGCGGCACGCACGCGCGCATCACGGGAGCCCTGCGAGGTATCCGGCGATCGCATCCGCGTCCTCACGCGGCATATCGCGGAACGACGGCATTCGCGCTCCCGGCTTGAGCGCCCGCGGATCGCGGATGAAACGGCTCGTCGCGGCGACGCTCATCGGTAATGTGCCGGCGCCGACGGTCGCACGGGCGCCGTAGTGCGTCAGGTCCGGGCCGATCGGCGTGCCGGCGAAGTGACCGCGCACGACGTGGCAGCCCGGGCAGCCGTGCTCGTCGAAGAGCGTCCGGCCGCGGCTCGCGACGTCCGCGGCCGGCCGCGCAAGCTCCTCGAGCCACGCGTCGAAAGCGTCCGCGTCCATCGCGACGACGTCGAACGCCATCAGCGCATGGCTCAGCCCGCAGAACTCGGCGCAGACCCCGCGATAGCGCCCGGGCGCCGTCGCGCGCGCGACGAGCACGTTCGTGCGGCCCGGGATCACGTCGACTTTGCCGGCCAGACCGGGAATCCACAGACTATGAATCACGTCCGGGCTTTCGACGAGGAAAGTGACCGCGCGACCGACCGGCATGCGAATCTCGTTCGCGGTTTCGATCGGTGGACCGTCGTCGCGTCGGTACACGACGCGCCACCAGAACTGCTCGCCGCCGACCTCGATCGTGAGCCCTTCGACGGACGCCGCGAGCGGACGCATCAGCGGCAGCGACGTGGCCAGGAGCGTCGTTAGAACCAGGGTCGGGACGATGCCGCCGAGCCACAGCACGACGCGGAGCGCACGCGGCGGGTCGATCCCTTCGTCGCTGCGAACGGCGTGGGCCGCGAGCGCCAGCACGCCGACCGTGATCGCGCCGGCCGCCGAGAACATTGCGATCGACAGGACCCGAACGGTCTCCGCTTCCGCGCCGAACGTCGCGAACGTCGACTGCGCGCCTTCGCAGCCGCCGACGAGCGGCGCCATGGATATCGTCGCCGAGCGTCGCGTAAAGCATCGTGTCCTTGCCAGGCGAAAAAGGTGTCTGACACGATTTTCCCCGCGGACACGATTTTCCCGGTCAGGCGGCTCGATCGGCTCCGCTCCTTTCGTTCGTGCTCGACCGAGCGGATAGCAAGAACCATACCGCCGCCGAAACGGCGTCTTGCGCGCCCGGCTCCGCACCGATACCGTGGACTGCGGCATAATCGGCTCGAAGCCCGATCGGAGCTGCAAGATGGTTAACCGGTCGTTGACGGTTGCGGCTGCGGCGTGTGCCGCCGCGCTATGGCACGGGGACGCTGCCGCTCAGTTCTTTCCCGTGAACCTGCCGAACAGCGATTTCCGGTGGGTGTGGGGCGAGGCGATCACCGACGAACGTCAAAAACGGTCGCTGCGCGACTTCTCGTCGAGCGGTCACGAGGCGGGCTTCTCGTGCCAGCTGACCGGAGCGCTCCGGCCCGGCTCCCGCATCGACGAGCTCGAGCTTCGGCGTCTCGAGATGGAGCTCAGCATCAGCCTTTACTTCATTCAGGCCGCGACACGCGTCCTGAACGAGCTCGACTATCAGCGCGACCTCGATTGGGCGGTGCTCGATTGCAAGCTGCCGGAGGCACGCGAGCCGGACCCGGAGGCGCAGCAGGAGCGGCTCGACCGGCTGCGCGAGCGCGCGCTGCGCCGACAGGCCGAACGGCGGGAGCGGCGAGGACAGTCCGAGAACTAGGCGGCGAAAGCCCCGACGCTCGCGACGGCGACCTCGCCGCGGTCACAGGTAGCCGGCGCGCTCGGCGTCGTCCAGGACCGAGGCCGAGTCGATCGTCTCGATGCCGTGCTCGGCGGCGCGCTCGCGCGCCGGCACGTCGTCCATCAGCACGAGCGCGCCCGGATGGCGGAGCGCGAGCGCGATCGTGCTCGCCTCCCCGATCCCGAGATCGGGGAAAGCCCACGTATCGCTCGGCGTCGGCGCGCCGCGAATCCAGCCGTCGCGCATCGCCTCCGACAGCTCGCGTGCGCCGGGTTTGTTGCCGCCCGCCATGACCTCGTCGAGCACGGCGCGCGTGACGACGACGCGTCCGTAGAGTCGACGCAGCACGTCGAACCGTTTCGCGGCCGCGAGCGCGATCAACGGGCTCGCGTCGGCGATGACCGGGCGCGGATCGCTCAAGCCCATGCGTGCAGTCTAAGGAACGACCGCGGCCTTGCGCTACGCGTTCCCGTCCGCCGACACGAGCTCTACGCGAAGCGAGAAGGCTTTCGCTCGGGAAGGACCGGCTTCGACCTGGCTACTCGGTCCCGAGGCCGCCGCCGAGCGCAACGTAGAGCGCGATCAGATTCGCAGCTTCGATGCGGCGGATCGTGAGCAACGCCTGCTCCGCGGCGAACAGGTTGCGCTCCGCATCGAGGACCTCGAGGTAGCTCACGACGCCCGCGGCGTAGCGTCGGCGTGCGAGCTCCGCGAGCTCGCGCTGCGCTTCGGTCGCGCGCTGCTGCGCTTCGACCTGCTCGGCGAGATAGCGCCGGCCGGCGAGCGCGTCCGCGACCTCGCGGAAAGCCGTCTGGATCGTCCGCTCGTATTCGGCGATCGCGGCGTCCTCGCGCGCCTCGGCGATCGTCACGAGCGCACGTCTGCGCCCGAGGTCGAACAGCGGCACCGTGAGCGCCGGCCCGATCGCCCATGTGCGCCCGTCCTGGCTGAACATCCCGTCGAGCTCGCTCGACGCATAACCCGACGTCCCGGTCAACGTGATCGACGGGAAGAAGGCCGCGCGTGCGGCGCCGATGTTCGCGCGAGCCGCGACGAGCCGCTGCTCGGCGGCGATGATGTCGGGACGCGCCGTGAGGAGCTCCGAAGGCAGCCCCGCCGCGAGCGGCACGTCGCTCGCCTGCTGGCCGAGCGGCGCGGGCTCCGGGAGCTCCTCGTCGAGCGGTCCGCCGACGAGCACCGTCAGCGCGTTGCTCGCCTGCGCGCGCGTGAGCTTGAGCGCGGCGAGCTCGGTCTCGGCCTGCGTCAGCAACGTCTCGACCTGTGCGACCTCGAGCGCGGACACCGCGCCCGCGTCGAGCCGGCGCTCGGCGATCTCGAGCTCCTGACGACGGCTCGCAACCGTCGCCTCGGCCAGCCCGACCCGTGCATCCGCCTCGAGCAGCGCGAGATACGTGTCCGCGACCTCGCGGATCAGCGACAACGCGAGCGCGCGTGCCGCCGCCGTCGACGCGAGATATTCGGCGAGCGCCGCTTCCTTCAGGTTGCGGACGCGTCCCCAGAAGTCGAGCTCGAAAGCGGACACGCCGAGCCCGGCCGTGCGGCTCTCGAGCGTGCCGCCCGCCGCCGACGGGAAGCCGCCGATCGCGCCGCCGGCGACCATCCTCGAGCGAGTCGCTTCCGCGCTTGCGCCGAGCGTCGGCACGCGATCGGCGCGCTGCACGCGAAACGCGCCCCGTGCCTCGTCGATCCGCGCGACGGCGACCTCGAGGTCGCGGTTGCGCTCGAGGGCGGCCGCGATCAGCGTCTCGAGCCGGGCGTCTTCGATGAACGTCGTGAAGTCGATGTCGGGCGCACGTACGCCGTCGAGCGGGTCGCCCGCGTACTCGGCCGGAAAGCCCGCGGCGGTCGGCAGGTCGGGGCGCACGTGGGGCGGCGCGAGCTCGCAGCCGGCAAGCGCGAGGACGCACGCGCCGAAGGCGGTCCTGCGTCGGAGGCTCCTCATGCGGACGAGCGAGTGCAAGGCGTGTGCCACGCGCAGGCGCGGAACTGCCGGTCGCGCCGCAGGAGCCGCCGTCAGCCCGAAGCCGGTGCGTCTCGCACGCCCGTGTCGCGGTGGCGCGCGAGCTCGGGCCGCCGTGCGACCCAGCGGCGAATCGCCACGTAGAAAAGCGGCGTGAAGAAGATGCCGAAGAGCATGGAGGCGATCATGCCCCCCATGACGCCCGTGCCGACCGCGATGCGGCTCGCGGCGCCGGCTCCGGACGACGTCACGAGCGGAACCATCGCGAAGATGAACGTGAAAGACGTCATCAGGATCGGCCTGAGCCTCAATCGCACCGCCTCGAGCGTCGCGTCGAGCAGCGGCTTGCCCTCCGCTTCTTCCTCGAGCGCGAATTGCACGATCAGGATCGCGTTGCGCGCCGAGAGCCCGATGATCGTGATCAGGCCGATGTTGAAGTAAACGTCCGCCGGAAGCCCTCGGGCCATCGAGAAGAGCACCGCGCCGAGCACGCCGAGCGGCACGACGAGAAGCACCGCGGCCGGGACGGCCCAGCTCTCGTAGAGCGCCGCGAGCACGAGGAAGACGACGATCACGGACAGCGCGAGCAGTGAGCCGACCTGGCCCGCGGCCTGCCGCTCCTCGTACGAGATGCCGGTCCACTCGAACGCGAAGCCTTCGGGCAGCATCGCAGCGAGGCGCTCCATCTCGTTCATCGCCTCGCCGGTCGAGCGGCCGGGCGCCGGCGAGCCCGAGATCGTCATCGCAGGATACCCGTTGTAACGCGTGAGCTCGCTCGGACCCGACGTCCATTCGACGGTCGTGAACGCGCCGAACGGCACCATCGCGCCGGCGGAGTTCCGCACCTCGAGGTCGAGGACGTCGCGCGGCGTCATCCGCTCGGCCGCCGTCGCCTCGACGAGCACGCGCAGGATGCGGCCCTCGCGGCTGAAGTCGTTCGCATACGCACCGCCCATCGCGATCGCGAGCGTCGAGTTGACGTCGGCGATCGAGAGGCCGAGCGCACGCGCGGTGATGCGGTCGATATCGACGCGAAGCTGCGGCGCGTCCGGCTGCCCCTCCGGCCTGACCTGAGCGAGCAGCGGGCTCTGCGCCGCGAGCCCGAGCAGCTGGTCGCGCGCCGCGACGAGCGCCGCATGACCATGGCCGCCGCGGTCCTGCAGCATGAATGCAAAACCGCTCGACTCGCCGAGCTCGGGGATCGGCGGCGGATTCAGCGCGAAGACGAGCGCCTCCTTGATCGTCGACAGCGCGGCCGTCGCTTTGGCGACGAGCGCGTCCGCGCGGCCGGCAGCGCCGCGGTCCTCCCACGGCGCGAGCGTGATGAACGCCATCGCGTTCGCCTGACCCTGTCCGAAGAAGCTGAAGCCCCGCACGAGCGCGGTGCCCGCGACGTTCGGGTCCTCCCGGTAGTACGCGATCACCTGGTCGATCGCGCGCTCGGTCTGCTCCATCGTCGCGCCGGGCGGCGCCTGCATGATCGTGAGCAGAACGCCCTGATCCTCGAGCGGCACGAAGCTGCTCGGCATCCGCACGAACAGCGTGCCCGCGACGATCGCGAGCACGGCGAACACGGCGAGAAAGCGCAGCGGGCGCATCAGTAGCCAGCGGACCGAGGCCTGGTAGCGGTCGGTCGTGCGGCGGAAGCCCGTGTTGAACGCCGCGAAAAAGGGGGCGAGCGGTCGACGGCGTCCGCGCTCGGCCGTTCCCGCCTCCGGGTGATGAGGCTTCAGCAGCGTCGCGCAGAGCGCCGGCGTCAGCGTCAGCGCGAGCAGCGCCGAGAACGCGATCGACGTGACGAGCGTCAGCGAGAACTGGCGGTAGATACCGCCAGTCGAGCCGGGGAAGAACGCCATCGGCACGAAAACCGACGTCAGCACGAGCGTGATGCCGATGATCGCGGCCGTGATCTGCTCCATCGCCTTCATGGTCGCCTCATGAGGCGGCAGCCGTTCCTCGGTCATGATCCGCTCGACGTTCTCGACGACGACGATCGCGTCGTCGACGAGGATGCCGATCGCGAGCACCATCGCGAACAACGTCAGCACGTTGATCGAGAAACCGAACGCCCAGAGGCCGAGCGCGCCGCCCGCGAGCGCGATCGGCACGACGATCGCGGGAATCAGCGTCGCCCGCCAGCTCTGCAGGAACAGGAACATCACGAGGACGATCAGCCCCATCGCCTCGGCGAGCGTCATCAGCACCTCCTCGATCGAGATGCGGATGAACGGCGTCGTGTCGTACGCGATCGTCCAGTCGATGTCGTCCGGGAAGCCGGCGGCGAGCTCGTTCATCCGCGCCGCGACGCGTTCCGCCGTCGCGAGCGCGTTCGCGCCGGTCGCGAGCTGAATCGCCATGCCGGCGGCCGGCCGGCCATCGAGCTCCATGCTGAAGAGGTAATTCTCGGCGCCGAGCTCGACGTCGGCGACGTCGCGGAGCCGGATCGCCGAGCCGTCGGGATTCGCGCGCAGGATGATCGATGCGAACTCTTCCGGTGTGGAGAAACGGCCGCGCGTTTGAATCGTCGCGTTGATCTCGGTGTTCTCGGCGAGCGGCAGATTGCCGAGCGCGCCGCCGGCCGCCTGACTGTTCTGCTCCTGCACGGCGGCGAGCACGTCGGAAGCGGACAGCCTGTAGCTGGCGAGGCGGTCGGGGTCGAGCCAGATCCGCATCGCATACGGCGACGCGAACAGGAACACCTCGCCGACGCCCGCGACGCGACGCAGCTCGTCGACGACCCGCGTCGACGCGAAACTGCCGAGCTCGAGCGTGTCCGTCGCGCCGCTCCGCGACGTCAGCGCGGCGATCATCAGGAAGCTCGACGACGCCTGGAATACCTGGATGCCCTGCCGACGGACCTCCTCCGGCAGCCGCGCCTCGACGGCCCGCAGCCGGTTCTGCACCTCCATCTGCGCGACGTCGATGTCCGTCCCCGACTCGAACGTGACGTCGATCGACGCGGTGCCGCTCGAGCGGCTCGTCGACGACATGTAGAGGAACCCTTCGACGCCGTTCAGCTCCTGCTCGATGACCTGCGTGACGTTCGTCTCGAGCACGGACGCGTCAGCGCCCGGATACGTCACCTCGATCGTCAGCGACGGCGGTGCGATCGACGGGTACTGCTCGATCGGCAGCGCGCGCAGCGCGAGGAGCCCGGCGAGAAGGATCGTGAGTGCGATGACCCACGCGAATACCGGGCGGTCGATGAAGTAGCGCGGGATCACGGCGCGGCGGGCTCCGGACCGGCGTCGGACGCGTCCGCGCGGGAATCGACGGCCGCGACGTCGTCGACAGGCTCGACCTCGACGCGCTGTCCCGGCTGCACGCGCTGCAGCCCGTCGACGATCACGCGGTCGCCGGCTTCGAGACCCGCGAGCACGGCCCACCGGCCGTCGCGCATCTCGCCGAGCTCGACCGGCCGCGACACTGCCTCGCTCTCCGGACCCACGACCATCACGCTCGCGCCCTGCTCCGAGAAGAGCACCGCGCGCTGCGGGATCAGCGTGACGTCCGGGCGGACGCCGACGACGACGCGCGCGCGGACGAATTGGCCGGGGAGGAGCAACCAGTCCGGATTCGGGAACTCGGCGCGGAGCGCGGCCGTGCCGGTCTCGACGTCGAACGACAGGTCGAGGAAGTCGACGCGGCCCTCGTGCTCGTACACGCTGCCGTCCTCGAGGACCAGCGTGACCGTTACGCTCGTCAGCGCGGGCACCTGCAGTGTGCCCGCGGCGATCTGCCTCCTGACCTCGAGCAGCTCGCCGCTCGATGCGGAGAAGTTCACGTAGATCGGGTCGAGCTGCTCGATCCGCGTCAGGAGCGTCGCTTGCGTCGCGCTGACGAGCGCGCCTTCGGTCACCTGCGCGCGTCCGGCGCGGCCCGAGATCGGCGCCGTGACGGTCGTGAAGCTCAGGTCGAGCTCCGCGCGCTCGAGCTCGGCGCGGGCCTCGGCGACGCCGGCCTCGGCCGTTCGGAGCCGCGCCACGGCCGCGTCGTACTCCTGCTCGCTGACGGCGCGGTCCGCGAGCAGGTCGTCATAGCGCTCGACCTCGCGGCGCGCGTTCTCGACTTCCGCTTCGGCGCGGGCGACCGCGGCGTGTGCCGCATTCACGGCGGCGCGCATCTCGCGCGGGTCGATCAGGAAGAGCTCCTGACCTTCCGCGACGTTCGAGCCCTCGTCGTAAAGTCTGCGCTCGACGATGCCGTCGACGCGGGCGCGCACCTCGGCCGTGCGGTAGGCTTGCACGCGGCCCGGGACCTCCTCGACGTCCTCGAGCGGCCGAGGCTCCGCGACGACGACACTGACCGCCGGAGACGGCGGCGTCATCGGCGCCTGCGGCGCGTCGCCGCCGCAACCGGCAACGAGCGCCGCCGCGCTCGCAGCGATGCGGTTCCGGCGGGCATGCATGCCCCGGCGACTGCAAGCCCTATGCCGATTCGCGGGAAATCGGGGTCAGACCCCGTTTTTCCGCGGAAGAGCCGTCGCGACTCGATGAAAGAGGGCTCTGACCGATTGCGCCTGATGTCCTGGGAAAGTCCAGCGGCTACTCAACGAAAAAAGGGCGCTGACCCCGATTTGTCCCCTGTCAGGCGTCGAGGGCGACCTGCATCAGCATCATCACGACGACACCGCCCAAGAGCGCGAACGTCGCGAGGTCCTGGTGCGGACCGCGATGCGTCTCCGGGATGATCTCGTCGCTGATGATGAAAAGCATCGCGCCGGCCGCGATGCCGAGGATCACCGGCATCGCCGGCTCGGCGAGCGACAGGGCCGCCGCGCCGATCACGCCGGCAGCGGGCTCGACGAGGCCCGTGAGGCTCGCGACGGCGAACGCGACGCCGCGACCGTAGCCGATCGCAAGGAGCGACACCGCGACCGCGAGCCCCTCTGGGATGTTCTGCAGGCCGATGCCGAGCCCGAGCGCGATGCCGTTCGGGACGTTACCGCCCGCGAAGCCGACGCCGACGGCCATGCCTTCCGGGAAGTTGTGCAGCGTGATCGCGATCACGAAGAGCCACAACCGACTGAACTGCGTGTGCTCGGGCCCCTCGCGCCCACGGTCGAAGTGCTCGTGCGGCGCGTAGCGGTGCACGAGATAGAGACCGCCCGCGCCCGCGAAGACGCCGAGGACGACGGTGAACGCGCCCGTGCCTATCCGGAAGAACCGCCCGCTCTCGGCGTACGCGAACGCGGGCTCGAGCAACGAGAAGAACGACGCGGCGAGCATCACGCCGGCTGCGGCGCTGATGAGGCCGACCATCGTGCGCGCGGTCGGCCGCCTGATGAAGAACACCGCGAGCGCACCGATGCTCGTGCCGAGCCCCGCAAGGAAGCTCGTGACCGCGCCGAGCCAGAAGACGTCGACGTCAGCGGTCGGCAACGACACGCCCTTCCACGCTGCGGCCTCGTGCCGCAAGCCGCGCGACGAGCTTGCCGAGCTCCCGCAGCCACAGGACGGAGCTTCCGACCGCGGTGCACAAGAGCCAATCGCCGAGATCGAGCGGGACCGTCGAGAACGCCTGCTGCAGGAACGGCACGTAGATCACGGCGAGCTGAAGCGCGACGGACAAGAGCACCGCGCCCCAGAGCCAGCCGTTCGCGGCGAGATCCCGAAACGCGCTCCGCTCGTCCGAACGCGAATTGAAAACGTTGAAGAGCGACAACATCACGATCGTATTGAAGGCCATCGTCTGTCCGTAGCGGAGCTCCCCTTCGCCTTCGACGAAGCCGCCCGGCAGGCTCGCGTCGAGCACGAGCAGCGTCCCGAGCGCGAAGATCACGCCGACGCCGAATATGCCTCGCCACATTCTCGCCGTGATCACACCCTCGCCGCGCGGCCGCGGCGGCCTCGCCATCGTCTGCCCGTGCGGCGGGTCGAGGCCGAGCGCGAGCGCCGGCGCGCCGTCCGTGACGAGATTGATCCAGAGGATCTGCGTCGCGAGCAACGGCAGCACGAGCCCGC
>Ga0079224_100013437_pt1 | contig 11398 bp, 8 predicted proteins | sample Stecom2015_FD_80414 | JGI IMG/M metagenome (GOLD analysis project Ga0079224, IMG submission 80414) | Agricultural soil microbial communities from Utah to study Nitrogen management - Steer compost 2015 | ecosystem: Environmental > Terrestrial > Soil > Agricultural land | place: USA: Utah...
CAGCCATAGCGTCAGTTCGGATACCTCTTCACATTCGCCCAGCCGCTTCATCGGGCTTTTATCTATCATGTTCTGCACATGGGCCGGCGACATCTGCTGCAGCAGTGTCGTGTTAATCGCGGCAGGCGCAATCGCATTGACACGGACCGGGGTGTGCGCCAGTTCCTTGCCCAGGGATTTGGTCAACGCCAGCACTGCCGCCTTGGCTGCGCTATAGGCAGAGGCATTTGGCGTACCCTCCTTGCCGGCCAGCGAGGCAATATTGACGATACGCGCAGCCTGCGCCTGCTTCATCACCGGCACGACCGCCCGACACGTGTTGTAGACCCCAAGCAAATTGACGGCAATCACCCGCTGCCATTCCTGCGGATCGGTCTGTTCCAGCGGCAATGTAGACCCGGCAAACCCGGCGCAGTTGACCAGCATATCGATCGGCCCACAGCTGGCGACAACCGCATTGCAGGCATCCTGCACAGATCGGATATCACACACGTCAACCGGATTAAACTGCATGCCCTGCTGCTGCAACGCCTCCGGAGGCGCCTTCAGGTCCCAGACAGTCACACGGGCGCCGGCAGCCCGCAGGCGCTGCGCGATATCCAGTCCGATCCCGTTGCTGCCGCCGGTCACAACGGCGTTACGGTGCGAAAAATCGTAATTGGCTTTGCTATTCATGATCAGCGCACGAATTGGTCGACATAGTCGGCGCCCAGGCCAGCGCTGTCATAATCCGCGCGACACATGTCCAGCTTGGTAAATACGTCGTCGTAGCCGGTGTGATTTCCTTCGCTGTCCACGTAGTACATAATACCGTTGACCTGGAACATGGTAATCATCTCTTCCACATCCTCGGGCACATATAGCGTATGAGTTTCGCCGGGGGGTTCAAAAACATAACTGCCTTCGGTAGCCACCCAGTCATGTTCCAGATAACGCCAGGTACCCTTGATCACATAACCATGCACCGGCTGCGGATGCCGATGACAGCTGAGCACACCGGATTTTCTGACACGCAGAAGATTCATCCAGTATCCCTGCGAGACGTTCAGGCAAAGCGGGCGAAACCATACATTAGGCGCCTGTGGAACCCAGATCCGCTCGTCTTCGGGAACGGCGTTGGGCACGACAATATCTTTCAATGCTTCTTTCGGATTAGGGTAACGATAGGGAGTGGGTTCGGTCATAACAATTCCTTGGCCCCTTCGATTTGGGGCGATATGTCAAATGTAAGTTCTGAAATCCGGCGTGGTTATTTGATATCCAGCTCTTTCAGAACCTTGCTGTACCCTTCTGTTTCCATTGCCATTTTCTGCGCAAATGCCTCGCCGTCGGCATACGCATAGCCCAGGTTCTGCTGCTTGATGGATTGGATCAGTTCGGGATCCTGCGCTACTTTCTCAAATGCCGCCTTAAGCACCGAGACCGCTTCTGCCGGCATATTTTTGGGACCGGCAACGCCGCGCCACGTGCCATAGGAGACATCAATTCCCTTTTCTTTTGCTGTGGGCACGTCCTTGAACTCCGGCACGCGTTCCTCGTTCATGACCACCAGCAGGCGCATTTTGCCGCTGCGAACGTATTCGGCCGCTTCAGCGGGACTGGTGGCCACCGCATCCACCTGTTTGCCCAGCAACGCCAACAGCGAGGGCCCTGATCCCGGATAGGGAACATGCGTGACCTTGGTGCCCGACTTGACTTCGAATGCGCTAAGCGCGACATCGTACACGGCGCCGGTGCCCGGCGTGCCCACGTTCATTCCCTCAGGATTTTTTTTGGCGGCAGCCAGGAAGTCCTCTACCGACTTATAAGGCGAATCATTGTGCACCACCAATGTCGTCGGGTCGGCGTTCAGTTGAACCAGCGGCGTGAAGTCCTTGTAAGAACGGTCAAACAAATTCAGCAGCGGCAAGGTAACAAATTCACCGGTCACCACGGCCAGCGTATAGCCATCGGGTTTCTGATTGAGCACGTACTTCCACCCTACCGCGCCGCCCGCACCAGACTTGTTAAGCACGATCATGCCCTTGGGAAAGTGCTTTTCTGCGGCTTTGGCAAAACTGCGAGCAACGGCATCTGTGCCGCCGCCAGGCTGAAACGGAACCACAAGTGTAATGGGTTGGCTGGGATAGGCGTCTGCCGCTGTGGCCAGGGCAGGAACGGTGGCCAGGCCGGCACAGGCAATCAGTGAGGCCAGCAAGGCGCGACGATGGTAGATCATGACAGGTTTGTCTCCGGAAGATAGTCAATAACGTAATAAAGAGAATGGCTGGGCGCCGGCAACGATACGGGCCTGAGCGCATTGTTAAATCGATAAAATCCATAATATGGATTTATTTCTATATTATGGATACAGTGTATAGAAGTTGTGTTCACCAGCCATCTGGGGAAAACCCTTAATCACGAGTCAAATGATCACAAATGAATTGCCGCTGCCGCGGGTCTCGCCGGCCGGGCATTGTAAAGAGGCATAAAAAATCCGGCTGCAGGTTTCCTTCCTGGAAACTTACAGCCGGACAATGTCGGACTTGGGCCGCGTGACGGCCGACTAATCATTTATTGTGAGGGATTGAAACCGGCTTCGTTACCTGGTATTTTGTGGCCATTGCCGCCACCCCGAACACATACGTGATAGCTATAGCTAGGCGGATTCGTGCAACTTCCAGTACAGAAAATTATGCTGCGGGCTGAACACGCGCCGATAAACCAGCAAAATAGCCAGCACGCATGCGATAGCCGAAGAGGCCGTCAGCAGAAACATCAGCAGGATCTGGTACCTGATGGCCTGCTCGGGATCCTGTCCCGCCAGGATCTGACCGGTCATCATGCCAGGCAGGCTGACCAGCCCGATAACCATCATGCTGTTGATGGTGGGCACCATTCCTGCCCGCACCGCAGTCTGTGCCGCTTCGCGGTAGGCTTCCCAGCCGCTGGCGCCAAGCGACAGCATCATCTCGACATGATCGCGCCGCTGCGTCAGTTCGCTGGTAACACGATCCAGCCCCAGCGACACACCAGTCAGGGTATTGCCCATGATCATACCCAGCACCGGAATCACATATTGAGGGGAATACCAAGGCTGTATACGCATGATCAACACCAGACCAATCGCCATGATCAGCCAGGACGGTATCCATATGGAAAACAATGCATCGAACTGCATGCCCCGGTAACGAATACGGCTGCGGTTTCTGGCGGCAAGCCCGGCAATCACGGTCATCACAGTCATGATCGCCAGCACGATATACCATTTGTCGGCCGCAAACACCCATTTGAGAATCAGCCCAATGGCAAACAGCTGTATAACCATCCTTACAGAAGCGATCAGCAATTGCCTTTCCAGCTTTAATCGCAACAGCACGGAAATCAGCCCGTTGGCCAGGATCAGCATTGCCGCCAGACCGATTTCCCCAACCGATATTTCCATATATTCAAGATTCATGCGCGCCCTCCCGCTTCTCATCGGTCGTGAGGCGACCGCTTTGCATTTGCCACAAACGATTGCCCACGCGGGCCTTTTGCTGTTCATCGTGGCTGATCCACAGCGTCGCGGTCTGCTGATTGTTCACGCGCATCCAGTGCTCTATCAGCTTTTCCACCAGTTGCGCCGTGAACTCATCCAGCGCCGAGGTGGGCTCGTCCAGCAGCAAAAGACAGGGATCCAGCTGCAATACGCGCAACAGGCAAACCAGTTGTTTCTCTCCGCCGGATAGCGTGCCCGAATCCTTGTCCAGAAAAGCGCCGGGCCGGTCTATGGCGTGCAGAAAACGCTCAATTTTCTGCCGATCATAATTTTTATCCCGGTTCACGGCAAGTCCGAAAGGAAAGGTCAGATTGCCTTCGACGCTGGTCTGCAGTAACACCGGACTTTGCCGGATATAGGCGACCTGAGCCCGGTAGCGACAGGCATCGGCCGGTTGCACCGGCTTGCCGTGCAAAACGAGTTCGCCGGCATCGGGCATGTCCAGCAAGGCCAGGGTGCGCACGAATACACTTTTACCGGAACCTGAAGCGCCCGACAAGACGATGCGATCACCGCGCCTGACGGTGCAGTCGACCGGATGCAGCAATATATGACCGTTCAACGGGTCTTTGCGACTGAGATTGCTTGCCTGCAATAACACAGGCGCCTTTACTTCTGATTTATCGGTTACCACAACTTATGCTTACCATCGTTGACAACGGCGTCACAGGACACCGTCAGAAGCCCGCTGTCCATGCAACGGCACTGCCGATCCACAATGCAACGGGTTCACACCACGCGCCGGGAACTCGCACAATATACACCGAAAGCGTCATCCGGGCGCGCCACCGGCAAGCCCAGGCGCCTGGTTTGGCTCCGCGGCATCTCGCACAAGGTGGGGAATTCGCAACACGACGTCCCGGTCCTTCTGTTTTTCGGCCTCCGGCAGCATTGCCCAGTCCACCAAAGAAGGATGCAAACGACGCCGGTCATCACGCTGGGCGCCATAGCGCCAGCCCGCCAGATAACGCTGTGCCATCCAGCGTGTATGCTCCACCTGCGCCAACATCTCCACCTCATCAGCAGTAAATGACCAGGTCGCCTGCATGCGAGCGCCCGGCTCATGCGTCGCCACCAGCTTCCCGCACATGGCCAGTTTATAGGCAATATGATCGGCCTGCGCCCGGTTCGCGTCCTTGGCTTGTTCATTCAGGCTGTCCCATGATTGCTTGTAGGCGTCGCTTTCGCTGGCCGAACCCGGATGCGGCGACAGTTGCTGCAGATAATCTTCGTGAATGCTGCGCGCCGTTATATCCAGACGCTCCTGTGTAATCAGCTCCACCTGGCACACCGATTCCAGACTGCCAAAAAAGCTCAGGCGATTCAATCGGCTTTGCCGGGACTTGAGCAGGGCATTCAAACCGTCATTGTGATAGTTCAACGAGAACACGCGAAACGCGGCTGCAGGCGTGGCATGCAATATTTCAAGCGACAGTTTCAGATTGGCTGAATCATCATCAAATGCCACTATCACCACCGGAACAAGATGAGGCGGGGGATCAACGACAAATTCATTCAAAATATGATCATAGGCGCCATCGAACGTCATATATTTGATCGATGACACCATTGAGGCCCCTGGATACTCAGCCGCCAATTGCCTGCCGGCCTGTTCGGCGTCAGCGCCATACACAATAATGTCGGGCGACACCGGGTTGATCGTATGCATCACCTGCAATGCCTGAACCAGCAAAGCTTTGGCCGTTTCTCCGGTGCCAAAAACAATCAGCCGGAATGTGGCATCCGGGTCACGCATATGCTGGGCATAGTCATACGGAAGCCGTGCAAAGAACTGTCGTGCAATCATCTGATGATGATTGAAAAAGCGCAGATCAATGCCGTTTTTCCTTTCATCTTCGAAATAGTCCGATTGCTGCAGCATGGCGCTGACCTTGGCGTTGCCGATATGCAGAAAACATCGCACCTGATATTTCCCCGGATGCTTTTGCGTGATCTGATGCAGCGCCCGCACTACGTTGATGGTAGTTTGCTCTTTATCCAGAAAACAAATCATGAATCGCGCGCTGCGAATACCTACATCCTGAAGCACCGCGCTTTGCGTACCATCGCCAAAATAAACAAGATGGCCGTCTCTGCGAAGCGCCCCCGCATTACAGTGATCCGGGTCCAGCTCGATCGCCACCCCGGTTGTATCGTGAGTGCGCCTCAGATCGCCCAGCAATGCCCGGCCCTTTTGATTGATGCCGATCACCAGCACCTGGTTACGCCTGAACAACAGCCTGAACTGGGTATAGTACTCAACAAAAAGTTTCTGGGCGATCCGGTACATCCCTGCCAGCAACGCCAGCGTCACGACGATTTTGACCAGTGTCAGTTGCCATGGCAAATTTTCCGGCGGCAACGACGACGACACCGGATCGGATCCCATCAACGTTCGCAATGTACGATACAGTCTTTCGGGAAGATACAACCATTCATTGATCTGCGGATAGTGCTGCCCCAGGCCGTTCCAGGTTAGCACGATGACTGCAAGTCCACCCAGCATGACCAGAATGCTTTTTGTACGGCGCGATAATTTCATTTATGGATGCTCCTGCACGTTTTGCTGCGCCTGCTCAAGCAGGGTCATGGTCTTCTGCCTCACACTTTCGTCCTTGACGCGACGCAACTGCAAACGAACCATATGACTCAGTTTGCGCGCGACAAAAGCGGTATCCTTGTTGCGGCTGTAATAAACGGCCAGCGCTGCCCTGGCCATCGGATGAAAACGCCAGTAACGATCGATCAGCTTCAATTGCGAATCACCGCGAACCGGAATATATTTATCCAAATAGGCGGTCAACGGCTTGGAGGAACCGGGTACGGGCGGACGTACATAGGGGTCCTTGAAGAACCAGGAATCAGGCCGCTGGCCGCTGCTGGGCGAATCAATGACCGCAGCGCTCTCACTATCATATTTTTTGCCGAAATAGATCTCGGTCTGATCCGCCAGCTCCTGTGCAGGCGCCAGCAACTCATTGGGCACCGCCCATACATTCAGAACCACCTGATCAGATCTGACATCCAGCGTCAGAATATCCTTGCCGCTACGCATCATCTCAATATCGCTGATCCGGCTGACTCCAAACGGCATGACAACAGGCACACCGGTGGTCGTGTCATACATAGCGATACCCTTTTCAATCCCAATTTTTTGGGGGGCGGTAGCGAACAGGAATTGACCATCGGCGGAAAAATTCAAATAGCCGCCAAGCACATCGTTGGTAATCTTCTGCCCTATCGGCCGTTTTTTCTCCAGGCTCCACAAGCGTATATATCTATTGTCCTCTGCCACTGCCAGCACTTTTCCGTCCGGACTCAGTCGCGCCTTTGGCAAATCGCCAGCGGTGGGAAACGTCAGGTATTCGGTGAAGTCCGTCAGATCGTACAGTTGTGCCGTGTCATTAAAAAAGGCCAGCAAAGATTTATTATCCGGTGTGAAAAACGCGCCCTTGATCGGGGTACTTTCCTGATGCAGGACTTTGCCGCTTGCAATATCCATTACCCGCCAATTGCTGCGTTCATCCAGGACCAGAATAGCCGACAAATCCTCAGACAATTTATATTTTTCGTTTTTTCCAAGGCTGACGGTCCGCACACGCTCGCCGGTCTCGATGTCCCAGATGCCCAGGCTGGTTTCGTCGATTCTCGAGGAAAAACGCTTGCCATCGTGACTGAACGACAACATGCCTTTAACCGACATCGGCTTGCCGACAGATTTCCCCGTGGCCGCCCGGAAAAAACGCAGCTGGCTGCGACCATTCTTTTCAGGTATAGACACGGTATAAACAAGATCATTATCATCGATGACGCCGAATCGCTCGATTTCGGAAGGCGTGCTGACAAAATCACGAATACCCTGTTTCTCATCCAGGGCAAGAAACTGCAGCGAGCGGCTATTCTTCTTAAGCAGCAGCACCCCGGTGCTGTCCGGCATAGCCAACAGGCTGACCAGATTGGCTTGCAGCTCGAACTGCGAGCGCAGCAATGCCGGGGCCAGATCCGTCATCAGATAAAACGAACCTTCCAATTTCTCCACTCGTTGCGTCATATCGGGCGACACATTGGGTGAATCATCACGCAACAATCGCGCCAGATTAATACCCGTCTCACCAGAAGACAGCACCCGATCCGTCTCCATCTCATGTACGGTGTATCGTCCGCCCCAAAGGGTGGTATATGTTTTGCCATTTTCACTGAAATAAACATCATCAGGCGCAAACTGAGCTGGCACTTTGCTGACGCTGCGATCATCGCGTTGCAGATCAATGTGATACATGCCGTTAACTGCCAGCGCAAACACATGCCGCGAATCAGGACTGAACTTCAGGCCTGTGATGGCGCCTGGCACCAGATAATCCCGGGCTTGCTCAAGCTCGCCTTTGGTATTCACCGGGTAGATGCGCATAGGGTTATCATCACCAGCGGTGTCATAAAAAACAATCGCCCTGCCGTGATCATCCAGCACAACACGTTCGGCAGTGGAGCTTGGGCCGCGACGGGTCGGAACTTCCTCAACGGCCACCTGGCCCGTCCGCATATTGACGATTTTTGATTTGATGTGCTGCAGGGCGCCGTTGGCCTGAGCCCAACCCTGAACAACAAGCCAGCGACCACTTGCATCCGGTGCAAAGTAAGCAAGCCGCATGTCTGCCGGCCCCTCGTATACGATATTGACGGCGCCGCCCTCCTGCCACGAGGCTATTTTGTTATCGGCCCTCGTAAAATACAGCACATTGCGGTTATCAAACTTCATTTTCGAAAGCGGGCTGGCATTGGCATCGCTCAGGATCGTATGCAGCTTCTGCGCGTGAGCATCCCAGATTTGCACACCGCGTTTCGCATTCGAGGTGGCATCCACCGCGGCCAGCCAATGGCCGTCCGGGCTGAACACCGGCGCGGACTCCAGCCGCGGCATCAGGGTCATGCCGTTTTCGCGCATCAGCATGGATTGCACAAACAACGCGGTTCTTTCATTGCCATAGCGGGTGGCCGCAGCCATATACGCCGCTCCTTCTGCCACTTCTTTCTGGTCAATCTTGTTCAAGCCGGACAAAAACAACGAGCGTGATAGCATGGACTGTGCGGCATTGCGCTCCGTCCAGGCGTATACACCCAGCGCCATCGCCATCAGGGCCAGCAACCCGATCACAATTGCAATCCGCTTGACGATCTTCGTGCGCTGCCTGGCCTTGATCAGTTGATAGGCCTGATCCCGCTGCGTCAGATCGCCCAGCGGCACATCAAGCACACCTGCAATAATTTTGAGTTTGGCCAGATCAAGCCGATCCTTATAGGCCTGGACGCGACGTTCCACTTCCTTTCGGGAAAGTGTCCGATCGCCCTGCAGAGACTGCCGGTAGGCTTCGGGCGTCGTAAAGCCCTGTTCCTGCGTACCGGGCAGACGCACGTCTGCAGCGATAGGCTCCTGGCGCTCGCTATGATCAATATTGCCTGACTCATCCACGCGATACCGCAGCACTTCCGGAAAACACTGCTGCGCTGAGGATTCGACGCCATACTCCGGTTCACCGGCCAAAATCAGCGCGATAATCCGATCGCCCTTGCCGGTCTGTTTGAAGCGGCGCAATTCCTCGCTTACATAAACAGATCGGGCCGATTGCGGGGAGCTCAAGTAGACCAGATACGATGAAGCGTCAAGTGCAGCGGTCAGCGCCGAGGATAAACTGGCGCTGGCCGACAGTTCCTTTTCATCCTGAAAAACAGGGTAGATTTGGGCCGCAATAGGCTGGCCGGCACGATTGGGTTTGCCCACCAGCTCGGCAGGCACCTCGTAGGTTTCCAGTTCGTGATGCAGCCAGTCTGCCCATTTGCGCCCCTCCTGTCTGTTATCAGCGTGGCTGTAGCTGATAAACGCCGCATAGGTCAGCCGGTTACCTGCCGTTTCTTCGGTCATATTATCTTTGTGCTGACAAGCTCCCAAGCCATGGTTTTACTGTAGATCGGCGCCATAAACAATAGGCGGTCGCCCGGTTTGCAGCAAAATGATGTATCGGATTGTGAATTTTTTTATGACGCTGGCGCTATTGCAGCAGGTTCACGATGGCTGCCACGGATCGTAACTGGTGAAATTCCAGACATGGCCTTCGATATCTTTGGCATCATAAGAGCGCCCCGGGTAGCCCGGATTGTCGTAAGGCGGCTGGATGATGACCGCACCGCACTTTGCCGCATGCCCCGCGTGAGCATCAGGGTCGTCTACATGCATGCAAATACACATGGTGATCCCACGGGCCTCGTCCGGCGTCAGCCAGTGATACCGGTCTTTGGCCGGCGACTCCCGGTCGCTGCCCAGCATGATCATATTGTTGCCGATAACCAGCTGGGCATGATGAATGATAGTCGGGTCTTTTTCGTCAGGATAGACGGCATGGCGGGTAAATCCAAACGCCTCGCACAGAAATCGAATCGCTGCGGGCGCATCCTTGTACCGCAGACAGGGAATAATTGCGCTTTTTTCCAACATGATGATTCTCCTGATCCAGTCAGAACAGCATGAGCAATCGGCATTTGCATTCGTGGCTGCACACGCAACGTCAGCAAACGCGTATGTAGTCCAGCCGGGATTGCCCGTTGTATCAATGATGTATTTGCAGCAGGGCGCCCGCACCCGGCGTGTACGGGCGCACCAGGATCGTGTCGCGGTACCTGTCGCTGTGGCACGCCTTTCGCCGGCAACATTCGCAGCCGGCATACCGGTACAGTAGCGGGCATACATTGCCGGGGCATGACCGGCGGCGACGCCGCTATACGATCATTGGCGCTTTATAGTTTACTGGGTTTCACGCCGGATGCCCTGGCAGCCTCACCCCAGAATTTAATTTCTTTTTCAATAAATGCCTGACTGTCCTGTGGCGAAGCGATGAATACCTCATTGCCGATGGTCGCCAGTTTGCTTTTCAACTGCGGATCCTGCAGGATCTTTTGCATAGCGTCATTCAAAACCTGCACGGTGTCGTCCGGGGTACCGGCAGGCGCCAGCAGCGCGATCCACGCCGTTGCATCAAAGCCAGGCACGCCCAGTTCAGCCAACGGTTTTACGTCGGCAAATGCCTGCGACCCACTTTTATTTGCCACACCGAATACTTTAAGCCGGCCATCCTGGACCAGAGGTTTGATCGCCGGCGCAGCTTCAAACATGAGCGATGTGTCACCGCCAACCAGACCAGCAACCGCCGCCGTCGCACCACGATAAGGCACATGCAACACATTCAGCGCAGTCTGGTGCTTGAACATTTCCATTGTCAGATGATTGGTCAGACCGACGCCCCCCGAACCATAGTTGATCTTCCCATCATTCTGCTTCAGATAGCTGATCAGTTCCGGCACCGTGCTGGCCGGAAAATCCTTGCGCGTCACCAGAAAAAGCGGCACTTTGGAAATCAGCCCCACCGCCTTGAAGTCTTTTAGCGTGTCATACGGCAGGTTGCTGTACAGCGAAGGATTGATGGCCAGCGGCCCCGACGCCCCGATCAGTAAACGATAACCATCGGGTTTTTCGCGTTTGGCCGCCTCCAGTCCAATGATGCCACCAGCCCCGCCTTTGTTTTCCACGACAAAAGGCTGCTTCAACCGCTTCGATAGTTGTTCAGCCAGCAACCGCCCGATAATGTCCGTCGTCTGGCCACTCGGATAGGGAATCGTGATATGCACGCTTTTTTCAGGATATGCGGCATGGGCAGCAAGCGGCAAAAGCGCAAGCAGGGTCAGCAATAGCGCGGGCAATTTTCTCATTTATGTCTCCGTTTATTACATTGTTGTCTCGGGTGCTTGTTGTTTCGGCACTTCAGATAGCTGTCCTGGCGCCTCAAAGGCCAGGTCAAACATCACCGTCATGGCCGCTCCCAGCACGGCCAG
>Ga0079224_100013439_pt1 | contig 11397 bp, 9 predicted proteins | sample Stecom2015_FD_80414 | JGI IMG/M metagenome (GOLD analysis project Ga0079224, IMG submission 80414) | Agricultural soil microbial communities from Utah to study Nitrogen management - Steer compost 2015 | ecosystem: Environmental > Terrestrial > Soil > Agricultural land | place: USA: Utah...
AGGAGGTACTTGCGGGAACCCCACTCGCCGTACGGGCCGGGCCACATCCGGTACCCGGCCTTGCTCGAGATGACGAGCTCGTCGCGGTACGGGGCGAGGTCGGTGGCGAGCAGGCGGCCGAAGAAGGACTCGGCGGCACCGGGCGGCGGGCCGTAGTTGTTCGCGAGGTCGATGTGCGTGACGCCGCGGTCGACGGCGTGGAGGACGATCTCGCGCTGGGTCTCCTCGGGCTTGTCGTGCCCGAAGTTCTGCCACAGGCCGAGCGAGATCGCCGGCAGGTCCAGGCCGCTGCGTCCGCAGCGGCGGTAGGTCATCGAGTCGTAACGGTCCTCAGCGGCCAGGTAGCTCATAACGCTCTACCGTACTGGCGGCTCAGGCGTCGGTCGCACCCGCTCGCAGCACCCGCAGGCGGATGGTGTCGGGCACCTCGTCCAGCGCCTGGCGGGCCTCGTCCGGCAGCTGCCCGCCGATGTCGGTGATGACGTAGCCGAGGTCGCCGGCCGTCCCGAGGATCTGGCCCTCGATGTTCGCCCCGCTCTCGGCGAAGGCCTGGTTGACGAGGGCGAGCGCGCCGGGGGTGTTGCGGTGCAGGTAGGTCACCCGGTACCGCGCGGCCGGGGCCGGGTCCAGGGCGAGCTGCGGGACGTTGACGCTCATCGTCGTCGTGCCCTCGAGGACGTAGCGGGCGAGCTTGTTCGACACGAACGCGCCGATGCCCTCCTGCGCCTCCTCGGTCGAGCCGCCGACGTGCGGGGTGAGGATGACGTTGGGCAGGCCGCGGAGCTCGGAGTCGAACGGGTCGCCCGTGCGCATCGGCTCGTCGGGGAAGACGTCGACCGCGGCGCCGACGATCTTGCCGGAGAGGATGTGCTCACGCAGGGCGCCGTAGTCGACGACGAAGCCGCGGGAGAGGTTGAGGAAGATCGAGCCGGGGCGCATGCGGTCGAACTGCTCGGGCCCGAACATCCCCGCGTTGCCCGCGCGGCCGTCGACGTGCAGCGTGACGACGTCCGCGACGTCGAGGAGCTCCTCGAGCGAGCCCATCCGGCGGGCGTTGCCGAGGGCGAGCTTCTCGGCCATGTCGTAGAAGACGACGCGCATGCCGAGCGCCTCGGCGAGGACCGACAGCTGCGTGCCGATGTTCCCGTAGCCGACGATCCCGAGCGTGCGGCCGCGGACCTCGTGCGCGCCGGCCGCGCTCTTCTGCCAGATGCCGGCGTGCAGGGCGTCGTCGACGACGGTGAGCCGCCGGCTGAGCGCGATGATCTCGCCGAGGGCGAGCTCGACGACGGAGCGGGTGTTGGAGAACGGGGCGTTGAACACCGCGACGCCGCGGTGGGCCGCCGTCCGCAGGTCGATCTGGTTCGTGCCGATGGCGAAGGAACCGATGGTGAGGAGGTCGGGGGCGGCCTCGAGCACCCGCCGGCTCACGGTCGTCTTGGACCGGATCCCGAGGACCTGGACGCCGTCGAGCGCGGCGACGAGCTCGTCCTCGCTCATCGCCCCCGGGTGACGGACGACCTCGAGGCCGGCCTCCTCCAGGGCGTGGTCGGCATTCGCGTGGGGGTTCTCCAGAAGCAGTGCGCGCACGGACCCCATCGTCTCGCACCCGACCCCGAACGGAGAAACCGATCCGCCCACCGGACGGGCGGGGAGACATCCCGCCCTCGGCGGGAGAGGCGGTCCTCCCACCACCCCCCGTCCCGCCGAGAGCAGGATCTCCCCCTCCTCGTGCCGGGAGGAATCCTGCTGTCGGCGGCAGAGGGGGAGGGCGGGCCGGGAGGGATCCCGCTGTCGGCGGGAGGGGATGCGGTCCTCCCACCACCCCCCCCGTCTCGCCGAGAGCAGGATCTCTCCCTCCTCGTGCCGGGAGGAATCCTGCTGTCGGCGGGAGAGGGGGAGGGCGGGCCGGGAGGGATCCCGCTGTCGGCGGGAGGGGACGCGGTCCTCCCACCTCCCCTTTCGCCGAGAGCAGGATCTCTCCCTCCTCGTGCCGGGAGGAATCCTGCTGTCGGCGGGAGAGGGGAGGGCGGGCCGGGAGGGATCCCGCTGTCGGCGGGAGGGGACGCGGTCCTCCCACCTCCCCTTTCGCCGAGAGCAGGATCTCTCCCTTCGTGCGCCGGGAGAGATCCTGCTGTCGGCGGGTATGGCTGGGCGGGGTGGCTCCTCTCGCGTCAGGGGGCGAGGAGGCCCTCGGGGAGCGGGCGGCGGTGGACCACGTGGAGGCGGCGGGTCGGGCGGGTCATCGCGACGTAGAGGTCCCCGGGGCCGCCGACGGCGATCTCCGCGGGCTCGACGAGGACGACGACGTCGAACTCCAGCCCCTTGGCGGCCACGGCGTCGAGCACCGCGACCGGCGCGGCGAGGACGTCCCCGCCGGGCGCCTCGAGCTCGGCGGCGAGGCGCGGCGCGAGCGCGTCCCGGGTCGCGGCCACCCGGCCGGGCGCCGTGATGACCGCGAGCCGCCCCTCACCGAGCGCGGCGTGCTCCGCCGCGACGACGTCGACGAGCGTCGCCTCGTCCGCCACCGGCGTCACCCGGAGCGAGCCGGGCACCTCGCGGGCGGACCGGGCGGGAGCGGCGTTCGCCCCGCCGGCCGCGCGCAGCACCCGCACGGCGGCGCGCATGACCTCGGCGGGGGTGCGGTAGTTGATCGTCAGCGAGGCGGTCCGCACGTGCTCGCGGGCCGCCGTGCCGAGCAGCTCCTCCCAGCTGCGTGCGGGCCGGTGGCCCGAGCGCTGGTCGAGGTCCCCGACGAGGGTCATCGACCGGGACGGGTTGCGCCGGAGCAGGGCCCGCCACGCCATCGGGGACAGCTCCTGCGCCTCGTCGACGACGATGTGCCCGTAGGTCCACTCGCGGTCCGCGGCGGCCCGGTCGGCGAGCGAGACGCGCGCCTCGGGGGCGGCGAAACGGGCGGCGAGGGTCTGGGCGTCGACGAGGCCGCCGCCGAGGCCGTCCTCGCGGATCGCGTGCTCGGCGAAGGCGACGGCGGCCGACTGCTCGGCCTCCCGGGCGAGTCGTGCCCGCTCCTGCTGGGGGTCCTCGAGGCGGCCGAGGAGGCCCGCGAGCTCGTCGAGGAGCGGGAGGTCGGCCGGCGTCCACGGCGCGTCGGCGGGCCGGTGGAGCAGGCGCCGCTCCTGCGCGGTGAGGCCGCGGGCGTGCCGGGCGAGCAGGTCGGGGTCGGCGTACAGCCGGCGGAGCAGGTCCTCGGGGCGGGTGGGCATCCACCGGAGGTTGATCTCGCGGCGCGCGTCGCGGGACTCCCGCACCGACTGGAGGAGGTAGCCGTGCTCGGACTCGAGGTCCAGCCCCTTGTCCTCCGCCCACCGCCGCACGACGGCGTCGAGCACCGCCGTCGCGTACGTGCGCCGGGCGACGTTGTGGGGGCGCGCGCTGCGCCGCGCCCGCTCCTGGGCGGCCCGCACGTCCTCGGGCTCGAGCCGGACCTGCTCGCCGTCGACGTCGAGGAGCACCGGCTCGTGGAGCCGGCGGGGGATGCCGCGCACCGCGTGGCGCAGGATCTGCGCCATCACCGGGCGTCCCTTGAGGGCCGCGACCTCCTCCGGCTCGGTGCCCGTGACCGGGACGTCGGCGAGGAGGTCGGCGAGCGTGGACGCGACGACGCCGCTCTCGCCGAGGGAGGGGAGCACCTGCTCGATGTAGCGGAGGAACACCCGGCTCGGACCCACGACGAGCACGCCGGACCGCTCGAGCCGCTCCCGGTGCGTGTAGAGGAGGTAGGCGGCGCGGTGCAGCGCGACGGCTGTCTTCCCGGTGCCGGGCCCGCCCTCGACGACGAGCACGCCGTCGACGTCGGAGCGGATGATCTCGTCCTGCTCGGCCTGGATCGTCGCGACGATGTCGCCCATGCGGCCCTCGCGGGCCGCGGACATCGCGGCGAACAGGGCGCCCTCGCCGGTGAGACCCTCGATCTCGGCGTCGGTGTCGAGCAGCTCGTCCTCGACGCCGGTGACCCGCCGCCCGCGGGTCATCAGGTGGCGGCGCAGGACGACGTCGCCGCGCTGGGCGGCCGTCGCCTGGTAGAACGGACGCGCCGCCGGGGCGCGCCAGTCGATGAGCAGCGACTCCTGGTCGTCGTCGGCGATGCCGATCCGCCCGATGTAGCGGCGGGAGTCGTCCTCGAGGTCGAGGCGCCCGAACACGAGGCGGTTCTCCACCTGCTCGAGCCGGGCGAGGGTGTCCTCGTAGTGGGTGGCGAAGGCGTCGCGCTCCGAGCGGTTCTGCGGGGTGCCCGAGGCGCCCTGGCGGCGGACCTCCTCGAGCCGCGCGCGGTAGCGCCGCCGGAGGTCGTCGAGCCGGGCGTAGACGTGGTCGACGAACTCCTGGTCGGCCTGCCACGGAACTCGTGTCGCGTTCGGCTGCACCACGGACCTTCCCCTCTTGATCGGCTGACCATTATCTACGACGTGGGCACCTGGACGACCATGTCCGTGCTCACTGCGGCGTTTGCGTACCATGACGGCACCGACGAGAGGACAGCCGTGACCCACACCGAGGCGCGAGCAGGCACGCTCCACGTGCTGCTGGTGGAGGACGACGACGGCGACGCCGTCCTCGTCGAGGAGCTGCTCAGCGACGCGGGGCTGGACACGGACGTCACCCGGGCGTGGAGCCTCGAGGCCGCGGTGGACGCGCTCGCCTTCCCGGTCGACTGCGTCCTGCTCGACCTCGGGCTGCCGGACGCGACCGGCTTCGACGCGCTCGTGCGGCTGCGGGACGCCTCGGACGCCGCCCTCGTCGTCCTCACCGGGCTCGACGACGCCGAGCGCGGCCTCGAGGCCGTCGCCGCGGGCGCGCAGGACTACCTCGTCAAGGGCACCGTCGACGGCGAGGCCCTCGGCCGCGCCGTGCGCTACGCCGTCGAGCGTCGCCGCAGCGACCGGGAACGCAGCGCCCAGGAGCAGCTGCGCGCCCGGGCCGAGGAGGTCACCGAGCTCGCGCAGCGGCTGCGGCCCACGCCCTTCGTGCCGACGTCGCCGGTGCGGGTCCTCGTTCGCGACGAGGACCCGCAGCCGCTGAGCCGGCTGCTCGCCGACGTCGTCGAGCGGAGGGACGGCTCGGTGCTCGCCGTGACGGCCACCGCCGGTGGCGAGGGCGCGGCAGCGGCGGCGCTCGCGGCCACGGTCCGCTCCGCCTTCCGCGGCCTCGCGCTCAGCGCGCTGCCCGTCCGGGACGTCGTCGCCGCGCTCGACAGTGTCGTGGCGGCCCACGCGACGCCCGCCCCGGTGAGTGCCGTCGTCGTCGAGCTCGTCCCCGGCACCACGCACACCGCGGTCTGCCACCTCGCCGGGCACCAGGCCCCCCTCGTGCTCGGCCCGGGCGAGGTCACGGCCCTCACGGCGGCCGGCGGGCCGGGCGAGCCGCTCGGTGCCGGCACCGGTGCACGGCCGACGGTCACCACGCAGCTGCGCGACCAGGAGCGCCTGCTCCTCCTTCAGGACGCCGTCCTCGCCCACAACGGCAGCGGCCCGGACGGCGGCTTCGCCACGGTGCTCCAGGCCGCGAGCAAGGGCTGGGGCGACGACCACGGCCTCGCCGACACCGTCGAGCGTGCGGTCCGCGCCTACGGCCCCGACCGCACGGCCGTCCAGTTCGTCCTCCTCGGCTGGTCCGCCGGATGACCGCACCCCGCGCCGCCTGGTCCCTGCACGGCCGGCTCCGGGTGGCGGTCGTCGTCGCCGGGGCGCTGCTCGGGGTCGCGCTCGTCGTCGCGATCGTCGCCTTCGCCCAGCTCGCGCGGTACCAGGACAACGTCACCGGCCGCCTGTTCACCGCCGTCATCGACCTCCAGGACCTCCAGGCGGACCTCGTCGACGCCGAGGCCGCGGTCCGTGCCTTCGCGCTCAGCGGCGACGAGGAGCTGCTCGCCGGGTACGCCGAGCTCGCCTACGGCCGCGCCGACGACGTCCGCGCGGTCCTCGCCGACGCGGTGCCCGCCGACGCGGAGCTTCACGACCATTTCGACACGCTCGCGACGGCCGTCGACGTGTGGCGCATCGACCACGCCGAGCCGGTCATCGCGGCCACCCGGGCCGGGGAGGAGGTCGCGGAGGACTGGGAGGCCACCGGGACCGAGCGGTACCGGGAGATGCGCGCCGCCCTGGAGGGAACGCTCGACTCCCTCATCGACTACCGCAACGAGACCGCGGGCACGATGAGGGACTGGCAGCAGACCCTGCTCGCCGCCGTGCTCGCCGTGACCGTCCTCGGTGGCGCGTCCGGGGTGCTCCTGTGGCGCTACCTGCGGCGGTGGGTCACCGAGCCCCTCGACGCGCTCGGGCAGTCGAGCCGCGCGGTGGCCGAGGGGGAGCTCGACACCCCCGTCGTCGGCGGTGGGCCGCGGGAGATCGTCGTCCTCGCCGACGACGTCGAGCAGATGCGCCGCCGCCTCGTCGCCGAGATCGCCCGGACCGAGCACGCGCGGGCCGAGCTCGAGGCCTCCAACCGGGACCTCGAGCAGTTCGCCTACGTCGCCTCCCACGACCTCCAGGAGCCGCTGCGCAAGGTCGCGTCCTTCACCCAGCTCCTCGAGCGCCGGTACGGGGACCAGCTCGACGACCGCGGCCACCAGTACATCGCCTTCGCCTCCGACGGTGCCCGGCGCATGCAGCGGCTCATCCAGGACCTGCTCGCCTTCTCCCGGCTCGGCCGGGTCGAGGAGGACCCCACCCCGGTCGTCGTCGCCGACTGCCTCGCCGAGGCGGTCGACAACCTCTCCGAGCTCGTCGATGAGACCGGCGCCGAGGTGACCGCCGGCCCGCTCCCCGAGGTCGTCGGCCACGGCGGCCTGCTCACCCAGCTGCTGCAGAACCTCGTCGGCAACGCCGTGAAGTTCCGCCGCCCCGACGTCGCGCCCCGGGTGCACCTCACCGCCGAGCGGGTGGGGCCCGACTGGGAGTTCCGGTGCAGCGACAACGGGATCGGCATCGAGCCGCGACACGCCGAGCGGGTGTTCGCGATCTTCCAGCGCCTGCACGCCAAGGACGCCTACAGCGGGACCGGGATCGGGCTGGCGATGTGCAAGCGCATCGTCGAGCACCACGGCGGCCGGATCTGGGTCCGGCACCAGGACCCGAGCGAGGGCACCACGGTGTGCTGGACGCTGCCCGCCGCGGACCCGCGGTGGACGGTGTCGTTCGAGGGGGGCTCGGCCGACGCGGAGCACCGTAGGATCGAGGCCGAGGACGCAGCGGGCGGCCCGGAGCAGGAGAAGGTGCAGACGTGACCACCGACATGATCGAGGTGCTGCTGGTCGAGGACGACCCGGGCGACGTCCTCATGACCGAGGAGGCCTTCGCCGAGTACAAGGTCGCCAACCGGCTGACCGTCGTCGCCGACGGCGAGTCCGCGATGTCCTACCTCCGCAAGGAGGGGGAGTACGCCGACGCCCCGACGCCCGACCTCGTGCTCCTCGACCTCAACCTGCCGCGGATGGACGGGCGGGAGGTGCTCGCGGAGCTCAAGGAGCACCCCGAGCTGCGGCGCATCCCCGTCGTCGTGCTCACGACGTCGGAGGCGGAGGAGGACATCCTGCGGTCCTACAACCTCCACGCCAACGCCTACGTGACCAAGCCGGTCGACTTCGAGCGGTTCATCTCCGTGGTCCGCAAGATCGACGAGTTCTTCGTCTCGGTCGTCCGGCTCCCCGGACGCTGACCGGCTGCGGCGGCGGGAATGTCCGCCCGCCGCCCGGCGTTCCACCCACAGATCACGACGTGGAGGAGAGGAGACGGTGGTGGAGCTGTACGACGTGCACCCCGAGGCAGGTGACGTGCGCGCCCGCGTCCTCGTCAACGCGCTCACCGGCGCGATGGACGCCGGGCACGCGGCCGCGCTGGTCGCCGAGCACCTCACCGAGACCCTCGAGACGCAGCGCGTGCTCACCTTCGACGTCGACCAGCTCGTCGACTACCGCAACCACCGTCCGCCGATGACGTTCGAGAGCTGGCGCTGGACGGACTACGAGGAGCCGTACGTCGTCCTCGACCTGCTCCGCGACGACGAGGGCACCGAGCTGCTCCTGCTCCACGGCCGCGAGCCGGACCTCCGCTGGAACGGCTTCGTCGACGCCGTCATCGACGCCGTCGAGCGCTACGGCGTCCAGCGCACGATCAGCATCCACGGCGTCCCCATGGGCGTGCCGCACACGCGGCCGACGACGGTGACCGCCCACGCGAGCGAGCCGGGCCTCATCCCCACGCAGCCGGAGATCATCGGCACCATCCAGGTCCCCGGCAGCGTCACCGGCCTCATCGAGTACCGCCTCGGCCAGGCCGGGCACCAGGCCGTCGGCTTCTCGGCGAACGTCCCGCACTATCTCGCGCAGAGCCAGTTCCACCAGGCCGCCGCCGAGCTCGTCCGGCAGACCGCCCGCTCCGGCGAGCTCGCGCTGCCGGTCGGTGACCTCGAGCGGGCGGCGAGCGAGGCCGCCGTCGAGATCGAGCGCCAGGTCTCCGCCTCGCCCGAGGTCATGGCCGTCGTCCGCGCGCTCGAGCAGCAGTACGACGCCTTCATGCGCGGCGTCAACCAGGAGACGAAGGCCACCCTGCTCGCCGAGCCGGTCGACCTGCCGAGCGCCGAGGAGATCGGGGCGGCGGTCGAGGCGTTCCTCGCGGACCAGAGCGCCCCCGCCGATCCGGAGGACGCGCGCGACGTCGGTCCGTCGGGTGAGGACGCCGCCGCGGACGAGTAGCGCTCGGCGGGCGGCGCGCGGGCCGGGGAGTCCGCCCGCCAATCGCTAGCCAGCGTCGCGCCGACGTGCAAGACTGTGGCGCGTTGCAGTTGCAGTTCGCTTACGTATGACCCTGGCCCTGGCCGGGCTGTGCACGACGTGGGACGAGGCATTGCGGCAAGGCGGAGCCGGCACACGGTCGGTTCCACAACGTCCCCGGAAGGACACAGCACAATGGCACAGGGAACCGTCAAGTGGTTCAACGCCGAGAAGGGCTACGGCTTCATCGCGCAGGACGGCGGCGGAGCTGACGTCTTCGTCCACTACTCCGCGATCGAGTCCGATGGCTACCGCTCCCTCGAGGAGGCGCAGCGCGTCGAGTTCGAGATCACCCAGGGCCCGAAGGGCCCGCAGGCGGAGAGCGTTCGCGCGCTCTGATCCTCCGTGTCGACGGGGCCCGCACCACCACGGTGCGGGCCCCGTCGTCATGTTCAGGCCTCGACGGGCGCCGGACCGGTGACGGCGGCACCGTCGGGTGCCGGGGTGTCGTGCGCCGGGAGGTGGGAGCCGGCGAAGGTGACGAGCTCCTCCCCGGAGACGAGGCGCACGGGAAGCGGGAGCCCCCGCAGCGCGCGTTCGAGCCGCGGCGTCACGACGGGGTGCGCGGACCCGACGAGCACGACGTTGCCGTAGCGCCGCCCGCGGAGGATGGCCGGGTCGGCGATGAGGGCGACGTGCGGGAAGACCTCGCGGAGCGTGGCGACCTCGGTGCGGGCGGTGGTGAGCGGCGGCCGGTCGGTGAGGTTGACGAGGTAGAGCCCGTCGGGAGCGAGCGCGCGACGCGCCGCCTGCGCGGTCTCGACCGTCCGGACGTGCCCCGGCACCTGGATCCCGGCGAACACGTCGCGGACGACGACGTCCCACGCGCCCGGCGCGAGCGTGCCGAGCTCCGCGCGGGCGTCACCCACCCGGATCCGCAGCCGGGGCGCCCGCGGGAGGTCGAACCACTCGCGGGAGAGCCGGGCGAGCTCGGCGTCGATCTCGACGACGAGCTGGGTGGAGCCGGGCCGGGCGGCCTCGAGGGCCCGGGGGAGCGCGCAGCCCGCGCCGCCGAGGTGCACCGCCCGGACGGGGGCGGGGGCCGGCGGGCCGGCCTCGTCGAGGACGACCCGCATCTGCTGCATGTACTCGAACTCGAGGTGGCTCGGGTCCTCGAGGTCGACGTAGGAGCTCTCGGCGTCGTTGATGAAGACGGTGACCGCCGAGGGGCGGCCGGGGTCGCGGAGCAGCTCGACGACGCCGGTGGAGGTCTGGACCGGCTCGTCGGGCAGGTGGGGCAGGGGGAGTCGCCGGCCGCGCCGACGGGAGGGTGGACGCTCGGGCATACCCGCCAGGCTAGCCTTGTCGGCAGATGAGCAGGGGTGAGCGCAGTGCCGACGCCCGGCGTGACTGGGGCACCGACGACGCCGGCTGTCCGATCCTGCACGTCGACATGGACGCGTTCTTCGCCGCCGTCGAGCTCCTCGACCACCCCGAGCTCCTCGGCCGCCCGGTCATCGTCGGCGCCGAGCAGCGCGGCGTCGTCCTGTCCGCCACCTACGAGGCCCGCCGGTTCGGCGTCCACTCGGCGATGCCGATGGCCCGGGCCCGGGCGCTGTGCCCGCAGGCCGTCGTCCTCCTGCCGCACCACGACACCTACGCCCGGGTCTCCCGGGAGGTCATGGCGATCCTCGCCGAGGTTCTCGAGGCCGGCTATGTCCACGTCGACAAAGGGACGCCGCAGGAAATGTATCTGTGGCCGTATTTCGCCCGTTACCCGATCAATGAGCTGACCGCGCCGCAGACGATCGAACTGTTCAAGATCGTCACAAGTTTTGAATACAATGAGATGAAAGAGTTCGGCGCGTACAATTTCTATCGCGTCGGCATCGGCCCGGACGGGACTTGGCACTTTTTCGTGGCGGGCGACTAGTCCGTTAGTTTAGTTGCCCGCATTTGCGGACCGGCCCGGTTTACGGGCCCGGATTTGTCTGCAACATTCGGGCGCAGACGGAGGGTGCTGAGTTGGCCGATCCCGCACGCCTGCTTGATCGGGAAGAAATGGAATCCGAGCTCGCCGAGTTGCGCGCGCAGCTTGCGGCGAAGGACGAAGAATTACGCCAGGCCGCCCTTCTGATGCGGGAGATCAACCACCGCGTCGCCAATTCCCTTCAGCTCGCCTCGTCCATCCTGCGCATGCAGGCGCACCAGGAAGCCGACGGCCATACTCGCGACCAGCTCGAAAAAGCGGGACTGCGCATCGGCTCGATCCAGCACGTCCATGACCGGCTCTACCGTTCCGGCGATATGAAGACGATCGAGTTCTCGCAGTATCTGCGCGATTTGTGCAACGACCTGTCCGATTCCGTTTTGCAGGACGAGGAGGGCCAGCGCGTCCGACTCCAGACCGACTGCGACCGCATCCGCCTGACGACCGATTTCGCCTCCAAGCTCGGGCTCGTGATCAATGAATTCGTCACCAACGCGGTCAAGCACGGGGTGAGCCCGGATCGCGACACCGTGATCCGCGTTGCAGGGCGTACGGACGAAGGCAATTTCATCCTCGAAGTCGAGGACAATGGCGCAGGCCTTGCGGAGGATTTCGACATGGCCCGCATCAAAGGGCTCGGCATGCGTCTCGTACGCTTCGTGGCGTCCAGCCT
>Ga0079224_100013440_pt1 | contig 11397 bp, 12 predicted proteins | sample Stecom2015_FD_80414 | JGI IMG/M metagenome (GOLD analysis project Ga0079224, IMG submission 80414) | Agricultural soil microbial communities from Utah to study Nitrogen management - Steer compost 2015 | ecosystem: Environmental > Terrestrial > Soil > Agricultural land | place: USA: Utah...
CACGAATTCAGTATCTTGCTTGCCGTCTGTGGAACTCTGATCGCTTCCGGGTGCTCGAAAACCACGCGAAACCAGCGGGGCGACGGCGGCGGGGAGGGAGGTGAAAGCGGCGAGGGTGGCACACGGTCCGTTACGAGCTCGGCGGCGAGCAGCGGTGGATCTGGTGCATCCGCAAGCGTCAGCAGCGGTGGGGCACCCTCGAGCTCGGGCGGCAGCGGTGCAACCGCAACGGGCGGTGAGGCTGGCGATGGCGGGACCGGCAACGCGAGCAATACCGGTGGTACCGGCGGAGTTGGGGGTACGAGCGGAACGGGCGCCACTGCAAGCGGTGGCACCAGCGGCACCGGTGGTTCGACGGGAACGGGTGGAGCGAGCCCAACGGGAAGCGGCGGAACCAGTGGGATGACTACGTGGTGTGACGAGCAAACGCCACCCAGCGGAGTCGGCGCATCCGACTTTGCCTGCGCAGATTTCGACAATGGGTTTCCCGATGGCTGGACGGTGTCGGATGCCGATGGGCGGCTTTCGCTTACCGAGGCGGTCGCGAAAAGCGCTCCCAACTCGCTGAATCTGCAGGCTCCCACCCTGGTCGACGCGTCGAACGTGTCCACGCTTTCATGGACCAGCGTGGGAGCAGCTCCGGTCGCGCTGGCGAGTATCAGCGTATCGGTGAATCCGACTGCACAAGGCGGGGTCGTCATGCCCTACGATACCTTTATCGAACTCGTGTGCCTCGACGGAGGCGATGGCCGTGCTTGCGTCAACTACACCGACGGAGCGACAGTGGATTTCGGTCCATACACCGGCTTTTTTTTGAAATGGACCATGGCTTCCGGTCCACCGGTCCTTGCCGAGTTTCCAATTGGTCAAGCAACCAACAATCTGTGGACCGACATCTTTCTATCCATGGAGCCTGATGGAGACCTCGTTGCATCGGTGGGTTCAGAATCGGTAACCGTGCCAAACCAAGGTGTACCGCCTACCACCAGCATTACTGCCGTCGTCGGTGGCTACAGCCGCTATGGTGATTCTGGACCGTACAACCTCAGAATGGATGACGTTGTCGTCATAGTCACTCGCTAGCCTCAACCACCCTTGCGGGTGGCCCGGATGCTCAGCACGGCTTGGACGAGTCGTCTTTCATCAGCGCGTCGTAGCGACGTTGCATTTCTTCGGGTGTGACGTCTTCGATCGAGTGGCCGATCATCCATTCGTGGCCGAAGGGATCGCGTACGGTGCCCGAGCGCTCGCCGTAAAAGGCATCGGAGGGCTCCCGTATCAGCTCGGCACCCTCGGAGACGGCGCGCCGGATGGCAGCGTCGCAGTCATCGACGTGCAAATGAATGGACATCGAGGTGCCGCCGATGGTCTCTGGGCCGACGAAGCCAAGCTCCGGATACTCCTCGGACAACATCACGATCGCGCCGCCAAAATCGAGCTCCGCGTGGCCGATGCGTCCGCCTGGCTCCGTGAGTCGAAACTTCTCGGTCACGCCAAAGGCACGGGTATAAAAGTCGATGGCTTTGTCTGCATGCTTGACGCGCAAATAGGGAAACATTTCGTTGATCTTCATGGCTCGGTTCCTTTCGGTCATCGCGACGAAGAGAATCTAGCGGCGGCGGGAGCGCCGCGTCTTGAAAGGAATTGACCTGCCGGAGTCAGGAACTCCGCAGCGGGACGTGATGCGGAAAGCGGGGTAGCAAGCGCCGGTACTCGCTGGGTGAAATCCCAGCCATTTCGCGGAAATCTTTGTTGAAGTGGGGCTGGTCCGCATAGCCGGCTGCCAGCGCTATGTCGGCGAGCGGGCGGGCAGGCTGCTCCGCCAGTTGGGTGAGCACGGCTCGGAAGCGTTGCACGCGCGCGTAACGCTTGGGCGTGAGCCCCACCGCCTCCTCGAACAGCGCGATGAAGTGGCGATGGCTGAAGCCGCTGTCGGCCACGATAGCTTTCACCTCGGAACCTTCGGCGAGGCTCTCGATGGCTTGGGCGATCGCCGGGTGGACTCCGCGCACACGCGGCAGGCGCTCGAGCAACACCTGTTCGAAGTACTGCAGCTGGCGCTCCGGCGTGTGAAGCTCATGCAAACGCTCGCGAATGGCCAGCGCAGCGCTGCCCCACAGCTCGTCGAGCGACGTGTGGCGGCCGGACAGCTCTCGGGCCGACACCCCGAACAGTAGGCGAGCGGCGCCCGGTCGCAGCATGGCCCCCACCGAGCTCGCCGGGCGCGATACATCGCGCAGGTAGCAGCCGACCCGGGCGCCCCCAACCACGGCATGGCCCACCTGGTAACCCGTTGCGCTTTCTGGATGTTCGAAGAGCTGGAGCGGATCGGGCGATATGCGAAACACCAGGTGCATGGCGCCCGTCGGCAAGACGCGTTCGCGCTGCGCCATTGCAGGCCTGCTGTCTTCGCTGCTTTGTGAAGCCCAGAGCAGCGAAATGAAAGGCCTCAGCGGCGGGACTGGAGGGCGTCGGAGCAGCATGAGCCAGAGCTCGTTGTAGCATCAGGCTCTACGACTTCCCAGTCGGCCAACGCGATGCTCTATCGCGCGCGGGCTTCCACCTCGAAGCGCTTGACCCAGGTCGTGCCGGAGCCACCGAAGATTTCGTTGCCGAATTCGATCCCAGCGACGTAGTGCTCGGGGTCGATCTGCCCCTTTTGCACCATGTTGGCTAACACTTCGTGCAACGCCATGGAGCCTTTTCGCTGGGTCACCGGGCTTTTCAGCGCGTAGTAGAGCCAGCCTTGGCCATTGCCCTTGTCGCCGAGGTTGTCCTTCTTCCAGAGCTCGTACTCGATGCCGCCGTACGACGGTGTGTCGATGACTTCGCCTGCGGGCTTGGCGCCTCCGGCGTGTTCCATCCAAAACATTATTTCGGTGGTGATGCCTTCGGGGTTTCCTTTCGGAACCGCTTCACCACTTTGCAGCAGCCATAGCTCCGGCGCCAGGTTGTAGCCGCCGCTAGCGCTGGTCTCGACGTCGTAGTGCATCACGAGCAACTCGACGTCGCCGACCCTCATCGGGAAGCGGTTGTCGGTGGGCGCGCCACCCCACGGCTTCCAGCCAAAGATGATCTCCGGGTATGCGAAAACACTCGGATCGAAACCCGGCCAGGACCAGGTCCAGCCAACCTCTTGCCGGCCTTCTACGGTGCGCGTGAGCAAGCACTGCTCGAAGGGCCCTTTCGCTTTGCCGTACCCCCATTGATTGTTGTCGTACTTGTAGGGTCCAACGAGCACGTTGGACCAGGCGGCACAGTTGGCCGTCACACCTGGTTGCGACTTGCCTGGCGCGGTAGCAGCCGGCGCCGTGGCAGCTGGCGTGGCGCTCTGGCTCGGTGTGTGCGCATTGGAGGTGGGAGCGAGGGCTTCGGTTCGGCTCGGGGCTGGTGGGGTGGCGCAGCCGCTTGCTGCCAAGCCGAGGGTGAGAGCGACGGAGAGATGAACGAGGTGCATCGGATAATCTACTTATTGGCGAGATCTTGGCGCAGCCGCTCGACAATGGCGCGCACGAAGCGATGCACGGACGCTTCTGCCAACCGATGGCCTACCATGGCGTCGACGGCGCTGCCGAGCACGCCCATGGGCGGATCGTAGTGGCCACTGAGCTCCACTTGAGTTTCGGTGAACGAGAGGGGATAGATTTTGAGCTCTGCTTGCATGGCGGGAAATAGCCCGGGTGTATCGCGGGCCTGCCAGCGGAGTGGTACGCGCGTCATGCGCGCGAGCTCGCTATTTCCAGAGCTGGATTCGCTGATCTCACCGATTTCGATGGCAATGTCCTTGCTGACGTTGAGGCCGGCCAGATTGACACTCAACGCAGCGGCTACGTCGCCACTGCGGTCTTCTGCGAGCTTTGTCGCGCGGCGGAAGATATCGAGCGCGTGCTGCTGGATGGCGTCACGGACCGGCTCGTAGGGCTGGTTGACGTAGTCGAAGGCGCGAATCTCTCGTTGGCTCATGGCGGCCGATTGTAATGGAACTCATTCGACGATTGCAGCCCTTCGCACAACTGGGCACGATTGTAGCCATGCGAGTCGAGGTTTTGCGCTCCTCCCAGATATCCGGCAAGTTGGCGGACCTGGCGCGGCTCAGGATCGAGGTGTTTGCTGAGTGGCCTTATCTGTATGCGGGCACGCTGGAATACGAAGAGCGCTACTTGGCCGAGTTTGCGCGCGCCCCGTCCTCCGTGCTTGTCATCGCGGAGGATTGCGGGAGCATCGTGGGTGCTTCGAGTGCGATGGCGCTGGTCGATGAAGCGCCCGCGATCCGGCGTCCGTTCACCGAGCGAACGCTGGCCGAGGGTGAATGGTTCTATCTGGCAGAGTCCGTCTTGAAGCGCGAGTATCGCGGGCGCGGTTTGGGTCACCAATTTTTCGAAGCACGGGAGGCGCTTGGGCATGAGCAAGGGTTCAGCAAGTTTGCGTTCTGCTCGGTGGTGAGAGCACCGGAAGATCCACATCGACCGGCGGGGCATTTCGATCTCGATCCGTTCTGGAAGAGGCGCGGCTATAGGCCTACCGAGCTCGTGACGGAGCTCGCTTGGCGCGAACACGGCGAAGCCAGCGAAACTGCCAAATCACTCCGATTTTGGGTGAAGGGCGAGCTTTGAATGCCCGCTCCGCTGTCGCCCGACCCAGAGCTGCTCGTCGCGTTGGCCAATACGCGCATGCCCTTCGGAAAGTACGAGGGCAGGCTCTTGATCGAGCTTCCCGATGCCTACCTTGCCTGGTTCAAGCGAAAAGGCTTTCCGCGCGGCAAGCTCGGCATGTTGATGGAAACGGCACTCGAGGTGCGTCTGAACGGGCTCGAGGGTCTCGTCCGACCCCTGATCCGCTCCGAATAGGCTCTACGGAAGCTCGACGCGAGAAAGCAAGCTCATCGTTTGCGCCGGGTTGCGAGCAGCGCGAGGCCAAAGAGGCTCAGGGCGAGCGACCCTGGAAGCGGCGCGGCACCAGAAACCACGGCACAGCCGCCACCGCCGCCTGCTCGGCTAGGAGCGTCGTCGCCAGCCATGGGCCCGCCCCGTGTGGCGGACCCACTAGTGCCTCCGGTGCCGTCAGCGCTGCCCGCGCTGGCGGTTCCGCCGCTCGTGCCTCCGGGCAAATCGAGCGATGCATTGTAGTCGTCGAGCTGCTCTTCGATGGCTTCGGAATTGTCTTGGATCAGCTGCCCTTTCCCAGACGCTGACAGCTGCATCATCCGGAACGTGGCGGGCTGTTCTTGTAGGGCGAGAGGCCAGCTCTGCGCGCTGGCGCTCGCCGCCGACCCCCGGATCACCCCACCCTGGGGCAGCTCGATCCGCCAGGGCGCCTCCCACTCGTAGACATCTTCGCTGCATTCGATGATGCGCTCGGCGGTGTGCTGATTGCTGACATCGCCCAGATCGCCGTTGAAGCTGAACGCTGGATCGAGCGTCATGTCAGCGGCGGACATCGTGGTGTACAAGCGTGTGGTGTACCTGCTGGAATCGATCAGGTCTTGCATCAACCGGACAGGTTCAATCACGTCTTCTTCCAGCGCCGCGAAGTACTCCGATGGCGAGAGCATCACGTCGGTGTAGCAGCTGGGGCATAGCTGGAAATCTTCGAAGCTCACGCCCTCCGGGAGTGTGACGGTTCTCTTCACGGCGTCCCAATAGCCGTCGAAGCCGCCGTAGGTGTAGTAGGTGGCCTGAAAGATCTGGGCGAAGCTCGAATAGACGCGGCTCTGGATGTCCTGCCAAACCGCCTCGTCGTACTCGGTCCAGACCACTGCGGCGAGCGAGCTGGAGGAGCCCGCAAACTCCGTCACGAAGCCCTGCCCGCCGGCTTCTTTAGCGGCTGCGATCACGACGTCGTTGTAGTTGCTGGAGGCATTGAACCAATTGATTTGAGCTTCGTTGAGCTCGAGCGCCAAGTAGTTGTTCGGTATCGCGCGGTCATTGCCGAGCAACCAGGTCATCACCCCCATGTCGTCATTGGCGGCGACGGCAGTGAGCTTGATCGGGATCATGGGCTCACCCGCGTCGTAGGTGAGCACGATGGGCCGGATCGACCCCGTGTCGGCGCCTTTGACCAGCTTGAGCGCCAAAAGGTACATTCCGTCCGCCAAGTAGGGGCCGATCAGCTCGGCGCCCTCGGGGGTCACATCGTAGTCGTTGTCCTCGAGCCAAACGACTGCCGCATCGGCTGGGTCGTCCAGCTCCGGATCGAACGAGATCACCGTCCATTCGAAGCTGCCGACCACACCCGATGCTTCGACCATCACCCCGCCCCCGCCCCCATTCACCGGAGCGCCTCCAGAGGTCGCGGCTACACCACCGGTCGCGCCCACGAACCCACCGTCGGCGCTCGCGAAATCGCTGCGACAAGTGCCTTCTACTCGCGTGGTCAGCGTGTAGCGCGGATTGGTGAAGTTCTGTAGGCGTTGGAAGGCAATGTCGGACGAAACAGCGATCTCGTCGGCCTCGGGTACCGTCGAAATGGGCAAGAGCCACGAGAAGCTTTCGCTCGGGCCCTCGTACATGATCTGGATCACCGCCGTTACCGTGTCGTCGTCGTTCTGAGCGAACACGATGCGTTCGGCAGCCTGGTTGACCGGCTGCTGTTGAGAGCAGAAAAAGCCACCACAGGCGGCCGCTTCGTCGATCAAAAAGCTGCCCCAGATGGCGGCTGAAAGGGCTCCTGTGAAGGCGAGCTTGGCTAGCGGAGGTCTGATCATGATGGTTCTCGCTCCCGGTTCGAAGGCCGCCGACTGCGACGTGCATGCCGCGCCCTGACACACTTTGGCACGCTAGGCGTTGCTTGGACCGCCAAAAACAGCGGTCTTTGGCGAAAGGCTCGCCAGGGCGTGCGCAATGCAACGCTCGTGCCGGCCTCCCGGCGTGGATTCCATCGTGATGGTTTGAGCGACCCCCTACTTGGCGCCCCCTTCACCGCCGGCCCCCAGCTGAGAACCCAGGTCGTCTCCTTTGCCAGGAGTCGAAGGATCGTCCTCGTCGCCTTCGTCGTCGTTGCTCGAGTCGCCGCCCGTGACGCTCTGCATAGGCATGGCCGCGTCTGGGTCGCCATCTTCGGACTCAATCAACTTGGTGAGGATCATGCAACGCCCCGATACGGGTTCGCAGAAGGGTAGGTTTCCGCTTTCGCAGTTGGGTGAGTTGCAGACCATGCAATCCACGGTGTCTTCTGGAAGCGAGGCCACGCGCCGTTCGGCTTCGAGCCGGTACTGGCGATGCACGGCGAAGTTGCACGACAGCACGCCCGTACAGTCTGCAGTGTTGCCGCCGACGACAATGCATTCTTCGCTGCGGGTGCATTCGGCCCAGCGGTTTTTAAGAGTGGTGAGCTCGTCACGGAGCTCTTCGCAGTTCTCGTGGTTGCATTGCAGCGAGCTGAGCGAAAGAATCGCGGCAATGGCCAAGGTAATGGGGATGGTTTTGCGTGATTTCATGGTGTGCCGTGGCATCGTTGATTTCGATTCTCAGGGTATGCGCACGCTGCCTTGCTCGACGTAGTGCGCGGCCAGTGCATAGAGTTCGTGCTGGGGTGAGTTGGCGAGAGCCTTGTAGTGCGCGGCGGCTTCCTCCAGGCGACCTTCGAACGCCGCGTCCAAGGCAGCACGCGCTGCTTTGGCGTGCTCGCGCGACTCGCGCTTTTCCGGCATGCGCGCTGGCTCCTTGGCTTCGACTGGTGGCGGTGCGCTGCTCGCTAGTGGCGGTGCGCTGCTCGCTGGTGGCGGTGCGTTGCCCGCCAACGGCGCTGCCGAGCCGCTGCTGGTAGGGGCCGCCGCGCTGCCCGCAATGGCCGCCTGCCTGAGCAGCGAACCGGCTGGTGCAGCCGATGCGGGCGCTTTGGCGGAATGTGCCGCGGCAGCGGGCAGCCTGGCGGCCGCCATGAGCGTTTGTTTCGGCTTGAGCAGCTTGTTGTAGAGCATGAGCCCAGCGGCGGCCGCGAATAGCACCAGCGTGAGCTTTTTTACCCACGAGCTGGGTGGCTTCGGGTTTTCGAAAGCGTGCTCTCCGGAGCCGCGGCGTGGGTCCATGGCTACCGGTGAAGGTGGTGCGCTTGGATTCGCCTCGGGTGCTGCCAAAGGCATATCCTCCGTCGGCGCAAGCGAAGGTTGGAACGGATGGGGGGACCAGGCAGCCGGGCTTTCGGGAAGGCTTGCAGCGAACTCACGCAACGCGCCACCATCGCTGATCGTAGAAAATGGCGCCTCGGTGATGGCGAGCGCCGCCGGCACCGAATCACACGGTGCAACCGCATCGATGCCGGCCGCGGGCGGGGCGATGTGAGTCGTTGCTTGCTGGGGCTCCGGCTGCGCCACGACCGGGACGACCACACCGGGGTCGGGGCTCGGGCTCGATGATTGCCTCGAATTGAGGGTGGGCTGGTACCTGTCGATCCCCTGCTCCGTGGCATTGTCTACCGGCGATTCGACGGCGATGGTGCATTCCATCGGTGGCAGCTGGGGAGCTTGTGACGGGGGGATCGCCACGGTGCTGTTGAGCAACCCTTTGCCTTGATCCATGGCAGCGGCGACCGGCTTCGCTTGCGCGGCTGTCGAAGCGTGGGCTTGCGGCGCCGCCTCCGCGAGCGGCAGAGTGGTGGCTGCCGGTGCCGGCCCTGTCTCGGCGCCGTTGCCCACGTCCGTCAACTGGAAGGTGACAGACGGGCGGCCGAGCACGCGAAGCGGCAGAGCCTCTGCCTGGAACTGCGTGGCAGCGGGCGGTGCCGAGGAGCGGCGTCGGCGTTCGAGCTCTTCGCGATAATCGGCTATGAGCTGTGTTCCGCCCGCTTCGGCGCCTCGAGCAAAGACGGGGGACGGCGTGTGCCCGAGACGCGTCGCATCGAGTCTTCCACCGCTCGCGTGCGTAGGCTCTAGCTTAGCCGTTCGAGCCGTGAGCTGGGCGGGAGCCGGGCTCAGACTCGCGTCCTGGCTCGGCTCGCAGCTGACCTTCAGGCGTGCCTGGCCGAATCTGAGCTCCGACGGCACGCTGACCGGGTTCCAGCGATCGTCGATGGGAGTGTCCTGCAAATACACGGGGGCGCTGCCCGTGACGCTGGCAGCGTGCAGTTGGCGCCCGTCGAACGTGAGCAGCAGGTGCATGCTGGCCACGCCGGGAGCGGACACGATCCAGTCTCCTTGCGACCCGACCGAAAACTGAGGCACCACGTCACCCCATTTGAACTTGCGCACGCCGAGCAAAGCGTGACCGCTCACGACGGTGATCACCGTTTCCAAGTTCGGAGCAGGCGGAGTCATGCTGTGCCTCCATGAGGCGCACGCGCGCGCGCCAGTACCGGGTCGGGCAGTGTGACCCCGTGTTCTTCGAGTTGATGCATGAAGGTCGGGAGCGCTCCGGTCGGGACGAGCTCGCTGACCACGGCGCCCTTAGCGTCGATGCCCGTGTAGCGGCGTTCGAAAATGTCCTGCAACCGATACTGCTGGCTGGCGACATCGAAGCCGATCACCTCGGTAATGTGGGTGACCTTGCGGCTGCCGTCTTGCAGACGAGATACCTGCACGATGAGCTGAACCCCGGACCCAATTTGAGCGCGCATAGCGGCGAGCGGCATCTCCACGTCGCTCATCATCGCCATGGTTTCTAAGCGCGTGAGCGTGTCGCGCGGGTAGCTTGCGTGCAGCGTGCCCATGCACCCGCCGTGTCCGCTGGTCATGGCCTGAATGATGTCCAAAGCCTCGCCGCCGCGTATTTCACCGACGATGACGCGGTCAGGGCGCATGCGCAGCGTCGCGCGGAACAAGTCACGAATGCTGACCGCGCCTCGGCCTTTGGGGTCGGCGGGGCGAGCCTCGAGCTGCACCACGTGGGGCTTCTGAAACTGGATCTCGCGCGAGTCTTCGATGACGACCACACGCTCGCCGTCTGGAATGAAGCTCGAGAGCGCATTCAGCATCGACGTCTTGCCGCTGCCGGTGCCACCCGCGATCATAACGTTGAGTTTCGCGATCACACAGGCTTGCAGCGAGGCGGCGGCGATGCCCGGCATCGAGCCGAACTGCACGAGTCGTTCGACCGTCAGGGTTTCTTTGAAAAAGCGGCGAATCGCGATGTGGGGCCCTTCGGGAGCCACCGGCGGCATGACTGCTTCTACGCGAGAGCCGTCCGGCAGGCGCCCTTCCAAGATCGGTCGTTCTTCGCTGATGTGCTTGCCGACGTATTGCGACAGATTTCTGAGGGCGGACATCAATGCCTCGCGCGAAGCAAAGCGAGCCGAGGTGAGCTCGAGCTTGCCCTTGCGCTCGATGTAGATTTGACTCGGACCGTTGATCATGACTTCGCTCACGGAGGCATCCTCCAGAAAAGGCACGATCGGCTCGAAGAACTCGTGGATGGTCTGTTCGAAAACTTGCGTGGGGATCACGGTGTTTTCCTCCGCAGGCGCTCCTTGACCTGTTCGGCGAGCGGCCCCTCGGGAGACAGCCGCAGATAGGCCAGATCATGAATTTCTGCGCGATCGAGCGCTTCGCCCTGTTCGCGCAACACGGTAGCCAAGGCGTAATGCGCTTCAGACCAATCCGGTCGAGCTTTGACGACCTCTTCGAGCAACCAGCGCGCGCTCAAGGTATCGCCCAGTGCCGCATGGATGGAGGCCGCCGCGAACTTGACGTCGACGTCACGCGGGTGGTGATACAAATGTTGATTGGCGTATTCGAGAGCAGCCGGGTAGCGCTGATCGGCCACGCACACCAAGAGCAGTCGCTCGGTGATGCGCTTGGCGTCGCCACCGGCCTTTAGAGAGGCCATGTAGTATTGCTCTGCTCGGGTCAGATCACCCACTGCGGCAGAGGCTTCACCTTTCCGGAATAGCTCCTGGTGTGACGCCTCCTCTCGCATGATGCGCTGAGTTTCTTGGTGCTGCGCCGTCGCACCCATGCAGCTGGGTAGCAAGAAGAGCCAAATGGCGAGGGCGCGGCGATGTATGTAGTGAGTCATTTCTTCCGCTTTACCTTGCTGGCGAGCTGTTTGTCGGTTTGAGCCAGCCACTCCGAGTAGCGGCTCTGCTCGCCTTCTGTAAGAGCGCGCAGCACCGCGACGTCCTTTTGCGCAAGCTCGTAGTCTTGGACCTTGAGCATGTGGGACAGCCTGAGGCGCCTGGCGCGAAAATCGTTGATGATGTCGCTCTTGAGCGTTTCCGCAGCCTCCGCCGAATCTTTCTTTTTCGCGTCGAGCCCTGCCACACCGAAACAGGCGGCGGCGAGCTCGTAGTCTTTCACCGCCTGCACGCCGTCCGTAACGCGAAACGGCATGCGTTCTCTGCGCGAGTTGGCGAGCGCGACCTGCTCTTCTGCGAAGGCAGCGGCTTGTGTCCCGTTCGACCGAGGGCACTTGGGTGTCTCGTGCGAAAACAGCTTGGGCGAGTCCTCGGGGGGCGGCGCGATGCTCG
>Ga0079224_100013442_pt1 | contig 11397 bp, 11 predicted proteins | sample Stecom2015_FD_80414 | JGI IMG/M metagenome (GOLD analysis project Ga0079224, IMG submission 80414) | Agricultural soil microbial communities from Utah to study Nitrogen management - Steer compost 2015 | ecosystem: Environmental > Terrestrial > Soil > Agricultural land | place: USA: Utah...
ATGTCCATGGCGATCCCCAGGTCCGGGTGGATCGGCCCCTGCATCGCCTTCGCCTCGACGATCCGGCCCGCCTGATAGGCGAACAGGTCGACGGTGTGGGCGGCGTGGTGCCACAGCAGGTGATCGGTCCACGAACGGGGCTCACCCTTGGCGTTGGTGTTCGTGCGGCGGAAGAAGTACGTCTGCACGTCCATCTGCTGCACCGCGAACTCGCCGCTGACGACCCGGTTGTGCACCCACTGGTGCGAGGGGTTGAACCGGCGGGTGTGGCCGACCATGGCGACGCGGTCCGACGCCTCGGCGGCGGCCAGCGTCGCCTCGGCGTCGGCCAGCGAGTCCGCCAGCGGGATCTCGACCTCGACGTGCTTGCCCGCGGCCAGCACGGCGCGGGTCTGGGCGGCGTGCTGCTGGGTCGGTGTGGCGAGGATCACCGCGTCGACGTCGTCGCGCTCGAGCACGGGCTCGAACCCGACGACGGCGTTCGGGACGCCGAACTCATCGGCGACGGCCTGCGCCTTCTCGGTCGAGGTGCCGGTGACGACCGTCACCTCAGCTTCGGGGATCTCGGCGAGTCCTTCGAGGTGCTTCCTGCCGAAGGCGCCGGTGGCGCCGACGACGGCGACCCGAACCCTGTCGTTCGTCATTCTGTCTCCTTGTGGGTCGATTGCTGCTCTCGGCTCATCAGGAGGCCGGCTCAGACGTGGGCGGGCTCCGGGACGTCCTCGCTCGCGGGCTCCGCATCCTTGCCGGGCACAGCGACCGGGTTCGAGATCACGAGGTGCCCGACCGCGGTGTTCGACGCCGGCACGTGGTAGAAGCGGTGGTCGACCACCGGAGCGCCGCCGCCGAACTGGTCGTCCATCGCGCCGCGGGCGATGAGCCAGTCGACGAGCTCGATGCCCTCCGAGCCCGCCTCGTCGACGTACTCGAGGTGGGGCCACTCGGTCAGGCCCAGCGGGTCGGCGATGAGGTGGTCGAGGAACGCGTTGTCCCACTCCTCGTTGATCAATCCGGCGCGCGGACCCTGGAGCTGGTGGCTCATGCCGCCGGTGCCCCAGATCTGCACGTTGAGCTCGGGGCCGTCCCACTTGTCGAGGGCGCGGCGGATCGCCTTGCCCAGCTCGTAGCAGCGGCGGCCGGACGGCACCGGGTACTGCACGACGTTGACCGGCAGGGGAATGACGCGGCACGGCCATTCTCCGTCCGCCGGAAGCTCGCCGAACGCGAGCGACAGCGGCACGGTGAGGCCGTGGTCGACGACCATCTCGTTGACGAGGGTCAGGTCGAAGTCGTCCTGGATGACCGACTGGGCGATGTGCGCCGCCAGCTCCGGGTAGCCGCGGACGTCGGGCACCGGACGGGGGCCGTAGCCCTCGTCGGCCACCGGGTAGTACTCCCCCGTTCCCAGCACGAACGTCGGGATGATGTTGGAGTCGAACGCCGTGGCGTGGTCGTTGTAGACGAGGATGATGACGTCAGGCGTGTTCTCCTTCATCCACTTGCGGGTCCAGGTGTAGCCGTCGAAGACCTTCTTCCAGTACGGCTCCTCGGTCTTGCCCAGGTCCATCGCCGCGCCGATCGCCGGCACGTGCGAGGTGAACAGCGCCGAGGTGAACCTCGCGGGAGGGTTCTCGCGCATGGTCTCGGCCTTCTCGCCCGGCTCCGGGGGCGTCCAGCCGTCGAGGTCCTTGAGGCGGTTCCCCTTCGGGCTGCGACCGCCGTTGACCATCATGTCCCGGTATGCCGCCTCCGACATACCGGTCATCGAGCCCGCCATCTGCTGGAAGCTGAGCCCGTGGGTGGCGCCGAGCTTGGCGAGGAAGTAGATGTTGCCGCCCTCGCGCATGCAGGCATTGAGGTCGAGGCCGAGCACCGCCTGCTTCTGCGCGTCGCTGAGCGGCCACTCCTCGAGGTACGCCTCGCGGTCCGCGAGGTACCGCTCACGGTTCTCGGGCTTCATGAACGACATGCAGAACTGGTTGAGGTGGTAGCCCTTGCGGGCCTGCTCGGCATCGAAGATGATCGTGCCGGGGATGTCCTTGTACGGCTTGTCGAGTGCCATGTCATGCTCCTTCTTGCCAGTAGAGGCGTCGAGGGTTGTCCACGAGCAGCTTCCGCTGCAGTTCGGGTGTCTGTGCGATGTGGGGGATGTAGTCGACCAGCAGCCCGTCGTCCGGCATGTGGTCCTTGAGGTTGGGGTGCGGCCAATCCGTGCCCCACAGCACCCGGTCGGGGAACTCCTCGACGACGCGTCGCGCGAACGGGACGACGTCAGTGTAAGCGCGCTGCTCGCCGTTCAGGGCGCGAGGACCGGTGACTGAGAGTCGTTCGGGGCACGACACCTTGCACCACACATTCGGGTTCTCCCGCAGGAACCGCAGGAAGAGCCCGAACTCGGGTCCGTCCGGGTCCTTGGTGACATCGGGCCGGCCCATGTGGTCCACGACCACGTCGGTGGGGATCGCCGAGAAGAAGTCGTACAGCTCGGGCAGATCCTCGGCCTCGAAGTAGATGACGACGTGCCACCCGAGCGGGGCGATCTTGGCGACGATCTCGTCGAGGGAGTCGGTGGGGACCCGGTCCACGAGGCGCTTGACGAAGTTGAACCGGACTGCGCGCACCCCGGCCTCGTGCAGCTCGCGCAGCTGCTCCTCGGTGACATCGCGGCGGACGGTGGCCACGCCGCGCGCCCGCCCGTCGCTGCGCTGCAGCGCATCGACGAGCGCCCGGTTGTCCGCGCCGTGGCAGGTGGCCTGCACGATGACGTTGCGGTCGAAGCCGAGGTGGTCGCGCAGCGCGAAGAGCTGCGCGGCCGACGCGTCGCACGGGGTGTACTTGCGCTCCGGGGCATAGGGGAACTGCGCCCCGGGCCCGAACACGTGGCAGTGCGCGTCGACGGCGCCCTCGGGCAGCCGGAAGGTGGGCGTGCTCGGCCCGTCGTACCAGTCCAGCCAGCCAGGCGTCTTCTCGAATCCACCGGTTACGGTCCCCGAGCCGGTCGAGGGGTCTCCGTGCGCCATCAGTCCTCCACGTACTCCAGGCCCGCCGCGGCCAGGGGCTCGCGCATGCCGTAGATGTCGAGGCCGAGCACTCCCTCGCGGAACTTCTGCCGCTTGGCCTCTTCGTTCTCCTCCCGGGTGCGGGATGCCTCGGCCACCCGCGCGACCAGCTCGCGGGGGACGACGACCACGCCGTCCACGTCCGCGACGACGACGTCGCCGGGGTTGACGAGGGCGTTGGCGACCACCACCGGGACGTTCACCGAGCCGATCGTCGCCTTCACGGTCCCCTTGGCGTTGATCGCCCGTGAGAAGACCGGGAAGTCCATCTTCTCGAGGTCGGCCACGTCGCGCACACCGCCGTCGATGACCAGGCCGCGGCAGCCGCGGGCGGTGAGCGAGGTGGCCAGCAGCTCGCCGAAGAAGCCGTCCTCGCTCTCGGTCGTGCAGCCGGCGACGAGCACGTCGCCGTCCTGCACCTGCTCGGCGGCGACGTGCAGCATCCAGTTGTCTCCGGGCTGCAGCAGCACGGTGACAGCCGGTCCGCACAGCTTCGCCCCGGTGTAGACGGGCCGGATGTACGGGCGCATGAGGCCGACGCGGCCCATCGCCTCGTGGATGGTGGCGACGCCGTACTTCGAGAGCTCGGCGACATCGGCCGGGTCGGGCCGCTCGATGCGGGTGCGGACGATCCCGAGGTTGTTCAGGCGCATTCTCTTCTCCTCGTGGGTGGTTCGGGTGCCGGTCTCAGAGACCTCGGGCGGCGAGCGCGCGATCCAGGCGCGGGTAGACGCGACGCGCGTTCCCCTCGAAGACCTGGGCTCGCTGCGCGTCGTCGAGGTTGGGCGTGGCGTCGACGTAGCGCTTGGTGTCGTCGAAGTAGTGGCCGGCGCGCGGGTCGACGCTGCGGACCGCGCCGATCATCTCGCTGGCGAACAGGATGTTCTCCGCCGGCACGATCTCGGTGAGCAGGTCGATGCCCGCCTGGTGGTAGACGCACGTGTCGACGTACACGTTGCCGAGGAGGTACTCCTCCAGCTCCGGCTTGCCCAGCGCCATGGCCAGACCCCGGAACCGGCCCCAGTGGTAGGGGATCGCGCCGCCGCCGTGCGGGATGACGAGCTTGAGGTCGGGGAAGTCGGCGAACAGGGTGTCGCCCCCGCGGATCAACTGCATGAACGCGGTGGTGTCGGCGTTGAGGTAGTGGTCTCCGGTCGTGTGCATGACCTCGGGCAGGCACGTCGTGGACACGTGCACCATCGCGGGGATCTCGTACTCGACGAGCTTCTCGTAGATCGGGTACCACGCGCGGTCGGTGATCGGTGGCGCCGTCCACCTGCCCGCGGACGGGTCGGGGTTCAGGTTCACGGTGACCGCACCCAGCTCTTCGACGGCGCGGGTCAGCTCGTCGACGCTCGTGGCGGGATCGGCGCCCGGCGACTGGGGCAGCATGGCGCCCATCAGGAAGCGGTCGGGGAACAGCTCGCTGACGCGGGCGCACAGGTCGTTGCAGATGCGCGCCCACGTCTGGCTGACGGCGAGGTCGCCGATGTGGTGCGCCATGAACGAGGCACGCGGACTGAAGACGGTGACGTCGCTGCCGCGGTCGTTCATGAGCCGGAGCTGGTTCGCCTCGATGCTCTCGCGGATCTCGTCGTCGCTGATCTGCAGCGTCGCGGGGTCGGGTGCTTCGCCCTGCCCGTTCGCCGCAGCGATCTGAAGGTCGCGCCACGCCCCCAGCGGCGCAGGGGCGGTCGTGTAGTGGCCGTGGATGTCGATGATCATCGCGAGTCCTTGTCCTTCGGGGCTCTCTCGGGTGCATCGGCGCACTCCTGCTTCGCCCGAATGGGCGCCCGCGCCGGATGTCGTCGCTTGAACTCTAAGCCGCCCCGCGGGTGTGGTCCAATAGATGTACGATGCGTTCTCGATAGATGGGATCGATGGATGCCGCTGGCCGACCTGAATCAGCTGCGCACCTTCGTCGTGCTCTACGAGGTGCGCAGCGTGACCGCCGCCGCCGAGCGCCTGCAGGTGACGCAGCCGACCGTGAGCTACACGCTCGCCCGGCTGCGGGAGCGCTTCGGCGACGAGCTGTTCCGCCGCGAAGGCCACGTCATGGTGCCCACCTCCAAGGCCACGCAGCTGTTCGGCCCCCTCCATGAGGCGCTCGCCCAGATCGACGCGACGGTGAGCACACCCGACGCGTTCGACCCGGGGAGCTTCAGCGGCGAGCTGACCCTGGGGCTCACCTCGATCGGCGAGCAGACCTTCCTCCCCTCGATCATGGCCGCGCTCGCGCGCGAGGGAGCCGTCCCGCATCTGCAGGTGGAGCGTCTGGACGCGGACCAGGTCGAGGACGGCCTCGTGCGAGGCGCGATCGACCTCGCCATCACGGTGTCGGTGCTGGAGTCGCCGCGCCTGTGGCGCACGCGGGTGCGCGGGGTCGAGTACGTGGCCCTCTCCTCCGGCGCGCACCCGCTTCCGCGGACGGGGCCCCGGATGTTCGACGGGCGTCGCTTCGTGCGGGTCTCCTCGCGAGGCGGGCATGTGTACCCGCTTCAGGCCCTCGTCGAGCACGGGCTCATGCCGCAGGTCGCGCTCACCGTCGAGGAGTACGCGACCGTCCCGGCCGTGCTCGAGGCGACCGATCTGGTGGTGCTCCTGCCGCGGCATGTCGCAGAGGTGTTCGGCGGCTGGTTCCCCGGACTGCGCATCGCCGAGCTGCCGTGGCCCGGCCACAGCACGCCGGTCGCTCTCTACACGCGCCGCGAGGCCAGTCTCTCGCCGGCCCAGCGCTGGTTCCGCTCCGTCGTGCTCGACGCCCTGCCCACCGATTAGGCGGTCGCACCTACTCCTGGCTGCGCCGGCGGTTCCAGCTCGCCTTGGCCGGCGCGAACGGACTGCGGACGTGGATCGACCACGACGAGTGCGGGTGGATCGAGAGGATCGCCCGCTCGTACCAGGCCCGCGCCTGGTCGGGCAGCTCCGGGAGCACCGCGTCCTTGTCGAGGTCGTCCTCCGGTCGCGGGCGCAGCGCCTTGAAGACCAGCTGCACCTCGGGCGCGCCGGTGGGGATGCCGTCGACGTCGAGCACGGCGCGGTCCCAGGGCAGCTGCAGCCGCGGGTCCCGGCGGTACAGCCACACCCGGTCGGTGCCGTCCTCGACGTTCACCTGCAGCACCCAGGCACCGGCCGCGTCGTCGTGGATCCGCACCGGCTGCAGATCCGCGTCGGGGGACGCGCTGGCCCAGGCGATCACTCCGTCGCCGTCGGGAGCCCAGGCGCTGTACCCGGCAGGCAGGCTCTCGACCAGCGCGGCCAGGTCGGCGGCGGTCGTGCTGACGTCGGTGTTCGGGTGCTCGCGGATGGCACGGCCCAGCCACCGCTCGAGCGCGACGCCGCCGGACAGCCACCAGCGAGCGGACGTCCCCGCCAGCAGCTCTGCGACCCCCTCGGGGTCGAGCGGCTCCCAGCGGGTCGCACTGGTCGGAGCGGAGGAGGGCATGAGACGAGGCTACCCCGCGCGCGGGTGGGTCCCCTTCCGCGCGGCCGGCCGCCGCCCCGGCGCGCTACAGTCTGAGCAGGTCCCGGAACTGGGGTTCGGGACGGGACAGGGGAAGCACCCGTGACTTTCGTGCGCCTGCTGCGATCGGCAGCCGTGGCGACAGTGATCGCCGTCGCGATGGCGGGCTGCGCATCCGGCACGGCGACGCCGCCAGCGGCTCCCTCCCCGACCGATGCGGAGGGCGTCGCGTTCGTCTCCGTCGTCGACGGCGACACGGTCGAGACCAGTGCGGGCACGGTCCGACTCATCGGGATCGACACCCCCGAGCGCGGCGAGTGCGGCGACGGGGAGGCATCCGCCGCAATCTCGCGCCTGCTCGCCGCCGGCGATCCCGTCTCCCTGGAGCTGCCGGCCGGCCAGAACGATCGCGACCGGCACGGGCGGCTGCTCCGCTACGTCACCACGCCCGCGGGGGTCGACCTCGGACTCATGCAGCTGGAGTCGGGGAATGCCGTGGCCAGGTACGACTCCACCGACGGCTACCCCGCGCACCCCCGCGAGCAGGCGTATCACGCGGCGCAGACCGCGACCTCCGGACCCGACGGCTCGGTCGTGACGACCTCGTGCCGGACGGCGGCCCCCGGCACGACCGCCCCGGACGAAGACCCGTGGTGGATGAGCTACTCCTCGTGCTCGAAGCTCAAGAAGAACACGGTGGGCGATCCCACCGGGCCCTTCCGCAAGGACGATCCATCCCAGGCCGACATCTACGACTGGTTCGCGTCGGGCACCGGGAACAACGGCGACGGCGACGACGACGGCCTCGCCTGCGAATAGCGGTATGGTGACCGCGAGCGTTCGACGGGATCACCCGGCGGGCGCTCTCGCGCACGATCAGGAGGCATGCCATGCGCTGGGCCGTCGTCCGTCAGCTCTCTGTGATCGCCGCCCTGGCGCTGGTCGCGGTGATCCTCTGGATCGACATCGCGACCGGGCTGTGGAAGGACTACGTGATCCTGTCCGGGCTCGCCGCCGGCGTGGTCACCTTCATCCTGACCGCCCTCATCGTCGACCGCGTCATCGCCCGGTCGACCCACCGGCGCTGGGCGCCGGTCACGCGGCTCGCTCTCACCGACATGCTGCACGCCCTCGCCGACGACGACGCGAGCGAGGTCGCCCGCGGCAGGATCGTGCCCCGGCTCATCGAGCCCATCGGGCCCCACGCCTCCGCCGAGTCGCTGACCGCACTGCGCCACGCGATCGTCGACGAGCGACGGCTGCTCGCCGGCGCGATCGCGCTGTGGTCGACCTTCCTCGCCTCGAGCGCCGACGCGACCGAGGTGCTCGATCAGGCCGCCGAGATCGCCGAACGCCTCGATCTGATCCGGGATGCCGCGCTCGAGGCCGAGACGGCGGGATCACCCGTGCAGGTCGCCGAGCTCAACGCCGAGATCGGACGCTTCAACGTCGCGGTCGAGGCGCTCGTGTCGGAGCTGCGCCGCCAGGTCGCCGCCACCGATCGGCTGGCGCAGGCGCCCGTCATCCCTGGTCGGTGACCTCGCCGGTCGGACGACGCCGCCGCCGCGCGGTGAGATCGAGCAGACCGAGCAGGAACGCCAGCGCGACGAACAGGGCGCACGCGACCATCCCGTACGCGTAGGCGTCGTGGTAGATGACGTGGGCGGATGCCGTGCCCTGCTCCTCGCGGTAGATCGTCGCGTAGAACAGCGACAGCGCGACCGCCGTGCCGATGGACGTGCCCACCCGTTGGCCGAGCTGGCCCACCGATCCGGCCAGCCCGCCGCGTCTGACCGGGATCTCCTCGAGGGTGAGAGTCTGATTCGGCGAGATCACGACCCCTCCGGCGAAGCCCGCGACGGCCATGATGCCGGCCATGACCCAGCCGACGCCGTCGGCCGGCACGTAGAGGGCGGCCGCGGTCAGTGCGACGATGCTCACGAGCACCCCGACCAGACCCCACACCACGAGAGCGCGCCCGTAGCGGGCCACGAGGTGCCCGCTGATCCACGAGGCGACAGAGCTCGCCAGCGCGAACCCGATCGTCACCATGCCGGCGTACAGCGCCGACATGCCGAGGCCGATCTGCAGGAAGAGGGTGGTGAGCAGGAACACCGGCGGCAGCGCCGTGAGGTACGCGGTCATGATGAGCGTGCCGTTGCGGTACGACGAGACGCGGAACAGGCGCAGCGGGATGAGCGGAGCGCGTCCGCGCGACTCGTAGCGCCGCTCCCACGCGATGAACGCGGCCGCACAGACGACGAACACCACCAGCAGCCACCAGCGGCGCGGATCGTCGTCGGGCGAGCCGGTGGTGAACAGGAACGGCCACATGAGGGCGACGACCGCGAGCCCGAACAGCAGCACTCCGACCGGGTCGAGCTCGAGCCGCGTGGTGGACGGATGCCGGGTCGCCGGCAGCAGGAACGCCGCCAGCGCGATCGCGACCAGGCAGAGGGGGATGTTCATCCAGAAGATCCAGCGCCATCCGTCGGCGGCACCGCCCAGCTCGATCAGCAGCCCGCCGAGGGTCGGCCCGAACGCCGTCGAGATCCCGATGATCGCCCCGAACATGCCGAACGCACGGCCGCGCGCCGCCCCGTGGAACAGCTCCTGGATGAGACCGATCACCTGGGGCATCTGGATGCCGGCGGCAACGCCCTGCAGCAGACGCCCGACCAGGAGCATCTCGCTGCTGACGGCGACCGCGCACATCAGGCTCGTGGCCGTGAACAGCGCGAGGCCGACGAGGAACAGCAGCCGTCGCGACCGCTGGTCGCCGATGCGGCCCATCGGCACCAGCACCAGCCCGAAGGTGAGCACATAGCCCGAGACGATGAGCTGCAGATCGGTCGACGTCGAACCCAGCGCCACCTCGATCGACGGCAGGGCGACGTTGACCTTCGACAGATCGAGGATCGTGAGCGCGGCCACGGCGACGCACACCCAGAACGCCCGCCAGCGCTGCGGCTCGCTGAGCGGAATCGACCGCGTCGGCGGTGGCGGTGTGGACATGAACTCTCGCACCTTCCCGTGCACGGCAGCAGATCGAGCCTATAGTCCCGATCGAACGAGGCATCATTGGACCATGACGAGCCCGCTGCCGGCGCCGCCTGCACGCGATCCCGACCTCGCCGACGACTTCTCGCGCGGCCCCGATCCCGCACTCTGGGTCACGGGCTACCTGGAGCACTGGACGACACCGGAGCGTGCCGCGGCCCGCTTCGCCCGCAGCCGCGACGGCCTCATCCTGCGCATCGACGCGGACCAGCCGGACTGGCGACCGGAAGATGCGCCGCTGCGCGTGTCGAATCTGCAGACGGGCTCCTTCGCGGGACCGATCGGCTCCACCCGCGGGACACATCGGCACCGGCCCGACGCGCTGACGGTGCGCACCCCCGTGCCGACGAAGCTCCTGTGGGCGCCGCGCAGCGGCCGCGTCGACATCACCGTCAGCGCGAGCCGCGACCCCGACTGCATGCTCGCGGCGTGGCTCGTGGGCACCGAGCACACCTCGCCCCGCGACGCGGGCGAGGTGTGCATCTTCGAGATCGACGCCCGGCCCGGCCCGACCGGGTGGACCGCGCGCAGCGGCATCAAGGCCCACCACGACGACCGGCTGGTCACCGACATGCGGGAGACGCCGCTCGACGTCGACGCGAGCCGCCCGCACACGTGGACGGCCATCTGGGGCGATGGCGAGACGGTCCTCGGGTGCGGCGGCCGCGTCGTGCAGCGTCTGCGGCAGGCGCCGGACTACCCGGTGTTCCTCATGATCGACCTGTTCGAGCTCGGTCCGCCGCGCGGGCGGTACCCCAAGACCGCGGTGATCCACTCCGTGCGCGGCTGGACCGGCACGAACGAGGGCGTCACCGGGTGAGGGCGACCGCCTCGTCGAACCGGTCGAGCTTGTCGGGGTTGGCGATCGAGTAGATGCGGGTGATCCGGCCGTTCTCCACGGTCACGCTGACCGCGCCCACGAGGACGCCGTCCAGCTCCACGCGCATGCCGGGCTGGCCGTTGACCCACTCCTCGGCGGCCACGACCCGGCCGCCGGCCTTGGCGATCCCGCCGACGAGGTACCGCGCCAGGCGCTGCGCGCCCACGATCGGCCGCAGCGCCGCGCCGCGGACCTTGCCGCCGCCGTCTGCGATCGCCACGACGTCCGGGGCGAGCACGTCCATGAGCCCCTGGAGGTCGCCCGTGTTCATCGCGGCCACCAGGCGGCCGACCGCCTCCTCATGCTCCGAGCGGACGACGTGCACCCGCGGTCGGCGCGCCGCGACATGACTCTTGGCCCGGTGCGCGATCTGCCGGACCGCCGACGGCGTCTTGCCCACGGCATCCGCGATCTCCTCGTACGGCACGTCGAACACCTCGCGCAGCACGAACACCGCGCGCTCGGCCGGGCCCAGGGTCTCCAGCACCAGCAGCATCGCGATCGACAGGCTGTCGGCGAGTTCGACGTCCTCGGCGACGTCGGGACTGGTCAGCAGCGGCTCGGGCAGCCACTCGCCCACGTAGTCCTCGCGTCGCCGGGACGTCGAGCGAAGATGGTTGAGCGCCTGCCGGGTCACGATCCGCACCAGATAGGCGCGCGGCTCGCGGACGGCGGCCCGATCGACCGCCGCCCACCGGATCCACGACTCCTGCAGGACGTCCTCGGCGTCCTCCGCCGATCCCAGCAGCTCGTAGGCCACCGTGAACAGCAGCCGCCGGTGCACGACGAACGGGTCGTCATCGGAGCGCGCATGCCCGCTCATGCCGTCGAGCCTACGCAGTCGCGGCGACGCTCGGCGCCGGCAGCGGAGGCAGGTCGCACGAGTCCGCGAAATGCTCCGACCGGATGCCGAGCGCCACGTTCATGCGGGCGGA
>Ga0079224_100013443_pt1 | contig 11396 bp, 8 predicted proteins | sample Stecom2015_FD_80414 | JGI IMG/M metagenome (GOLD analysis project Ga0079224, IMG submission 80414) | Agricultural soil microbial communities from Utah to study Nitrogen management - Steer compost 2015 | ecosystem: Environmental > Terrestrial > Soil > Agricultural land | place: USA: Utah...
GTATCCGAAGACTTTGGGTTCCCACTATTTTATGATAAACGTCCTAAAAGTTTTCTCTTTTCAATAATAGCATTCGGTGGAGCAATAAATCCTTTTAGGTAAAATTTCATATAAAAAAACGTACCCGAGAAAATATGTTTATTTTTGAGCGTTTCAAATACTGAGCCAAATCTACAAAATAATCGTATCGGAGCATTGCGGACCTACAACCATTACTTAACAATCTTCTTAACATTCCTGCTTTCCAGTGGCGTGTTTTTACATGCTCAGGATATTCCTGTGAAGAAAGACACCAATATACCAAAAACCGATAAACAAAACCAACCTGCTACAGCCGAAGGAGACACACTTACTGTAAATCTGAAACCAATTGTTGCAGAACTGAATGAACGCACTCAAGACACTGTGAAATCAGATACCATAAAGCCTATAGAGGAGACTCTTACGGACATCGTGGAGTATTTTGGGGAAGATTATGTGTTTTTAAACAGAAGAGGCTCTCCCCTTTCCCGTGTAATGGTGTTCCTTATTATCAAAGAATTGGCGATAAAAGTTGGCTTGAAAAAAACCATCAGCCCACATACCTTCCGTCATTCTTTCGCAACACATCTCATAGAGGGTGGAGCTGATTTACGTGCTGTACAGGATATGCTTGGACATGAAAGCATCAGTACTACGGAAATTTACACCCATTTAGATCGGGACTACCTTCGCTCGGTAATGATCGAATTTCACCCTCGTGCCTAGATAATGTTATTCGAACTTGCAATATAGCTGCATTTATGCTACTTTTGCAGTAAATGGTAGAAGGATTGTCATTAAAAAGCATCTATAGGCTGATTGCGCTTTGCTTGCTTGTAACAATAGGTTACATACAAGGCGTGCAATTAATACATGCTTACCATCATAATGACAATACAAAGCAAACAAGCCATACCTCCTTTCAAGTAAAAAAGGAAATCAATTGTAAGATATGTGATTACCTACATGTCAAACAAGGCCAACAGTTGCCCGGTCAGCTATTCACGTTAAGTGAAGTATATAGGAGCAAACCTATACTGATTCAACGTTTGGATCTAGCTATACCATTTGAGATTCCCCTATCCAGCTATTTCAATAAAGGGCCACCATTGGCCTAATCAGCTCTTCTCTTAGCAAAAGCAAAGCCATTATAATGCTGTTTTTTCCTGTAAAAAGAAGCAAATGCGTTTGTATAAGCTAAATGTATTGGAGCAATTCTTGTCTCTTGCTTTTGATCACATCAAAACAAGCTAAAACCTTTCATATTCATGTTTATTAAAAAGCAGTTTACCTGGTTGCTTTTGCTTTTATGTAGTCATATAGGCTACGCGCAAAACAATGATTGCAATTTTATGATTAACGGACGTCTCATCGATTCGGACACACAATTACCACTTGCTGGAGCTACGGTTCGCATCATGCCGGCCAATAGAACCGTAAAGACCGATGGCCATGGCTTTTATAGGCTTTCTTCGCTTTGTGAAGGCACCTATACACTTAGCTTCGAAAGCTTAGGCTTTGAAGAGACAAGTAGGACGCTGAACATAACAAAGAATGAAACCCTTCATATCGCCTTAAAGCATGGTGACATAGTACTCCACGACGTCGAGGTTGTTGGGCACCAAAACAACCTGAAAACTACATCCGTCGTAAATTCGCTTACTCAGCAGCAGTTAAGGGAAAGCAAAGGCGGTGTGCTTGCGGAAGTGCTTAAGGAGATCCCAGGTGTGACTATGTTGCAAACCGGAGCTACGATAGCGAAACCCGTTATCCATGGGATGCACAGCAACCGCATCCTGATGCTCAATAACGGCATCAGGCAAGAGGGACAGCAATGGGGAAATGAGCATGCACCCGAAATAGATCCTTTTGTTGCCAAGAATATCCGCGTTATCAAGGGAGCCGAATCAGTTCGTTATGGTGCAGAGGCTATTGGGGGCGTTATCATTGTTGAGCCTCCGACCTTACCGATAAATCCGGAAATTCATGGAGAAATTGATGTGGTAGGACAAAGTAACGGTCGCGGTGGCATAACATCGGCTATGTTAAATGGTGGTCTAAAAAAAATACCGGGCTTTAGCTGGCGCGCACAGGGTAGTTTTAAGAGACTTGGTGACATCAAATCGGCTGATTATTATCTTAATAATACCGGTGTTAAAGAAATTAACTATTCAGCGTCTCTAGGATATAAGACAAGTTCGACACAGTTCGAGGCTTATTATAGTCATTTCGAGACAGAATTAGGTATTTTCAACGGTTCACATATAGGAAGCGTGGAAGATCTGCAATCGCGTATTGAAAATGGCAAACCGTTCATTACCTATCCTTTCTCGCACACCATAGAGGCTCCGCGGCAAGAGATTAAGCACGACCTACTGAAGCTAAAAGCCCACCGGGATTTCACAAACGGTGCCCAAATGGACATCCAATATGGATTGCAAAGGAACTTGCGTAAAGAGTACGACATTCGGCGAGGCGGACGCACGGGCATTCCGTCGCTCGATCTGGAACTTACTTCTCAGAATTTGGATATCACCTACGACCACCTAAAAGAAAACGGCTTACGAAGTATTATCGGTGTTAATCTGGCGATGCAAGTAAATAACAACATCCCGGGCACTTTCGCTACCCCCTTGATTCCGAATTATGATAGTTATAATGCAGGGCTATTTATAATAGAAAGGTGGGTAAAGCCAACGTACGAAATAGAAGCGGGCATACGCTATGATTACAAATATTTCGATGCGGCGGGTTATCGTCTAGACTCAATCTACTACGCCGGTACGCGAACCTTCCATAATTTTTCAGGCTCACTGGGAGCTACCTGGCATGCTCATAAGAGCTTAGATGTACAATCCAATATCGGCCTAGCTTGGCGACCACCATCGGTAAGTGAACTGTTTAGCTATGGATTACATCATGGAACTGCAGCGGTTGAAATTGGCAACGATCAATTCAAGAGTGAACAGGGTTTAAAATGGATGAATGCCGTAAAATTTCAATTACCAGACTTTGATCTTGAATTAGACGCTTATGCCCATTATATAAAAAATTACATCTACTTACAGTCTACCGGCGAATTTTGGGAGAGCTTAAGAGGGGCTTTCCCTGTTTTTCATTACAAACAAACGAATGCCTTCTTTTGGGGGCTTGATTTAACTGGCAGCTATCAGTTGACCGAAAACTTCCGCTATACAATCAAGGGCTCGCTTGTCAGAGCAAAAGACACTCGCCGGAAGAACCATTTACCCTGGATACCTTCTGACCGAGTAGAAAATGCCCTGCGATGGATGAAATCCCGCCAAAAGCGACATCTCAATAATACATTTATACAAGTGCAACATCAATTTGTGACTCGGCAAAGTCGGTACGAACCAAATACTGATTTTGCACCGCCACCTCCTGCTTATGGTTTATTGAATGTAATGGGAGGCCTTGGCTTTCGCTTCAACCAACAGGATTTGAATTTTCAACTAGGTATAAACAATTTGCTCAATAAGGAATACAAAGAATACATGAACCGATTTCGGTACTACGCACATGATATGGGACGGAATGTCACCTTGAAGCTAAACTACATTTTTTAATTTTTAATTTTTAATTTCTACAAACATGTACATTTTACGTAACTATTTTATGATTGCTGCTGTAAGTTTAGCAGCGATTTCTTTCAGTTCCTGTTCGAAAGACGATCCTGTTCCGGAAATAGACCAGGAAGAATATGACGGCACGATCTTAACATTTACCGAGGGCCATTATCATGATGATGAATTCCATGCCGAAGGCGACACCCTGCAGGTACGTTTTATAAGAGGTAGCGACCGGCCTTACCCGTCACATGTGCATCTACATGCCGGCGAGCAATATCAATTGGATATTGCCATGTTCAAAAATGGGCAAAATACAACGGCCGAATTCGGCGAAAATGAACATCAGTGGTTTTTCCTCGGAGCACCCGCTGACGTGCTCGACTATACCTACACTGATAACCGAGTAGGATTTAAAGGTGTTTTCACGGTTAACAAGGCATCAGAGGGCTTTGATTTGCAACTTGTGTTGCGACATGGCTTGGACAAGTCGCAGCCTGCCGCACAAAGCTGGAACAGTCCCAACTATCGTGAAGCGGGCGGATCGGACGATTTCAATAAGAGCTTTGAATTGCATCCGGTAGATGAAGGACACGACCATGAGTAAATAAACCGGTTGAACTAAAAAGATTGAAAACAAGATAGCCCTTTTTAAAGGGAGGGCTATTTTATGCACTTTATATTTCTTTTTCACTAATATTTTAAAATAAAAAAACAATTTATGAACAAATTAAGAAACTTATCGTATTTGCTCGTCGCCTTTACACTTATTTTCAATGCCTGTAGTAAAGATGATGACCCCGTGATTCCGGAAGATCCCAACGCGATTGTATCCGCTCGTCTGGATTTCATTGAAGTTAGTGGACATGCTCATGGTGATCACTTTCATGATCTCGCAGAAATCACCGGGGAAAAAGATAGTGTTGCCATCGAGTTTGATCAGTTTGGTGTTGCCAAAAGTGGCCATATTCATTTAGACCCCCACAAAGTCTATCGTTTGCAACTTTATGCCTATAATCGCGAAGGCAAGGAAGTACAGGAGGAATTTCTTACAAGCAAAACAGTAGCCGACTTTTACAAAGCTTTTATAGTCGGTGGTAATTTCACCTTAAATCCGGAAACGGGTGAGGCCGAAAATGGGGCACTTTTTCAACCAAGGGAACAAACGTATGGTGACGGCACCAAAGTAAACGGTAAATACGAAACAACCGGTATTCTTGCCTATTTTACTTTGGGCGAAGCAAATGAGGGCGCAGATACCGATGTATCTTATGTACTGCGAAAACTCTCAGACAATACAACTAAAGGAAAGATTGAACGCATTGACTGGAATCATGACGATTATGCTAGCAGATTTGCCGGAGAGGATGTGTTAAAATTGACGTTTGAGCTTCATGCTGTGGGGCACGATCATTAATTGATTTTCATAGAAGGAGCTCGTATAAAGCTCTCGAGCTCCTTCTATCCATCTATCCATTTGATCGTTAATTACTACGTTTAAGCACAAAAGGCAGATACACGCCAAATGTAATATTTCTGCCCGGATTATAAACACCTAAGTTCAAATCACTTTGATCCAATCGCCCTGGTTTATACCTGCTTAAAGCATCATAATACTTCTTATTCAGCAAATTATTAGCCGATACATAAAATTTGATTGGCTGCTTTCCGGCAAAAAAGGTGGCTCCTAAACTTGCATTTACCAAGGTATAACCTGCTGTAGGTGTCTCAAACTCTTCATCTACGCGATTCTGTGCAAAATAGTTAGCCATGCCAACCGAAAGAAAAGGTTCCTGCAAATGCTTAATCTCCGGTTCATATCGTAACTCATTTCGCAATACTCCAGCGGGAATAAATGGCAAGGGCCTGTTCATGCTTGTATTCTGCGCATGTGTATAGCCAAAAGTATTCTCAAAATGGATGAAATGAACGGGATGCAAGATCAAACTTGCTTCCGCTCCATACAAATTAGCATTGACCTGTCCATATTGATAAACAGGCAAATTATCAATGAATTCGCCATGGTGGGCAGCATAAATAAAGTCGTGTATATAATTATTGTATAGCGTGGCGCTGGCATTCACAAAATCCCCGTCGTAAGATAATTCTGCGTCTACCTGGTAGCTCCTCTCCGGTTGCAAATCCGGATTTCCAATTTCGTAACGGAAAGTGCCCTCATGTTCGCCATTTGATCCCAATTCGGCTGGATTAGGCGCTCTAAAAGCAGAACCCGCATTGGCTTTGAAATTGAGTCTCTCTGTAAATTGATGCGTAAAGCCGATGGCTCCGCTCACATTAGAAAATTGATTACTGAAACGTTGAAACAGGAATTCTCCATCCTGCTCTAGCGGCTTTCCTATATTTTTACGGAAATCGTAACGAACGCCTACATTAAAAGTACTATTTTCCCAGTTCTTTTTAATATAGGCAAAGGTTCCTACGCCATACGTGTCATAAGCAGGGATTAAAAATTCCTCCCCTCGATTTTCGCTATGTCCAATTTCCGTACTGAAGCCAAAAACCGGTTCCCAACCATTTTTCTGCCCAATATAATAGCGCGCGTCACCGGTATAGGTGTCCAAATTAAAATAAAGGGAAGGGTCGGGCCCGTCCTCTAACTCCCGTCGTTGGTTTCGTTGAAAACCTAGATTCAGTTTTAGGTTACCTGTTCCGATGAGTAAGTTATTATTCAGTGATATTTTGTAATGGCGAATATCTTGTTTAGGATACTGTAAGGTCCTACTCTTAAAGTCGTCATGAAAGAAGCGGTTTCCTTCTTCGTCCACATAATTACCTTCTGAATCGAACGCAGGTTCATAAAAACCTATATTATTCCGGAAACTCGAAAAGTTGAGGTGGGTATATCCCCACGACTTATTCAGGCCCAGCATACCGCTGAAATCTGTCTCATTAAAACCGGAATTGGGAAAATAGCCCACAGGTGTTTTAAATGAATAAGCATTTTTATAAGTGCCTCTACCTCTCCAAACGAAACCGTTCTGATTACCCGTCAACATAACTGATGATCCGACAAGACCATTGTTTGTGGAGTAGTTTGTCAGAAATTCTCCACTTATTTCTCCTTCAGGAACAGGAATGGGCTCCAAAAGATTAATAACACCTCCTAAGGCATCTGAACCGTAAATCAAAGAGGCTGCCCCTTTTAATACTTCCACCCGATTTGCTTTGAATTGGTCAATCTCGATTCCGTGTTCATCGCCCCATTGCTGTCCTTCCTGTTTGATACCGTTGTCAATGGTCACTACGCGATTATAACTTAAACCCCTTATGACGGGTTTTGAAATCGAGGGGCCGGTGCTTACCTGCGATACACCCGGACTTTTGGCAATTGCATCGATAATGTTGCTCGATGGAAGCAGCAACTTATCTTTATTGAGGATGTTCACTGTTGTACTATTTCTTTTATTGCTACCGGAAGAAAGGGTACCGGTAACAACCACTTCCTGCGTTTCTATAAGTGTTGGCTTTAACTCAAATTGCCAATCGTTTTCTTTAGAAAGGTCCATAACACGCGTAAGCGTCTCATAGCCAACAAATCTAAGCTCTATTAAAAAACTTCCCCTAGCTGGAACATTTCGTAAACGGAACCTACCGGATTGATCAGTGAGCACAGAAATTCGTAAATCGGGAATCGTAATAGTCGCCCCCGACAAAGGCTGTTTGCTTGTCGCATCTATTACTTTTCCACCAACGGCTATTGTTTCCGTCGAATAACTTTTATAACTGCTGAGCATTAAACATGCAAACAGCATGGTGATGAACTTATACATAAAAATGGAATGCATGACAATAGTCATGATAATGAAAAAATTAACCTATAGAGAAAGTACTCTTTTATATTGCACCTGTTAAGTAAGCAAAGGAGGCCCTCTTGAGGTAATGTCCTGAATGGACTGTTGATGAGAAAAATGTATAAGACCGAATGACTGATAAGTCAACTTAGCAAAGAGTATGAATCTAAAACTAAATATCGGCACATCGTACTTTTGATTGATATGTAAGTTACATATCAAACAATAAGAAGAAAGACTCGCCGTGTGCTCTGTATGATGGTTAATCCTAAAAGTTGCGCTTTTTGGCTTTGGCGACAGCGATAAGTCGTGGTGATGATAGAAATCTAAAGGAACAACAGCTAGTACAAAGTACAAAAGCATGAACTTTGCAATGACTGAAAGCAGAATTCCTTTTCGATTAAACATATCGGAATGTAAGGTAAAAATCCGTGTAAGTCTTAAAAAGGGCCGGATACAAGTATCCGACCCTACATCTACCTATGAAAAACATGCCTTAAGCAAGGCAGTACAAAAATAACGCATTATATTTACATCACAAACAAAAACTTACGTTCTAGCGAAAATAATTTTAGCTTTTTGAAGTTTTGTAATAATGATTTTTATATTAGGTTTGCAAAATAGAATAATTTAAGGGGAACAAGATGAGCCTAACGCTATTAGAAGAATATATAGAATCAGGAAACGCTGCAGCTATAGATAATTTACTGCATACCAATCCGGCCCTATGTCAGCAAAAAACCAGCCATGAGATATCGCCCCTCCTATTGGCCTGCTATTACAATAAAAGCCAGATTGTAAAAATTATCTTGCAGCATATTCAAGAAATCACGATCTGGGAAGCTGCTGCCGCCGGTTTAACGGAGGTGGTAAATGAGTTATTGGAGGAATCTCCCGGCTTGTTAGACGCATTTTCCGAACACGGTTTTACGGCTTTAGGTATGGCTACGCATTTCGGTAACATAGAAATTGTTCGTTATTTGCTCTTAAAGGGAGCTGACCCAAATCTAGCATCGCAAAACGGTTATCAAGTTTATCCGCTTCATGCTGCCATAAGTGCTAATTTTGATGACATTGCCAAAATGCTGGTGGAAGCCGGCGCAGAGGTAAATGTATTACAGGCAGCCAGAACTACACCATTGCATATTGCCGCTCAGAACGGAAATATTGAAATGCTCATCTTACTGCTGGAGAACGGTGCTTTGGTGGATATCAAAAACGACTTTGGAAAAACGGCAGCTGACCTAGCCGCTGATAAGGGTTATATAGAAATAGCGAAGATACTAAGCTAAGAAGAGGAAAAAGCGGAACGAAAACGGTCTTTTAAAAATCCCACAGCCGATGCCTCATGCGCTTAACAAAATTGCGCACATCCAGTACAACTCCTGCTAGAAAGTAAAAGATGATAGGAAATCCCACGGCTAAAAATGAAGAGTAAATAAAGAAAAGGCGAATTTTCGAGATAGAAACACCTAACTTCTCTCCCAGGTATGCACATACCCCAAAAGAGCGTTGTTCAAAAAAAACCATTATGCGCTGTATCATAACGTCCTGTTTTGTTTAAATACTTGTAACCCGATTCCACAATCCAAACATCTATATCGATCGCAGTATTTATGCTTCAATTGCAGCAAAGCTTGCGAAACCGCTGCGGTTTTAACTTGAAGCCCTAACTCTTCAAATTGGTTCATGACACGATTTCTTTCACCTGCAAGCTGCTCCAATAAACCAATTGCTCGGTAAAGATACGTCTCTTTTCCAACATATTTGCCATAGCCGACCAAAATTGTTACGACTGTGTTCACAATAATATTATCAACAGAGTTCAATCCGAGGCTTGGATTATGCTTCTTGGTTATCTTATCGAAGATATAATGTTCGCACCAGTAATCGTGAATAGGCAACTCCCGAAAAAGACACCGAAACTGCTCAACACTTTTCAATGTAAGGATTTTTGAAAATAAGTGCTTCTCGCGAGCACACCATGCGGCAAATTGAGCTAAGCGAATCGTCGGAAAATTAGCAGGCCGCATACGGAGAAATTTCCATACAGAAACAGGAAGGGGAGTTAATGAATACTGACGTTGTAAATAGCTATAATTTTGTTTTAAAGCATTGGGATAAGGATCATTAAAATGGTCTTTTTCTAATAAACCGGCTTGACCAAATAAAAGTGCTTCAATCATTTTTGGCTGGTGCCGGTTTTTATTAATAAGCTTATAAGGGGTGTTTTTTGCTAAAAGTTCAAAAGGCATTACGTTCACTTTGAAACCAAAGTTCCGTGCCAATAAAACATAAGTTACTTCTTCCCAATCGTCTTTCTTCTCTATCAAAAGTTTACGCAGATCATCGGATTTTTCTTGCAAACGTTCGGTCAGCAATCGTTCCAGCCACTGTTCTATTATGAAAGAGTCAATGTTGGGCATATATTGCTGACAGGGGATCCAAGCTTTACTCTGCATGAGTGCGTTGTATTTGGCCAATAGTTCATTATTTATAATGGGTTTTAATTCCAAAGTCTCAGGAATGGTGCCATCCGGTAGCCTGATTTCTTTATCATGTTCGTATACAACGTGCAAAATAACATTATTATAAGCACCGTCCTGTTGGTGTTGATGCACATACCAATCAGACGATCTTCGATGCAACTCTATGGTGCCGGCCCATTCGGTTTTGTCGATAATCAATCGACTATGTTCGAAATCGGGTCCTGCATTTTTATTGAGTATTCCGGGAGATAGAACAATCAACGGCTTACCACTTTTTGTTGTTAGGTTAATGTGTTTATACAAACGATACTTCCAGATATAGTGAAGCACATCTTCTGAAAATTCCATCTTCAAAAATCATTTAGGTCTACTTAAAAATAGAGATTAAACTACCAGCAACAACAAAAAGACTGAAAATGAACAAAGTGAACAGATTTTAATACAGGGCTAAGGCATAGGACGTAAGTATCATCGTCCTAAGTCAACAGCCTATTGTTTGACCCATCGATCTACGATCATCGCCGCGACGGTATCCCCCGTAGCATTCAGCAAGGTAGCCATTGGGTCAACTAATGTGCCAATAATCATTACGGCCGGCACTGCCTCGATCGGTAAATGATAGGCTGAAATCATGAGCATCTCTCCAATATATCCGCCATTGGGGATGCCGCCGGCAACGATGCTGACCAAAACCGTTAGGCCAATCGCTAACAATAAAGTTCCCGGTTCCATAAAAGGCTTACCCATCAACGCAAAAGCTACCGCAATTTTAATAATGGAGGACATGGACGAGCCATTTTTATGCAATGACGCCCCGAGCGGTATCACTACATTTGCCACAGGCTCTTGTATGCCAATCCGTTTGGCTGCATCCAAATTCGGTGGAATCACAGCAATACTGCTGCAGGTGCTAATTGCAGTAAGCGATGGCAAAATATTATTCCGCCAGAAAAGTTTAATACCGCGGCCTCCTCCTCCTATAAATGCATAAATGCTAAAGAAAACGAAGAAATAAACCAGTCCGCCGGCATAATAAACAGCCATAGGCTTCGCATACAGTCCGAACAGTTGCGGCCCAACAGTACCTACTTGATAAGCAAAATAGGCACCCAAACCCACAGGAGCCAATTTCATCACATAAACCAACAGGTTTTTCATTACCTCATTGCCGGAAGAAAGGAACCGACGAAACGGCTCGCCCGGGGCTCCCGATCGCAATGCAGCTATACCCACTAAAAAAGAGAAGATGATAAACGCGAGCATATGCTCACGCGAAAGTAATTGGTTAAATTCGTTTACCGTCACAAAAGAAACGGCGCGTTCTCCCCAACTTTCTTGGTCTCCCTCGTTGAGGGATACATTGGCATGTGTTGTATGAGCAAGTTGGTTGGCTAGGGGGATCAGCCAGACACAAAAGATAGTGAAAACCACTGCACTGATAATCGTCATCAGAGAGACAAGCATCATGGTCGACAACATACGTCCGA
>Ga0079224_100013444_pt1 | contig 11396 bp, 9 predicted proteins | sample Stecom2015_FD_80414 | JGI IMG/M metagenome (GOLD analysis project Ga0079224, IMG submission 80414) | Agricultural soil microbial communities from Utah to study Nitrogen management - Steer compost 2015 | ecosystem: Environmental > Terrestrial > Soil > Agricultural land | place: USA: Utah...
AGCGTGGGGCTCGCGGTCTGGTGGTGCGTCGCCCGGTTCAGCCCACAGCTCACCATGACCGGACCGCAGCCGATCCGGTGGGCGGCGCTGGCGTACCTGGCGGCGATTCTCGCCTCATACGCCGCGGGCTACCTGCGTGGCCTGCCCCCCTTGGAGGCGAACGGCGCGGACGCCGCCATGATCATCACCATCTCGTTCATGGGCGTGGTGGTGATGACCGCCGACGGCATCCCCAACCGCAGCCGGCTCGACCGGCTGCTGCGCACCTTCGTCTGGATGGGTGCGGCGATGGCGTTCATCGGCCTGCTGCAGTACCTGCTCAAGGACGACATCACCCGGTTCATCACCGTCCCTGGCCTGGATTTGCAGCGGGACCTGGTGGGGCTGCGGGAACGCGGACACGGCGGGCTGTTCCAGATCGCCAGCACCGCCTTCCACTACATCGAGTTCAGTGCGGTGATGGCACTGGCGTTGCCGTTCGGCATCCACTTCGCGCGGTTCTCGGAATCGCGCGCCGTGCGGCAGGTGTACACGTTGCTGACGCTGCTCATCGCGGTCATGATCCCGATCGCGCTCTCGCGGACCGGCATTCTCGCCGCCGGTGTCATCCTGTTCGCGATGCTGCCGGCCTGGGACTGGCGGGTGCGGTTCAACATCGGCGTCGCCATCGCCGGGCTGGTCGCCGGGTTGATGGTGGTCCGGCCCGGCCTGGTGGGCACGATCCGCTCCCTGTTCACCGCGGTCCTCACCGGCGAGGACAACAGCATCCAGGGCCGCACCGACGACTTCGCGGCGGTCAACGACTACTTCTCGCAACGGCCATGGTTCGGCCGCGGCCCCGGTACGTTCATCCCGACGCTCTACCGGTACCTGGACAACCAGTGGTTCGGCACCCTGATCGAGTCTGGTCTGGTTGGGGTGGCCGCGCTGGCCGGCCTGAACATCACCGCCATCGCACTGGCCCGGATCGCCTGGAAGCGAGCCACCACCGAGGTGGACAAGCACCTCTGCGCGATCCTGCTCGCGGTCCAGGTGGCCGCGATCGTCTGCGCGTTCACGTTTGACTCGCTAGGGTTCGGGTCGTACGCCACCATGGTGATGGTGCTTACCGGAGCCACGGGGGTGATGTGGCGACTTACCCACCCAGGCCGGACGGTCCGGACCGCCGCGCCGCGGAAGGCGAACGTGTGATCGGCGAACGGCACCGGGGCCGGCGGCGGCGCGCGGCGCTCAGCCGGCTCCCGGGACGGCGGACCAACCTGCTGCTGGCGGTTGGCCTGCTGCTGGTCCTGGCCACGGTCACCGGCCTGGTGCTGGACCCGCTCAGCCAGGACGGCGGTGCTCCGGCCCATCCCGGGCAGCGCGGTATCGGCGCCGCACCAGGTGGCGAGCCGGACGGAGCGCAAGGTCCGCCACGCCGGGCGATCACCCCGCCCACCGCCTCACCGGAGCCGGGGCCGGCGCCGGTCGCGGGGTTCCCCAATGCCAGCAACACCGGCTGGCGGCATACCGGCGTCGAACTCACGCCGTACCAGGGGCCGGAAGTGATCGAAACCCCGGGGACCGTTATCGACGGCAAGGACATGGGCTGTATCTGGATCGTGGTCCCGGATGTGACGATCACCCGGTCCCGGATCCGCTGCGACGGGTACTTCCCGGTCCGGGTCGACGGCGCGGGCAGCTTGACCATCGAGGACACTGAGATCGACGGCCTGGGCAGCCCGGACGGAAGCTGCGTGACCTCCCAGAACTACGTGGCCCGGCGGGTGGATTGCCACGGCGTCGGCGACGGCATGTACATCGCGGGCAACAACGTGGTGATCGAGGACAGCTACATCCACGACCTCGCGAGTTGCGGCGGCTGCCACACCGACTCGATCCAGGCCACCGGCGGTGAGAACATCCTCATCCGCGGCAACACCATCGAGAACGCCTACGAACAGACCGGAGTGCTGAAGTTGGGCGCCGAGGACGGCCGGCTGCACGACGTGCTGGTCGAGGGGAACCTGCTCAACGGCGGTGGCTACACGGTCTACGGCGGAGGCACCGACGGCGACGTCGCGGGCATCCGGTTCGTAAACAACCGCTTCATGCGCGCGCCGGAAGGGTTCTTCGCGCAGGGCGGGCGGTGGGGCCCGGTGGCATACTTCGAGCCATCCCTGCCCGGCAACGAGTGGCGGGGCAACGTCTGGCACGACGACGGCTCGCCGGTCGAGCCGGCCTTCTGAGCCACCGGTAGCGGCGTCAGCTTCGGCTGAGGCGCCGCCGGAGGTGGTCGCGGGCGCCGCTGCCGGCGCTGCGCGCGAGCGCGACCGCGTTGCGGCCGGTGAAGCCGAGCAGCCGGAGCCGTGCCCGCCACCGCACATCCGCCGGCACCTCGGGCTTGTTCAGCACCCGCCAGAGTTGCCGCCAGTAGTAGACCCGGGGTGACCGGCTGCCGTTCTCGATCCCGGCGTCCCGGTAGAACGCGTCGTAGTCGCTCCAGGACATCCGGTTGTCGTGCGCCCGGTTGAAGAACAGCACCTCCTCATCCCGCAGGAACCGACCCCGTAGCGCCAGTTCCGCGAAGTAGAGCCGGTCGCTGCCCGGGAACTGCGCCATCGGCTCGATCGACTCCAGGGCCTCGCGCCGCATCCCCGCGTAGCACATCTGGCACTCGTGCTTCTGGTACGAGGCGTAGTCGCCGAACCGGACAGCCGGGTCGGGGTGCATCCCCCGGGCTGTCTCGGGGATCGGCTCCACGACGTTGCCGTCGGCGTCGATCCAGGCCGAGGCGGCGAGGGCGGCGATCACGTCCGGATGCTCGTCCAGCAGCGAGACGCAGCGCTGGTACAACCGCGGGTCGCAGCGATCGTCCGAGCCGATCCAGGTGAACAACGGGGCGGTGGTGTGCGCGAACACATAGTTCCAGTTCGCGATCAGCCCGATGTTGCGCTCGTGGCGGACATACCGGAACCGCTGGTCGGCCTCGACCGCGGCCCGGGCGATCTGCTCGGTGTCGTCAGTGGAGGCGTTGTCGGCGATCAGCACGTCGAAGTCGGTGAACTCCTGCTTGCGCAGGCTGTCGATGGCCTCGCCGAGATAGCGGGCCCCGTTGCGTACCGGCAGCCCGATGCTGAGTCGGGCGGGCGCGGCTGGGCTGGTCATGGTCCCTCCGGATGTACGGTCACAGGGTCAGGGGCGCTCCGGGAGCGCCAGCGGTCGCGCAGGGCGCGCAGTTGCCGGGCAACCCGGGCATCGGTCAGGATCAGGATCGGTGCCGCGACGCCGGCACCGGCGACCAGGCCGAGCGCTACCGCGAACAGCGGCGCTTGGTCACCCACGAGGCTCACGGCGGCCCATCCGGCGACCGCGGCGGCGATCCCGGTCACCAGCGCGGGCAGCATCACTACCAGCACCGGGCGGCCGGAGGTGCGCAGGGTACGGCGGAAGGTCACCCACCAGGAGAGAGCGGTCATCGCCACCTCCATCGCCAGCACCGCCACCGCGATGGCGAACACCCGGACCGGCAGGCTGGCGCTCCAGGTGAGCCAGGCGGACAGACCCATCGCGAGCGCCAGCACCAGCGCCCGCAACCAGTTGAACGCCGCCTCGGTGCCGGGCCGCTGGGCGGCCATCAACGCGGTGGTGAGCTGCGAGTAGATGACCCAGCCGGCGCTGGCCAGGCAGAGCACGCGCAACGGCGTCGCAGCGTCTGTCCACTCCGGACCGAGAATCGCCAGCGCGGGCTCGGCCACCGCCGCGGCCAGACCCAGCAGCGGGAAAGCCACCACCGCGCTGGTGTGCACATAGCCGCTCAGCCGGGCCACGAACCGGTCCGGCTCCCGGTGCATGGCCGCCAGGTCGGGCAGCGAGACCTGGCTGAGTGCCTCGGAGGCGAGGTTCCGGATCATCTCGGTGATCTTGGTCGCCAGCCGGTACAGCCCGACCGCGGCCGGGCCGAACAGGACTCCCAGGAGCAGGGCGTCGGTGCGCAGGGAGACGAAGTAGCCGAAGAACCCCGCGACCGACTTGGCGGCGGTGGCGCGCATCTGCCGTATCTCCGCGCGGACCGGGCCGAACCGCAGCGGCCACGGCCGGGCCAGCCACAGCATCGCGGCCGAGACCAGCGACAGCGCGTACTGCTGCCCCACCAACGCCCACACCCCGTAGCCGGTGAGGGCCAGGCTGATGCCCACCGCGCCCCCGGCCACCTCGGCCACCAGACCGCGTACCGCCAGCGCCCGGAACCGCATCTGCCGCCGCAGCACCGCGGCCGGGATCGCGGAGGTGGCCTCGAGGAGCACCAGCGGTGCCAGCGCCCGGAGCACGTCGGCGAGTTCGGGGGTGCGGTTCAACGCGGCCACCGCACCGCCGCCGAGGAGGATCAGCAACGCTACCGTTACCGCCCCGGCGAGCATCGCCCAGAACGCCGCGGAGAAGTGCCGGTTGCCGAGGTCGGGCTGCTGGATGATCGGCAGCGTGGCGTGGTGGATCAGCATCAGGATGAATGAGATCCACACCATCGCCATGACCATCAGCCCGAACGTCGCCGGGTTCAGGATGGCGGCCAGGATGAAGGTCAACCCGCCGCCGATCCCGAACTGACCCATGCTCAGCGCGTACGACCACAGCAGGGCCGGACCTATCCGGGTGCGGCGGCGCTCGGCTGGCTGGCCGCTGCCGGCGACGACTGTCATCAGGTGTTCTCCGTGGCGTTCAGGTAGGACCCGATCACGTCCACCGCCTGCCGGCCCGCCCGGTCCCAACTGAACCACGCGGCGAGTTCGCCGGCCCGGCTGCGGCACTTGGCGTAGAGCGAGTCGTCGGCCAGTGCGGATGCGATCAGTCCGGCCAGTTCGGCCGGGTCGTCGCCGGTGAGTAGCGACCCGGTGACGCCTGGCTCCACCACCTCCGGCATCGCGTACGCGTCCCGGGCGATGCACGGTAGACCCCGGGCCACCGCCTCGGCGAGCACGATCCCGAAGCCCTCCAGCCGGCTGGGCAGCACGAACAGGTCGTGGCGGTCGTAGAGCGCGGCCACCTCGTCGCGGGGCCGGGGTCCAAGGAAGTCCACTCCGTCCGGCGGGCCGCCCGGAAGCGGCCAGACCCGCGGGCCCACCACGGTCAGGGTGATCGCCGGGTCGACCTCCCGCCGCAGCAGCGCGAGCGCTGCCAGCACCAGGTCGCCCCCCTTGCCGAGGAAGCCGGTGGCCACCATCAACAACCGGCGCCGGGGCGCGCGCCGCTCCGGCAGTGGCCCGTCGGCGACCGCCGAGCGGCCGGGGTGCAGCACGTGCACCCGCTCCGGCGGCAGGCCGCTCACGTCCACCAGATGCCGGGCGAACCAGCGGCTCATCGCGAACACGCCGGCCGCCCGCTCGTACACCCGGCGCTGCCGGTCCCGCCGCCGCAGCAGGTGGGAGCGGGTGAGGCCGAACGGGAACGCGGCCCGGCCCTCGTCGTGGGCCTGGAGCAGCGCGTCGAAGCTGAAGTCCTGGTAGAGGAAGTACGGCCGGTCCAGGATCGCCAGGTCGCCGATCTGCAACACCGCCTGGGCCCCGCTGGCGCCGGCGCGGCGCCGGATCACCCGGTGCAGGTATGCGTCGGTGAGCCGGGACTGTCGCCAGGTCGTGACCAGCTTGCCGCCGCGCCGCCGGGCGTGCAGCGCCTTCAACGCCAGTTGCACCCGGGCGGGCACCGACACGCCCGCGTCCACCACATCGGCGTACCCGCGCATCGCCGCCCGCAACTGCCAGGGTGTGTGCGACCAGGTGGCGGCCGGGTTCGGCTGGTCCCATACACATGCGAACCCGATCCGCGGCCTGGGCATAGCGTCATGTTCCGGCACAGCGGCGATTCTTCCTCCGGCGCGACTTCTTCGTGGGGGTGAGGTTGACCTTCTCCGTGGGTGAGGCCCGCGGGAGAGGCCGGTCCCCGTAGGAGAGGCTAGTCCCCGTAGGCGAGGCTAGTCGGGGACAGACTAGCGGTGGCCGGGCCGGATGATGTGGTCACCCGCCGGGCAGTCGGATATCCGACACAGCCGGAGCTTGCTGCCGGAGGGCCGAGCCCTTTGCATACGATCGGCGCGTGACCTCCACCACCGAACAGATTCCGGTGTTCAAGCCCTACCTCGGCCCCGAGGTGCATCAGGCCGCCAGTTCCGCGCTGGAGGCGGGGTGGCTCGGGCTCGGCCCGCTCACCCGCCAGTTCGAACAGGCCCTGCAGGAGTATCTGGGCCGTCCGGACCGGCCGGTCGTCGCCACCAGCAGCGGCACCGCCGCCGTCCATCTGGCCTGCCTGCTCGCCGGGGTGGGCCCCGGCGACGAAGTGATCATGCCGTCGTTCACCTACATCGCCGGACACCAGGCCGCCGGGATGACCGGCGCCGACATCGTCTTGTGCGACGTGGAGGAACAGACGCTCGGCGCCGACCCGGAGTCCATCCGGTCGCTGCTGAGCAGCCGCACGAAGGCGATAGTGGTCACCCACTACGCCGGGTTCCCGTGCCAGTTGGACGAGATCCTGCGGATCGGGCGGGAGCACGGGATCCGGGTGATCGACGACGCCGCGCACGCGCTGGGCTCCCGGTCGGCCGGCCGCCCGATCGGCGGGTTCGGCGATCTGAGCTGCTTCAGCTTCGGGCCGGTGAAGATCATCACGAGCCTGGAGGGCGGGGCGGTGGTCGCGTCCACCGCCGAGGAGGTGCAGCCGCTGCACGAGTGGCGGATGCTGGGGGTGGACCAGGACACCGCCGCCCGGTACGCCCGGGGCCGGGCCTGGGAGTACGACGTCACCCGGCAGGGGTACCGCTACCACCTCGGGTCGGTGCCGTCCGCGATCGGGCTCAGCCAGTTGCGGATGATCGACACCTTCATCGAGAACCGGCGGGCCTACTGCCGCCACTACGACCAGGCCTTCGCCGACCTGCCGCTGCGCCGGTTCGAGGGCGGGTACGACGACGTCAGCCCGTTCATCTACGTGATCCGGTTGCCGGACCGGGAGACCCGCGGCCGGTTGATCACACACCTCGCCGAACGGGGCGTGCAGACCGGCATCCACTGGGCGCTGGCCGCGCACCACTTCACGCAGTACAAGTCCTGCCGGCGCGGTGAGCTGCCGGTCACCGAACGCGCCTGTGACCAGGTGCTGACGTTGCCGTTGCACTCGTTCATGGAGCCGGCCACCCTGGAGCGGGTGGTGGACGGGGTTCGCGGCTTCTTCGGCGCCGCCTGATGCGGGGCGCAGCCTACCGCGCCGCGCGGGCGGCGTACCGCAAGCTGACGCGCCCGGTGGGGACCGTCCGGGCCGTCCGCACCGACGCGGCCCAGATCGTGCTCACCTACGACGACGGCCCGGACCCGCAAGGAACCGGGCCGGTCCTGGAGGCGCTGGCCCGGTTCGGCGCCACCGCCACCTTCTTCGTGCTGACCCCGCGCGCCCGCCAGCACCGCAACCTGCTGGCGGAGATCGTCGCCGCCGGCCACGAGGTGGGCCTGCACGGCATCGATCACCAGCGACTGACCCGTTTCCCGGCTCCGGAGGTGCGGCGCCGCACCCTCGAGGGCAAGGCTGTGCTGGAGGACCTGCTGCAGGCCCCGGTGCGGTGGTTCCGCCCGCCGTACGGCGCCCAGCTTCCAGCCACCTGGTGGGCGGTGCGCCGAGCCGGCCTGGAGCCGGTGGTGTGGGGCCCGACCCCGGCGGACTGGCGGGCGCTACCGGAGCCGGATCTGGCGGCCGACGCGATGGTCGGCGCCGCGCCGGGCGCGATAGTGCTCGCCCACGACGGCTACGCCGGACCGCAGGACGGTGCCGAGGATGGCGATCCGCCGAACCTGGACCGGGGCCGGCTCACGACCCTCATGCTGCGCGGCTACCAGGAGCGCGGCCTGACTGGTCGGTCACTGTCGACGGTTCTCGGCGAGGGCGGGGGACTTGCGCGCTGGGGATGGTTCCGCCGCTGACCGGTCTCTCGCTGACCGGACCCTCGCGGCCTGGACCGTCACTGACCGGACCCTCGCTGCCCCGCATGCGAGCCGCGTGCAACCGCTGGCGCAGCGAGAGGTCGGCCTGCCGGACCACGGCCACCGCCCGCGAGCGTACGACCCGGCCCTCGGCGAGCGGTAGCTTCCAGCTACACAGCCGCGCCTTGAACTCCGATTCGCCCTTGCCCATGTCCACATAGCGCACACCGTCCGCGGCGGCCGCCTCCGCCAGCATGGTGATCAGGTGGATGCCCGGTCCGTACGTGCGGATCTCCGGGTCATAGGCCGTGAACCAGCCGGCGAGCACGCCACGCCCGCGCAGCCCGAAGTCCGCCGCGATCAGCCGGTCACCGGCGTACAGGGCGGTCAGCGTGCCCCGGCATTCGGGGTCGGTCGATTGCCGCAACCGGTCCACCACCTTGACGATCCATGGGGTGGCGAACCGGTCGAAGTGGCCGGTCCTGCGGTACTGCCGCGACTTCCAGGCTTTGAGTGTCTCCATTGGAGCGTGGTCGTCCGGTGGTATGTCGTAGGCCAGCCGCAGCGGCCCGAGATCCTTGGCCATCTTGCGGCGCTTCTGGAACATCTTGGTGAAGCTGGCTCGGGTGGCCTGCTTGCGCTCGGCGAGATAGGCGTCGTAGCCGCCGGACAGGTCCATGATGAGATAACTGGTCTGGACGGTGTGGTACGGCCAGAACTGGCGCTGATCCGCGAGCAGGTGGTCGAACTCCCACACCGGCAGCCGGCACGCCCGCAGCAACTGCCCGACCCGCCAGTCCACGCCCGGCTCGTGGATCACCGCCTGGCAGTCCGAGATGCCGGCGCCGATCGGTTTCCCGATAACCATCCCTCTCCGCTCGTAAGGGAAGAACCCGACAATCCGGCCAGCGTCCTCCATGACCGCCACCCGGGCCGACGCGCGGGCCGCACCCACGGCCAGCGTGAAACCCGGTGCCAGAAAGGGATTGTGAAGCTCGGGCACCCGCTCCTGGATCTCCCGCCACCGGTCCAACTCGGCCTTGCCGAGGTCGCCGGGGTGCATGATCGAAATCTTCACGGAGCAGAGCGTTGCATGCCCCGCGACGCTCAGTCAAGGGAAAGAGTAGCCACCGGCTGAGCCACATCCGGCTAGTCTCCGCTACCCTTCCGGGTGGCAGCGGCGGCAAGGAGGCTGAGATGCGGGTACTCGTCACGGGGCACGAGGGTTACCTGGGCAGTGTCCTGGTGCCGATGCTGGTCCAGGCCGGTCATGACGTGTTCGGCCTGGATACCGGGCTCTACGCCGACTGCCTGCTGGGCCCGCCGCCGGAGGCGGTGCCGGCGGTGCGGACCGACATCCGCGACGTCACCGCCGCCGACCTGGCTGACATCCGCCCGGACGCGGTGATCCATCTCGCGGCGCTCTGCAACGACCCGTTGGGCAACCTCGACCCGGAACTGACGTTCGACATCAACCACCGGGCGACCATCTCGCTGGCCCGCGCCGCCAAGGCGGCCGGCGCGTCCCGGTTCCTGTTCTCCTCCTCCTGCAGCCTCTACGGCTCCGGCGCGGCCGGCGAGGACCCGACCCGCACCACTTCCGGGTCCGACTCGAGGGCCGGCGACGCACCATTGGATGAAACCGCCTCCTTCGCGCCGCTGACGCCGTACGGGGAGACTAAAGTCCTCAGCGAACAGGACCTCGCTGGACTGGCCGACGACGATTTCTCAACCGTGTATCTGCGAAACGCGACCGCGTACGGGTTCTCACCCCGACTGCGCGGCGACCTGGTGGTGAATGACCTGGTGGCACACGCCCTGTTCGCCGGCGAGGTGCGGTTGCTCTCCGACGGCTCGGCCTGGCGACCGCTGGTCCACGCGGAGGACATCGCCGCGGCCTTCCTGGCGCTGCTGGAGGCGGACCGGGAGCGGGTCCACAACCGGGCCTTCAACGTGGGACAGACCACCGAGAACTACCTGATCCGTGACGTGGCGGAGATGGTACGCGAACTGGTCGGTGGCACCGTCACCTTCGCCGAGGGCGCGTCCGCCGACAAGCGCAACTACCGGGTCTCGTGTGACCTGATCGCGCAGGCGGTGCCCGAGTTCCGTCCGAAATGGACGGTAGCCAAGGGGATCGAACAACTGGCGGAGTCCTACCGCAAGCACGCGCTGACACTGGACGCACTCACCGGGGAGCGGCATCAACGGCTGCGCCGGATCGCGGCACTGCGCAGCAGCGGCCGGATCGACTCGACTCTGCGGTGGCGCCAGACCGAGGCCGGATGACTTCGAGGGAGCCATTGTGCGGGTCCGTGTAGTCCACCCCGCCGAGTTGGGTGACGCTGAGCTGACCCGTTGGCGGGCACTACAACAGACCGATCCGGCTCTGGGCAACCCGTTCCTCGCACCGGAGTTCACGCTCGCGGTTGGTCGTGCCCGGCCCGGCGCCCGGGTGGCGGTGCTCGAGGAAGGTTCCCAGATCGTCGGCTTCTTCCCGCACGAGATCCGCAAGAAGGTCATCGGGAAGGCGATCGGCGCCGGCATCTCCGACTGGCAAGGGGTCGTGGCCGCACCGGACCTGGAGTTCGACGCGCAGGAACTGATCCGCGCGTGCCGCCTGCCGGTGTGGGAGTTCGACCACCTGATCTCCGGGCAGCGGCCGTTCGCGCGCTTCCACGCCTGGCGGGAGGGGTCCCCGGTGATGGACCTCTCCGCCGGATACGAGGCGTACCTGTCGCAGCGACGCGCCGCCACCAGCGGCAGCATCAAGGCAGCCCTGCGCAAGCGGCGGAAGCTGGCACGCGAGGTCGGCGAACTGCGGGTGGTGTACGACGCGCAGGACGACTCGTTGCTGGCCACGCTGATGCAATGGAAGTCCGCGCAGTACCGGCGCACCGGCATGTACGACCGGTTCGCCATCGACTGGATCACCCAGGTGGTCGAGGAGCTGACCGCCAGCCAGGCTCCCGGCTGCGCCGGTACGCTGTGCGGCCTCTACGCCGGGGACCGGCTGGTCGCCATCGACCTCGGACTGCGCAGCGAATCCGTGCTGGTGGACTGGTTCCCCGCCTACAACACGGAGATGGCCCGCTACTCACCGGGCGTCCTGCTCGCCCTGGCCATGGCCGAAGCCGCCGCCACCGCCGGGATCCCCACTATCGATCTCGGCAAGGGGCCGGCCGCGTTCAAGGACACCCTCAAGACCCGGGAACTGCCGGTGGCGGTAGGTCGGGTGGTGGTGTCACGGCCGGTGGCCGCGGCGCGGCGGGTGCACCTCGCCGCCGCCGGTCTGGCCCGGCGGGGTGCGGCGGCGCTGCGCCGCGGCTAGGGTCGCCAACTGAGGTACGCGGGAGTGACTTGTCAAGAATGCGACAAAAGACACACACTACTCCGACGAGTCGGGCAAGATGGGGTGCGATGCGCACACCTCGCCGACCCCAGGTCACGATC
>Ga0079224_100013445_pt1 | contig 11395 bp, 11 predicted proteins | sample Stecom2015_FD_80414 | JGI IMG/M metagenome (GOLD analysis project Ga0079224, IMG submission 80414) | Agricultural soil microbial communities from Utah to study Nitrogen management - Steer compost 2015 | ecosystem: Environmental > Terrestrial > Soil > Agricultural land | place: USA: Utah...
GCCGTACCGTCGCCACCCAGTAGTCGCTGGCCCGGGCGATCCGGTCCCGCACCTCCTCCCACGGGATCACATCCGCCGGATCGCCGCGGACCAGGGCGTTGTCGTCCCAGGTCTCGGTGATGTTCACCGCGTTACGCGGAGCTCTCTCGCCCATCGTCCCTCCGGTCACCAGGTGTACCCGCCGGCCGGACCGGTAAACGGACACCGGACGTGACGGCGGACAGCCGGCTTGGCAAACGCCGTCCCAACTTAGGGCCGTCCGGGGACGGTTGTCAGCTTCTGATACACAGGTGGCGGTTCGCCGAGCTCCAGGAGGTAGTTGAAGATGAAGCTCCCCCGCAAGTCCGCCGCCTTGGCTTCGCTCGGTGCGTTGCTGGCGGTCCTGCTCATGGGTTGCGGCGGCGACGGCGCGGCTGAGGGAGCGGCTGGGGGCCCGGCATCCGCCGAGACCGGCGCCCCCGCCGATCAGCCCGACCCCGCCCAGGAGGCGGGCACGGAGGCGGAGTGTGACCTTCCCGAGGGTCTGGCCGCGCGTCTCAACCTGCAGCGGCAACTTGTGTTGAGCGTCGCTTCCAGCGGAGGCGAGAACCTCGAGGCGGTCCAGTCCACGAACCCGCTCGAGCCAGAGCTCTTCCGTTCGCTCGCCGATACGCTCGACGGCCTCGACCTGTCGGGGGTCGCGGCGAACCCGCACTTCGACCCGCCGGAGGACGTCGTCGCCGACCTGCGCAAGACGGCCGACCTGCTCCAGGCGGCACTCGACGCCGGCAGCGACACCGCCGATCCCGCGTGGCGGGAGCTGTCGGAGTTCTACACCGAGGAGTTCTTCACCCGCCACAACGCGTCGGTCAGTTACTACTTGAGCGAGGCGGGCTGCGTCTGAGCCGACTCGCGGCGCCCGGCGGGCGCGGGCGCGCGGGGCGCCGATCGACCGCGGCGGCGGCGCCGGTCAAGCGCCGCTCCCCCGCGCCGCCGACAGGTCGAGGGCCACGTCCATGACCATGTCCTCCTGTCCGCCGACCAGGCCGCGGCGCCCCGCCTCGGTGAGGACTTCCCGCACGTCGAGCCCGTACCGGTCGGCGGCCTCCTCGGCGTGGCGCAGGAAGCTGGAGTAGACCCCGGCGTAGCCCAGCGACAGGGTCTCGCGATCCACCCGGACCGGCCGGTCCTGGGTGGGGCGCACCAGGTCCTCGGCCGCGTCCTGGAGCCGGTGCAGGTCGCAACCGTGCCGCCAGCCGTGCAGGTTGGCGACGGCGACGAACGCCTCGATGGGGCAGTTGCCCGCCCCCGCGCCCTGTCCGGCGAGGGAAGCGTCAACCCGGGTCACGCCGTTCTCCACCGCGACGACCGAGTTGGCCACGGAGAGCGACAGGTTCTCGTGCGCGTGGATGCCGATCTGCGTCTGCGGGCGCAGCACCTCCCGGTAGGCGCGGATCCGCGCCCGGACATCGGACATCGTCAGCCGGCCGCCGGAGTCCGTCACGTACACGCAGTGGGCTCCGTACGACTCCATCAACGCCGCCTGGCGCGCCAGTTCCGGCGGCGGCGCCATGTGGCTCATCATGAGGAAGCCGGAGACGTCCATCCCCAGCTCCCGGGCGCGGGCGATGTGCTGGGCCGCGATGTCCGCCTCGGTGCAGTGGGTCGCCACCCGCACCGAGGAGACGCCGAGCGCGTGCGCCCGCTCCAGGTCCCGGATCGTGCCGATGCCGGGCAGGAGCAGGGTGGTCAGGCGGGCCCGGGTGACCTCCTGCGCCGCTGCCTCGATCCATTCCCAGTCGGTGTGCCGGCCCGGGCCGTAGGTGAGGCTTCCCCCCGCCAGCCCGTCCCCGTGGGCGACCTCGATGGCGTCCACTCCGGCGGCGTCCAGCGCCCGGGCGATGCGCCGCACCTGGTCCACAGTGTAACGATGCCGTACCGCGTGCATGCCGTCCCGGAGGGTGACGTCCTGCACGTAGACGGTCGGCCGGTCCTCGGACTGGCCGGCGCTCGACCGCGCCGGCGGCTGGGTCGTCATGAGCTCACCCCCTGGGTGGGTGCACCGCGGTGGGCCATGCGTTCGGCCACCCGCAGCGCGGCGGACGTCATGATGTCGAGGTTTCCGGCGTACGCCGGCAGGTAGTGGGCGGCCCCCTCGACCTCGAGGAAGACGCTGACCTGCGTGGTCGTCTCGACCCCGGACGCCAGCCCCGGCGTCAGGGTCCTCATCGACGGGTCGACCGGCCGGTCCAGGAACTGGACCGGTTGCTTGAGCCGGTACCCCGGGACGTACTCCGCCACCTCAGCGACCATGCGGACCACGGCCCCCTCGATCGCCGTACGCATCTCTTCGTCCGCCCGGTCGACGAGGCAGTGGATGGTGTCCCGCATGATCAGGGGTGGCTCGGCCGGGTTGAGGATGATGATGGCTTTGCCCCTGGCCGCGCCGCCGATCCGTTCGATGGCGCCGCGGGTGGTCTCGGTGAACTCGTCGATGTTGGCGCGGGTTCCCGGGCCGGCCGACCGGGAGGCGATCGACGCCACGATCTCCGCGTAGTGCACCGGCGTCACCGAGGAGACGGCGGCGACCACCGGAATCGTCGCCTGTCCCCCGCAGGTGACCAGGTTGACGTTGCCCTTGTCCAGGTGTTCGTCCAGGTTGACCGAGGGTACGACGTACGGGCCGATCGCGGCCGGGGTGAGGTCGATCAGTCGCTTGCCCAAGGGGTGGAGCAGGGCATGGTTGGCGTGGTGCGCCGCCGCGGAGGTGGCGTCGAAGACGATGTCGACCTCCGGGAAGCAGGGCAGGTCGATCAGGCCGCGCACCCCCTCGGCGGTGACCGCCAACCCACGCCTCGCCGCCCGGCGTAGCCCGTCGGACTCCGGGTCGATGCCGGCCATCGCCACGACCTCCAGTTGGTCGGAGAGCCGCAGCACCTTGAACATCAGGTCGGTACCGATGTTCCCGGACCCGATGATGGCCACCTTCGTCTTCATCTCACTCTGCTCCTCCTGCGTCTCCCCGCACCCGCAGGTCGACCGAGCCGAGCCAGCCGACCTCGGCGCAGAGAGTGGTTCCGGGCACGAGCGACACCATCGGCCCGAGCGCCCCGGTGAGCAGCAGGTCGCCGGCGCGCAGCGGTGATCCCAGCCGTAGTGCGGTCCGGGCGAGCCAGGCGACGGCGTGCAGCGGGTCGCCCAGGCAGTCCCGCCCGGTCCCGGACGAGACCACCGCGCCGTCCTGCGTCAACGACATGGTCACCGCCGTCAGGTCGGCATCCCCCAACGGCTGCCACTGTTCACCGAGGACGAACGCGGCGCTGGAGGCGTTGTCGGCGATGGTGTCCAGAATCGTGATGTCCCAGTCGCGGATCCGGCTGTCCACGATCTCGATGGCGGCGGTGATCCGGTCGACGCTGGCGCGCAGCGCCGCCGGGTCGTCGATCTTCTTCGGGGAGTCGAGGTCCTGCCCCAGCAGCACGGCGACCTCGGCCTCTGCCCGCGGGGCGATCAACCGGCTCAGGTCCACGGTGTGGTCGCGGACCTGCATGTCGTCCAGCAGCACGCCGTAGTCGGGCTCGTCGACCCCGAGCTGGCGCTGGACCGCCGGGTTCGTCAACCCGATCTTCCACCCGACCCGCCGCGCACCCTCGGCGACCCGGCGCCGCACCAGCTCCGCCTGCACGGCGTAGGCGTCGGTGAGGTCTCCGATCCCTGGCAGCTCCCGCACGGGCGGCACGGGCACCGCGGTGCGGGCAGAGTGTTGCAGCCGGTCGGCGGCGCGCCGGGTCGCTTCGGTGACCTGGGCGACGTGGCTCATCCCGCCACCTCCGTCGACGGGTCCGCCGTCGTCGGCGGCCGGTTCCGGTCGAGGTCGGCGGCGGTGCGGGCGTGTGCCCGAAGCAGATACTCCCAGCCGTGCCGCAGCTGTGATGGGGAGTAGCAGCGTGCCCGCTTGGCCAACGCTTCTTCGTCGGAGGACGCGATCAACGCCCGCCCGCCGGTGGCGGCCGCGGCCGCCAGTTGCATCCGGCAGGCCTTCTCCAGCAGGACGGCCGCGAACACGGTGCTCGGCATGTCGCGATCAGCGACGACCACACCGTGGTTGACCAGCAGGAGCGCGTTGCGGTCCCCCAGGGCTGCGGAGACCGAGCGCCCCAGCTCTGGGGTCCGGATCAGGTCCCCTGTCTCCCGGTACCGGGGCACGTCCGGCGGGGTGAAGTAGGTGCCCTCGTGGCCCAGCGGCTGAAGCGGCAGGCCAGTGGCCGCGAGGGTCACCGCGGCCTCGGGGTGACTGTGGACGACCGCCCCGACATCGTCGCGGGCGCGCATCACCTCGGTGTGGATGTGGTACTCCAGGTGTACCGGGCCCTGACCCTCCAGCAGCTCCCCGTCCCAGGACAGCAGGTGGACATCCTCGGGGACGAGTTCGTCGAAGCCCCGGCCCGCCCGCTTGATCCACACGCCGCGGCCGTCCGGGTCCCGGACCGACAGGTGGCCCCACACCATGTCGGCGTGGCCGTTGGCGGCGAGTACCCGGCTACCGATCACGACCTGCTCGCGCGGGGTGTCCGGGGTCATGACGACGGCCTCGTCAGGTAGTCGCCGACGATCCGGTTGAACTCCTCCGGCTGCTCGAACATGGGCCAGTGCCCGGCGTCCTTCATCAGCTGGAAGCTGCCGTTGGGCAGGATCTCGCTGGCCCGCCGCCCCACCTCCGCCGGGGTGGTGGGATTCTTGTCCGTCCAGAGCACCAGCACCTCGTGCGGGAGCGCGGCGAGGTCCGCCTCGGTCAACAGGTGGACGCGGTTCTCCTCGCTGGGCTGCTCGGCGACGAGCTTCGGCATGACCGCTCGGCTGTCGGGCAGAGTGTAGATCCGGTAGCGGGTCTCGACCAGCTCGTCGGTCACGGTCGCCGGGTCCGCCATGAGCCACTCCAGCCGGCGGCGGACACTCTCGCGGGTGGGCTCCTCCACGGCCCGGCGGGTGACGTTCTGCACCCGGGAGTGGATCTCGGCGCTCTCGCGCTTGCGGGCTTCGTCGTCGAGCAGGATCCCGGCCCCGGTGGCGAACACGATGCGCCCGATGCGGTCTGGATGTTCCTTGGCGGTCCACAGGCCGATCCAGCCGCCGAGGCTCTGCCCGACGATGTGGGCCCGCTCCGCACCGATGCTGTCCATGAACCGCAACAGGTGCTCGGTGAAGATCGGGGCGTGGTACGTGACGTTGTCGGGCTTGGCGGTGTAGCCGTGCCCCAGGCAGTCGATGGCGTACACCCGCAGGCCGCGCTGCGCCAGCGGCACGACGTTGCGGATGAATCCTTCGACGTGACCGGTCAGCCCGCCCATCATGATGACGTGGTCGCCCTCGTCACCGGCCTCCAGGGAGCGGGTACGCCACTCGCCGGCGTCGCGGTAGCGAACCTGCGCACCCAACGCGTCGGTCCAGAATGTCATGACAGCTCCTCCTGTAGAAATTGGTCGACGGCCGGGTTCACCACGGCGGGATTCTCGTAGTGCGGCCACTGCTTCGCGTCCGGCACCGTCAGCAGCCGGCCGGCCGCGACGGCGTCCGCCGCCTGCTGGAGCACCTCCACCGGGAGGTGTCCATGCGCGCCGCGTAGGAACAGGCACGGCGGTCGCAGGGTGGGGAGCTGCTCGCGGGTGAGCAGCCAGGGGCGGTTGTCCGCGGCGCGGACCGCTTGATGGACCGCGGTGGCGCCCGGCAACTGGTACAGCCGGAGACGCAGCTCCACCATCTCGTCGTCGATCTTGCGGTGGTCGTGGAGCAACTGCGCGAACCGCAACCGCACGGTGTCGATGGTGGGTGAGGCGAACGAACGGCCGCCCCGCTCGTAGGCGGAGCGGACCCGGGGGTCGGCCAGCCGCTCCGATTCGTCCTGCAGGCCGGCGGGTTCGATGAGCACCAGCCGGCGCACGGGAGTGTCGGGACGCAGCGCGAGCCGCGCCGCTACCCAGCCGCCGAGCGACTGGCCGACGACGTCGATCTCGGCGACACCCAAGTGGGCGATGACGCCGGCGACGTGGTCGAGCAGCTCGCCGATGTCGTACCGCTCTCCTTGCTGCGCCGTCAGGCCGTGGCCGAGCAGGTCGACCGCGATCACCTCCCGGTGCGCGGACCACGCCCGGGCGTTGTGGACGAACGTCTCCAGGTGGCCGCCGCGACCGTGCAGGAGCAGCAGCGGCGGCGCCTGGCCCCGGTCACCGGGGCCCGGCAGGCGTAGCATCCGGGTCCGCACGCCGTCGGCGTCGACCCACTCCACCGTGCCGCCGAGGAACTGCGTCCAGAGGGTCACTTAAGGTGCTCCCGGAAGAACGCAAGCGCGCGCTCCCAGGTCTGTTGGGCCGCCTCCGCGTGGTAGTTGGGGTGGGTGTCGTCGTGGTAGGCGTGCCCGGCTCCGGGGTAGCGGAACAGTTCCGCCGGGCGCGCGCTGGTCGGCAAGGCCTCTTCCAGCGCGTCGATCTGTTCCTTGGGGATCGCCTGGTCGTTGGTGCCGAAGTGGAACTGCACCGGGGCGCGAAGCTTCGGCAGCAGCGGGATCCGGGAGCGTTCCGCACCGGTCGGCGAGTACTCCGGCGGGAGGACCGGGATGGCGTACAGCGACACCACGGCCTTCAGGTCGTCGGTCTGGGTGGCCCAGGCGAGCACCGTTCCTCCGCCGAGGCAGAATCCGAGCGCCCCCGCACGGTCGGCGTCGACCTGCGGCAGTCTCCGTGCGAACTCCAGCCCCGCCTGGAAGTCCGGGACCATCAGCTCGTCGGTCGCCGCCTGGAACGCCTTGACCCGCCGCTCGGCGTGGCCGTCGTAGTTCTGCGGCGGCATGCCGCCGATCCGGCTGAACATGTCCACGGTGAGGCTGGCGAAGCCCTCCGCGGCGAGCCGCCGGGTCACGTCCTGGCGGTGTTCGGTGATGCCGAGGTTCTCGTGTCCGGTCACCACCAGCGGCGCGGGATCGCCCTCGGCGGGCAGCGCCAGGTAGCCGCGGATGAGGTCTTTCCCGCTCGGGAAGTGGACCCAGCCGGCCACTACTCCCGGCTCGCGGGGACTCAGGTTGATCTTCATCGTTCCCTTCCTAGGAGTTGGACAGTGAGGAGAGTGTTCCGGGGGATGCCGTCAAGGTCCGGAGCAGGAGCTGCCCGAGCTCGTCCAGCCGCTCCTGCGGCGATCGGGACACCGGAGCGATGATCGCCACCGCACCCAGCGGCCGACCGCCGAGGCACACCGCGGCCGCGACGCCGGCTACCCCGGTGATGAACTCGTTGGTCTCGCTCGCCCAGCCCTGTTTCCTGACCTGCTCGATCTCGCGTGCGAACTGTTCTCGGTCGACGACGCTGTGTTCCGTGCGCCGGACCAGGTGGAGGCGAGGGATCAGCTCCCCCGCCGCCACCGGGTCCATCGCGCCGAGGATGGCCTTGCCGATGCAGCCGTTGCCCAGGCCCGACCGCTTCCCGACCGGGGAGGTGACCGCGAGCGGGTGCGTCGCGTCCCGCTTCTGGATGATCAACACCGTGTAGTCGGTCCAGTCGACTTCGGCGACCAGAATCGTCTCCCCGGTCTGGGCCGACAGCTCCGTAACCGCGTCCCGCGTCAACTGCGCCAACGCGGCGGTACTCGATACCAGTCCCCCGAGTTCGAGCAACCGGCTGCCGAGCGAGTAGCTGCCGTCCGGCTCCTGCCGGAGGAACCCGCGCTCGAGCAGAGTGGTCGCGATCCGGTGTGTACTGGGCTTCGGTAGTCCCACCGCTTGGGCCAGGTCCCGCAGGTGCAGCCGAGGACGGGTGGCGCTGAAGGCCAGTAGCAGGTCCAGCGCGCGGTCGACGGATCGGACACCTCGACGTTCCGGGCGTTCCCCGGAAGGAATCTGCTTCACCACAGACCCATCATCAGTCGTCGCAGTACGGCCGCGCGTCCTCGATGTTGTCGGCGGTGACCAACTGGGTCGGGATCTGCTGGATCTTCTCCACCGACTCAGGGTCCTCGAGCAGCGCCAACGTGGCCTCAACGGCCATGTGGCCGATGTCCTTGGGCGTACTGCTGACGGTGGTGACGAACTTGCCTTCCTGCAGCGCCTCAAGACCGGCCGGGCTGCCGCCGTGGGTGAGGATCTTGATGTCGCTCCGGTTTGCGGTCTCGAAGGCGGTCAGCGCGCCGAACGCCATCTCCTCATTGGGGACGAAGACGTACTCGACCTCCGGATGGGACTGCAAGAGGTTCTCGGCGACCTCCTGCGCCTTGGCGCGCTGGAACATGCCCGGCTGTTCGAAGACGACCTCGACGTTGTCGCTGAGCGCCTCCTTGAATCCCTTCACGAAGAGATCGGAGGCGGCGCCGGGCGCACCGGCGATGATGGCGGCCTTCACGGGCTCACCATCGGCGTCCTCGGAGAGCCATTCACCGGAGAAGCGCCCGCTCTGCTCCACGTCGGCGAGGATCGCGCCGAGGATCTTGCTGGGGTCGGGGCCGAGCACCGAGGTGAGGAAGATCGGGATACCCGCGGCGTTCGCCTTCTCGACCGATCCCTCTAGGGAGTCGATGTTGACCGTCTGGAGGATGATGGCGTCGACGTTGCGGACGATCATGTCCTCGACGTTGGCCAACTCCTTCGCCGGGTCCCGGGTGGAGTTGGCGACGATGATCTCCGCACCGGCCGCGGCCGCCTCGAGCTCCATCGCCTTCTCCAGGCAGGTGTGGAAGTCGATCGTGTCCGCATTCACGAACCCGAGCGTTACCTTCTCTTCACCGCTGCCGCTGCCGGAGCCGGACTCGTCGCCGCAGGCGGCCAGGGAGAGGGCGAGCAACCCGGCGGCGGCGCCGGCGAGCCAGCGCCGGGGTAATGACCAGAACAGTGACATGACACTCCCTTTTCTTGTTAAAAGGTTTAGATCTATCGAGTTGATGGACGGATTCGCGTGGCCGGCCGGGGCGCGGCCCGCGACGGGTTACGTGCGATATCGCCGGAGCTGGTTGGCGATCGCGGCGACGAGCAACACCAGTCCGACTGAGACCGGCTGGTAGAAGGAGCTGATCTGGAGCAGGTTGATGCCGTTGGCGAGGATGCCCAACAGCAGCACTCCCAGCACGGTCCCGACCAGGGTGCCGTTGCCGCCGTGCAGCGCCGTGCCGCCGATGACCACCGCGGCCACCACTGTGAGTTCAAGGTAGAGACCGCCGGTACCGGGGCTGGCCGCGCCGAGGCGGGCCAGCAGCATCACGCCGGCCAGCCCCGCCAGCAGGCCGTTGAGCGTGTAGATCGAGACGGTGAACCACTGGACGGGGATTCCGCTGAGCCGGGCGGTGGCCGAGTTACCACCGATGGCGAAGGCTGCCCGACCGAACCGGGTCCAGCGAAGCGTCACGGCTACCAGGACACATACCACCGTCGCGATCATCAGCAACACTGGAATCCCGAACACGTTGCCGGCGAGCGGCGACAAGGCGGTGCCGATGGAGATGCTCTGGCCGTTCATCACGATGAGCGCGACGCCGTCCAGCGCGGTGGCGGTGGCGAGGGTGACGACGAACGGGGCGATGCCGAACAGCGTGATGATGAGCCCGTTGATCAAGCCCACGCCGAGTCCTACCAACAGGCCGACGGCGACCGCGGTGGGCACCGGTGTGCCGGAGACGAGAAGTTGGGCGGTGACCGCGTGGACGACGGCGGCCTGACTTCCCAGCGAGAAGTCGATACCGCCGGCGGTCATCAGGAGCGTCAACCCGGCCGCGAGGACCGCGACCACGGAGACCTGCCGGAGGATGTTCAGCAGATTGGGGGCGGTGAGGAAGACGTCGGACATCAGCCCGATGCACGTCGAGACGAACAGCAGCACCGCCAAGAGACCGGCGTGGCGTAACAATCCGGGCGGCACCGCGAATCTTCGCCTGATCGGCACGGTCAAGGAAGTCACAGCCGTCCTCCAGCAATCAGTGAGACGAGTTCGTCCCGGGAGGCGCCCTCCACGGAACGTTCGGCGATCGGTAGTCCTCCGCGGATGATCACGACTCGGTCGGCGAGTCGCATCACCTCGTCGACGTCGGAGCTGGCGAGCAGCACGCCCACCCCCCGTTGAGCCAGTTCCTCGATCAGGCGGTGGATCTCGGCTTTGGCGCTGACGTCGACCCCACCCGTCGGTTCTTCCAGCAGACACACCCGCACGTCGTCGCCGGCGAGCCACTTGCCCAGCAGCACCTTCTGCTGGTTGCCACCGGAGAGCCGCTCCACCGGCGGGTCGGCGTGCAGGCTGACGACATTGAACCGGGCCCGCAGCTCCGCCGCCGCGGCCCGCACCCGCCGCCAATGCATCAGGATGCCCGGCTCCAGCGCGGTGCGTACCGCGGTGATGTTCTCGTCGACCCCGAGGCCGGGCACGAGCCCGAGGCCGAGCCGGTCGGAGCTGACACACCGGACCCCGCGACGCAGCGCTTCGCGTACCCGCCCCGGGGGCAGCCGCCGCCCATCGATGTGGACCGTGCCGGTCCGTGGCTTCTTCGCACCGCTCAGCAGTGGGAACAGGTCTTCCTGGCCGTCCCCGGCCGGCCCGAGAACCGCGACGATCTCACCCTGGCCGACGGTGAGATCCAGGTGGCGCAGCTGGCGGTGGGAGGCGAGTCCGCGCAGCGCGAGCACCTCCGGGTGCTCGCGGCGGGGGCGGGGTGGACGGGTGATCGTCACCTCGTCGCCGACCATCGCCCGGACGAGCGCCGCCAGGTCGAGGCTACGGACTTCATCGGTGAGCACCACCGCGCCGTCGCGCAGCACGGTGACGTCGTCGGCGATCTGCAGTACCTCGTCGAGGTGGTGGGTGATGTAAACCACCGCGACGCCGTGCGCGACAAGTCGTTCGACGACCCCGTGCACGAGGGCGGTGTCGGCCGCACTCAGCGACGCGGTCGGCTCGTCCAGGATGAGCAGCCGTCCCCCCAGCCGTAGCTCCCGGGCGATCTCCACGAGGGTCTGCTGCGCCGGGCCCAGCCGGCCGACGGGGGTGTTGACGTCGACCTGGACGTCGAGTGCGCTCAGCGCCTCCCGCGCCTGGGCGCGCATAGCCGCCCAGTCGACGATCCCAGCGCGGCTGGGTAGCCGTCCGAGTAGGACATTCTCCGCTACGGAGAGCGTCGGCACGAGGGTACGGCGCTGGTGCACAGTGGCGATCCCCATGGCGCGGGCCCGCCGCGGCGACATCGCCCCGACCGCGACGCCGTTGACCACCAGTTCTCCCGCGTCCTGGGCGATCGACCCGGCGATGATCTCCACGAGGGTGGACTTGCCGGCACCGTTCATGCCGAGCAGGGCGTGTACCCGGCCCGCCCGCACCCGCAGGTCGACGCCGGCTAGCGCGGTGGCCCCTCCGAACGACTTGCGCACCCCGCGGGCGACCAGCACGTCGTCGCCGGTCAA
>Ga0079224_100013446_pt1 | contig 11394 bp, 11 predicted proteins | sample Stecom2015_FD_80414 | JGI IMG/M metagenome (GOLD analysis project Ga0079224, IMG submission 80414) | Agricultural soil microbial communities from Utah to study Nitrogen management - Steer compost 2015 | ecosystem: Environmental > Terrestrial > Soil > Agricultural land | place: USA: Utah...
ATTGCCCGCTCCACACGCGGGTCAAGCCCGGCGCGGCGCTGGCTTGGCGGTGTGGGCGCTTCGTAAAGGTGCTGCGTGACGAGCGCGTCTCGCGTGCGCCCTTTGAATGGCACATCCCCTACCGCCATCTCGTACAGCAGAACCCCCAACGCGTAAATGTCCGCTGCCGGGCCCGGCGCAAGCTGCGCGGCTTGTTCTGGCGCCCAATAAGCGACCGCGCTGGGCGGGGCATCGCGCCCGGGCTGTCCCTGGCCTGTCAGTGAGACGAGTGAGAAATCGGTCAGGACGGGGCGGCTGCCTGACGCGATCACGATGTGATCGGGACGAATGCTACCGTGAACTTGTTGGTTGTCATGGGCGTGCGTCACCGCGTTTGCTATCGGCTCGAAACGGCGCCACAACTCGTCGCGTGGATAGCCGCTCGGATGCGCGGTGATTTCATCGCGCAGTGTCGTGCCTTCGAAGCACTCCATCGCGATATAGCTCAAGTCCTTGGTCGGATCGGTGCCAAAATCGAGGATGCGGGTGATGTTGGGATGGGTGAGCTGGGCGATGCGCGCGATATCGTTTAGAAAGCGCGCTGCGTGCGCCGGACCGCGTATGACGCCGGGCAAAAATACCTTGAGGGCAACTGGTTCCGGTGCGCCGGTACGCGCGGCACGATAGACCTCGCTGAGCCGCCCGCGCCCGATCAGCCGCTCAATGGTATATGGTCCGAGACGCTGCCCAGGGTTTAACTGGGACAGCGGCTTCGTCACACCCATCCCGCATCAATCCCTTCAGAAAGTTCGCGCTGCGTTACCGCAAGCAACTGCGCACGAGCGCGAGCACATCTTGATAAATGTCGTCGATCGGGCGATCGCTGTCCACACTCTTAACAAGGCCGGGCTTGGCACGGTAATGCGGCATGACGCTCGCTTCGACTTTCGCATGATCCGACAGCCGTTTCTCGATGACCTCGGGGCGGTCGTCGGCACGTCCTTCCTGACGCCCTAGCAGACGCTCGCGAGCGATATCGAGCGGCAACGCGAAATCAACCACCATGCACAGTTCCGCGCCTAGCTCCGCCAGCAGGTTGTCAAGCGCGATGGCCTGGTCGCTGGTGCGGGGGAACCCGTCGAAGAGTGCCCCGGTAGCGCAATCCGGCTGCTTGAGGCGCTCGCGCACCATATCGATTGTGATCTCGTCGGGCACCAACTCGCCGCGAGCCATATACTCCTGCGCCTTGACTCCAAGCGGCGTTTGCTGGTTGAGGTGCTTGCGGAACAACTCGCCGGTGGAGATTTGGGCCAGGTCGAGTTCGTCGACGACCAGCTTGGCCTGCGTTCCTTTGCCAGAGCCAGGCGGGCCGAAGAAGACGATAAACGCGCGTGTCATACGTTCACCTCGCAAGTGATACGCTATGCTGCTCAAAATAAACAGGTGGATTGTACCCGCTCTTGCCGGGCGGACAACTCTGTGTCGATGCGTGACGCTCAGAGCAAGCGCGGCTGCACCGTATCGCGCTCGTCGGCCATTTCCGCGCCATCCAGCCCGCGCCGAATCCGGTATTGTTCCAACTCACGCTCGGCCCAGGCGACGAGGTATTTGGCGCTCGATCGCCAGGCGGACTTCTGCTCACCGAGGCCGAGATCACCGTGCGCGGCGTACAGCACGTCGAAGACACGCTCTTCACCTAACTGGGCAAAGAGCAGGGGCACGAACAGCCGAAAGTTGCTGACCGCGGTCGAGACGAACGATTCGGGGCAGCCCTGCTCCCGCAGGATCTCTTCGAGTTTCGCCTGGTTAAAAAGGTCAGGTCGCCGGGTCATCGCCTGTCTCCGATCGCTCATAGCGGAGTCTGATTCAAGTGTACGCCAGATTCGGGGTGGGGGGAAATCTCGCGGGGCAACAAAAAAACCTCTCGCTGCTGCGAGAGGTCGGGAAGGTGGCGACGGTGTGATTTGAACACACGACCAAGGGCTTATGAGTCCCCTGCTCTACCGCTGAGCTACGTCGCCGCAGAACGGTGTGTATTATACCAGCCGGCGCCAGTGCGTCAATGCCGATTTTCCCCGTGTATACGGGAGAATGCGGGGGCCGGGCAACTCAGCGCGCAAGCTCCCAGGCGAGGTGCTGAATCTCTGGCAGGATCAGCTTATGCCAGGCCAGCGAAACTGCAGCGGGCGAGCCGGGTGTCGAGAAGATCACGGCGCCGCGATAGGTCCCTGCGACGGCGCGCGACAGCATCGCCGCCGAGCCAACCTGCTCATAACTGAGCATGCGGAATAGTTCGCCAAAACCCGGCAGGGTCTTTTCCAGCTTGCGGCTGAGGGCGTCGAAGGTGCGATCACGCGTGGAAATGCCCGTCCCCCCATTGAACAGCACGATCTGCGCGCCGGACGCGATCATGTCGTCCAGCACGCCGCTCACCTGATCGGCTTCGTCACGCACCAGCTGGAAGGCGGAGAGGGTGTGCCCGGCGGCTTCAATTGCGTCACGTAGAAAGGCGTAATTCGTGTCGGTTTCGGGTGTGCGTGAATCGCTCACTGTGACGACGCCGAACGAAACAGGGCCTTGCTCGGCGGCGGCGGATTTGTGACGCTGGCTGCTCTCGGATGGCATGGGACGCTCGCTCCTTTCCGATTGATGTGCGCTTGAGCGTAGCATCGTGGCGCGCAAATGCAAAACGCGAGGCCAGCCGCAGACGGGCCGCCTCGCGTTGCTGAGTGTGGTGCGGGAATGTGCTAGAGGGTGTAAAGGTACCGTTCGCTTTCCCACGCGGTGACGTGGATGCGGTATTCTTCCCATTCATCGCGTTTGGCGCGGTCGTACACACCGTAGATGTGCCCGCCGAGCGCGTTGCGCACAACGTCGTCCTGCGCCAGATCGTCGAGCGCTTCTTCCAGCGTGCCCGGTAACGTCTGGACACCGCACGCCTCGCGCTGCTCCTTCGACCAGTGGAACACGTCATCGGACACCGCGCTTGGCGGTTCCAGCTCGCGTTCGATCCCGTCGAGACCGGCTTCCAGCATCGCCGCGAACGCAAGATACGGGTTGCAGCTTGGATCGGGGAAACGCAGCTCCACACGAGTGCTCTGCTCGCGCCCTGGGGAGTAACGCGGCACGCGGATCATGGCGGACCGGTTGCGCTGCGCCCAGCAGACGTAAACCGGCGCCTCATAGCCGGGCGTCAAGCGCTTGTAGCTGTTGATAGTCGGCGCGACGATGGCCGCGAGGCTACGCGCGTGTTCAAGTTGCCCGGCGATGAAATGGCGCGCAAGCTTGGAGAGCTTGAATTCGCCATCGGCGTCATAGAAGAGGTTTTCGCCGGTAGTGATGTCCGTCAGGCTCTGATGAACGTGCATCCCGCTGCCATTGATCCCGAAGATCGGTTTGGGCATAAAGGTCGCAAACAAGCCGTGCTTGGCGGCGATCCCCTTCACCGTGTACTTGAAGGTGATCGCGTTGTCTGCGGAGTGCAGGGCGGGTTCGTACTTGAAGTCGATCTCATGCTGGCCGACAGCGACCTCATGGTGGCTCATTTCCACATGGATCCGCAGGGCTAGCAGCGCCTTGACGATATCGCTGCGCACGCGCTGTGCCTCGTCTTCGGGCGAAAAATCGAAATAGCCGCCGACATCATGCGGGACAGCGCGCTGCTCGCCATTCGTCTCCCGGAAGAGAAAGAACTCCAACTCAGGGCCGGTGTTGTAGCCGAACCCCAGGTCTTCAGCGTGCTTGAGCGCGCGTTTCAGCGCATAGCGGGGGTCTGCCTCGAACGGCTCGCCGTCAGGGCCGTGCACATCGCACAACACGCGGGCGCGTAAGTCTTGCGTGCCATTGTTACGCGTCCAGGGCAGAATGCGGAAGGTCACCGGGTCCGGCTGGAGATACATATCCGATTCCTGGATACGTGCGAAGCCCTGGATCGATGATCCATCGAACCAGATGCCCCGTTCAATCGATTCTTCCAGGCGATCGGCAGGGAGCGTCACGCTTTTGGTCACGCCGAAAATGTCGGTGAACTGCAGGTCGATGAACTTGACCTCTTCCTTTTCGGTGATTTCAACGATCGCGCGTGCTTTGTCGTCCATTCGGCTGCGTTCTCCTACAACGTATCAGTGGCTGTCGTCATGTACAAGCAGCATTATACGAGGCCTATAGGCAGGTTCAAGCGCCTATTTTGTGCGATCTGGCCAAAATAAAAAGCGCCCCCAATACCATTTTGTGTGTCTTGTTGGAGCGCTTTGTATGAAATTGTGCAACTTGCACAGTTTGCCGGCTAGCCGAGCGCGCTGGTGAACTCCTGTACGGCGCTGGCGCTGTTAAGTGCGTGGCGCTCTGCCTTTCGGTCGATGCGCTTAATCAGCCCGCTCAACACATCTTTGGGCCCAAGCTCGACAAAAGTCGCAATCCCTGCCTGGCGCATGTGCTGAACGGATTCGGTCCAGCGCACAGTGGACGTAAGCTGTTGCGCGAGTTCTGAACGGATGGCGGCGACATCGGCCAGCGGCTGCGCCTGGACATTCCCGATTACTGGGATCTCCGGCGTTGTGAATTCGGTTGCGTCGAGCGCTGCGCGGAACTCACTGGTGACAGTCTCCATCAGCGGGGAGTGTGACGCGACGCTAACGGCGAGCGGGATGGCGCGCTTGGCTCCCCGATCGGTGGCAAGAGGCAGGACAGCCTCGACAGCGGCGCGCCCGCCTGAAATCACAAGCTGGCCGTCGCAGTTATCGTTTGCGAGCACCAGCGGCTCGCCGGTTTGCGCGCTGGCGTCGGCACACAGCCCGCGCACCGCGTCTGCGTCCAACCCCAGGATCGCGGCCATCGCGCCAGGGCTGCGAACACCTGCCTCTTTCATCAGCCGCCCGCGCTCGCGCACCAGCCGCAGTCCCGCGTCGAACGCGAGCGCACCTGCCGCGTGCAGCGCGGTGAGCTCGCCCAAACTGTGCCCAGCGACCATTGCCGGGCGAGCCGAACCAAGCTCTGCGTTGAGCACCTGCAAGAGCGCCGCGCCCATGACGTAGAGCGCAGGTTGCGTGTTGATCGTATCGTTGAGGTCGTCTTCCGGGCCTTCAAAGCAAAGCGCAGAGAGTGAGAAGCCGAGGATATCGTCCGCCTGCTCGAAGACAGCGCGGGCCTCGGGGTAGGCGGTCGCGAGATCGGCGCCCATGCCAACCTGCTGCGATCCCTGGCCGGGGAACACAAGGGCGGTGGTGGTCCAATCGAGCATGATGTGCGGTCCTTTCGCCGGTCACAGCGCGGACTGTGGCGCTGTGAATGAGAACGCAAAGAGCCGTGCGACAGATTGTGCACGGCCCCAAATTTCACGGCTGAGCGTGATCGCTACTCTTCTTCCTGCTGCGCGATCACTTCACGACCCCGGTAGGTGCCACAGTGGGGGCAAACGTGATGCGCGCGCGTGTACCCGCCACACTCTGGGCAAACCACCAGGTGATTTCTCGAGAGACTGTCGTGCGAACGCCGCTTGTTACGACGTGTTTGTGATGTCTTTCGCTTGGGCAGCGGACCCATGAAACGTTCTCCTTAACATCCTCGTGTTGGCGACGACGCCAGACGACCGAGCGATTATAAAGCAGCCGGAGAACCCCTGTCAAGGCTGGTTCACGCGAACCGCTGCCGCGCAGACGCGGTTTACGACGCTTGCGATGAGTCGGGCTCGATTTCGACCAGCGTCTCGGTTTTCTCTGCCGCAGGCGCTGGTGCGGCGGCTGGCTGTTGGGACGCGGCGGCTTCGCGCTCCTCGAGCACGCGCGCGATTCCGTTACGCGCAACTGTCAGGTTCTGGATCAACTGCGCCTCAAGCTCCTTAAGTACCTCCAGCACGTACTGGTCGGCGTCGGCGCGGATCCCCTCGGCCTCGCGGCGCGCTTGCTCAATGATATTCTTGGCACGGCTGTCAGCGGTCTGCGAGATGGAATCGCGCCGGACAAGCTCTTCGCTTTTCTCGCGCGCCAGCTCGAGCATACGGGTGGCTTCTTCGTTCGCCTGAGCAAGCAATCGATCGCGCTGATTGATCAGGCGCGACGCCTTTTCGATTTGGTCCGGCACAGAGATCCGCATTTGGTCGATGATCTCGAGCGCGCGCTCCTCATCAATCAGCGTGAACTTGCTGAAAGGAACATGACGACCCTCATCGATCAGGTCTTCCAGACGATCCACCAGGTGCTGAATATCCATCAGAGCCTCCCCTTTACCAGCCGTGCGCTAGTCCTTACCCAGGCTTGTCATATACGACGACGAAACCCCTTGCGATGTCATCTCTTCAAACCGGCGCTTGAGCGCGGCGACCACGTGCGGCGGCGCCATCCACGATACATCGCCCCCCAACGACGCAACCTCGCGCACCGTGCTTGAACTGATGTGCAGGTGCTCTTCTGCCGCGATGAAATTCACGATCTCAATCTGAGGAGCCATCCGCCGGTTCGCCAGCGCCATCCGGAACTCTAGCTCAAAATCGGAAAACACGCGAAGGCCCCGCACAATTGACGACGCTTCGACATCTTTAGCATAGTCTACAGTTAGTTTATTGTATGACGCAACTCGGATGCGTGGCTCGTCTCCAATCGCCTCTTCAATAAGCGCCACGCGCTCGGCGGCGGTGAATAGATCGACTTTGGCCGGATGAACATACACGCCGATCACCAACTCGTCGAAAACGGTCAGCGCCCGGCGTGCAATGTCGAGGTGCCCGTAGTGGACCGGATTGAAGCTACCGGGATAAAGCGCACGACGCACAGCAGTCCCCATTGTGTTCTCCTTGGATGCGTCTGGCACAGACTCAGCTTACATCAGCGCGCCAGTCTAGCAGCGCGTTCACACGCCACGCGAGGAACTGATGCTCCGGCGCGGCGAAGTCTGGATCTTCTGCGTACACGGTACGCGCTTCACGTTGCGCCAGCTCCACGAGGCGCGGATTGACCGCTTCTGTCAGCCGGAACTCCGCCCCGCCACTCTGTCGCAGGCCGAGGATATCGCCCGCACCGCGCAGCTTCCAGTCGATCTCGGCGAGCTTGAAGCCGTCAGTGGTGTCTTCCAACGCCTGCAAGCGCTGCTGCGCGTCAGACGTTGGCGCGGCAGAGACGAGAATGCAGAAGGATTTGTGCGCGCCGCGCCCCACGCGACCCCGGAACTGGTGAAGCTGCGCCAGCCCAAACCGCTCGGCGTTCTCGATCAGGATCACACTGGCGTTGGGGACGTCGATCCCGACCTCGACTACGGATGTCGAGACGAGGATATCTAGCTCGCCGCGCGCGAAGGTGGCCATCACATCTTCTTTTTCGGACGGTGTCATGCGACCGTGCAGCAAGCCGACACGTTGCTGGTGAAAGACCTCTTTGCTCAGCCGCTCGTATTCGTCGGTTGCTGCGCCGACATCGTCCAGCTTTTCAGACGCTTCGACGAGCGGATAGACAATGAACGCCTGGCGGCCCTTCGCAATCTGCGACTGGATAAAGCCATAGGCGCGCTCGCGCTCGCTGAGGCCGATGACACGGGTGTCGATCGGTGTGCGCCCAGGCGGGATCTCGTCAATAATCGTCAGGTCGAGATCGGCGTACAGCGTCAGCGCCAGCGTGCGTGGGATCGGTGTTGCTGTCATCACCAGAAGGTGCGGGTTCGTGCCTTTGCTACGAAGGGTGCCGCGCTGCTCGACGCCAAAACGGTGCTGCTCGTCGATCACCGCCAGCCCGAGCGCGTTAAACTGCACGCCTTCCTGGATCAGCGCGTGCGTGCCAATGATCACATCGATCGAGCCATCGGCCAGGCCAGCGTAAATTTCCTGGCGCTCAGCCTCGCTGGTGTTGCCCGTTAGCAGGCGCACCTGCATGTGCTCTCCGTCTGGCGCGAGGCGCAGCAGATCGGTCACGCTGCGGGCGTGCTGCTCCGCCAGGATGCTGGTTGGCGCCATCAGCGCGGCTTGCTTGCCTGCCCGAACTGCTGCGCCCATCGCAATTGCGGCGACCGCGGTCTTGCCGGAGCCTACGTCGCCCTGCAGCAGACGGTTCATTGGCACGTCTTTCGCCATGTCTGCCAGAATCTCGCGAATGGCGCGGCGTTGGGCGGTTGTCAAATCGAACGGCAGATTGTCCTTGAACGGCTCTAGCCACTCATCGCCGACGACGATCGGCTGGCCTGGTGCGGACTGCCACGCCCGCCGCTGGCGCATCATCGCGCTCTGGAAAATGAACAGGTCGTCGAAGGTCAATCGGGTGCGGGCGTCTTCGAGCGCCCGATGCGACTCGGGGAAGTGAATCTGGTGCAGCGCCCAATTGAGGTCGGCCAGCTCGGTCCGGCTCAGGACGCTTTCCGGCAAGTAGTCCGGAACCTGATCCGCATACTCGTCGATCGTTTGGTTCATCAGGCGGCGCATGGTGCGAGCCGCCAGCCCCTTCGTCAGCGAGTAGACGGGGACGATCCGCCCGGTGTGCAGATGCTCGCGCTCGACCATCTCCCATTCCGGGTTTGTCATCATTAGCTCGCCGCGAAACAGCTCGACGTTGCCGCTCAGCACGACCTGGCTCCCGCGCCGGAACTGGCGCTCCAGCCACATTTGCCCGAAGAAGGTGACGCGCATTTTCGCGGTGTCGTCGTCGACCGTCATCATCAGGTAGGGGCGGCCGCCGCGCGCCTGCCGCCTGACGACGGACTGCACGGCGACAATTACTGTGGTGACCTCGCCGGGGCGCAGCTTGTTGAGCGTGCGCATCCGCGTGTAGTCGTCATAGCGCGCGGGGTAATTGAACAGCATGTCGCGGATAGATGTCAGCCCCAGGCGCTCGAGCTTCTCAGCCATCTTCTCGCCGACCTTGTGCAGCACTGTGACCGGCGTTTCCTGCAACTGGCTAAAGCGCGCAATCGCTTCATCGGCGGGCAGGGCAGGGCGCGGTTTGCCACGCTGAAATCCAGGATGCGGCTTCGCGGCGGGCGGCGCGCTGGCTTCAGCATCCTCGCCCTCCTCGCCCTCGTCGCCCTCGTCGGCACGCTCGCCGGGTGGTTCGATCTCAGCAGGCGGTGTCGGTTCTGGAGTGTTCTCGTCCGCCAGTGACACGCTGCTTTCGTCAGGCGGCATAGCTGCCTCGTCTGGCGCCGGTGGCTCGGGGGGCCCAGCTTCCTCAGCTGGCTGCTCGTCGGGTGGCGCCGGGGGAAGGCCGTCAGGCGGGGGAATCCGCCCCGTGACGCGGCCCAGCATGTACCGGACGGCTTCGTGGCGCGCTTCGATGGTGTCGAGCGCTTCGTAGCCTCGTAGCTTGCTCACCATCTCGTCTACTAACTGGTGGTGCTCGGGGCGGCGCGCTTGCCTGTGTGCGTCGCCCGCCCAGTTGTTGGCGAACGATTGCAGCCCGCCGATCACGGCAGTGTTGCGATAGCCGGTGTCTTGTTCCAGCTTCAGTATCTTAACCAGAGTTTCCAGCGCCGAAGGCATAGAATCTTTTCCGCTCTTTTGTTATGTAGCTTCAGGTTTGCGCACGAGTCCGAGGCCCAGCCCTTTTGGCCCGACATGGACGCCGATCACGGGCGTTACTTCCACAATTGGGCACGGCGAATCAGGCGGGCAGACGTCCGACAGCGCGTCGAGCAACTGCTCCGCGCCCTGCAGGTTGGCGGTATGCAGGATCGCTAGCCGATTCAGCGGCGCCGCCTCGCACGCCAGTTGGACGAGCCGATCAAAGGCGCGGTGCGTGGTCCGCACCCGCGCCAATGAGCTCACTTCACTCAGGTGCAGCCGGATCAGCGGCTTGACTTGCAGAAAGCTCCCAATCGCGGCCTTTGCCCAGCCCACACGCCCGCTGCGGCGAAGGTACTCGAAGGTATCTAGCGCCGCATAGACGTCGATGCGCCGCTGCATCGCGATAAGCTGCTGGCGAATGTCCGCTGGCGACGCGCCCGCTCCCGCCATTTCCGCCGCTTCGATCACCTGCCAGCCGAGGCCCATGCTGACCATCTGGCTGTCGATCAGCGTGACGCGGTTCGGATCAGTCTGCTCGGCAGCCAGCCGGAAAGTGTTAAAGATACCGCTGAGCGCGGCGGGTGCGCAAACGGCAATCACGTGTTCTGCGTCGGCCAGCGCTTGCGCCATCACTTCAAGCGATTGTCCCGGCGGGGGGGCCGCTGTGGTGGGTAGTTCATCAGCGCTCGCTAGCCGCTCGTAGAACGCCCCGCGTGTCAACTGCACGCCATCGTCGGCCAGGCTTTCTTGATCGAATTGCACGTACGTGGGCACGATGCGAATATCGTGCTGCCGCACCCACTCTTCCGGAAGATCGCAGGTGCTGTCGGTCATCACGAGGATCGGGCGCATTACCACTCATCCTCGTCGTCGGGCAACGCCTCACAAATCATCATGCCCATCGCGTCCGGGCCCAGCAGCGCGCCGAGACTAGGCCCATAGAGCGCAAGGGGGAACTCGCGATCCGGGAACTCCAGCGCAAGCCGCTCGCGGAGCATCTCGGTTTGTTCGGTGGGGTAGGCCGTGTGTTGCAGGATGACCAGCCGCTCCAGATCGGTGAATTCGATCACGTACTCCACCAAGCGGTCAATCGCCTGCACATCAGTGCGCACCTTTTCGATGGGGATCAGCTCACCTTCTTCGATGCTGAGGACCGGCTTGATTTCCAGCATGCCGCCTAGCAGCGCCTGCGCCTCGCTGAGCAGGTTGCTGTTGCGCAGATAATCCATTGAATCGACGTAGAAGACCGAGTAAATGCGCGTGACCATCGCGCGCACGGTGTGGACGATCTCGTCGAACGACGCGCCCTCGGCGGCGGCGCGAGCTGCTTCTTCGACCAGCATCGCCAGCCCGACCGACGTCGTCAGCGAGTCAATCACCTCGATTTCGCAGCGACCCAACAGCGTGCGAGTGGCCTGCCGCGCGTTGTTCCATGTGCCGGATAGGCCGGACGAGAGATGGATCGAGATGATATGGTCAGTCTGCTTATTCAGGCGGGCGTAGAGGTCCGCGAAGGTGTCAATCGCAGGCGGCTCTAGCCGAGCGTGAACGCGATCGCGGGTAATGCGGCGCATAAATTCATCGGCGTCGAGGTCGATTCCGTCGCGATAGCTGCGCTCTGGCAAGACGATCGTCTGTGGGACGACCTCGATCTGGTAACGCTCAATAACAGTGGGATCCAGGAACTGAGCTGAGCTGTCAGTTACAATCTGGACTTTTCCCACGATAGCCTCCGTAGTGTCGTGTCAGCGCCGGTACGCGGTGTTATTCGGCGCTGAGGATGAAATGGTAGTGCGGCTGTCCTCCGAAGACGATCTCAAATTCGACCGCGTCGTACGTATCGCTCAAGGCGTCAACCAGGGATTCGGCTTCCGCGCGGTGCACGCCGTTGCCATAGTACAGCGTAATCAGTTCGTGGTCGGCGGCGCGCATCTGCACCA